>Ga0134121_10000079_pt1 | contig 105449 bp, 69 predicted proteins | sample KB301_FD_96463 | JGI IMG/M metagenome (GOLD analysis project Ga0134121, IMG submission 96463) | Terrestrial soil microbial communities without Nitrogen fertilizer from Kellogg Biological Station, Michigan, USA - KB3-0-1 | ecosystem: Environmental > Terrestrial > Soil > Unclassified ...
CATCCGGACTCAACTCGAGTCGTAGTCCTTCGACGATGCGCTGCACGATCGTATCCTGCACGCCGATGATGTCACTGGCGTCGGCGTCGATTCGCTCGCTCCAAAGGATCTCGCTTGTTCGCACGTCGAGTAGTTGCGCAGTGACGCGCAAGCGATCGCCGGCGCGTAGAAACGTTGCCGTGAGAATCGCGTCAACTAAGAGCTCGCGTCCGGCTTCGGCAGCATCGACGGCCTTGTTCTGATATTTAACGATGACCGACGACGGCCGCACGACCAGCGATCGCACGCGCGCAAGCTCAGTAATCACAGCATCAGCAAGCGAGAACTGATAGAAATCGATCTCGCGATCGTTGCCGACATTCTTGAACGGAAGAATCGCGACACTCTTTCGATCGCGATCACCGAGACTCGTCAGCGGGCTCGGCTGCGACTCACCACCTGATCTCTGACTCGAAGAGCTCTCTCCGCTCTTGCTTCTCGTCAACCAGCGCAGTGCTCGTGTGACAGGGCTTTCCTGTTTGAGATGTTTCGGAGCAACGGGCGTGGTGCTTTCATCCAGACCCGGCAGCGAGTCACTGCCGAGCTCGCGAATGATCTCACGCAGATCGTTGGCGAAATGCGAGATCTTTTGGTAGCGATTGCGTGGATCCTTCGCGAGTGCTTTATCGAGAACGGTTTGCAACTTCGCCGGTATGCGACCCGGCCTCATCTCCGACAGCGGCTTGGGTTCATCGTTCAGCACTGCATGACGAACTTCGATCGCCGTTTTGCCCTGGAACGGCCACGTACCGGTCAGCATCTCGTAAAGCAAAACACCCGTGGAAAAAATGTCTGCGCGTGAATCGACACGGTCGCCGCGCGCCTGCTCCGGCGCCGCGTACGTCGCCGTACCGTACGGAACGCCGACTTCAGTAATCTCCGTGTGGTGAATTCCCGACGTGCGTGCCGCTTCTTCGTCGAGCAGTTTTGCGAGTCCGAAGTCGAGGACTTTGACTTGCCCGCTCGGCGTCACCATCACGTTGCCGGCCTTGATGTCGCGATGGATGATGCCACGCGCGTGTGCGGCGGCGAGCGCGTCTGCCGTTTGCAGCGCGATCGACAACGCGCTTTCGAGTGACAACGGACGACCATTAACGAGTTGCCTCACGTTTCGCCCTTCGATGTATTGCATGGCGATGAAGTGAATGCCGTTGATCTCGTTGAGGTCGTAGATAGTGCAGATGTTTGGATGATCGAGGTGCGAAGCGAGCCGCGCTTCGCGTTCGAAACGCTTTAGATTGGCCTCGCGTGCGGTCAGCTCGGCGGGCAGGACCTTGATGACGAGCGTGCGGCCGAGCTTCGAATCGACCGCTTTATAGACGGTCCCCTGTCCGCCCTCACCGAGCTTCTCCAAAATTTTAAAATTCCCTAAGGTCGAGCCAATCATTTAACAAACGAAATAGGTCCTATAGCGACTATAGGACCTATTTGCTCAGCGAACAACCGTTGTTTAGTCCGCAACTCCCATCTGCCAGAGCATGAAGGCGTAGTCAAAAGCCGATTCACGCAGCGCGTCGTAACGTCCGGACGCGCCGCCGTGGCCGGCGCCAAAGTTGACCTTCAACAAAAGCGGATTGTGGTCCGTCTTCATCGTGCGCAGCTTTGCGACGAGCTTTGCGCCTTCCCAGTACGGCACCTGGCTATCGTTCAGCGATACCTTCACGAGCGTCGCTGGATAATCCTTCTTCGCGACGTTGTCGTAAGGCGAATAGGTTTTCATGTAATCGAACGCGGGCTTCTCGTTCGGATTGCCCCATTCGATGTACTCGCTCGTCGTCAGCGGCAAACTCGCGTCGAGCATCGTGTTCAGCACGTCGACAAACGGGACATGAGATACGACTGCCTTGAACAGATCGGGACGCATATTCGACACGGCGCCCATTAGCAACCCGCCGGCGCTACCGCCCTCGATCACGATCCGATCTTTCGACGTGTACTTATTCTTGATGAGCGCTTCCGCACAGGCGATGAAATCGGTGAACGTATTCATCTTGTTCATCATCCTGCCCGCCTGGCGCCACTCTTCGCCGAGCTCACTGCCACCACGAATGTGCCCGATCACGAAGATCACGCCGCGATCGAGAAGACTCAAGCGATTCGACGAGAACGTAGGCGGAATCGAATAGCCGTATGAACCGTAGCCGTAAAGAAGCAGCGGCGCGCTGCCGTCCATCTTCACGCCTTTTCGGTAGACCATCGACATCGGAATCTTCGTTCCGTCTGATGCGGTGGCAAACACGCGCTCAGATTGATAGTTTTTTCGATCGAAACCGCCCGGCACTTCCGTCTGCTTCAACAAAGTCGACTTACCGGTGTTCATGTCGTAGTCAAACACCGAATCCGGCGTGACGAGTGATTCGTAGTTATAACGGACAACGCTCGTGTCGTATTCACGATTTGTTCCGATCTCGGCCGCATAAACCGGCTCGGGGAAAGTGATGCGATTCCGTTTGTTCGTCTTGAAGTTGACGACTTCGAGCTGCTGTAACCCGCCTACCCACTCCGAGAGAACGGCGTGATTGGCAAAAAGACTAATCGCTTCGATCTTCACCGCAGGGTTGTGCGCGACAAACTCTTTCCAGTTCTTCTCGGAAGGATCGTTCACGGGCGCGGTGACGATACGGAAGTTCTTCGCGCCTTTGTTGGTACGGATGTAGAAAAGGTTGTCGCGATAATCGACGTCGTACTCGTGCTCGGGCGTTCGTGGGATGATCACTTTGAGCGTTCCATCCGGATCGTCTGCGCGAAGATAGCGCGACTCATTCGACGTTTTGCTGAAGAACTGCAGGAAGATCACTGATTTGTCGCGTGAGCGGTAGGTGCCGATGTCAAACAACTCGTCCTTTTCATCATAAACAAGGTCCATCTTGTCAGTGCCGAGCACGTGACGGAAAAACTTGTCGCTTCGCTTCGTAACCTGATCTTCAGTGACATAGAAGAAAGTCTTATTGTCATTGGCCCAGGTGAAACTGGTGACCCGCTCGATTCGCTCCGGGAAAAGTTGGCCCGTCCGCAGATCCTTGATTTGCAAAACGTACTGGCGATAGCCGGTGTTGTCGGTACTGTAAGCGAGTAGGTTTCCATCATTGCTCGGTTGAAAGGTGCCAACACTCATAAACTTCTGGCCCTTCGCCAGCTCGTTTACATCGAGCACGATTTCTTCCGCGCCCTCGAGGCTGCCTTTCTTGCGACAGAAGATTGGATACTGTTTACCTTCCTCAGTGCGCGAATAGTAGAAGTAATTTCCTGCGCGATAAGGCACGTTGGTGTCAGTCTGTTTGATATGACTGAGCATCTCCTTGTAGAGCTTTTCTTGAAGCGCGGCAGTGGGTTTCATCACTGTCTCGGTATACGCGTCTTCCGCTTGCAGGTGCGCCAACACCGCTGGATTCGTTTTTTCGCGCAGCCAGAAATAGTCGTCGACTAACGTCGTGCCGTGAATATTCGTAGTTTTTGTTTTCTTCTCTGCCATAGGTGGTTGAGGCGCGCTTGCTCCTCCATTTGATTGTGCTACGACTTCGCTATTGTTTGGGAGAACGACTGCAACAAAGAGCAACAACAGAAAAAGCCAACGGGATTGGTTTCGCATAGAACACCTTTCTCATAAAGCACAATTTCATCGTAAAAGGGGGGAGACTGCTTATTTGCTAACGACCGGCGCACGGCCGGCTAATCGTGAACGGTTCAACCACGGGGCGGGTTTCCCCAACCCGATTTGACATACTTTCCATCTTCCACGATGCATGGCACCGTCGGGTCGCCGCTCGAATAGGAGAACATCTCGGCGCGTCGCGCTTTGTCGTTCTGGGCGTCGTAATCGGTGAAAGGAATGCCTTTGGAGTTGTAGTAATCACGAGCTTGCTGACAGTAAGGACATCCCGGCTTGGTGTAGATAACTAAGGCCAATTGTTAACCCCCGCAGTTGATTATGTACAAATTTGAGCAGGGAGCGATTATACTGCCGCTGCCTATGGCTGAACAAAGCGGCAGCTTTGACGCGGGTGCAGCGGATCTACTCGATCCGTACGAGAAGCTCATCAGTCTCGAAATCATGGGCGCCGAGGTCAACGTGCCTGAAAAGAACAGGCTGCTTCGGTGTTTTCAGTTTCTCTCTATCAATACCATTTCTTACGGCGACTTCTGCTGGAACGGTGAATGCACGAATTGCCAGGTCTGGTATCACATGAAAGGCCAGACCGAGCAGAGCGACCGGCCGGCGCTCTCTTGCCGTTTGGAGTGTGAAGAGGGAATGGTGATCACGAAGCTCAGCCGGTTCATCGAGCTCGAAGGGATCACCAAATAAGAATTTCACGCAAAGACGCAAAGATCGCAAAGACGCAAAGGCGGTCAAATGTTTCGGACGTGCCTTTGCGCCTTTGCGATCTTTGCGCCTTTGCGTGAATTTCCTCTTAATATTTCGGCACGCTCGGGTCTACCTCGTCTGACCACCTCAGAATCCCGCCGGTGAGATTCATCAGTTTTCCCTGATAACCCGATCGCTGAAGTGCGTCGATTGCGCGGGCGCTGCGGCCACCCATCTTGCAGTGCACGACGGTCTCGCGGCTCGGATCGATCTCGTTCATGCGATTCAACACCTGCCCCAGCGGGATGTGAATCGAGTTTGGTATGCGGCAAAACGCGACTTCATTGTCCTCGCGCACGTCGACGATCTGAATATCGTCGCCATTATCGAGGCGTTGTTTGAGTTCTGCTGGAGTTATCTCTTCCATATTGTTCTTCCGTTAGTTGGTTTACACTACAGACCATGAGATTCGAGTTTTACACAGACGCCCTTGAAAACGTTCCCAAGCTGTCGGTCGATGGCACGGTCGACAACAGTGTTCACTTCTCGCATTGGGAAGGAAATAGTACTCCAACCGAGGTGAAGGCGGATACTTCGACGGAGATCGCGCTCAGTCTCGTCGCCTCACCAAACCGCGCGGCGCTGACGAAGGGCATCGAGTTAGTTACTAACAATCATTTCGATACTGACGGAACGCTGTCGTGCTGGACTGTCTTGACCGGCGAACGTGCGCTTGCTTATCGCGATCTCTTGATCTCCGCGGCTGAAGCCGGAGATTTCTCGGAATACTCGAGCGATGATGGTGTTCGGGTGAGTATCGCGATACAGGGTTCGGATCAGGCGAGTCCGAATAATGACGACGGTTCGCCACTGGCGCGGCTGCTCGCAGGCGAAGAAGTTGACGATGATGCGCGCGCGTATGACCTCGTGCTCCCCAAAGTCGAGCACTTGCTGACGCATATCAATGAGTATGAATCGCTGTGGCGCGAGGGCTGGGAGAGTGTTGTTGCGGCAGTTGAGAGTTTTGAGAAAGGCGAATCCACCGTTGTCGAGCATTCAGATATTTCAGTGATTACGCTGGCGCCGGAGCTTTTTGATGGCGTGGGTTTCAGTCCGACCAGGCACTCAGCGCCTTACACCGCGATCTCGAAGTTTGCCAAAGGTCGGCTGTTTTTGGTCGCGATTCCGACAACGTCTGGATGATTTTATCGAATCGACTATCCCTACTACTCGTGGGCTGAGACTGTTGTGCGTCCTCGGATTGTGCGGCGAGATCTATCGTCCGCGTTGCAGTCGCTCAATAGCCAAGAAACAAATCCCCACGGACGTTGGCAAACTGATAATCGTGAGATGACTTCGTCGGTGAAGTTTCTCGATACTGCGGGCACGTTGGCGGCATCGCGTTTACAGCCGGATGAAGTCGCAGATGTTTTGCAGCAGTCGTCTTCGCTGGCGGCAGTTTCGTAAACACGATGCACGACGTGATCATCATCGGCGCCGGACCAGCCGGACTCTCAACTGCTTTCTGGTGCGATGAGTTGGGCCTCGACACGCTTGTGCTCGAACAAGCTGACGAAGTCGGCGGGCAACTTCACCGCGTCTACAATCCAATCCACAACTATCTCGGACTCAGAGCTAGCAATGGCGCGGAACTGCTCGAACACTTCGCCGCGAATATCGACAGTGCTGATTTCGATCTCTGGACGCAAACTACTATCAGCTCGGTTGATTTAAAAGCGAAGCGTGTTTCGCTGGCAAGTGGTGAAAACCTACAATCGATCGCGCTCGTGATCGCGACTGGCGTGCGACCGAGGACTTTGGGCGTGCCGGGCGAGAAGGAGTTCGCCGGAAAAGGGATGATAGAATCCGCTACTCGCGATCGAGAGCTCTTTGCTGGTCAGGATGTTTGCGTTGTTGGTGGTGGAGACGCGGCGGCTGAGAATGCGTTGTTGTTATCGCATGATTGCCCGACGGTGACCCTCGTTCATCGTGGAAAAAAATTGCGTGCGCGGCGCGAGTTCACTGAGCAGCTTCAAACAGTGCACTGCATCACCGTTTTCACTGAATCTGTGTTGACACGTATCCTTGGCGAAGATCGAGTCGAAGCAGTTGAGATCCAGCGTAAGCAGGGATTGAAGCCATTTCAGCTTGCAGTGCGCGGCGTGTTAATTAGGATCGGGGTCGAGCCGAATACCGAGTTGTTCCGCGAACAACTGCAAACAGAAAACGGCTACATCGCGGTGAACAGTCAACAGGAGACGAACGTGCCGATGGTCTTCGCCGTGGGCGACGTCTCGAATCCCGTTGCGCCAACGATCAGCGGCGCCACCGGAGCCGGCGCAACGGCCGCCAAAGTGATCGCCAGTCGACTTAACGCAAAATGACTGCCTATCTCGATGCTCACGTTGCGGCGTATCCGATCGAGTACATTGCCGGTATCGATCTCTACAACGCGGGCGAGTTTCATGCGGCGCACGACGCGTGGGAAGAGCGCTGGATGGGCGAGGTTGGACCAAAGGAGAAGCTGTTTTTACAGGCGATGATCCAATCCGCGGTCGCGTTTCATCATCTCGACATCGGCCGGCCTGGTGCGGCGCGTCAGATGTATTTGCGAGCGAAGGAGAAGTTTGCGCGGTTGGGTGTGAATGTTTTTATGTCGTTGGATCTCGATGAGTATCAATCACAACTCGATCGGGCGTTGTCGTGGTTGTTGAATGGTGATCCGAGAGAGTTGCCGCGACCGGAGATCACGCCGCCGAAGATCCGTTTGCTGGCGACGATTAGTGAATTTGAGTAATCCTGATGAGCTTTTCACGACTGATTCTATTAGCTTGCTGGTTTGGCGCGGCGCTGTTCTTCGGTGCAGTAGTCGCTCCGGCAGCATTTGGCGTATTGCGATCGTTTGGTCTTCCTAACGCAAACGAGATCGCCGGGAGTATCGTCACGCGCTCGCTTTCCGTCGTTAATATCGCCGGCTTTCTAATATCGTTATTACTGCTGCTAACGTTACTGCTGCGCCGCAATTCGTCCAGCCGTTTGAGCTTCATCATCGAATGCATTTGTCTCGGCATCATCGGTTTAACTACTGCCGTCGGCCATTGGATAATCGCGGCGCGGATGCGTGCGTTGCGCGCGGCGATGGTCTTGCCGATCGATCAAATCGCGGCTGACGACGCGCGTCGCATCGCTTTCAACAATCTGCACGGTTATTCGGTTAACGCGCTCGGTCTTGCTATGATTGCCGCTCTTGTGGCGATGGTCCTGATGGCTCGGAACCTCCGCAACTAAATCTCAGATGGGTGAAGCTGGTGGAAATTATTGAAGACATTGATGGTTGGCGACGACGGTTCGAGAGTTGGAGACCAGGCGCCGGTGATGATCTCGGTGCCGATTATCCTTTTGTAAGGAACCGGCGCGCGCCGTTTACGCCCGCGCGTCGCGCATTGCCGATGCTGAATCTCGCGCTGATCTCTTCAGCGGGTGCCTACATCGACGGCACTCCCGCGTTCGACACGAGTGCGACCAACGGTGACACGACATTCAAAGAAATTCCGATTGAGGTTGAAGAGTCGGATCTGCGTTTTGCTGCGCGCGGCTACGATCCGTCGGCTGTGCAGCAGGACGTGAACTCCGAGCTGCCGGTTCCGCGACTGCTCGAGTTTGAAAAGAACGGAATTATCGGGCAGTTGAATCCGGTGTACTGGAGCTTTTGCGGGTTCATTCCTGATGCTTGTCGCGTTGTTGATGAACTCGTTCCGAAGTTGGTTGAGCGAGTGCGGCGTTATGAAGTGCAGGCTGCGCTTTTAGTTCCTGCTTCTGTTTTGTGTCACCAGTCTGTGGGCCTGGTGGCGCGAGGGCTCGAGCTCGCGGGCATTCCAACCATGACGCTCGCAGTCGTGAAAGAAATAGCGGAATCAGTGCGTCCGCCGCGTGTGGCGTTCTACGATGGAGCGCCCGGAACCGTCAGTGGCTTGCCAAATTTCCCGGAACACCAGCGTCGCATACTCGACGAAGCCCTCCGCCTGATCGAGCCGATGGACCAGCCTGGCATACGCAAGCTCGTAGTGGCGTTGGAAACTGCGGTCGAGAAGTCACGCGGCGAGCGATAACAATCATTTAATGTCTCTCAAAAAGCGCTTCGGACTCGCCATCCTCCTCATCATCGTTGTCGCGCTTGCATATCTTCTTCTTGCGCCGGTGCCGATTGCGCCTGCAGCGTGGACGCCTTCTGCCGCACCTCCATTGACAGGCCAGTACGCACAGAACACGCGGCTCTCGCCTGTTCAGAAGCTCTCAATCGGTGACGGGCACAAGCCGGAGGACGTCGCACTCGACTTCGAAGGAAAGATCTACGCTGGGTTCGAAGACGGCCGGATCATGATCCTCCAAGCTGATGGCACACAGCCGCGTGTCTTTGCCAACACGCACGGTCGTCCACTCGGAATGATCTTTGATCGTGAGGGAAATCTGATCGTAGCGGATGCGATCAAGGGTTTGTTGTCTGTAAGCAAGGCGGGCGAGATCAAGGTGCTGGCGGAAGAAGCGGACGGCGTGAAGTTTGGCTGTCTGAACGATCTCGACGTCGGCGCAGATGGCACGATCTATTTCACAGAAGCCTCGAGCAAGTTTCCGATGTCGCAGTTTACGAACGACCTGCTCGAGCATCAGCCCAACGGACGTTTGCTTGCACTCGATCCACACTCACGCCAGCCGCGGACTTTGTTGCGAGGTATTTACTTTGCCAACGGCGTTGCTGTGAGCCCGGACCAAACGTTTGTCCTTGTAGCGGAGACCGCTGAATATCGCGTCCGTCGCGTCTGGCTCAACGGACCGAAGATGGGCCAGAGCGACATTTTCATCGACAATCTTCCCGGATTTCCTGACGGTATCTCATCGAACGGTCGCGATCGATTTTGGCTGGCGCTCGTAACACCGCGCCAGGCTCTCTTCGACCGCATGCTTCCATACCCGACAATGCGGAAGATGGTGGCCCGTCTTCCAAAATTCATGCAGCCGGCGCCAAAACGCTATTCCTTCGTTTTAGGTCTGGATCCCCAGGGCCGCGTCATCGAAAACCTTCAGAACGGCTCCCCCGACTGCTTCTCGGAAATCGCCAACGTCGTCGAGCACAACGGCGCCCTCTACTTCGGCAGCATCGGTGAAGACACCGTCGGCCGCTTCCCTCTCAACTGAGCGTCACGCTACTATCTATCCCGAACGTTAGCCAGAATTGATAAAGAATAGCCGGAATCGACAAAAAATAGCCGGATTCGCATCTTGGCAGTCGCGAGTTAATGAGCTAAATTCGACGAATACAAAACCTCTATGGTAAGCGCAATAATAATTGCTAATCAGTTCATAGAACGCGCAAAACGTGATGGCGTTGTCCTCACAAACATGCAATTGCAGAAGCTGGTCTATATTGCCCACGCATGGGCATTAGCATTGGACCAGGGGCTGATTTATGAACCTGTCGAGGCGTGGCTGTGGGGGCCAGTAATTCCGTCTCTCTTTCACAACTTAGGCCGATATGGGGATGGTGAAGTTACTTCGCCCATACCCGTATCAGGTGTTCGGAAGATCGGTGCATTTGACGATGCATTGCTCGAAACTGTGTGGAAGAGTTATGGGCACATGTCAGGGTTTACGCTGTCTAAAATAACTCACAAAGAAAATACTCCGTGGAGTCGAACCGTGAAGGATTTCGGGTTTCGGTCGGTTATCCCGGAGAGCTATATGCGAGACCATTATCGACGACTCTACGATGAGCAAATCCGAAGAAAACGCGAAAACGGAGATCCTCAACCCGTCGGCTGAAGCCGTAGTTGGTGTTGCACAAGACGAAGAACGGAAGGCTAAAAATGATGAGCCTGACGGTCTTCTGACGTACCAACATGAAAGGCTCGCATTAGCCAACGAACGGCTGGAAGATGAAAATGAGCGGCTGAGGGATGTGCATGAACTGCGCAAAGAATACATCCCAAAATTGTTTGGGCTTACTTGTGTCTGGCTGGTCGTGGTAGCCGTATTTTTATGGAAGGTTGCAGGAGGCCGAGACTTTTACCTCTATGACAACGTCTTGATAGCCTTGATAACCTCAACAACCATCAACGTAATCGGTATCTTCCTGATCGCCGCAAGATGGCTTTTCCCGACTCAGAAGTAAATCCGCAAAAATCGTCTGTATCAGTTGCACGGCTGTAGGGCTATTACGTCGTACGTCGTATACACCAGTTAGCTAACTGTATATCCGAGTACCATAGCCTCGGTAAAAATACTGAGGAATTTGTCTTTGTTTTGGACGTGGTTAGGAGGTATCCAAAATCGCCGCGTTCAAAGAAGAATTATCGTAAGCTGTTTTTCTCTCTAAGCCTCACAAATAAAGAGCTTCCACCGCATCAACTAGCCCAGCAGAATTGCGGCACACCGGTTGTAAGGCGGATCGGCGTCGGAGTGCGGTGGGAGGTATCCGACGCGGCAGAAATTCCCCCTTCTCTTTGGAGCAGAAAAACGACAATGATCAATTTGCTATCGGCAGCTACTGCTGTGCCTCAAAATGCCTTTAAGACGACAGAAATAATCGGAAGTCTAATGCATAAGCTCTCCCCGGAACTTATCACTACAATCAACGCTCTCGGGGTTAACCAACGATATTCAACTCTCGAAAATTACCCACAGTTTCTATGCGGCGAACCAAAAGCAGCTACCAGCTCAACGACAAATCTCGGTGTGTCTGCCACCAAACGCTGCATTTACGAATGGGGAGGTGACCCGAATCGGATCGGGCTACTCGTCGCAGCAACTAACACTCCTGACCAGATGTTGCCGTGCCTCGCGTCCGAGATCATGGGAAGAACGCACGGCCTCCTTTCCAGGTCGTTGCGAACCGTCAACATGCAAGCCCAGGGCTGCTCTGTGCTACTGAAGTCGATCGAAGTGGCGCAGTGGTACCTGGCAGCAAATCCCGGCAAACTCGCGATCGTCGTGATGGCGGAAGCGCACACCCCTTACGTTGCGCCACTGCTGCGAGACGAGTATTCCGGTTATCGCGAAATCATCAGACAGCGAAAGGAGCGAAAACTCGATCCCGAGCAATTCGAGCAACAAAGGTTAGACACGACCTTCGTAATCCAATCGATGCTTTTTGGTGATGGCGCGGTGGCGTTGCTGGTAGGCACTGAAGAAGGAAAGCCCGCCTTTGGACCAATCTCTCACCTGACCAACGATCATCCAACTGACATGAACCTGCTCACGATGATCAACCACAGCTCACACGAATACCTCAAAGGCCGCCCGCAGTATTTCATGCAGCCGAGCGTTCCCAATCGCGGCGCACACTACGCCGTGACCACCGTCAAGAGCGTGCTAGAACACCCCGATTCGCCAGTCTCCGATCTGACCGAGGTTGACGATTGTCTGATCCACACGGGCAGCAAGAAGATTCTCGACGGCGTTTGTTCTCAACTCGATCTCGAACCGAAATCAGCAAAGGTGAACGGCTCGTACAAAGTTCTGGAACGCTACGGGAATCTATCGAGCGCTTCGACTGGTTTTATGCTGGCTGAGAAGGGTGAATGGTCGGGGCCTGCGATGGTGGTTGGTTTTGGAGTGGGTTTTACTGCCAGCGCGGGAATTATGAACTTTTAGACAGGATTACAAGGTTGCTTGAAGCTCGCGATCTTTCGTCAGGTTGGCGAGTGTTGAGCCGACCTGCTCGAAGTCGAATGGCTTGCCGATGATGGCATCCACGAGGTCTTCCTCACCGGACGGTGGTGGTGTCGTTGGCCCATAGCCGGTTACGAGCACGATTCTCATGTTGGGCCAGCTCTGGCGAATCAGGCGCGCGGTTTCCCAGCCGTCCATTTCAGGCATCGCGAGGTCGGTAAACACAAAATCAAAGTCGCCGGCACGCAACTTCTCCACTGCTTCCTGGCCACTACCCGCCAGCTCAACACGGTGCCTGACTGCGACCAGCATCTCCGCGAGCGTCTCGCGCACCGGTTCCTCATCATCAACGACAAGAATCTTCAACGCGCGCGCTTCACTCCCCGTCGTGGACGACTCATCCGACGACGACTCAGCCGCAATCGCCGGCAGATCGACCATAAAGTTTGACCCGCTACCAGGCTCAGAATCGACGCTGATTGATCCTGAATGGCGTTCGATAATGCTGTAACTCACCGACAGTCCGAGGCCGGTGCCGTGCGCGCCCTTCGTTGAAAAGAACGGCTCAAATATCTTCTGCTTCACGTCCTCGGGCATTCCAATCCCATTGTCACTGAAATGCACTTGCAGCCTGTCGTCCTTGCGACGACAAGTAACTAACAAACGCCCACCGCGCGGCATCGCGTCAACCGCATTCACGATCATGTTGACGAACACTTCGCGCAGCTCTGACGCACTGCCATACGTGTACTGTTCTCTCGGAGCGTTGAGTTTGACGTCGTATTCAAGCCCGCGCACGCGCGCTTCGTTTTGCCAACGCGTCCGTGTGATTTCGACCGCATCATTGAGCAGCCCGGCAACGTCAACGAGCTCAAACTCCTTGACCGCTGACTTGCGCGCAAACGTCTGAATACGGCGCACGGTTGCCGCCGCATCTTCAGCCGCTGTTTGAATGATATCGAGATTTCGTATGAGCGCTGGATCGTTGACCTGGCGCCGCAGCAACTGCGCGCGACCGAGGATCGCCGCGAGTGAGTTGTTGAAGTCGTGGGCCACGCCCGACGCGAGTTGACCGAGCGCGCGCAATTTGTCTGCCCGCGCAGCGCGCTCACGTTCTTCTTTTTGCTCGGTGATGTCGCGCGCAATCCCCAACACACCTGTCGTTTGGCCTTCAACCACGAGCGGTGAATTATCGACTCGTGCGTATCTCAGTTGCCCATCATGCGAGAAGTAGCGCATCTCGTAAGTCTGGGCCACACCCTGCAACGCCGCATCGAGCTTCTGGCGCACCAGATCGCGATCGCCTTCATAGACCATGCTCAGCAGTGGCCGGCCAATAAAGTTGGAACGCTGAAAACCCAGGCCTTTCAATGTCGCAGTGTTGCACCACTTGAAATTTCCTTCTGTATCGACGGCGTAGATCGACTCGCGCGCGCTCTCGAGAATATTCGTCAACAACGATTGATGTTCGCGCGCGACAGCCTGCACCTTACGCAGCTCGGAAAGATCGCGCGCAGTACACACCACTGCGATCGCGTGATTGTTTTCATCCAGCACCGGCTCAACCGAAACCAGCAACGGACGATTGAGACGGCTCGGAGTAATCTCGATCGTCACACTGCGACCGGTCTCGAGCGCATTTTCAACGACACACGTTTCGTCTTCTTCACTGGTTCGGAGTATGTCGCAACACTTGCGACCGAGCAGCAAGCGCGGGTGCACGGCTTCCATCGTCGCGCCCGCGCGATTCACACGTTTCAATTCGCCGGCACGATCGAAGATGAAGATACCGTCAGACATCGCATCGAAAGTCGTTTCCCATTCAGTCTTCCCGCGCGCGACCATTTCAAACAGCTCAGCCTGCGCGATGCCGATTGACAGTCGTTCTGCGAGTGCCTGGACAAGGGTCAACTCATCGTCCGTCCAAAGACGCCGGCGATCAGTTTGATGAATGGAGAGAATGCCGCGAAACTGCCCCTTCACGATTAGCGGGTAGCTGATGGCAGACAGGATCTCGAGTTTGTGCGCCTGCGCGCGAACGTAAGCGCTTAGCGACGTGGATGAGTGGTCGAAGTTTTGAGCGTCGCTGATGATCAGTGGCTCATTGGAGTTGGAAAGATTGCGCGCAATCGGATCGTCGTAGTCAACATCCACGTGCTTGATGCTTTTGACACCATCAGCGAGATATTCGTGTTCGAGTGGCGCGATTACTTCTTCGCTGTCCAGCAGAAACAAGTGAACTCGCGACGCGCCAAGTGCGCGGCCCAGCTCAACTGTCGCCGTGCTGAGAACCTCGCCCAAACTCAACGAGGCGCGAATCGCCATCGTCAAGCGATTCACGAGGGCTTCACGTATCGAGGTCGATTCCGCTTTCTGGTAGAGCTCAGCTTGCCGGATCGCGATGCCCGTTTGATCGGCAACTGCTTTAGAGAGTGCAATGTCGGCGTCACTCCAGCGTCTTATTTGTCTCGTGGTTGAAAGCGCGAACGCTGCCGGCACATCGTCACCGACTCTGATCGCCACGTACATGATCGACTTCACATTCGCTTTTGAAAGAATGTTTTCGTAGAGGTCTGTGATGCGTGTATCGTTCCTGGCGTCTGAAAAATGCAACACACCGGTTTGGTCCAACGCCGAGATCAATGATTGCAGGTGGTCCAACGCGAAATCCGACTTGGCCGGCTCAACTCCTCTAACATGATATTCCGCGACGTTCAACGCAGATTTCGTGCGGTCGTCGCGCATGTACAGAGAACAACGATCGACGGCGAGGTAAGAACCCAACTCTCTCACCGCAGTCTTGTAAATCTCGTGACTATCGAGCGAGCAGCGAATCGCCTGCGAGATGCGATGCGTCATCGCCTCACGTTGCGCCTGTTGTGCGAGGAAAGCCTGGCTCTCGCGCAATACCTCTTCAGAGTGTTTGCGCTCGGTGAGGTCGCGCGCGATTCCCTGCACGCCAACTGGTTTGCCGTCGCTGAAGATCAACCGCGTGCTGACTTCGAGACGAACACGACGCCCATCCTTCGTGATGATGTCGATCTCATAAACGGTCGAAACTTTCTCACTTGCCTTGTGAGCGATCATCTCACGCGCGAGACCTAAGTAATCAGGCGCGATAACGTCAGCGACGTTCATGAGTGTCGCTTCTTCGCGAGAGTAGCCGGTGATACGCTCGCCACTGCGATTGAGCGAAGTGAAGTTGCCTTGCAGATCGTGCGTGTAGATGATGTCGTTGGCGTTTTCAAAAAGCTCTCGATAACGCACTTCGCTTTCACGAATCGATACTTCCGCCCGGCGGCTATCAGTTATATCGGTCGCAACACCGATAACGCCGAGCACGTTGTCGCGTTCGTCTGTCAGCGGTGAATAGCGAACATCAAAAACAAACTCGCCGATCGTTACGGCTGACGTGAACGACTCGCCTTTCAACGCGCGCCTGATGTTTTCACCAAACTGCGGCGTGTCAGCATAAACTTCAAACACTGATTGGCCCACGAGCTCGCCCGGCTCGAGCGAGAGACTCTTCAATCCCTCACCTTCGCTCAACGTGAAGACGCCCTTCTTGTCAGTCGCAAACAGTATCAGCGACGCGCTTCCGACTACGGTCCGCAGACGCTTTTCCGCTTTTCTGAGCGCCTCGCGTGCCTGCTTCTTTTCGGTGACATCGCGAAAGACAGAAAGCACCGCAGATTTGCCTTCTGAGACGAACGGCAAACCAGTGACTTCAACGTCGATCTCTACGCCATCGAGCCGCAGACATTTCTGTTCGACGAGTGGTGTGGGTTTATGAAAACGCTGAATGTAGTCGACGCGTTCGGTGACGTGGTTGCGGTAGTCAGGATGTACGACCTGGAAGATCGACTTGCCGATCAGATCTTTAGCCGTCGCGGCGCCCCAAAGATTTACTGCCGCCGGATTGAGATAAGTGAACTTACCTTCCTGATGAACGACGATCGCATCGGGCGAGAGCTCAACCAAACGACGATATCGTTCTTCGCTCTCTTTCAACGCCTGTTCCATGCGATGTCGCTCGACAAGCTGCGCCACTTTCACCAGCAGCTCTTCATTTCGGAACGGGAGATCGAGGTAGTCGTCGGCGCCTGCGTGCAGACCTTCGATACCGGCATCGTCCGAAGGTATGCGGCCGCTTATCAAGAGGACTGGGATATAAGCCGTTCGTGGATCTTCTTTCAGACGGCGGCAGAGCTCGAGGCCGCCGAGCACAGGCATGACGACGTCGCTGACGACAACATCGGGGTCGAACGAGATGGCGAGATCGAAAGCCTCCGAGCCGTCGAGAGCGGTCGCGATTTCGTAGCCTTCGACTTGGAGCAGTTCAACCAACAGATCGAGGATCTTCCGATCGTCATCGACGATCAGGACGCGGCCCCGGTCTGAGGAGTTGATACTCATTTAATCTGGGTGTCCGGCTCTTTGAGTAAGAAAACCGTGGGAGGGCGAACAAAAGCCGAGGCAGTATAACAGTTTTAACCACGGATTACACGGATTAACCGCTGATCCGTCGAAAATCCGTGTAAATCTGTGGCTGAAATTACTGATTCCCAGACCGTTTCCGAGTCCCTGGGTCGGCGTTCGTGGTCTTGGCGAAGTAGCCGGCGCGGTAGTTGAGCTTGAGACTCTGCTGTTTTAGCGCCGGATTCACGATCTGGATCTCGATTTTCCGGTATGACCCATCGCGGGCTTTATTCGTCGGTGAGTAGGCCACCAGATACTGTTCGCGGAGGTCTTTTTGAATCTGCGCGAAGGCGTCGCGAAGATCCCGTTCATGCCGCGGAAAATAGGCGCGGCCGCCCGTCTGCTCGGCGATTTTGCGCAGTGCGCCTTCGTTAACGTTGAAGGTGTAGCGGTCGCCGATGCCGATGGAGTAGATCAACGCGTCAGACTTCTGGGCGCGCTCAATCGCCTCGTGGATTTTCATGCGGCTACTCGTGTCGTCGCCGTCAGTGAGCAGAATGATGGCGCGGCGCGTATGCTCTGCGGAGGTGCTCATCAACTCTTCAGACGTGGCCCAAACGGCATCCCAAACCGCGGTTGAACCGGCGAGACTCTGGTTCGTCCCGGAGATTGGAGGTGTTCCATTTACAACTACACCACCGCCGATATAACCCGACGGCGGCACAAACTCGACGCGGTCAATCGCTCGCCTGAGCCGCTCGATACTGCCGGTAAAACCCTGCTCCAGCGTCGTGTCACCCGTAAACGAGATAACGGCCGCTTCGTCTTTGTTTGGACGCATTACGCTTTCCAGAAACGCCTGGGCCGCTATTTTTTCATCGGGAAGCGTGCGCTCTTCAGAAATGCTCGTGTCGATCAAGATCGCGATCGAGAGTGGCAACTCGATGTTCTGTTGAAAAGTAAAGATCTCCTGCTGCTGACCATCTTCGAGCACGCGAATATCTTCAGCCTTGAGATTGCTGATGAAGCGCTTGTTCTTATCAGCGGCGGTAAAGAAGATGTTCGTTAGATTTGTTTCGACTTTGATTACTTCGTCGGAATCCTGCGGCACTTCTTCCCGGCGCGGAGTCGGCGACGGTGATGCAACAGCGGCAGCGTCCTGAGCGGTCGTCTCGTTTTTTGCAGACTGGGTCTGGCTGGCGATCCCTCCACACAAGAGCAGAGAAACCAGGACCAGCAATACAAACGGGCGACTGATTACGCGATATTGCATCTTTACTTCAGAACTCCTTACTGCGCAACGCTGTCAGCGATCGCTTTGTACCCTCGCTTGGTTCGCACTTTCAGATCGCCGTGGCCATCTCCGAGCTTCACGTCAATCTTTCTGAACGTGCCGTCGTAACTCTTGTTCGTCGGATTGTAAGTGACGAGATACTGCGCGCGTAACTCTTTCGAGATCCTCGTGAACGATCGCTCGAGCGAAAGCATGTCGCCGGTGAAGAAAGCAGCGCCACCAGTCTCTTCCGCGAGCGTTTGCAGATCCTTGTCTTTCTTGTCGGCGACCTGTCCTGCTTCGACGCCGGGAACAGTGGCGAGAAATCCCGCTTTCGTAGAGATCGCGAAGATCGTCGTTTCAGTTCGTTGTGCGATATCGATCGCGTCGCGGATGTTCGCGCGGCTATACGTGTCTTCACCGTCAGTCACAACCAGCAACACACGACGCCCTGGAACCGATCGCATCTTCTCGTCACAGAACTGCCAGATCGCATCGAACAGCGCGGTCTGCGTGCCCATCTTCTTGACGCTGTAAACCGCCTTATCGAGAAGATCGAGTCTGTCAGTGAAGTCCTGCAACAAGTTGATCTGATCGTCGAACGTTCCGAAGAGCACCCGATCCTTGCGCAGCTTCACGACGGTATGGATGAAGTTCATCGCCGACTCTTGCTGAAACTTCAGCTTGCCGGCGGTTGATGGCGATGTGTCCATCAGCACTGCGATGTAGAGCGGTGTCGTTTGCGAAAGATCGTCCGAGAACGTCTCAATCGTCTGAGGCACTTTGTCTTCCATAATCGTGAAGTCGCTCTGCGTCAGACCGGGAACAAACTGACCTTTCTTATCCGTGACCGTGATCGGCAATCGCACGCGGCGAATCGCGACTTTGACAGTGCCCTGCGGATCTTCCGGAATCGGCGTCGGCGAAGGCTTCGGCTTCTGCGCAACGACCGAGAGCGCCGCGGCTGCAATAACGACAGCCAACGACAAGTATTTGAACAAAAATGATGTTACGCGTGCTGACATGCTAAATGGATTATAGTTCGGGAGCCGACCGCGGTCTGCTGATAACGGCGGTTCGATGCTTTCGACCCCCAACTTGTTGCCCTTTCTGGCGTTTTTGCTATATAGGTCGACAGGTTCTATAAGGTGATACAATGCGCGCGAAATTGTTCTCCTATTAGGCCTTCATGCCCGACCGTCCGAACAATTCCACGGACACCAGTTCACTGCCTGAGTACATCGCCCATTATCGCATCTTACGCAGGCTGGGCAAGGGTGGCATGGGCGAGGTCTTCCTCGGCGAGGATACTAAGCAACACGGCCGAAAGGTTGCCCTAAAAGTTTTACCTCACGAACTGACGAAGTCCGAGAGTCGTTTGCGTCGTTTCAAACAGGAAGCACGCGCGGTCCTCGCACTCAATCATCCAAACATTCTCACCGTCTACGAGATCGGCGAAACCGACGGCAGCTACTATATCGCGACTGAATACATCGACGGCGAAACACTGCGTCAATGTCTGTGGCGTGGTCCATTGAAGCTTGATGAGACGCTCGGTATCGCTCTCCAGGTGGCGATGGCGCTTGAAGCCGCACACAATGCAGGCATCGTGCACCGCGACATCAAGCCCGAAAATATCATGTTGCGGCAGGACAAGTTTGTTCGCGATCGCTTCGTGAAAGTGTTGGACTTCGGTCTCGCCAAACTGACGGATCGAGATGCTTCAACAGCAGATCCGGAAGCCGTAACCATTCCGATAACAGAGACAAATCCGGGCGCGATCATGGGCACGAGCGGCTACATGTCGCCCGAGCAGGCACTCGGTGAATCGATCGACGAGCGAACGGACATCTTTAGTTTGGGCGTCGTACTTTACGAGATGATCGCCGGAGAGCCTCCGTTTCAGGGAAAGACTGAGAGCCACACGCGCGTTTCGATCATCGATCACGAACACGATCCACTTTCGGAACACATTTCGAATGTGCCGCGCCAACTCGAGCGAATCGTTTCGAAAGCACTCGCAAAGGATCGGCTCAAGCGCTACCAGACGGTCACGGATCTCAAGCTCGATCTGGAACAGCTCAGAGACGAGATTCACACCTCGGAATATCCGGAGTTGACGAGATCGATAGCTCGCGAAACGGGAGAGGATTCGAAGACGACGATTGCGGCCGTGACCAGATCACAAACTGAAACTGTCGCTGACCGCAAGACAGTCCCGAGTAGTACGGGTATCACTTTAGTTCGTCCACGATGGCTTGCGTATGGTCTTTGGGGAGTGTTTATCGTTGCGGCTCTTATCGGCGCCGTGCTCTTCGTGACGAATTCGCGGCGACGACCGATCACCTCAGTCGCTATCTTGCCGTTTGTGAACGACAGTAAAGATCCGAACGCCGAATATCTTTCTGACGGTCTAACCGAGAGCATCATCAACAGCCTCTCACAACTGCCGAATCTCAAAGTGATGTCGCGCAACGCGGCGTTCCGATTCAAAGGCCCGAATCTCGATCCGCTCGAAGCTGGTCGAAGTCTGGACGTGGGGGCGGTGTTGACCGGACGCCTCGTCAAACTCGATGACAATCTCGTAGTCAAAACAGAGCTGATCAAAGTCGCTGACGGATCGCAACTTTGGGGCGCGGAGTACAAGAGCAGTGTTGCTGATATCTTCTCGGTCCAGGACGAAGTGTCGAAAAAGATCTCGCAGAGCTTGCGTTTGAGATTGTCGGGCGAGGACGAAGAAAAGCTCGCAAAGCGTTACACGAAAGATGCGGAAGCGTACCAGCTCTATCTCAAAGGTAGATATTTCTGGAACAAGCGCAACGAAGAAGGATTTCGAAACGGTATCGACTTCTTCAGACGCGCCGAAGAGAAGGACCCGACGTTCGCGCTCGCGTTCTCCGGACTCGCCGATTCGTACGCGCTGCTTTGCGACATCGGTGTGGTCCGGCCTGTTGATGAAATGCCGAAGGCGAAGGCCGCGGCACAGAAGGCTGTCGATGCCGATCCCGAATTGGCTGAAGCTTACACGTCGCGCGCGTTTGTGCGGCTCGCTTACGACTGGGACTGGCTGGGAGCGCAGAGTGATTTCCAGCAGGCGCTGAAGTTGAATCCGAAGTATCCGACCGCGCATCAGTGGTATGCCTCGTACCTGATGCAGATGGGGAAGTTTAGCTTAGCGAAACAGGAGATCGAGGAAGCACACAAACTCGATCCGCTGTCGCCGATCATCAGCGCTAACACCGGGCTCTATTCTTACTACGAGAAGAACTACGACGATGCGATCGCGAAATACAAAACGACGTTGCAGAGCGATCCGGAGTTCTGGGTGGCGCGACATTATCTCGCGCTTGCGTACGTGCAGAAGGGAATGCACGACGAGGCGGTCGTGGAGCTACGCCGGTTGATCAAGGCGCCTTCGAGTGGTCCGATACCGGATCAGATTGTGGAAGCCGAGTCTGAGGCCTCGGCGTCGCTCGGGTTTGCGTATGGAATGGCGGGTAAGCAGGCCGAGGCGCGCGCGATAATTAATCAGCTCGATGCGTTGTCGAAGCGGCGGTATGTTTCACCGTTGTACTTCGCGATTGTTTATGCGGGGCTGAAAGATAACGACAAGGCTATCGACTATCTGAACAAAGCCTTCGACGCTCGCCATCCCGGGCTCGTTCTGATCCGTATCGAGCCGATGTTTGATGGTCTTCGTGGTGATGAGAGATTCAAGGCGCTCATCAAACGCTTCGAGCCAATACCGTAAAACCGTTCACGCAAAGGCGCAAAGAACGCAAAGGCGCAAAGGCGGGTCAAGTTTCTCCTGCGGCATAGAAGATTTGACCCGCCTTTGCGTCTTTGCGTTTCTTTGCGTCTTTGCGTGAAACTCAATTTTCCAAGGCGACCAACAAATCCCCTAAACCCTGCGGCAGAGCGCTCTCAAACTTCACGAACTCTCCCGTCTTCGGATGTTTGAATCCGAGTTTCTCTGCGTGAAGGAACTGACGGTGGAGGGCGCGGATGCGGGCGCGGAGACGCGGATCCTGGATTGTGTTATCACGTCCGGCACCATACGTCTCATCACCAACCACAGGATGCTTCATCCACATGAGATGCACACGGATCTGATGCGTCCGCCCGGTTTTTAACTCCACATCCAGCAACGTGAATCGGTCGAACGCTCGCCGCACCCGATATAACGTCAACGCATGCCGCCCGGCCCGCACCACGGCCATGCGCGTCCGGTTTGACGGATCGCGCGCGAGCGGCTGATCGATCTTTCCGGAGTTCGAAGCCACGCGCCCGTGCACCAACGCCAGATACGACTTGTAGACACTTCGATCGCGAAACTGATCCGAAAGGTTCTCCAGCGCTGCATCAGTCTTCGCAACGACGAGCAGCCCCGACGTATCTCGATCGAGCCGGTGAACAATGCCGGGCCTCACCCCAGTTCCCGGCAGCTTTTGAAAATGGTATGCGAGCGCGTTCGCCAGCGTGCCCGAAGGCGTGCCCGCTGCAGGATGGACCACGAGACCAGCCGGCTTGTTCACAACCACCAGTGTCTCGTCTTCATAAACAATATCGAGCGGAATATTTTCAGGTGTGAAGACGTCGGTCGGAGGCGCAACGAGCTCAACTTCAATCTCATCGCCGTCGCGCAGCTTGTACGATGGCTTGGCAATCTTGCCGTTTACGAGTACGTCTTCATTATCAATGAGACGTTGCAAACGCGCGCGACTCCAGCCCTCGATTTGTGAGGCGAGATACGTGTCTAAACGAGCGCCAACCTGATCCGGTCCAATCTTGAAACTGAGATCGCCATCAGCCATTGCGGCGTTCGAAATCTTTCATGAACGACACGAGCGCTTCGACTCCGGCACGCGGAAACGCGTTGTAGATCGAGGCGCGAATGCCGCCGACGGATCGGTGTCCCTTCAAACCGTCGAGTTTCTGCGCTGTCGCTTCAGAGACGAACTTTTTCTCGAGCTCTTCCGAAGGCAGGCGCCACGTCACATTCATCGTCGAGCGACAATCGACATCAGCATGACCGCGATAAAAATCCGTCGCGTCGATCGCATCGTAAAGCAACTGCGCCTTCTCGTCGTTCAGCTTCTCCATTCCCGCGAGGCCGCCCTGGTCCTGTAGCCACTTGCAAACGAGGTCCATGATGTAAATGCCCCACGTGTTTGGCGTGTTGTAGAGCGACTTATTCTCGACGTGAATGCGATAGTCGAGCATTGTCGCTAAATTCTCGGGAATGCGCTGCAACAGATCGTCACGAAGGATCACGAGCGTGACGCCGCTCGGTCCCATGTTCTTCTGCGCGCCCGCATAAATGAGCGCATACTTATTGACGTCGAGCTCGCGCGAAAGAATGTCGGACGAAGAGTCGACAACGAGTGGAACGTCGCCGACGTTTGGCTCGCGTTTCCACTGCACGCCTTCGATTGTTTCATTACTCGTGATGTGAACGTACGCGGCGTGCGGGTTCAAACTCATCTCGTCGCGTGACGGCACGCGCGTGAAGCCACCATCGGCCATCGTCGCGGCAACGTTCACGGCGCCGACTTTCTTGGCTTCCTTGAACGCCTTCTTGCCCCAGCTTCCGGTGAGAACGTAGTCAGCGTTACCGTCAGCCGGAAGAAAGTTCATCGGCACCATTGAAAACTGCAAACTCGCGCCGCCCTGTAGAAAAAGGATGTGATAGTTGGACGGAATTTTTAAGAGGTCGCGCAGGCTTGCTTCGGTACGATTGATGATCTCGTCGAATGTTTTCGACCGGTGGCTGATCTCCATCACAGACATGCCGACACCCGGCAGGCTAAGCATGTCGCGTTGCGCTTCTTCTAAAACCGGAACCGGCAACACTGCCGGCCCCGCGCTGAAATTGAAAATTCTGTCGGTCATTTTTACTCCTCGAATCTCGATCGCAAAGCCTTCGCCGCGAGCTTCGTCACCGTCGAGCGTGGCACGAAGCGTTCGGCTTCAACAACCAGCCAATTGGTCCAACCCGAAATCACTGTGGTCTTTTGCCGGTCGAGCCCGCGTAGCGCTGCGTCCACGACCTGTTCCGCTGTCTGAATCGTGCGCATCGGCGGTCGATCGATCTTCGAAGCTTCGAAGAAATTAGTCTCAGTCACACCGGGACACAGCGCCATCACATGAATTCCGTGCAACCGATTCTCTTCCGCGATCGCTTCCGAAAACGAAAGCACAAACGCCTTCGACGCAGCGTACGTCGCCATGAATGGAACAGCCTGAAACGCGGCGGTCGAGGCGACGTTGATGATCGTGCCGCGCTTGCGCTCACGCATCGGGCCGAGAAAGCGATGCGTCAGATCGACCACCGCCCTCACGTTCAACTGAATGATCTCGAGCTCGCGTTCGAGATCGAGTTTTGCAAAGTCGCCCATCGAGCCGAAGCCGGCATTGTTGATGAGCATCTCGATCTCGAGCTCGCGTTTTTTCGTCTCTTCAAACAACTGCGCCCCAGCATCAGGTTGTTGCAGATCGAGTGCGATGTATTGTGCGCGAATACTCGTCAGCCGTCCCAGCTCGTTGCAAAGAGCGATCAGTTTGTCTTCCGAGCGGGCGACCAGCAGCACGTTTCTCCCGCGTGCGGCGAGTTTTCTGGCAAAGGCTGCGCCGATTCCGGTCGATGCTCCAGTGATGAGGGTGGTATTCATCAAAAAACGTTACTTCAACTCAAGCAAATCGAGCTCGATTATATCTGCGTTGCTTGCTTGAAGCTTGCTGAGGGTGTCTTTTGCCGGCGCGTTGTCGAGGTTGATGCGGGCCACTGCCGCCGCCGCGCCTTCAAACACGATATTTTCCATCTCCTGAACGTTGATGTGCTCGGCTTTGATCGCGTCGAGCACGCCGGCAAGCACGCCGGGCCGATCGCGATGACGCACGACAAGCCGGTGCGTCGCTGGCGTTTGCCGCGCGAGGTTCACAACGTTCGGCACCTTCCCGGTTTCTTTGAACTCTTTCACGATGCGCACAGTCTCTGCCGCGATCGCTTCCTGCGCCTGGTCTGTCGAGGCGCCGATGTGATGCGTGCCGTAAAGTCCTTCTTCCTTCACGATCTCATCGTGAATCTCACCAGCCGCGCTCGTCGGCTCAGCCGCGTACACATCGGTGCCAACGCGTATGCCGCGGTTGCGCATCGCTTCAACAAGCGCTTGCTGATCGACGACTTCGCCGCGCGCAGTGTTGATGAAATAAGCGCCCTCGTTCATCGCGTTGAAAAAGTCTGTGCTAAGAAAATGCTTCGTCTCAGGAGTCAAGGCGACATGAACACTAACGATGTCAGACGCGCTCGCAACTTCCCGCGGCGATGATTTCAACTCAACACCCAACTCGGCGGCTCGCTCCGGAGTCAAACTCCGGCTCCATGCAACCACAGGCATACCAAACGCACGCGCGCGCGGAATCATTTCCTGACCAATCTTCCCAACGCCGACCAAACCCAGCGTGCGGCCAAACAGTCCGCGTGCTTTCGAAAACTCTTTTTTATTCCACTCACCGCGTCGCAACGCGACGACGTTGTCAGCGATGCGTCGATCAACCGCGAGGATCAGCGCGAACGCGAGCTCAGCGACTGCGATCGAGTTTTTGCCGGGACAATTCGAAACGTAGATACCGCGTTTCGAAGCAGCGGCGACATCGATCGTGTTGTAACCCGCGCCGGCGCGCACAACCAGCTTCACTGGTCCAGCTTCGAGCATGGGTTCAGTGACTTTCGTCCCTCTCACCACGAGGACGTCCGGCGCTTCTTTGCGAATCGCCTCGACGAGCGCGTCGTCCTTCAAATCAGGTTGAAAAGAGACCTCGCAACCGAGCGACTCCAAGCCGTCCCGGCCTGATTGTTCGAATTTGTCAGCAATGAGTACTCGCATAATTAAATCGTGTGTATCAACAAGCCGTCTCTTAGTTTCGGCTCAAACCACGTCGACTTCGGCGGCATGATTTCGTTCGCGTCAGAAACCATCAACAACTCTTCGACCGTCGTGGGAAACATTGAAAACGCAACGGCAGCTTTGCCTTCGTTCACGAGGCGTTCGAGCTCCTTCGTGCCGCGCAGGCCGCCGATGAAGTCTACTCGCTTATCGGTGCGGATATCTTTGATGCCGAGGATCGGATCGAGCAAGCGGTCCTGAAGAATACTCACATCGAGCATCGCCACGGTGCCGGTCGGCAGAGTGGCTGCAGGTGATTGTTGCAAGCCGTACCACTTGCCACCGAGATACATGCTCCAGTGGCCGCGCTTTGGTGGCTCGGGACCAGCGTTTTCACTGATCGTGAATTGTTCCTGTATCGCGTTCAGAAACTCTTGCTGCGAAAGACCGTTGAGATCGTGAACAGTGCGATTGTATGCAAGTATCTGCATCTGCGAATCCGGAAAGATCACGGTGAGGAAATAGTTGTAATCCTCGTCGCCGGTGTGCGCGAAGCTTTGTTGTTTCAACTCGGCACGCGCGCGACTCGCACTCGCCGCACGGTGGTGACCGTCAGCGATGTAAAGCAGCGGCACTGATTCAAAACTCGTCACGAGCGACTGGGTTTCACGCAAACGCCAGATCGTGTGACGAACGCCATCCGGCGCTGTTAGATCAAACAAAGGTTCCGCATTAGTTGCCGCTGAGACTTGTTCGTCAATTTCGGGACGTGCTCTGTAAGTTAGAAAAACCGGTCCCGTTTGCGCTTTCAACATGAGCATGTGACGCGTGCGATCGTCTTCTTTGTCGCGACGCGTTCGTTCATGCTTGCGAATCGTGCCGTCGTCGTATTCGTCGATCGAAGCGCAGGCTACGACGCCGATCTGCTCGTGATCACCCATGATCAGGCGGTAAAGATAGAGGCTTGGCTCGTTTTCTTTTTCGAGCGGCGCCGTCGCGATCAGTTTTTCAAAATTCTCGACAGCCTTTCGATAGACGACATCGCTGTGGATGTCTGTGTCTGGCGGCAAGTCGATCTCAGGCCGCGATACGTGCAGGAAACTGAATGGATTTCCTTCGGCAAGCGCGCGCGCCTCGTCAGTGTTAACTACGTCGTACGGCACACTGGCTACTTCCTGGGCGCGCTCAGGCTGTGGACGCAAAGCACGAAAGGGACGAATGATCGCCACGGATCCTCCTGGTGATATGAGTTAGCTGATGTGGTCTAAGACTAGCCGTTTAGGTGCGAAAACTCAAACTACGCTAGAATCAACCAGCCGCACGGATGAACAAAATCGCGAAAACCATTCGATTCTTCTCACGTGGCGCGCGCAAGATCGTGACGCGGCCGGACGAAGCATGGCTGATGTTGCGAATGGCGTGGTGGGTCGCTGTGCTTTCTGCGATGGCGCGTTTTTATTCGTTGCCGCGCGCGCTCGAGATCGTGGCCGGGAAGCAGAATGGCGGGCGTTCCGGTGAAGCGTTGAATCGTGAAGACCTGGCCCGTACGATCGATCTACTTCTTTCCGCTGACGTACTGGTGTTCAAGCCGATTTGCTGGAAGCGCGCCGCTGTTCTGCATCGATATCTATCGCGGAACGGCACGGAGACGAAGATCATTTTCGGTGTGCGGAATGAAAGCGGCGGCAAGTTCGATGGCCACGCCTGGCTCGAGGCAGATGGTCAACCCATTCTCGAAAAAGACCCTCCGAATTACGTTGTGACTTACAGTTTTCCTTAACGCGGGGCTTTGCCTCACCTCTCTTGGACACAGTCAGTACCACCTGCGGTAGCGGGTGGGTGCGTAGCCCTCAATAATCGCCGGACGGCTACGCACCCACCCGCTACCGCAGGTGGTACTGACTGTGCCCAACAGTGGACGGAGATAAAACAAAGGGAGAGGCGAGCGCCTCTCCCTTCCTATTTACTGTCTTGATCGATTGTTACGGTAGAGCCTCGACGTTGATGAAAAACTTAAAGCTTCCTGTTTGCTGAATGCCAAGCAGGAATCGCACGTCAACACTCGCGCCATTCGCAATCGGCGTCGCCAGCGTTACCACTCCAGCCGACATCGACGAATTGAATCCGCCGCCGTTCGGCTGTGATGGTGGTTGCTCGAGCGTCGTTCCCTGAACGGTGACGTTGCTCGTACCGCTGCCGCACGGTGGACGGTCGACTGTAACCACAACCGCGGTGGAAGTTCGCGGTCGCAAGTCGGCAATGCCGCTCGGCGCCGGGAATGTCGTCAGGTCAAGCACGCGGAAACGCAAGCGTGTCACGTTTCCTCCAGTGTTATTCACAACGGTCCTGCGGATATCCAACGTACCAAAGGTGGAATTGTTGGGCGGATCCGAAGTGAAGTCGCGAACGCGATTCGGTGGTGATGCCGGAGCGACACAAACGTCGAGAACGTTTACGGCGAACGATGCGTTGCGCTCGATTGGCGAGCTCAGGTTCTCTGGTCCAGGTGCGCCGAGACGCTGACCTGCACCTGCTGATGTGCCGTTAGTATCAACGAACACGAAGTCAGCAGCGTTGTTGTTTGTATCTTTGAGATTTCCACCGGTCGGGCAGGCGCCGAACGTGGTGATCGAGCCGCCCTTGCCGCAGTTATCACGATAGAACGAGTAATTGATCGAGAAAGGAGTTAACGCCGGATAGCCGGTGCCTTCCTTGTAGACCGTGTTTGCTTCCGAGGTCGAACCGACCGCGTCGATACGGTTTGGCAGCGTGAAGTCGGCTGCAATACTGGTATTGAATATTGCAATACCTGCGTTGTCGGGAATGTCAGTCGTGTATGTGGCATCGCCGGTCGCGGTAGTCCCGTTACCTGCGGGATAAGAAGCGAGGCTATATCCAACGCTGTTGACACACAGGTAATGCCCACGATTGGGGATCACCGTTCCATTAGGTATCACGCACCGAGCTACACCGTTCGAGGCTGCTACGGCATACCCGGTTCCGCCAGCTGCGGCAACTGTGTGGTCTGCGCCGCTCACGTTTGCGATTTCAATAAACTCATCGTTCGCGCCATTGGGACCACGAACGCGGAATTCGGAAATAACGAGTTGACCTGCCGTGGCCACACTGGCGGGCGGATCGTCAGTGGGCAAAATGTGAATAGAGGGAGTTTTCTCGGCTGATACGCCTCGTCTTGGGTTGACGATCGGCTCAGCCGCCATCGGCGTGATACTGGAACTCGCGCTCGGCAAAGCAACTGTTTGCGGCGCGTAGGTGCCTAAAACGATGAAACTATTGTTAGCGGATTTTTTCTTTTTGGTTTTCTTTGATTTGGTTTGAGACCTTGCAGCCTTGCTCGTCTCGGAACTACTCGCGGCCTGATCCTGGCTTTGGGTCACAGGGCCGCCGGCAAAGGCGACTTGCGAGACTCCCAGCACCAATACAACCAGGCCAGCGAAGACCATAGATCCCCGAAATGACTTGGACATTCCTGTATTCTCCTTTAAAGGTGGGCCCACGATGTTCAGTGTGGCGTTCGCCACCGTACCATGCTCTTTTGAACACAGTCAACGAAATTAAACATTACAAATGTATTGTTATGTACGAATTACGGTAGGAGATAGGACCAGTTAAATGCGTGATTTGAAGGGCTTGAGACGGTCCCAGTTAAAGAAGACCACATACATTAGGAGCTGGTGTGGAAAGCCGATGTTCATCAGGGGAACTGTTGCGATGTGAAACACAAACCCGATGCCGAGGATCAACCAGCGCAGGCGACGAAAGAAAATGGCGAGCGGAAAGAGCAGTTCCCAGACGAGTATAAATCCCACCGCATACGGCAGGTATTCGCGCACCTGCGGCAACCAGAATGCGCCCCGAAAAGCGGTGTCGTGCAGGTTATCGAGCGAATGAAAGATCGCGAGCGCAGGCAGATTGTCCGCGCTTAAGTACTTCCATCCAGCAACGCGGAGCTTGATCAACGCAGAGCTGAAATAGACCCACGCGAGCAGCAGTTGCATCAAGAGAAGCGGATACGCGTACGCAAATGCAGGCGGCTGTGATTTGGTTTTGGCGAAACGACTGTCGATTGAAAACGCGTCGCCGCAGGGAGTAAACGCGAGCACCACGAGGAAGTAGACGGCGATCATCTCGTCGTGGTTGAAGTGGCCGAAGCTACGCAGCAGGCCCTGATAAAACAACACCAGCAACAGCGAAGTCTTGGTGGAGATGGCGGTGAGAAATCCGGCTGTGCTTAACACCAGCGACAGCAGCATCAACGTCTTCAGCGTCAGCATTCCGCCCTGTGTTTGTAGCGCGTCGTAAACACGCCACGGCAAAAACTTCATCACGCCAGTGGGACGCAGGATGGTGGGCGGTAGCGAACCGAGCGCGGAGTAAGAAGTGACGACGGCGTCAAAGAGAAATATGCCGTGCACAAAGAAACGCACGACACCAAGCGCAAACGGACTCGCGGGAACGACGCGATTTACAATTCCTTGCGCCACGATTCTATAAACTTGTCGTAGTCACCATATCGACCACTTTCCCAGCGATACATGTCGAGCCGGATCGCCTTGAGGCGCTTTGGTGACGACTCCGGCTCGCGCTTGTTGTAGATGTTGCCCCACGCCTGAAGCAGATCCGTAATGCGCGCGCCGGGTGGAAGGTTTTCGATGCCGCCGAACTGACGCAGCATCTCTTCGTTCTGCGGGTGAATCGATTTCAGCTTGAACGCCTGGTTGTCTATCGTCGCGTTGACCATGGTCCAATTGCGGCTGTAAAGCGCGTTGGTCAACTGGATCGCGGCGACGTCGATCGTCTCTCCGGAAACTGTTTCGCCGCGCAGGATGCAGTAACTGCGTCCGCGCTCAAGATCTCCGCCCGCCATCATCACGTTCCACGCCGCGATGGGATAAAGATTGCGCACCGCAAGGAACGCCCAGAACAGTGGCAGGAAAAGGGCGGCCGTGAGAATGGCGTACTTGACGGCGAGGCGCTTTGCGTCGTCGTCAGCTTGCGCCCAGGAGTTTGTAAGTTTGGAAATTATCGACAATGCGCTGCACGCTTGATGTGGCTTTGTCAGCCGCGATTTCGTAAGTGGAAGTGATGTCGGCGACGATCTCCCCCATCGACTTGCCTTTTTCGAGACCCTTCCAGACGACCATCGCCGTCTCGTTCAGTTGATAATATTTTTTCGTGTTGAGATCTACGAGTATTCCCTCGCCGCCGTCGAAGTCTGTGGCGACAACGTGTTTGCCTGGCATTAGTTCGTTCATGATTATTTCACGGGGTTCGAATTTCGCTTTTGTTCCAGCAGTCGATACGGCTCCCCTGCCCATCGCTCGCTCATTTCGCGTGCCGTGTTGGAAGCGAGTTTTTGTTTTGCGTCTACGTCGGCGACAAACGCGCGCGTGCCGGAAGCTTCTTTTGAGTAAACCTTACTCGTGCGCGCGATCGTCTCGAGTTCCTCACTCGAGAGACTGACGTTGAAAAAGTTCAATACACTTGCGATTACGGGTACAGACAGTTGATTGTAATTAAGCAACATGCTGTTGGCGTTCGCAAGTTTGTACGCGCTTGAGAAAAGGCTTCCGATAGTTCTCGCGCACAGTTCTTCGAGGGTCATCTCGCTAGCATCGCCGATTATCGAAGACAGCACGCGGCGATCTTTATCCATTAGCCACGGTGGAATGTCTCGCATGTTTGAGACGATCGTCTCGACCGGATCTCTGTAAAGAAAAAGCCACGGCACGTTAGGCCAGATGCGTTTGATACGTTCCATCTGAGCGAAGCTGCAACACGCAAACTTGACGAATAGATTTCGCTCATCGCCGGTGCGGCGTTGGGCGAGTGCGTGTACCACGCCGCGCAGGAAGACTGAGTAAAGTGATTCTTTGACGGGGTTGTCAGCGTCGGTGATGAAGCGAGCGATCAGTTTATCGATCGCGTTTGCTTCGGAGAGGACGATCGAGTTGGACACTGCGCGACACGCGTTGGCGATGAGCGTCGAGCCGCAACGCGACGAGTGAAAAATAAATCCGGTAGGTTGAACGGTGTCGAGCTGCTTCTCGAGTTGCAACAGAACATCAAACTCAGTAAATCGCTCGGCTCGATTTTCTTTTCTTGCGCGCTCGACTGTTTGTTGGAAGAACGGCTCCGTCAGGTTAATACCCGACATCTCCATCCATACCAACCCCGGCCGCCCGTCAACAACAACAGCATCTACCGGCAACCAGCCTTTTAGATCCGCGTTCATCCGCGTGAATCCGCGGCTAAATTACGTGAATGCCATGGAATCTTACCGAAGCTTTGCAGACAGAACATACACGGCGAGCCTGTATAAATGTCGGGCGTGTGTAGCGCGGCGAGTGCGTCTTTTCTTCGTTGCAGTTGAGCCGCAGCCAATGTCTTGAATTTCTCGTAAGCCGAAGCGAATGACTCGACATTCAGGTCCGCGACAACATCTTGTTCCTCGGTTGCCCCACGATAACCTGAAAGATTGCAGCACAGCGACAACCGCCCACGATAATCGATGTTCATGCTGACGCCTGCGAGCGGCGCGCACGGCGGACGCGTCTCGTCGATGTTGTAGTAACCAACATCGATCCCGATATTCATCTTGAAGATGCGCGCGAGAATCGCGATCTCCTCTTCTGCGACACGCTGCTCGTCAAGACTCAACGCCGAATCATCAGCGACGGCATTCGACGTTGGCATCACGTGTACAAAATTCAACGAAGCCGCTCCCATTCGTGCCGCGAAGATCGCGATCTGCTCCAGTTGGTCCACCAGATCACGTCGAATCACGATCTTGATCGCGAAAGGCAGCTTCGACATGTAGCAACGCGTGAACGCACGCACCAGACGATCGAACGATCCATTTCCGCGCCACCGATCGTGATCTTCGCGCGTTACGCCATCAAGACTAAAAGCAACATGCGACACAGCGGCGCGGTTTGCCTGTAGCGCGGGCCAGACGCGCTCGAAGTGCCAGCCGTTAGTGACAAAACTGACAGTTGCACCAGCGTCCGCAATGATGCGAAGTGTTTCCGCAAACTCGGGATGAAGCGTTGGCTCACCACCGGTGAAACTGATGCGCGTCACATTCGCGGCGTCACGCGCCTCATCAATAACGCGTCGCAGAAGATCGAGAGGGAAGAATTCGGCGTGTGGGCTGTAGAGATTCTCGTCGGAGCGAAAGCAGTAGCTACAGTGCAGATTGCAGATGTTGGCAAGCTCCACGCTCAAGCGTCGTGGGCCATAATCGTCAAAAGCTGTCTCAGAAAAAGTAGCCACAAAAAGGCACAAAAAGCACAAAATTAAGAAAGAGAGCTCAAGAACGAAGCTGCGGCGCTGGGCTGCAATAGATCGCGGCCGGCTGAGAGATCAAAACCACGCGCCTGGCGGGCGAGCGTGGAAAGGAGTTCCAGGTTGGCGCCGGCAACGGATCGATCGTAAGTGGCCCAGGGGCACGCCGTGATCAAGCGCATCATGGTCTCAGCCTGCGTTAACTTGCTGAGTTGTGATCGCGATTCGCCATTCAGACTTATAAAAAGCAAAAAGCCAGCATGAGCCTGCTCCACTCGTTTCGATCCCAAAGGCTCAAAACAGCGCTTGAACTGCGCCCCGGCTTCGATGATCGCAAAGAAACTCCGAAAACCGCGCGCCTCAACCGCGCCATCCCTCAAACTCAACAACAACTCATCATCGGACAAGTACGACCACCCAGCCTGGACCAATTGCAACGTCAGCGTAGACTTTCCACTGCCCGACGGTCCAATGATCAGCACACCAGAACCACTCTCAGGCTCAACCACGCCCGCGCTATGCAGATCAAACAGTCCGAATCGTCGCAGCGCCGCGCAGACGGCAAACGACGCAGCCCTACCAAACAAAGGATCTCCCAACCGCGGCAGCTCAGTAAATGAAACTGAAACCGTGCCACCATTCTCGAGATGGACCACTGGCCCGCCAAGATCGAGATAGAGTCCGGCCTCATCGGTGTAACACTGTCCGCCGTCAGCGATTTCGAACCTGTCCAGATGGCGCGGGATTCTCTGCGGCAATGTTTCGCAAGAGAAACTAATCTGAATGTCGGGTGATCTATCGGGAAGGGAGACTGGAGTAAGTTGCCATCCGGCAAAGAGGTCTACGATCAGGTTACGTAGTTCGAGGTTAATACTCTCGATAAATAACAACCGACCGGCGACCGAGTAAAAAGACTGGGACGCCGGCCGGTCAAAGACCTTAATAGATTCCATGCAACCGCAACTTCTATTGCTAGTTGGTTACGCCGCTAGTCGCCGATTGAAAGAACGTGGTCGCCTCAAGAACATCAACCGGAACCGAGATAGCCGGTTCGACAAACACCTTCTTGATCTCGCCGCCCTCACCACTCCCATTGTGCAAATCAGCGATTTCTTCGTTATTAATAATCTCGTTTTGCTTAGCCAAGTGTAGCTGCCTCCTCGGGTAATTGCTAACTATATGGTCTCGATCGGGCCATGGCAACATAAAAGTTGGGCCAACACTCCGATCGACGATCGTGTATTGCAACTTCACTGAGTCGCTTTGGGCGGCTCGGCAAGAACTATTCGTAATGCTCGTCGTTCGGCGTGTGTAAGATCGGCGCGTACAAATAGCCGAATTTGGGGGGACAGCTGCCGGACTACATCCTCTACTGTGAGTTTTGAGATTTCGGCGTCAATTACCGTTGTAACATTCTGATCCTGAATGTCGACCGGTATACCAAGCTCTTCACCAATCTTCAGCAGCACTAAAGCCACTGGCTGCTTCTTTGCCTTAACAGACAATAAATTATCTTTGAACTGAATCCGAAGCGGTTGCTCCTCGAGCTTCTTCTTGTCTTCTTCACTCTCTGGCTCAACTCCATCTTCCGTGTTGCCTTCGATCAGCATCGACTGCGTCGCTCCGTTTACGACCGAAGTCAACGGTGGCTCGCCCTGGTTCGTGTCGAACAAGTAGATGCCGAGTGGTTTCGGCAGCGCGCCGGAGCCAGTGTCGATCTCGTAATCGATGTAAACGGTCGGTGACATCAACTGCAACGCCGGTTCGAGCGTCAGCTCGCTGAACTCGAGCGTGACGAGCTCGTTCTGTCGTTCTGGTCCAAGAAAGACCGGAACTTTCAGTTGCTTCGAAAGCTCTTGCGCCACTTCTGACATCTTCGCCTTTTCGGCTTTCATAGAGATGTTCAGGATCGGGCTCTTCCTCGTTTTTATGGTGTACGGCAGCTTCGCGGCTGGTTTTGCGTCAGCCGGTTTCGAGTCTTTTTGGGCCTGCTTCGTGTCAGTTTCGGGAGTGGCGGGCTTCTGCGCGAGTGAGGTCGTGAACAGCGCGAGACAGACCATGACGGTCAAAGTAATACCCCTCGCATAGTGACACAAACCTGTGCGGTTCAACTTTTTATTATCCTTTTTCCTGCGTAGTTGAGCGGTTTTGCTCCGGCGACTGACCACGCCTCCCGTTGCTGGAAAACTAACACGTGCAAATAAATACGTCAAATTTTCGTACGAAATAGACGAAAGGGACGCGTGAGGTAATACGCAAAACTCAAGCGGGGCGGGAGCGAGTGAGACCCCAGATCGCTGTCAGTCGGGCGAAACATGTAAAGGAGATAACGGGCGCGCGCGCTGAGCGTTTTGCGCACGCCGATGTTGTATTTGAAGATCTCGCGCGACGTCGCCGGCACGTGCGTTGGACCGTTGAAGAGGTGTTCGATGATGTTGTCTGCGAGCGACGACAGACGTTGATCCGCGTCACAGCGCTGCTTCACTTCAACCGGGACGGGTGCGTCGAGGAGTTGTTGAGCGAGATGCACGCCGAGCAGGAACATTCGCTCAGTGTCGGAGATTGCGGCGCGTTCGAGGAGCGCGGGCCAGTCGAGCGGTTGTCTCTTGATCAGTTCCGCAATGTCACAAATCCAGGCGAGCCGTTCCCACAGGTGACGCGAGCCGTGTACGCACAACGAGAAGAGCAGATCTTCAGCCGAGAAAGTTTTGACTGGTGTGCCGTGGAGATCGAGCGTGATGAGATCCTGCCAGAGGCGTTCGCCGTTCACTGTCGATGCGAAGAGGTGTGGGGCCACTTCCCAGTGCAGCTCGATAATCAGTCGATGATTGTCGCGTGAGAACTGCATGTTGTGTTGCGTGCGTAGCAACATTTCCTGCTGGTCCAGTGAAAGCGACTTGGATGGTGTGTAACCCTGGCTGAGCAATATTTCGCGCGCTTTGAGCACGTCAGGTTTCTTGACGATCACGTCAAGATCGATGAAGCGACGCAAAGCCACGTCACCGTACGCGAAGAGAGCGAGCACCGGGCCTTTGTACGGAATCGTCTCGATACCTTCCTGACTAAATAACTTAATCAGGCGGCAGAGCTCGGCGGTGAGTAACGTGTTGCGTGCTGAGTTTTCGAAGTAGTGCTTTTTGAGTTTGTTTAGAAACTCCAGCGGTACGAGATCTGATGCATGTTGCTGAAGCTGAACATAGACCAGCGGAACGATCGAGTGTCGCCGCGCGAGTTGAAACAAGTACTCCCAATCAACATCCCCCGCACTCGTCCGCGCATAGTCAAGCAACAACTCAGCCGCGGATTTACGCGGATGAACGCTGATCTGATCCGCGTTCATCTGCGTAAATCCGCGGCTAACTACATTACTCATTGACTTTTAGTACAGCGAGGAAGGCTTCCTGCGGGATCTCGACGCGCCCCACTTTCTTCATCCGCTTCTTGCCTTCTTTCTGCTTCTCGAGCAGCTTGCGTTTGCGCGTGATGTCGCCGCCGTAACACTTCGCGATCACGTTTTTACCGAGCGCTTTCACCGTCTCACGTGCGATCACTTTATTTCCAATCGCCGCCTGAATCGGGACCTCGAACAGTTGTCGCGGAATCAACTGCTTCATCTTCTCCGCTAGCGCACGACCTTTCGGCTGCGCCGTGCTGCGATGCAGAATCAACGACAACGCATCAACCGGTTCGCCCGCCACGAGCACGTCGAGCTTGACGAGATCACTTTCCCAGTAACCCGCCAGGTTGTAATCGAGCGACGCATAACCACGCGACACCGATTTCAATCGATCGTAAAAATCCAGCACGATCTCGTTCAGCGGCAACTCATACGTCAGCATCACGCGATTCGACGTGATGTACTCAAAACCTTTTTGCAGCCCGCGCTTCTCTTCGAGCAACGGAAGAATGCCGCCGAGATGCTCATCGGGCGTAAGAATCACAGCGCGAATCACCGGCTCCTCGATCTTCGCGATGCGACCCGGATCCGGCATCTTCGCAGGCGAGTCGATCTCCAGAACCTGGCCGTCAGTCGTCGTCACCACATAACGCACACCGGGCGCAGTCGTGATCAGATCGAGATTAAACTCACGCTCCAGTCGCTCCTGCACGATCTCCATGTGCAGCAAACCGAGAAAGCCACAGCGAAACCCGAAACCCAGCGCCGCTGACGACTCAGGCTCGTAAAAGAACGACGCATCGTTGAGTCGCAACTTGTCGAGCGCATCGCGCAGTTCTTCGTACTGGGCCGTGTCCACCGGATACAAGCCGGCAAACACCATCGGTTTGATCTCCTGGTAACCCGGAAACGGCTCTTTCGTGGGTCGCGCCGCTTCAGTCACGGTGTCGCCGATCTGCACGTCCGCGACAGCCTTGATCGACGCGGTGAGAAAACCGACTTCGCCGACGCTCAGATGATCGATCGGCGTTGGCGTTGGTCGATTAACGCCGAGCGTTTCCACCTGATAATCGCGATTCGCATTGAAGAAACGGATCTTCATGCCGGGACGAATCGTGCCGTCGATAACGCGAAACAGAACGATCACGCCGCGGTACGAGTCGTACCACGAATCGAATATCAAGGCTTTGAGCGGCGCGTCGGGATTGCCTTTCGGTGGCGGAATGTCGCGCACGATCGCTTCGAGCACCTCTGAAACACCCTGACCGGTTTTCGCGCTCGTAAGGATCGCGTTGTGAGTCTCGAGACCGATGAAGTGTTCGATCTGTTCGATCGCTTTTTCAGGCTCAGCGCCCGGCAAGTCGATCTTATTGATCACCGGAATCAGCTCGAGGTTGTTTTCGATCGCAAGGTAAGTATTCGCGAGTGTCTGCGCTTCGACGCCCTGCGAAGCATCAACTATCAACAACGCGCCTTCACACGCCGAAAGCGATCGCGAAACTTCGTAAGAGAAATCGACGTGACCCGGCGTGTCGATCAGGTTGAGCACATACCGCTGGCCGTCCTGCGCTTTGTAATCGAGCCTGACTGCGTGTGCTTTGATCGTGATGCCGCGCTCGCGCTCGAGATCCATGTTGTCGAGCACCTGGTTTTCCATCTCGCGTTCAGACAGAGCTCCAGTAAGCTCGAGCAGGCGGTCGGCGAGTGTCGACTTACCGTGATCGATGTGAGCGATGATCGAGAAATTGCGAATTCGCGAAGGATCCATATTGCTAAAACTCAGTCTAGGTGCTCGTTAATGTAAGCACGCGCTTTTGCCGGCGTATTGATCGTACTGGTGAACTCAGTGTTGCGTATCGCCCAACTAACCTGCTCGACGACAAACTCCTGATAGTTATTGCCCGGCGTGAAGTCGTCATCCATTATTCCGATCTTGACCGATATACGCCGCAGCAGCTCCTGGTCACCAACGATGAGACCGGCTTGATACAGCCTGTGCTTTTCGTCGTCAGACATTGAAGACGATGAAGTTGATGACGAGTTAGTGTTAGACGAGTTGTCGTTGTCGTTCCGGTTCGTTGTTAAATCTGAATTGTCATTCGAATTGGAATTGCGATTTGTGCTGACGTTGAAATTGGAATTGCGATTGGTTACGGCGCTTCTCATGAAGTAATACATCAGACCGCCGGCGATCGCGACCACAATCAAACCCAAACAGCCTGCGCCACCACAACCGAGAGCAATTTTCTGATTTCGATTCATCTTTTTTCCTCAGAATAGAGTTAGCCACAAAAAGGCACAAAAATCACAGAAAACAAATCAGATTACCTAATAGTTCTCATCCAGGCGACGCACCGCGCCAGGTGATCGTGCATGGTTCGCGCGTCGTCCTTATGAATATCGCCGTGACCAGGCAACACCCACTCAAATTCATAACTCAAGAGCTTTTCCATCGAGCGCGTCTGCTCGGGCCACGAGTACCACGACACGCTGCGGAACGCCGTCAGCGTTCGGCGTGCAGGTGACCAGGCGAGGTGATCGCCGGTAAAGAGAAACTTGTTACGGTAAAGAAAGACGACGTGACCGCGCGTGTGTCCCGGCGTGGGAATCACGAGCAGATCGTCGTCGAGTTGCACCGGCTCTTCGCCGCGAATCACCTGCTCGACGCCAAGTCGGCTGGCGCCATCGTCAGCATGCATCAGTCTTTCGCAGTTGAATCTATCGCGAAACAGTTTGTGTGCGGCAACGTCGTCTTTGTGTGTGAGCAGCATTTGACTCACGCCGCCCATCGCTTCGATCTGCTTCACGAGTTGACTCGCAAACCTTGGCGAGTCGATCAGTACATTGCCGCCTTCACTTTCGGGACGAACAATCAAATAACTCCAGGCGCCGAAGCTGTCTTCTGACGTGAAGCCGCAGAAGTAAACGTTGTCTTCCAGCAGCATCGGAAACGCGTCGATGCCGAGATGCGCGTCGTGTCTTTCGCTTGTACCGATCGAGCCGGTCGGACACGAGACGAGGGCCATCATCGCGAGCTGCGTCTCATCGTCTGTTTCGGGTTGGTGATAGACGCTGCACTGCTCGCCGTGATCGCGAAAGATCGTCGGCGCGAGTTGACTACACGTATCACAATCGATGCAGGTGGAGTCAACGAAGAAGTCGCCGGGGACATTCTCAGGTAAACGTTGTTGCAGGCTCGCCACGAAGACATAGTAGCCACAAAAAGGCACAAAAGTCACAAAAGCAGAATCCGAGTTTAGAGTTCAGCCTTTAGGCTGCGGTTTTGATGGAGCAAGCTAAAGCTTGAACTCTGAACCGGTTTCAATCATCTTTTGTGACTTTTGTGCCTTTTTGTGTACTAAAGATCGTATTCGTTAATTAGCCGGTGAAGATACGACCGACTGATGCCCAGCTTCTTTGCGGCGGCGACTTTGTTTCCTTCAGACTGCAACGCGTTCTTGATCATGCGTCGCTTGAGGGCCTCGACGGCGCCTTCCAGCGTGCTTTCGTCACCGGGCGTTGTTCCCGGAAGCACACGCAGCATTTTCTCCGGCACAAACTCCAGCCCGAGCGTCGAACTGCTGCTCAAAACAACCAATCGCTCGATCAAATTCTCCAGCTCGCGCACGTTCCCCGGCCAGTGATAATCCAACAAGACCTCAACCAGCGCCGGTTCAAGCTCCGGTGTCGGCTGTCCATACTTCTGCGCCGACTTCGTAGCAAAGTGCGCCGCCAGAATCGGAATATCATCAGGACGCTCACGCAGCGGCGGCAACACGAGCGGTACGACATTCAGCCTGAAAAACAGATCCTGCCGGAACCGGTTCGCCGCAACTTCCTTCTCGAGATCTCGATTCGTCGCAGCGATCAATCGAATGTCGACCGTTAAAGTCTTCGTCCCACCGACGCGCTCAAACTCGCGCTCCTGCAACACACGCAACAGTTTCACCTGCACGGCAGTACTCAAATCGCCGATCTCGTCGAGAAAGAGTGTTCCGCCGTCAGCAAGCTCGAACCGGCCTTTGTGAGTTTGCATCGCGTTGGTAAACGCGCCTTTCTCGTGACCAAACAGCTCCGACTCGATCAACGCCTCAGGCAACGCCGCACAACTCACCGCCACGAACGGTCTGTTCCCACGCGGACTCTCCTGATGAATCGCGCGCGCCAGCATCTCTTTACCGGTGCCATTCTCGCCACTCAACAACACGGTCGCGCTCGTTGCCGCAACTGATCGCGCCTGCTTCAACACGCGTTCGAGCGCCTGACTTGTTCCCGTCAAATGTGCGAACCCGGGCGGGCGCGAAAGCTCTTCGCGCAGTCGTCGATTCTCTATTTCCAGTGTCCGCATGCGCGCGGCCTGGTTGACGATGTGCAACAACTCCGCCGGATCGAGTGGCTTCTCAAAGAACCCGTACGCACCACGCCGCACAGCTTCGAGCGCCGCGCGTTTCGAATCGCTACCCGTAATCACCACAACTTGAAGAGGTGGATCCTGCGCACGCGCAACGTCGATCAACGCAAGACCCTCAGCAATGTCGTCAATGTGTGGAGGCAGGTGCAGATCGCTGACGACAACGTCGATCAGTTCGTTGTTGATTTGCGTACAGGCTTCGTCCCGAGACGACGCTTGCAGCACTTGATAATCGGAAGTTAACGCCCAGAAAAGACCACTACGCACTGCGTCGTCGTCATCGACAACCAGTACGGTGCCTTTAGGCTGGAGTTGGTGGGTCATCTTTTCCTAAGTCGCTTTCCGCGAACGCACACGTATGCCTGACGTTAATTTCTGGGCAAGTACTGCAGAGGAACGGGCGTAATGGGTATGCCTTGTTGGAAGAGCTTTTGCCGCAGCCCTTCTTAGTTACGCCTGTCGTGTGGAATTGATGGTAGCACGACGCGAAATGTGGTTCCAGCGCCTTCGACTGAATCTACTTCAATCGTCCCGCCACTCGCTCTGATCACTTCACGACACGTGTATAGCCCGAGACCGATGCCGGTTCTCTTTGTCGTGGCGAAGGGACGAAAGAGTCGAGTGTCGATGAACTGCCGAGACATTCCGCGGCCAGTGTCGCTGACGGCGAACATCGGCGCGCCGTTCGCAGTCTGGCCCGCTTCGATCGTGAGCGTGCCACCTTTTTCCGTCATCGCTTCGAGAGCATTGAGGACCAGGTTCTCGAGCACCTCTTCAACACGCGCTGCATCGGCGAGTGCGTAAAGGCTCGACGGCAGTTTCGTAACAATCGAATGTTTGCTGCGCTGAGGTTCAGCAGTGATCGCAACGACGCGTTGAATGATCGGAATGAGATCGACGTTCGTGGGTCGCTTGTGTTCACCGCTGAGACTGGTCATCGGACGCGAAAGCCGGGCCACGAGTGCTTTCAGTTTGTTAGTCGCGCTGGTGAGTCCTTTCAAAGCATCGACGCGGAATTGAGGATTGTCGAAGTGACGCTCCATGTTGCCGACAGTCAACGAAAGACCTTCGATCGCATTCTTCAGATCGTGTGTGAGCATCGCTGAGAGACGCATGAACGACTCAAACTGTCGCGTCTCTTCTTCGCGTGCGATTTGAGCGCGCAACTGGTCTGTCACGACGTTGATGTTGTCAGCGAGACTGCGAAAGTCGTCACTCGATTCCAGGAGGATGCGACGGTCGAACTCGCCTTTTGCGATGGCCGATACGTCTGCTGATACCTGTTCGATACCTTTCGATCTTTGTTGCACATGCTGCTCGAGAAGAAACGCGGCAACCGGAGCGAACAGCAATGCCAAAACCAATCCGGCGATTCCCCATCGATGCGCGCTCGAAAGCGCCGCGGATCGATCGCGCGCAACAGCTACCGCGACGTTCAACTGCGGCAGCGGTGAATAAGCTGCGAGATACGAACCGGCTGATGATTTGAACTCACGAACGCCGCTGTCGTTGTTTGTCATGGCGTTCGCGATCGTGTTGAAGCCTGGCAATGCCTGGTTGACCTGGAGATCTTTGAGTGAACGATTCGAGTGATAGACGATCTTCCCGGATCGGTCCACCGCCATGACCATCAGTTGGCTCGACTTGCTTTCCAGGCCGCGCGCCGCGCTGGCAAACATGTTGTCGAGGCTGAGTATGCCGATGACCGCGCCGATGTTGCTGGTGCCTTTCTCATCGTGGATGGGTGCGGAGTATTCGTTGGTTTTGCCCGCGCTGTCGAGTCTCTCGAGTGTGACGTTACCCTGCGTTTCCCAAACGTGCGGATCGGGCTCTGTGAACTCGGCTCCGTGATAGTTACCGGTTGTGGTCCACTCGCTCTCGCCTCGTCGAAATACGAACGCGTGGCGGTCGCGAGTAAATATCGTGAGACTCTCAAACTCTCTCATCAGCGGTAGCGTCTTCAACGTCAAATACATGCCCTGCGGGTAAACGTCGACCCGCTCTTTGTCTGAGACGATGTCCTGCACGTCTCGCATCATGCTCAGACGAAGGACGTCGCTCTTCCGCGCGCGAAGCTCCGCGTCAACAGATACATTGAAGGCATTTAAATCGTTCTGCACGATCGCGCCCGCGGTTGAATCGACGCTGCGCAGTCCGTTCCAGTAATTGAGTCCGGCGAGCAGCAAGAGAGGTATGGCGCAGAGGCATGTATAGGTGAGAAACGGTTTTCGGCGAGTCATCGTTTCAAGCTCGCTGGCGGCCGAATTCGTTCAGCAGCGGCGCGAGCGTCTCAATAATCTGATCGTGAGAAACACCGTTGCTGGCGACCAGCCCATTGCGATTTTGAACGTCAGGAACGTTGTAGTTCAAAGGATAACCGAAAAGATCGGTTATGCGCCCGCCCGCTTCCGTCAGGATGACCTCGGGCGCGCACGTGTCCCACTGCTTTGTGCGCCCCGACAGGTGGATGTAAACGTCACACTGTTGTTCGACGAGCAGACCGATCTTGATTCCAACTGAGCCACGTTGCACTTCGTCCTTGAAGCCGAAGCGCATGACGACTTGGTTCATGCGCGGGCTGCGATGAGAGCGGCTTGCGGCCAAACGCATCCCGGAAAGGTCTTTCTTATCGGAAACTTTTGCTTGTTCGGGTTTGAACTCTGGACGCTCGATCCACGTCCCGCCGCCACGAACGGCGCGATAGAGCACGCCAGGCAGCGGTTGATGGACCACGCCAAGGACGCATTGGCCATTTTCAGCGAGGCCGATCTGGACTGCGAAATCGCCGTTGCCGTCGATGAAACCGTTCGTGCCGTCGAGCGGATCGACCATCCACACGCGTGATTTTTCGAGGCGGCGCGTAGTATCGACAGATTCTTCCGCGAGGATGCCGTCGTCAGGAAATTCGCGCTTCAAGCCGGTGACGATCAGTTCGTTGGCGATCATGTCGGCCTGTGTGACGGGCTCGCTGTCGTCGTCGTAGTTTTTCTGTTTGACATGAAGCGGGCCTTCATAGTGCTCGAGGATCGCAGCCCCCGCCACCCGCGCCAACTCGCACGCGATTTTCAATTCACGATCGTAGCTTCTCATTTCCATCCGCGTTTTTTATCCGCGTCCATCCGCGTCCAGCTTTTTGGCCGCCTCTCTCACGGCCGCAACAGTTTCCTCGATATCGGCCTTCGTTGTTCTAAAATTCGTGATACACGCACGCAGCGCGAATTTTCCATTCACCGTCGCATTCGACAAATACGCGCGGCCACCCTTCTGCACCGTTTCCATGATGCGTTCATTCAAACGATCCAATTCCGCATCACTCGCGACGTAACGAAAACAGCAGATACTCAACTCCACCGGCGCCAACAACTCTAAATCATCCGCCTTCGAAACCAACTCGCCAAGGTAGGCCGCGAGCGCGATGTCTTCACTGATCGCCGCGGCAATGCGACGACTACCGTAATACTGCAACGTCATCCAAACCTTCAGCGCCCGGAAACGTCGCGAAAGCTCCACCCCATAATCCCAAAACGCAAAAGCCTCCTCGTCAGCGTATCCATGCGTCTTGATGTAGTCGGCATCTTCCGCGCTGAACGGTGCGCGCGCCGCATCGGCGTCATGAAACAGCAGACAACCGGCGTCGACGGGAACGTAAAGCCACTTGTGCGGATCGAGTGAAACCGAATCAGCACGCTCGAGACCCGCGAACAGATGTTTCTTCCGTTCATCCAACGAACCCGGCGCGCCGTAAGCACCGTCAACGTGAAACCATAGATCGAATTCAGCCGCGACGTCCGCCAATTCACTCAGCGGATCAACGACACCAGTATTAACGGTTCCCGCACTGCCAACGAGGCAAAACGGCCGCAAGCCCTCGCGTCGATCGGCCTCGATCTTTTGTCGGAGCAGATCGACGCGCATTCGTTGCCGCTCGTCACACGCGATCATACGCACTTGATCGCGGCCGAAGCCGAGAATATCCGCGGCTTTCGCGATCGACATGTGAACTTCTTCCGACGCATAGAGCGTCATCGGTGGACCGGAGTTCCAGAGTCCGTGGCGCGCGGTGTCGACGCCCGACTTTCGACGATGCGCTATCAGCAGCGCGATCATGTTCGCCATCGAGCCGCCGCTTGTTAACAGTCCCTTCGCGTCGCGATCGTAATTGATGAGCGCGCCGAGCCAGCGCACGACCAATCGCTCGATCTCTGTACCCGCCGGGCCGGAACGCCAGCAGGTGATGTTTGCGTTGAGTGCCGACGCGATCAGATCTGCGTAGGCGCCGACAGGCGTGGATGGCGAAGCGACGTAACCGAAGAATCGCGGGTGGCCGTTGTGACGGCTGAGATCCATGATCGTGCGGCACTCGCCGATCAGTTGCCCGATCGATCGCCCGTCGGAGGATAGATCGGTGTCAATCGCCGCGAGTGTTTTGCCGGCATGATTTTCGGCACGCACCTGACGTTCGGAAATCGTTGTAAGGTAGTCGAAGACCAGTTTCGTCGACTCGGATGAAATCTGCTGGAGGTCGTCTTCGTTGACGTCAAGCGAAGACTGCGTTCGTAATGACATTGTGGTCACAAGCTAACATATCCTGTTAACATTCGCTCGCTATGCCAGCTAAACACGGTCTCGTACTCTCATCGATCGGCATCGGCACGTATCTCGGTAACGCTGACGAAGCCACCGACCTAAGCTACACGCGCGCAATCGTTCGCGCGGTGCAGCTTGGCGTCAACGTTATCGACACCGCAGCCAACTATCGCTTTCAGCGTAGCGAGCGCTCGATCGGCGAAGCGCTGAAGATACTCGCGAACGAGCACGGCATCGCGCGCGAAGAGCTCGTCATCTGCACGAAAGGTGGTTACCTGCCGTTTGACGGCGCGCCGCCGCGAAGTGTGGCGCAGTATGTGAACGAGACTTTCGTGAAGCCGGGTATTGCTTCGTTCGACGACATCGTTGGTGGCGGTCATTGCATGACGCCGGCGTACTTGCAAAATCAACTCGACCAGTCGTTAAGGAACATGGGGATCGAGTATGTGGATGTTTATTACATTCACAATCCTGAGTCGCAGTTGCCGCACGTTTCGGAAGAGGAGTTTTACGCGCGGTTGCAGCGGGCGTTTGAACGACTCGAAGAGAATCGCAAGCAGGGCAAGCTGGCGCATTACGGTGTCGCGACGTGGAATGGATTTCGTATGCCGCCGAATTCGGGGCAGCATCATTCGCTCACACGCATGGTTGAGCTCGCGCGTGAGGTTGCCGGCGCTGCGCACGGGTTTCATTTCATACAATTGCCGTTCAACGTCAGAATGCCGGAAGGAACGAGTGTTATTGAAGAGGCGCAGCAACTCGGTGTGAGTGTCGTCACGAGTGCGTCACTCTTGCAGGGACGTATTCCACCGCAACAGGCGATTGAGTTTGTTCGTTCCACTCCGGGAATCACGACTGCATTGATTGGTATGAGTCGCGTCGAACATGTGGAAGAAAACTTAGCCACGGATTTGCACGGATGAACACCGCGGATCGATACAGATCATTTTCGGAGTTCTGGCCGTTTTATGTTTCAGAGCACAGCCGGCCCGCGACGCGTTGGTTGCATTTGATTGGAACGACCGCCGGCGTTGCGTTGTTGATCTATTTGATTGCGATCGGCAAATGGTGGCTGTTCTTTCTTGGTTTCGTGCCGGGTTATGGCTGCGCGTGGCTGGCGCACTTCCTGATCGAGAAGAATCGCCCCGCGACATTCAAATATCCGCTCTGGTCATTCATGGGCGACTACAAAATGATTGCCCTCATGCTCACCGGTCGCATGGGCGCCGAGGTCAAAAAGCTTGCGCGGTAACATCCCCATCTCCGAGATTCCATTCGGCGAAGACCTCTGGTTGATTGTGCTCATCACTTCGGTTCGCGAGCGCCGCACGCAACAGGGCCGTCTCTTCTGCGACGCTTCCGCCCGCAACGCCACCGGCACGATCGCGCTCAAAATCTGGGGCGAGACACTCGAAACTCAAAAAGAGATCAAACCCGGTCTCTGGGGCATCACCGGCAAACTCGAAACATTCCAGGATCGCTCGCAGTTCGTCGTCGCGGAATATCGTCCGATCACACTCGAACAATATCGCGAACATCAGAAAGCTGAGCCGCAACTTCCGCGCGCGTACACTATCGACATCGAAACACTGACGCTGCCTGACTTTCGCGAACGAGTCGGCGCACAACTCGAGCGCACGATGCGACTCGGCAACATGCGCGTCGAGCAACAACAACGCTATCTCGAAGACATCGCCGCGGAAGAAGAACGTTGCTACGCGCTCGGTGCGTTGAGTGCGACGTCGGGTCGCGTGCTGTCGATCGCGCTGCACGTCGGTTCGATTCCGGGTTTGGAGTTTCCCGGGCTCGGACCCGAAGACAGCGAGCACGTGTTTGGTATCGACAAGTACGGTTACGAAGAGGACGAGAAGGAAGCGCTGCAGGAGTTTCTGAAGATGATGAAGGACTTCGATCCCGATTGTGACGAGCTCGTCGGACACAACATCATCGGATTCGATCTGCCGTTCATCTTTCAACGCTGCCTCGCGCATTCGATCAAGGCGCGGCCGTTTGTGAATCTGGGTGAATACAACGTGCGCGGTGTTTTCGACACGATGCATCGCTGGTGGCTGGGCGCGAAGCGGCACGTCAGTCTTGACGACATCGCGTGGGCACTCGGGATCGAGTCGAGCAAGACTGCGGACGTTGAAGGCAGCAAAGTTTTTGATCTCTACCAGGCGGGACGACTCAATCTCATCCGCGAGTACAACCTCAACGACGTCCGCGTCACGCGCCAGATCTACGAACGCATGGTAGCGAGCTTCGGAAGATAATTTCACACGCGGCGGACGCAACGGCACAGCGAAAGCCTTCGTTGCGCCGCTGTGCCGCCGCGTGAGTAAACCCTGCTAATTGCGGTCGCCGGAGATAACACAAACAAGATGATGGATACGGGCAGAATTGATGCTAGAATGCCTGCCCATGGAAATCGTCTTCCCCGTGTCGATGCTGGCGCTCGGCCTCAGCATCGGCGCATTTTCCGTCTGGTTCATTACACGGACAAAACTGAAATACGAATTCGACCGCGGTCGCACGCACGGTGAAACAGAGCGCGCCGTGCTGCAAACCCGTCTCGTAGAAGAACGCAAGGCCAACCAGGAAAAAATCACGCTCATCAACAACGCCGAAACCAAGCTCGCCGACGCATTCAAAGCGCTGTCAGCCGACGCGCTCCGCAACAACAACCAATCGTTTCTCGATCTCGCGAAACAAAACCTCGAAGCGTTTCAACAAAACGCGAAAGGCGAGCTCGAACGCCGCCAGAGCGCGATCGGCGACCTGATCAAACCGCTCAAAGAATCCCTCGAAAAGGTCGACGGCAAGATCGGCGAGCTCGAAAAGAACCGCGTCGGCGCGTATTCTGAATTGCGCGAGCAAGTGAAAGCCCTCGCCCAGTCACACTCGCAACTTCAATCAGAGACAGGAAACCTCGTCAAAGCGTTGCGCGTGCCGCACGTTCGCGGCCGTTGGGGCGAGATTCAGTTGCGCCGCGTGGTTGAGCTCGCGGGCATGCTGCAATACTGCGACTTTGTCGAACAGGAAACAGTCGCGACAGAAGAGAGTCGCATTCGTCCTGACTTGATCGTGCGTCTGCCGGGTAATCGCACGATCGTCGTCGATTCGAAAGTCCCGTTCGACGCGTTCTACGAATCGATCTCGACGACTGATGAAGAAATTCGTGCGACCCGCTTGAAGGATCACGCGCGATTGGTCAGGACTCACATCCAGTCGTTGAGTCGCAAGTCTTACTGGGAGACGGTGCAGCCGACGCCGGAGTTTGTTCTCTTATTTCTGCCGGGCGAAACGTTTTACAGTGCGGCGCTCGAAAACGATCCGAAGCTGATCGAAGACGGCGTCAGTCAGGGCGTGATCATCGCGACGCCGACGACGCTGATTGCATTGCTGAAAGCTGTATCGTACGGTTGGCGGCAGGAACAGATGGCCGACAACGCGCAGGAAGTGAGTAACCTGGCGAAGACGCTTTACGATCGACTGCGCGTGTTTACAAATCACTTCGACGACATCGGCAGAAACCTCGACCGCGCACTCGACGCCTACAACAAAGGCGTGCGCTCACTCGAGTCGCGCGTGCTCGTCACGGCGCGGCGCTTCAAAGAGCGCGGCGCGATTGCCGGTGAAGAGATCGAGATTCTCGAGCCAGTCGATAAATCCGCGCGAGCGCTGACCCGAGACGATGGCGGACTGTTCCCCGAAGAAAACATGCCCCTGCTGAAAGCCCGGACGGCCAAAGCTAAAAGTTAGGAACTACAGATTACACGGACAAAAAATCCGGATTTAGATCCGTGTAATCCGCGTTTAAAGTGTTTCTGTGAATCAGATCTGGTTAGGCCCGCTGCTCAACGACAACCGCGCTCTACTCATCGAGCGCTGCGCTAAATTCCTAGCCAACAACCAGAGCGACGCATTTATCTATCTCGCCGCGTCGTATCCGCTGCTCGAACGAGTCACACAAGAACTGCTCGACGGACAGCGCACGCGCGGCGTTTGGGGCGAGCTTCCGGTGTACTTGTTTCGCGGCCTCGTGCGTCGCGTGCTCTACTCGGCTGTTGACGAGAACGGTCACAACCTTCCGCCACGCATTCCGATCGATCGCGACGAGTTGCCGCTGAAGCGCAGTTTGATCTCGCAACTACTGCTGCAACTGCTCGCCAACAATCAATTGAAGGCCTTCGCGCCACTCGCCACCCGCGAAGGTTGCGTCAACAGCATTTCCACCCTCCTCGGCGAGATCCAGCGCGCCGCGCGAACACCTGCCGAGCTCGCCGACATCCTCAACGCGCGCGCGAAAGATCTCGAAAAAGGCAACGGCACCACGCGCGGCATCACGCAACTCGATTTCGACAAAGAGATTTCGCTCATTTATTCAACGTACACCGAGCTTCTCGACGGCAGCCTGTTCACTGAAGAAGACGCCGAGCAGCTTCGCGCGCTCTGGATTTTGCGCGGCATGATCGATCAGCACTGGGTGAAAGCGCCGTGGCTCGCGAACGTGCAGCTCTTAGTAATCGACGGCTTCTTCGATTTCACTCCCGTGCAAGGCGAGATCCTGCGACAGTTGATTCCCCTCCTGCCGCAAACGATCGTGAATCTCAATCACGACGACAGCAATCCCGAAATCTTCACGCCGTTTCAGGAGACGATCGGACAATTCGAGAGCATCGCTAAGTTTGACCAGGTGCACAGTCGCGACTACATCGCTACGGGCGGCGTCCTTGCAGAGCTGCGCGAGAACCTCTTCAACCCGCTCACTTCTTCGGATGAGGTCTCAGATGCTCCCGAAGCGCTCGTGCGCGAGATTCGTTACATGGAATGCGGCGATCGCGACACCGAGATCCGTACGGTCGCCCGCGAAGTAAAACGCCTCGTGTTGGTCGAGAATTACGATCTTGCCGAGATCGCGCTTGTCGTTCGTCAACGCGCCACGTATGGACCAACGATCACGCGCGTCATGCTCGAAGAGTCGCTGCCGTGCAATCTCGAGCTGCGCATCGACGCCGGCGACGTGCCCGCGAATCGCGCCGCGCTCAAGTTGCTTTCACTGCTTGAAGGTTTGTCGACGGAAGATCCGCAGATGACGCGGATTGCTGAGATCGCGGATCTGGTCAAGTCGGAATATTTCAGACTCAGTGATGCGGAGATACGCGTGTTGTCGACGCACTTCGACGAACAACACGCAAATCTCCTCGAAGGCAACCTGAATCTGAAGAATCGTTATCGCATCGGTTTCTGGGATGCTGACTCGCTCGAGAATGCATTTGCGTACGTCGGCAGCGAGCTGAGCGTGAGCGCATGGCTGGCGCGCGCGCGCAAGTTGTACACGGATCTGCCCGGCGCCGCCGCAACGAAAGAGCTGCTGAACATCGATCCCGGCGCCTACGATCGCGACCGCGACATCGCCGACAACGTCGAGAACGCGGAAATCGTGAAGCTCGAAGACAAGGGCGTCGAGAAGAAGCGACGTCCTTCGCGTGACGTTCATCCGGCGGCCCTCGCGTGGACCGCGCTGGTGGTCCAGCGGTTTTCCGAGTTGCTGCACGCCGTTCCACGCGAAGGCAAGCCGTCGCAGTTGCGGGCTGAGTTGATGCGACTGCTCGATCGACTCGGATTTCGCGATCAGATTGCCGAGCCCGCGAAGCATTCGCCCGACGAGAAGCAACTGCCGCAAGTGATGCTCAACTTCAACGCGCTCGAAGGATTGCGGCGCGCGTTTGTAGCAGCGCTTAAGAGCATCGAGCTCGTGGCCGGTGGTCCAAAAACCGTGCGGATCGCGACGTTTATGCAGGAAGTGCGCCGCTCGCTTGGAGCGCAGTCGCAAATCTTCGGCGCGCCCGATCGCAATGGTTTACGCGTGCTCGAAGCGACTGACGTGCGTGGCCTGCGCTTTCGTGCCGTCTTCATCGCGGGATTGATCGAAGGCGGCTTCCCGTTGAGCGCGTCACGCGACTGGATCTACCCACACGAAGAGCGGGACCGGCTGCGAGAGTACGGCCTCACACTTGAAGATATATCTCCTAACACATTGCTCAAGGAGGAGCATTACTTTTACCAGGTTGCGTGTCGCGCGACTGAGCGTTTGTATCTCACGCGGCCGCTGATGCTGGGCGACGATTCGGAAACTGTCGCTTCTTACTACATCGACGAGCTGCGCCGCGCGATTGCGCCACGCCGTCTTGAAACCGAGATCATCCGCCGTGATTACGACGGCAAGAACCTCGACGATGCCTCGACCACGACCGAGATGAAAGTCGGTCTCGTGCGCCAGCAGGAACGTCACCTGCATCGCGGTGCAAAGTCGAGCCTGTTGCCGCAGCCGCGCATCATGCGATTGCTGACGCTCGCGCGTAACGACGGTTTTCTGAGTGAGGCTGCGTTGCGCCGTATCGAGATCGAGCGTGAACGCGCTGGCCCGCACTTCGGTTTGTACGACGGCGAGATCACCGATCCGGATCTGCTGCATTTGATCAAGTTGAAATTCGGATCTGATTTTATTCACAGCGCCAGCGGTCTGAGCGTTTACGGCAACTGTCCTTATCGCTTCTTTGCGCAGCGTGTGTTGCGACTCGAACCGCGCGGTGAAGCGGCGCTCGACCTGCAGGCGATCGACGCCGGAAAGCTTTTGCACGACATTCTGCGTCGCTTCTTCGAGCGCCATCGTCGCGAGCCGCTACACAAACTCGATCGCCGGAAGTTGCAAAAAGAGCTCGCGAACATCGCCGACGCAGTCTTTGACGAGCACGAGCGCATCGTGCCGCCGCTCAACCGGCAGATCTGGAAGATCGACCGCGAGATTCGCAAGATACTTTTGGACCAGGTGTTGTTGTACGAGTTGGAAGTGCAGGAGTCGGTGGCAGGTCAACAGGTGTTGCCGTCGTATTTCGAGGTCGCGTTTGGCGGCATGAAGTCAGCGGCGAAAGATCCCGATTCGAAGGAAGAGCCGCTCGAGCTCACACGCAAAACATTCGTTGGTGAAGAGACGATCAAGATCAGCGGCCAGATCGATCGCGTGGATGTTGCTGACGACAACACGCTCATCGCTTACGACTACAAGCTCTCGACCGGTTCGAGTCGCAGCGACATCATTTCCGGTCGCAGTCTGCAACTTCCGATCTATCTCGAAGCACTCGAAAAGCTGATCCTGCCGGACCAGCCGATCGCCGGCGGTGGTTACTACGTGATTCGCGGCGGTCAGGATCGACGCAACAAGGGTTTGTATCGTGCGAGCCAGTTGGACTACCTGAACCTGCGCGCGAAGAACTCGGTGTTCACTGATGACGACTGGACAAGGATCCGCGAGCAGGTCGTTGCACGCATCTGGGAATTTCTCGACGGCATCCGCGCCGGACGCTTCATCGTCGATCCATCGGAACGATTAAAGACCTGTCGCTTCTGCGACTACAGCGCCGTGTGTCGCTATGATCGCGATCGCATCGATCGCAAGAAGAAATCCGTGTAATCCGTGGCTAAAATTTTATTACCAGAACAGGCCGCAGCGGCGTACGAGATCGATAAGCACATCTCTGTTACGGCGGGGCCGGGCTCTGGCAAGACGACGGTGCTCGTCGAGCGCTACGTCCACATTCTCCGCGAACACAGCCTTTCGATCGATCAGATTGTCGCGATCACGTTTACCAATCGCGCGGCAAATGAAATGCACGAGCGGCTCCGCAGCGAGCTCAACGAGATGCTGCGCATCGCGAACGAGGAAGAGCGCCGTCGCTGGCTCAACTACAAGCGCACGCTCGACGGCGCGGTAATCACCACGATTCACGGGTTCTGCGCGCGACTGTTGCGCGAGTTTCCGATCGAAGCACGCGTCGATCCGCAGTTTCTACTACTCGATGAACATCGCGCGGCGATGATGCTCGAATTAATCGTTGAGGAAGTTCTTTCCGAGTTCATCAGCAATGGCCACGTCGAGATCTCGCGGCTGACTTTGGGTGTTGGTCGTAGCCGGTTAGCTGCGGCTTTGGCCCAACTGTATCGCGAAGCACGCGGCCAGGGTCTCGGTCTCGAAGATCTCGCACTCGCGACCGCTCGCGTACACGCCACCGAAGAAGATCACGCCGCCGCGCTCGAAGAGCTCGAACGCACGATGTCGGAATTTCTAGGTGTGCGACGCACTACGCGAGCCTCGATGACGAACAGGGCCGAGGTACTCGACGCGTGGACGGAAGCGCAGAAGTTATTGAAGTCGATTCCTTCGCACGAGACGCTCGCTGATTTTTGCCGCTTTGTCGAGAATTTTCGCGCACATCGGCCGCAGGCGCGCGCACCCGTGGCAGATCACGTGAAAGCGCTCGACACGCTCGTCTGGGAAAAGGGTCTTCAAGGGCGCGTGCCGCAAGTTTGTCTCGATCTGTTTGCGCGGCAGTACGCGCTCGAGATGGTCAACTTGCTGCTGCGCGTCGATCAACGACTCAATGAGGAGAAACAAAAACTCGCAGCGCTCGACTTTGATGATCTCGAATTGCGCACGCTCGAGCTGCTGCAGCGTCCGGAAGTCGTTGCGCGCACGTCTGAGCGTTATCGCTTTTTCCTCGTCGACGAATTTCAGGACACGAACGCCGTACAGCGTGTGTTGCTCGAACGTTTGGCGCTCGCGAAAGATCGCCGTCCCGCGAATCTTTTCATCGTCGGCGATCGCAAGCAGTCGATCTACGGTTTCCGCGGTGCTGACGTTGACGTATTTCGCGAGATGACGTCGATCCTGCTGGCCGCACGTGGTGAAGAGAAGCCTTTGCAGTTGAACTTCCGTAGTCAGCCGCCGTTGATCGCGTTCTTCAACTATCTCTTCGCGCGACTGTTTCAAGTTCCGGCTGACGTTCCAGCGAGCGAATATAAGAATCTCGACCAACTTGGTTACGTGAAGCACGAGCCGAGTGAACCGAAGCGCGAGCTGCGCGACAGTGATTCACTGAAGGGTCCACTCGTAGAGCTGTTGGTCACGACGAAGCCTTCGCTCGAAGACGATCCACGTGCCGAGCAGGACTCGCGCGTGCTCGATGCGCAGCAGCTTGCGCGTCGCATCCTTGCGCTCACGCAAGGGGTAGACCGGCTCAAGTACGGCGACATCGCGCTACTGTTTCGCGCGATGACGCAGGTGCAGATTTATGAGTCGGTATTTCGTCGCGCAAACATTCCTTATCAAACCGTGCTTGGTCGTGGTTTTTACGAGCGCGAAGAGATCACGGACCTCATTCAATTGCTTCGTTTCCTGGACAACAAGACTGACGAGATCGCCCTCGCCGCGGTGCTTCGTTCACCGCTTTGCGGTCTCTCTGACAACGCTTTGCTCGGTTTGCGGTGTGCGCCGGCGCTGGACGAGGTCGAAACTGTGCGTGGATTCTCCGCGACGCGTCCGCTTTACACGGCGCTGCGTCACCACGAGGAGATCGCGTTCATCAGTCCGGAAGAGCACAAGCTTCTCGATCGCGCGGCGAAGTTGATCGGCGAGCTCGTCGATCGCCGTCATCATTATCCGATTCAGGATCTGTTGCGTTACGCGGTCGCGGAATCGGAGTACATGACTGTGGTCGCGGCGAATTACGACGGCGCACAACGTCTTGCGAATGTCGAGCGACTGTTCACGCTCGCTGCGCGTTTCGAAAGCTCGGGAACGCATTTGATTCGCGACTTCGTGCGTTACGTCGAAGAGTTTGAGGCGATTGGCAGTCGCGAGAGTGAAGGGCAGATAGATCAAGCGGCTGACGCGGTGCGATTGATGACGATTCACCAGGCGAAGGGACTCGAGTTTCCGGTCGTGATCATTCCCGATTTGCAACGGCTCTCGCGCGTCGCGACTGACAACTGGGTGCTGCTCGATCGTCACCAGGGGTTGACGTTGAAAGTGCCGGACGGGCGCGGCAATCTCGCCGCCGGTTGCACGTTCAGCAATTTCGAGAAGCGACACGCATGGCGCGAACAGTTTGAAAGCATGCGGCTGCTTTATGTGGCCGCGACGCGTGCCGAAGATCGAGTGATCTTTTCCGGGGTGACTGACGACATTGCCAGCCTTGCCTCGAAGAATGACTCATGGTTGAAGTGGATCTGGCAATCGTTGGAGCTGCACGACCGGCGCGCCAGTGACGTGATCGATCTGGATGACGATGTGCAGCTACAGCTCACAATGAATCTCGCCGACGAGCCACCCGACGAGTTTGAGCCGCAACCTGAACAACCACTGCAGACGAGCATGCACTCAGCCGATTCGTTGGCCGAGGCGTTCCCGCTCATCAAGCCATTCGGTCAGCAAAGCGGCAACGCGATTCATCGTTTCAGTGTCACGCAGTTGATCAACTACCAGCGTTGCCCGCGTCAATACTATTTCGATCGGGTGTTGCAACTACCGGCTGCCGACCAGATGGCGGTTTGGAACAACGCTGAAGCGCCTGAGCCGCCGGCAAACCTCACGGCTACTTTAAAAGGTTCAGTGATTCATCGCTTTTGCGAACGTTACACGCCGGACCAGAACACCGAAGAATGTTTGCGCGCGAGTTTCGATGAGGTTTTGCGTTTGCGACAGGCACAGCTTTCGGATCGCTTCGTCGAGATCGATCACGAACGCGCAATCAGAGCGATGATGCCGCTCGCGAAGAACTATCTCGCGAGTGATGTTTACAAGCGCGTCGAGGCGGTGCCGAAGATCGCCGAGCATTACTCACCCCGACCTGCTGGTGCTGAAGGTTTGTGGAGCGAGCTCAGCTTTCGTTTACGACGCCGGCTCGGAGTACTCAACGGCATCATCGACAAGCTTCTGATCACAGACTCTGAGATCGAGATCATCGATTTCAAAACGAATCGCATCATTTACGACAAATCGGAAACTGCGCGCGAGCCGGCGGCGCCGCGAATTCGCACGCCGAAAGATGGACAATTCGCTTTTGATTTTGAAGATGAGGGGCCGCCGCAACCGGTCAATCGTCACCCGTCGCTCGAAGAAGCCTTGAAGACTGCGGCTGAGGATTACCAGTTGCAAATGCAGGCGTATGCGCTTGCAGTGCGCGAGCTGTTGCCGTCGCTTGCGGGCGCGAACGTTCGCGTGACGCTGCATTTTCTTGATCCGAATGTTGAGGTGCATCTCGCGGACGAGCTGCTCGAGCCCGCGCGCTGCGAGCAAGCCGTCGATGAAGGTATGCAGCGCACGATCTTCTCTTCCGACCCGGCGAATTTTCCGGTCAAGACTGCGCCTCACTGCCGCATGTGCAACTTCCTCAGTGTGTGCGAGGCGGGCAAGAAGTGGGTCGCTGAAAACTGGGTCGAAGATCCGTGGTAATCTGTGTGACCATGATAAAAATCAAAGCTTTCGATGGTGGAGAGTTTGATGGGTATCTCGCGCTGCCTGCGAGTGGGTATGGACCAGGCATCGTCGTGCTCCAGGAGATCTTTGGTATCAATCAGTACCTGCGTGATGTGGCTGACTGGTATGCGGCGCACGGTTTTGTCGCGCTCGTGCCGGATCTGTTCTGGCGCATCCAACCGAACATCGAGCTCACTGACAAGGGCGACGACTGGAAGCGCGCGATCGAGCTTTATCAACAGATCGATGAGGCGAAGGCAGTTGAAGATTCTGCCGCGACGCTCGAATTGCTACGAAAGCACCCGGCGTGCAGCGGACGCGTGGGCGCTGTCGGTTTTTGCATGGGCGGAAACCTCGCGTACCTGTTGTCAGTGCGCTACAAGCCTGATTGTGCGGTTGGTTATTACGGCGTCGGCATCGAGAAGAGTCTCGACGAAGCAAAGAACCTGAACAGTCCATTGATGCTGCACATTGCGGGGCTCGACAAGTTTTGCCCGCCGGAAGCGCAGGCGCAGATTCATGCGGCGCTCGATACGAAAGCCACGATTCACGATTACCCTGACGCGGACCACGCGTTCGCGCGGACCGGTGGTGAGCATTACGACGCCGCTGCGGCAGAGCTCGCAAACCTCCGCACGCTCGAGTTTTTTGTTACTCATCTCGCGGGCGCGGGTCTCGCTTCAGCGCAACAGACGCTCTCGCAGCGCTGGGACGATCACGTGAAGTACGAGTTTGCCACACGCAACACTGACGACACGCTCGAAACGATGGTTGTCGATGCTTACGTCAATCACGTGCCGGTGATGACTGGCGGCGTCGGGCATGAAGAGTTGCGCGAGTTTTATTCGACACGATTTATTCCGCAGATGCCGCCTGATACGGCGATGACGCCCGTGTCGCGGACGATCGGTGTCGATCGAGTTGTCGATGAGATGGTGTTTGAGTTTACGCACTCGATCAAGATGGATTGGATGTTGCCCGGCATTGAGCCGACGGGGAAACACGTGAAGGTGGCGCTCGTCGTGATCGTTCACTTCCGTGACGGCAAGCTCGCGCACGAGCACATTTACTGGGACCAGGCATCAGTGCTCGCGCAGCTCGGGTTGATCGATTCAACGAAGCTGCCGGTGGTTGGCGTCGAGAGTGCAGAAAAGGTCCTAAATCCGCGTATTTAATCCGTGTAATCTGTGGCTAATATTCGCTTATGAAACTGCGTCGCGACCTGGGAACACTTGAATCGTACGCCACCGTGATCGGAATACTGATCGGCGCGGGCATCTTTCAGGTCACGAGCCAGGCGTGGGCGCTGACTGGCCCAAGCGTGATTCTCGGTTATCTCGTCCTCACACCCGCGATACTGGCTACGTCGATCCCCTACGCGGCGTATCTGTCGACACCGCTCGGCCGCGAACCAGGCGGCGAGTATCTGCACATCTCGCGAACCGTGGGAGGCTTTCGTCTCGCTTATGTTGGCTCGTGGCTCAAGATCATTTCTTACATCGGCGCCGGCGCATATCTCGCCAACGCGATGGCGGGTTATATAATCGCTTTGAGTGGCAATCGCATCGATGCACAAAAGTATCGACTACCACTCGCCCTCCTTGCCCTTGTCGTCTTTTATTTAATCCACGTGATCGGCATTCGCTGGTTTGGACGGTTCCAGGTCTTGATGTCGGCGTTGAAGTGTCTCGCACTGCTCGTGCTGATCGTCCCCGGTCTGTTTGTGCTTCGCAGTGAAAACTACGTACCGTTTTTCACGCACGGCCCCGGTGGTTTCGGCGCGAGTCTCCTGCCGCTCTTTTTTGCGTATGCGGGCTTCGAATCGATCGCACAAACCGCCGGCGAAGTAAAAGACAGCACGCGACGCTTGCCGAAGATCCTCTTGAAAGGAATCACAATCACAGCGCTGATCTATGTATTCACTTCGATCGTTTCGTTTGGCGCGCTGCCCGGCGGACGACTGCAAGCGAGCAGTGCGCCGATGGCTGAAGTCGCATCGATCTACTTACCGGCGGGCGCTGCGATGTTTGTCACGATCGGCGCGATCGCCGCGATCATGACCGCGCTTAACGGCACGATCTTCGTTCCTTCCCGACTCGCGATCATGTTTGTCGAAGACGGTCTGGCGCCGCGCTGGCTCGGTTTCATCAACAAAGCGACGGCGACGCCCATACGCGCGCTGACGCTTACGCTCATCTGCTGCGCGATTTTGCTCATCAGCGGACAGCTTGCACTCGCGTTGAACGTTGCAGTTTTTGCCCTCGTCGTGCTTTATTTCATTCATAGCTTAGTATTTTTGCTCCTCCCTCGACTGAACCCGTCCCTTTCGAGTGAGATCAAGATCAACCTGTCGCACCGTTTGCAGCAGGCGGCCGCGATCGTCTCGCTGTTGTCGATGGGGTTGATGATCGTGATCCAGTTGCGACAGGACGCAGTAGTGTTGAGCACGCAAACGCTCTCGCAGCGGATCAGTGGACAGTCGTTGACGAGCATTGAATTGATCGTTGTCTGGGGGATTATCGGAGCGGGTTTGTATCAACTCGCTCGCATGCAGCGCGGTGCTGACGCTGCGAAACTTGGCGCACATGCAGATTGAAGGCAAACGAGTGCTGATCACGGGAGCGAGTCGCGGGCTCGGGCGCGCGCTCGTCACGGCGTTTGTTGATGCGGGTGCGAGCGAAGTGATTGCCGGCGCGCGCAAGCCTGAAGATCGAGAGGCATTGAAGTCAGCACGAGTGACGCCGGTGCAGTTGGATGTCACGATAGCGGACGACGTCGAAGAGCTCGTGCACCTCGGCGCGATTGATATTCTTGTTAACAACGCCGGGATTGCGGGATTCGGCAATCCGTTGACGATGGATTTCGCCGCGGTACAGGAAGAAATCGCGGTGAACTATCTCGGCGTGTTGCGAGTCACGCGTGCAGTCGCGCCAGCGATGATCGCAAAGCGTGATGGAATGATCGTCAACGTCGCGACGGCTTTTGCGAAAGTTAATCTACCGATTGTTGGGACTTACTGTGCGACGAAGGCGGCGTTGCTGTCCCTGGGCCAGGCGATGCGAGCGTACTTGTCTGAGCACAACGTTCGTGTCATTACAGTGATGCCGACGACGATCGATACCGACATGAGTAAAGGCGCGGACGTGCCGAAGATGACGAAGGAATTCGTCGCCGGCGAGATCCTGGCTGCCATACGCGAAGAGCGTCACGATCCGCCGATTGGAGATGAAGCTAAGGGCGTGCTCGAGAATTTATCTAAGGACGCTCTTGGGTTAGAGAAAGTTTTACAGGATTACAGGATTTAACAAGATCACATGATCAGCAACAGGCATCGCGATGAATTCCCAACACTGGCGTCGGGCATTCATCTGCTCAGTCACAGCCTCGGCCCGGTGCCTCGTGCTGCGCGCGAATCGATGCTGAGCTACATCGACGCGTGGGAACATCACACCAGCGAAGACGCATGGGCCACGAGCTGGTGGACGCTGTCGCGCCTCGTCGGCGATCGCATCGCGACGATTCTTGGTGGTGAGCCCGGCTCAGTTCAGATCCAACCAAACGCGTCAATCGCGATGGCCACCGTCGCCTCCTGTTTCGATTTCAATAAAGGCCGCAACAAGGTTGTCACGACTGCCCTCGACTTTCCTTCGATGGAATACTTCTGGGACGCACAGCGACAGATCGGCGCGCGCGTGGAAGTCGATCCTTCAAGTGACAACATCTCAGTGCCGCTCGAACGCATCCTCGACGCGATCGACAACGAAACCGCTCTCGTCGCGATCGCGCACACGTCTTTCTGCAGTTCCTATCGCATCGACGCACACGCGATCGTCGAGCATGCACATTCCAAAGGCGCGCTCGTACTGCTGGACGTTTACCAGTCTGCCGGTGTCGTACAACTCAACGCTTCCGGCTGGAATGTCGACTTCCTGATCGGCGGCACGATCAAGTGGCTGTGCGGTGGTCCATCGTGCGGTTACTTGTACGTCCGCCCCGATTTACAAAGAGATCTGCGACCGCGACTCACGGGCTGGGTCGCACACGATTCACCTTTCGACTTCGCACACGCGCCCATGCGTTACGCGCGCTCCGTGCGACGTTTCGCGCAGGGCACGCCCAGCATTCCCGCGCTCTATTCAGCGATTCCCGGACTCGAGATCATCGAAGCCGTCGGCGTTTCTGACATTGCCGCCGAATCAGAGCGCCGCACTCAGTTGATGATCGATTTCGCGTCCGAGCGTGGTTGGACCATCAACACGCCGCGCGAGAAGAGCCAGCGCGGCGGATCGGTTATGATCGGCGTCAACGAAGCGCCGGTGATGGTTGAGCGTCTCGCGGAAAGAAGAGTTTTCGTCGACTCGCGTCAAGCGCGGGTCTGCGCATGTCGCCGCATTTCTTCAACACCGATGAGGAAGTCGAGGAAGCGCTCAACATACTCGCCGAGCTGATTGAGTCATGAGTAACGACGCTGCCGTCAACACGCCTGCGCCTGACTTTACGCTGAAAGATGGAAACGGCGAGGAGTGGCGCTTGTCCGATCATCGCGGCAAAGTCGTCGTGCTGCTTTTTTATCCGGGCGACGAAACGCCGGTGTGCACGAGACAGATGTGTTCGCTGCGCGATCGTTGGGACGACTATCTAGCCACCGGCGCTGAAGTGGTCGGCATCTCGTCTGACTCGATCGAGTCGCACAAAAACTTTGCGGCCCATCACGAATTGCCTTTGCGACTACTGTCTGATTCCGATGGCGCAGTGTCCACACGTTACAGCGCGCGGTCGCTGATTCCAGGACGCGTGGCGCGCTCGGTTTTCGTGATCGACGCGAACGGGATCATCCGCCATCGCGACGTGCGCCCGATCGGCTTATTTAAGCCGAAGGACGATGATAATATTGCAGCGATTCGCGCAGCACAGAAACTATAGGTCCTATGATCAAGGAGTAATTCATGCCTGATACAATCAAATGCACCCACTGCGGCGAGAAGCGCCCGGCCCTTCCCTTCGCGCCTTTCCCAAACGAGCTCGGCCAGCGCATCGCGGCAGAAATCTGCCAGCCCTGCTGGAGCGGTTGGCTGCAAAAACAAACGCAGATCATCAATCATTACGGTCTCGATCTCACCAATCCCGACGCGCAAACGTTCTTGTTCGACAACATCAAGGGATATCTGTTCGGCGACGTGCCCCAAGTCGCTGAAATCGACACGACCAAAGAAGGAACAGTGAAGTGGTAAATATCTTCTAAATCTTTCCAATCCTGTCATTGCGTCTCACTTCGGCTCGCCGTTTGCACACCTGATCCACCAACGTATGTTTTCCGAACTTGGATGTGGGTGTTCACTTGTTTTCACTTGTAAGGAGGGATTTGATGAGACGAAGAATCACAGGATTCATAGCTTTAGCCGCGCTTGCAGTAATACTGCCCGGTTGCGATAACACCGCAAACCAGAACGCGACCACCAATCGAAACGCGAATGCGGTTGCCACTGCGACAGCGACGCCAACGCCCGTTGCGAATACAAACAGCAACAGACCGCCGACGCGCGCGGAGTATGAGGCAAACAAAGACCGTTATAACCGCGAAGCGAAGGAGTCAGGACGCAAAGTCGGCACTGGCGCAAACGACACCTGGCTTTGGATTAAAACGCGCTTCGATCTCGCGGCCGCGGACGATCTTCGTGATTCGACGATCAATGTTGACGTCGATAACGATATCGTGACGCTGACCGGCACCGTGGCGAGCGCAGCCCAGAAGGCGAAGGCCGAAGCAGTAGCGAAAGCTGTCGAAGGCGTTAAGAGCGTAGGAACCTGTTAAAGGTGCAGGCCGGAAACGCGAACGCCAACGCGAATGCCAGTCCCGCCAGGGGCGGCACGAACCGGAACCGGTAACCTCGGATCAGACGGATTTCAAACACGGATTTACACTGATCAGCGTAAATCCGTGCTTTGGATCCGTTGAATCCGTATGCTAATCTTCACTTTCTTTCCTCTGTTTTTCGCAAAAATTAAAACGATGGGGATTTGGTTACCTATGCCAAAAGTCCGTTCGCGTCTTCTTGTCGCTTCCCTGCTGTTACTTCTCGTCGTTAACCCGCTCAACGCTCAACGCAGCGCTATCGATACTTATGCGATCACCAACGCTCGCATCGTCACTGTCTCCGGACCAGTGATCGAACGTGGCACCGTCGTGATTCGCAATGGGTTGATTGCCGCTGCGGGCGCAAACGTCAGCGCACCTTCGGACGCTCGCGTGATCGACGGTGCTGGTTTGACGGTCTATCCGGGACTAATCGACTCATACACGAATCTCGCCTTGCCGGAGCCGGCGCCTGGGCCTTCGCCGGGCGGTGGTGGCGGCGGCGCTTTCTTTCTTCTGCAACAACAGCAGCAACGACCGCCGAGTGGCCCAAACTCGACTCAGCCTGCCGGACTGCAACCGGAAGTGATGATTGAAGACGTTATCCGTCCCGGCGGAAATGAGATCGAGTCGTGGCGAAGCGCCGGCGTCACAACGGCGCTCACGTCACCGCGCTCAGGAATTTGGATGGGCCAGTCGGCGCTGATCAATCTCTCGGGCGACACGCCGCAGCAGATGATCGTGCGTTCGCCAGTGGCGATGCACGTCGGTTTCACGCCGTTGCGAACAGGAACATATCCCGGATCGCTGATGGGTGTGTTTTCAACGCTGCGTCAGATGATGCTCGACGCACAGCGCTATCGCGATGCGATGCAGATTTACGAGCGTAACCCGCGTGGCACGCGCCGTCCCGACACGGATCGATCGCTCGCAGCGCTCATTCCGGTTATTGATGGACGTATGCCGGTGGTGATGATTGCGAACAGCGAGCGCGAGATCAATCGTGCGCTGGATCTCGCGAGTGAGTTCAAGTTGAAACTGATCATCGCCGGCGGCCAGGACGCGGATAAAGTCGCCGATCGACTGGCGAAACAGGACGTGCCGGTGTTGTTATCGCTCAATCTGCCGCGGCGCACGACCGCCGTGATGCCTGAAGCTGATCCTGAGCCGATGCGTGTGCTGCGCGAGCGCGTCGAAGCTCAGCAAACCGCGGGCAAGCTTGCGAGAGCGGGCGTTCGGTTTGGGTTTCAGTCGGGATCGATGACAAACATTTCGGACCTGCTGAGTAATGCAAACAAGACGATCGAGAACGGGCTACAACCGCTCGATGCGTTGCGTGCGTTTACGATTTGGCCGGCTGAGATCCTCGGTGTTAAGGACCAGCTCGGATCGATCGAGGTCGGAAAGATTGCGAACCTGACGGTCACGCGTGGCGATCTGTTTGATCGAAACAGTCGCGTAGCGCACGTCTTTATTGATGGGCGTCCGGTGGATCTGAGACCAGCGGCTCCTGGTGGTCCAGGTCAGGGACGAAATACTTTAGCAGGATCATGGACCGTCATAGTTAATGTGGGCCAGGGCGACCGCACGATCAGTTTGACGTTGCAACAAGAAGGAGAGCGCCTTACCGGATCGATCTCGGGACCGCTGGGAGCGGGAGAGATCTCGAATGGATCCGCGTCGAACACTGGTGAGGTACGGTTTACGGTTTCTGTGAACGTCGAAGGTCAAACGAAGGAAGCGACGTTCACCGGCAATCTCGCGAACAACCAGATTCGCGGAAACGTCGCGATCGTCGGCTCCGCGCCCGGAACATTTACCGCAACACGGCCAAATTAGTTTGTTCACGCAGCGGCGCAACGGCGCTGCGCCACTGCGCCGCTGCGTGAGAAATACTCTTCAATGGAGTAAACAATGAAACGCTTAATTGTCTTTCTTTCAATACTCGGAACCTTTGCACTAACCGCGCAAGCACAAACCGAGACACTGATTCGCAATGCCACCGTGCTCACGGTCACGCAAGGCACGCTTCAGAACACTGACGTGCTTCTGCGTAACGGCAAGATCGCCGCTGTCGGCAAGAACCTCAAGGCCTCCGCGAACGCGCGCGTGATCGACGCCACCGGCAAATTCGTGATGCCCGGCATTATCGATTGTCACTCACACTCGATGCTCGACACGATCAACGAAGGCACACTCGCCGTCACCTCGATGGTGCGAACGCAAGACGTGCTGAATACGACCGACGTCGATCTTTATCGCGAGCTGGCCGGTGGCGTCACGACGCTGAATCTATTGCACGGTTCCGCGAATCCGATCGGCGGCTTGAACACCGTTGTGAAGATCAAGTATGGCCGCCCGGCGAGCGAGTTTTTGTTTCCGGGTGCGATGCCGGGAATCAAGTTTGCGCTTGGCGAGAACGTGAAGAGATCGAGCCAGCCAAACCTGCCGGGCGTCACGCGCCGCTATCCAAACACGCGCATGGGCGTTGAGGAAACGATTCGCGATGCGTTCACGCGCGCGCGTGATTACAAGCGGACGTGGGACGAGTATCGCGAGGCAGTGAAGAAAGACAAGAACCTGATTCCGCCGCGCCGCGATCTGCAACTCGAGCCGCTCGTCGAGATTCTCGAAGGCAAGCGCTACGTCCACGCGCACTGCTACATCGCGAGTGAGATCCTGATGCTGATCAATATCGCTGACGAGTTTGGTTTCAAGATCAAGACGTTCCAGCACGTGCTCGAAGGTTACAAAGTCGCGAAAGAGATTGCGGCACACGGCGCGGGCGCGTCGATCTTCGCCGACTCGTGGGGTTACAAGATCGAGGCTTATGATGCGATTCCTTACAACGCCGCGATCATGACGCGCGCGGGTGTTGTCGTATCGATGAACTCCGATTCTGACGAACGCGCGCGACGGTTGAACATCGAAGCGGCGAAAGCGATGCACTGGGGCGACCTGACTGAAGAGCAGGCGCTGAAACTCGTGACGCTCAATCCCGCGATTCAACTCGGTATTCAGGAGCGCGTCGGATCGATCGAAGTCGGTAAGGATGCGGATATCGCGATCTGGAACGCGCATCCGTTCAGTGTCTACGCGCGTGTCGATACGACATTCATCGACGGTGATGTCTACTTCGATCGCGAGAAGGACCTCGCGCGACGTCCGGAGCTCGCAAAGGAACGCGCGACACTAGAGCAGGCTGAGCCAAACAAGCCACCGGCACGCGGTCAGTCACCACAAACGCCACGTCGCCGCCCGAGCGGTCATGAAGATGACGCGGAGATAGAAAAACCGTAACCACAGATAACACGGATAAAAATCCGGATTTCAATCCGTGTTATCCGTGGTTCAAATGGAGATAGCATGATCAAGACCCTGGTTGCATTTATCCTTTTCACCAGTTCAGTCGTCGCGCAGCAGATCGGCAATCCGACAACTCAGCAGGGTGTGCTTCCGCCGCGCGGCACGTTCGCGATTCGTAACGCGCGCATCGTTACAGTCAGCGGGCCGGACATTGAGAACGGCACTGTGGTGATCCGCGACGGCAAGATCGAAGCCGTCGGCACGAATGTCTCCGTTCCGAATGGTGCGCAGACGATTGATGGCCGTGGCCTGTCAGTCTATCCCGGGATGATCGACGCCGGCACAAACATGGGCCTCGTCGAAGTCCCGCAGGGAGCGAACGGGACCGTTGATTTGTCTGAGGTTGGCGACTTGAACCCGAACGCGAAAGCCATCATCGCCGTCAACCCCCACAGCGCGCACATCGGCGTCACGCGCGTTGAAGGCATTACCAACACGCTAACGGCTCCGACTGGCGGCCTAATCTCCGGCCAGGCGGCGCTAATCAACCTGCTCGGCACGGCGCCGAAAGAGATGGCCGTCGTTCCGCAGGCCGCGCTCGTGATCAACTATCCACGCATCGGCTTTGGCGGTGGTGGTTTCGGCGGCGGCTTCCAGCAACCCGCAAATCTCGCAGACACGCTGACTGCAAACGAGCGACAAGTCGAACAGATTCGAAAGATGTTGCGTGACGCCGAGGCTTACGGTCGTGCGCAGGATGCTTACGCGAAAGACAAATCGTTGCCGCGCCCGGACCGGAACGTCGTGCTCGAACCGCTCGTGCCATACGTTCGCGGCGAGCAGCCGGTGATCTTCCGTGCCGATCGTGAAGCCGAGATTCGCGGTGCGATTCGTTTCGCTGAAGAGATGAAACTCAAGCCAATCATTCTCGGCGGGAACGATGCGTGGAAAGTCGCGAGTCTGCTGAAAGAGAAGAACATTCCCGTAATCCTGACCGGCGTTTTTTCACTCCCGAGCCGCGAAGACGACGCGTACGACGCGCTTTATGAAAATCCGGCGAAACTTCAACAGGCTGGCGTGCGTTTCTGCATTTCCACTGGTGACGCTGGTCCGGAAGTCAGAAATCTGGCGCAGTACGCGGGAATGGCAGCGGCATTCGGGCTCTCGAAAGCCGACGCGGTGAAGTCAGTCACGCTTTATCCAGCACAGATTCTGAACGTGGCCGACCGTTTGGGCTCGATCGAGGTCGGCAAAATGGCCAATCTGGTTGTGACAGACGGCGATTTGCTCGAAATCCGCACGCGCATAAAGTATTTGTTAATAGACGGCCGTCCGGTGGTGTTAAGCAGTAGGCACACAGAATTGAACGACGCGTTCAAAAATCGGAAGTAATCCGTATCCCATCCGTGTAATCCGTGGTTAGTCTTTGTGTAGGAGGATTGTCTCTTGAATACTTTGACTCGCTTAACCCTGCTCTTTATCTTCGCGGTCGTTGCATCAATTCCCGCGTACTCGCAAACAAAACTACTGCGGTTCCCTGACATTCGCGGCGACCGCGTCGTTTTCACTTACGCGGGCGACCTTTGGACAGCGCCGTCCAGCGGCGGCACCGCCCTGCGCGTAACATCGCACCCGGGTGTCGAGGTCTTCGGGAAATTCTCTCCTGACGGAAAGTGGATCGCCTTCACGGGCCAGTACGACGGCGACGAACAGGTTTACGTTGTGCCGACCTCCGGCGGCGAGCCGCGCCAACTGACTTTTTATCCTGCAAAGGGACCGCTCGCCCCGCGCTGGGGTTGGGACAACCAGGTGTTCGGCTGGTCAAAAGACGGTAAGCGCATCATCTTCCGCTCGCTCCGCGATTCGTGGTCACTACCGATCGCGCGCTTGTTCACAGTCTCGATCGACGGTGGTCCATCAACACCGCTGCCGATGCCGACTGCCGGTTCCGGCGACTTCTCGCCTAACAACGACGAGATCGTTTATTCGCCACAGTCGCGCGACTTCCGCTCTGAAAAGCGTTACGGCGGGGGCCAGGCCAATCAGCTCTACATCTTCAATCTGAGCACCAGCGCCGCGAAGCGCATCACCGAAGGCCCGCGGGCCACGCGCGATGCGATGTGGATTGGCGACAACATCTTCTACAACTCGGATCGCGATGGTCACTTCAACCTCTACACTTACAACGTGTCGAGCGGCCGAACCACACAAGTCACCACCAGCCGTTCGTGGGACGTGCGTTGGCCCAGTTCAGACAATGAAGGCCAGATCGTTTATGAGATGGACGGCGAGCTCGTCGTGATGGACGCGCGCACGAAGAAGAGTACGCCGATTTCGATCAATGTTCCTGCCGAAGGTAATTGGAGCAGGCCGAGTCGTGTTTCAGCTTCGAATCTGATCGAGTCAGTTGGTCTAAGCCCGAAAGGCGAGCGCGCTTTGTTTACGGCGCGCGGCGACATTTTCACCTTGCCGATCGAAAAAGGTCCGACACGGAATTTGACTGACTCATCCGGCGCGCACGACAAGTGGCCGAGCTGGTCACCCGATGGTTCGCAGATCGCGTTCATCTCCGATAAGAGTGGTGAAGAAGAGATTTATCTCATGCCGCAGGACGGGTCGAAGCCCGCGGAGCAGATCACACAGGGCGGCACCGCGATGCGTTACTCGCCGGAGTGGGCGCCCGACGGAAAACGAATCGCGTTCAGCGACAAGGACGGCAAGCTTTACGTGCTCACCCTCGCGGATCGCAAGATCGTTGAAGTGACGGATGCACCGCGTGGTCAGATTCGTGATTACAACTGGTCGCCGCGCGGAAACTTCCTCGCGTTCTCAATGGTCAATAAGAATCAGTTCTCGTCGGTGTTTGTTTGGAGTGCAAATGACGGGCAGCTCAGAGATGTTACTGACGATTACTTCAACTCCTACAACCCCACGTGGGATCCGCAGGGCAACTATCTCTACTTCCTGAGTGACAGAGAGTTTGCGCCGCAGATTTCAAACATCGAATTCAACTACGCGACGAATCGCCCGACATACATCTACGCGATGGCGTTGCGCAAAGACGTCAAGAATCCGTTTCCGCCGGAGAGTGATGAAGTAACGATCGCGAAGACTGCGGAAGACGGAACGAAGCCTGCAGCACCGCCCGCCGAGAAACCGGCTGAGTCGCCTGCCGCTGAACCGAAACCGGAAGCGGCCGCGCCGAAACCGCCCGCCACGATGAACATCGACTTCGATGGTATTTCGAATCGTGTGACGCGCGTTCCGCTAGGTGCTGATAACTACTTCGGACTGGCTGCAAAAACCGGACATCTGCTTTACGTTGTCGGTGGCGCGGGTTACTACGGCCGTCAGGGCGATCGCAATGCTTCGCTGCGCATCTACTCGATCAAAGATCGCAAGGAGACCCAGCTCGTCGACGACATTCGTGGTTACACGATGTCTGAGGACGGTTCGAAGGTCCTTGTTGCACAGGGACCAGGCTACAACCTCTACGACGCAACGCCGCTAGGTGAACGATCGAAGAAGGCCGTTGCTACGAATGGCCTGTACGTCGATCGCGTCCCGACTGAAGAGTGGAACCAGATCTTCAACGAAGTTTGGCGACGCTATCGCGACTGGTTCTACGTTTCGAACATGCACGGCTTTGACTGGGTTGCGTTGCGCGAGCAGTACAAGCCGTTGCTGAAATACGTGCAGCATCGCTCGGATCTCAACTACGTGATCAGCGAGATGATCTCGGAGCTCACGGTGCAACACGCGTACATCGATGGCGGTGATTTCCAGATTCCGCCGCGGCCGCGTTATGGATTACCGGGTGCGCGTTTTGAGCTTGACGCTCAGGCCGGACGTTATCGGATTTCGAAGATCTTCCAGGGCGATAACTCGGAAGACCTTTATCGCTCGCCGCTCACGGAAGTTGGTGTGAATGCGAGTGTTGGTGATTACGTGCTCGCAATCAACGGCGAAGAGCTGAAGGCGAACGACGATCCGTATGAATTGCTCAAAAACAGATCTGACAATACGGTCCAGCTCACGCTCAACAAGACTCCGTCAATGCAGGGTGCGCGCACGGTTTCCTACAAACCGATCACTGACGAGCAGAACCTGATCTATCTCGATTGGGTCGATCACAATCGTGAGAAGGTGGCGAAGGCGACGAATGGACGCGTTGGCTATCTGCACGTTCCCGACATGGGCGCGAATGGTATCCGCGAGTTTATCAAGTGGTACTACCCGCAACTGAAGAAGGAAGCGCTGATCGTCGACGTGCGGGCGAATGGCGGCGGCAACGTTTCGCGTATGCTCATCGAGCGTTTGCGCCGGAAAGTGTTGGCGTTGAACTATTCGCGGACCAACGATGATGCGTCTACGTATCCTGACGGTGTCTTCATTGGACCGATGGTGGCGCTGCTCGACGAGAATTCAGCGTCAGACGGCGACATCTTCCCGGCGATGTTTCGTGAAGCCGGACTTGGACCATTGATCGGTAAGCGTTCGTGGGGTGGCGTGGTTGGTATTACAAACCGTGGTCCACTAGTCGATGGTGGTGTGGTGAACGTTCCCGAGTCGGGCTTTGCGAGCAAGACTGGCGAATGGATCATCGAAGGCTACGGTGTGGATCCGGATATCGAAGTTGATAACGATCCGCAATCGGTGATCTCCGGCAAAGATCCACAACTCGAGCGCGCGATAGCTGAAGTGATGGCGAAGCTCAAGACACCCGTGAAGCTTCCACCGAAGCCCGCCCCACCGGTGAAGACAATCGACCGCCGCCAAACCTCAAAGGCGACGGAGCAAGGGAATCAGTAGTTGATCATGATTACAGGATTTGCAGGATGAATTAATATCCTGCAAATCCTGTTAATCTTGTAATCCTGGCTAACTCAACCCGGCAAAGAAGTCGGTCACTGCAACTTCAAATCCCTCGAGCACTCTCGATTTGGCAGCCTGCCCGTGTGAGTAACTGAAGATCTTCCATACGAGTATCTCGCCGATTTTGCTGGCATGACGCACTTGGATAACGGCATTGAAAGGATCGATGAGCCACAACTCGCGCACCCCTAACGCCAGATAGGTATCAGCCTTTGTAGTGTGGTCGTAAACGTTTGTGCTGCGCGAGACGAACTCAAAGACAATGTCGGCCGAGGTGCGCTTCGCACCCATCTTTTGCTCCAACTCGCGTGACACGTACATCATGTCAGGCTCAAGGTAAGTTGAGCCTTCAGCGCGAACGTAAATCGGTTCCCGCGGGAAATACACCTCTCCTTCTATATTGTTAGCGAGCAAGAAGGCCATTAAAGCCCTGTTAATTCGTGAGGCGACAGACCCGTGAGGCGGGTTTGGCGGCGGAACCATAAAAAGATATCCTCCAATGAGTTCGTAGCGCGCATGGTCCTCCCGTTCGGGCAGTGCCCAGAACTCTTCGAGAGTGTAGCGTCGCGTGAGTGGTGAGAAATTGACTTCGACTGATGTTTGCGTTTCTAAAGCTTGCATCGCAGTCCTCCAATCGGTCGTTATCGTAACACGTTGCATTTACTCCTTAACAACCAGCTTTTCCAGCGGTAGCATCGCCTGTGCGCCTTTGTGTTGCCAGCAGCGAACTGGACCACGCACGCGGCGTGAACAGGGTGTGCCTTTCTTTGTTCTTGCACCACAGGTGTAGGTTTTCTCTTCGATCGTCGTCACGGGTGGAATAGACGGTGAACTCGGGGCTGCCGCAGGGCGTTGAATCACCAATGGCGGTGGTTCACGTCTGAATCCACGTCCGATCAGCACTCCCAGGAAAACAACTACGACAGTGATGCCGACGCGTTGCAGTCGAAGAGGTCTACCGACGCGCGCACCACAGTCGTCGCAGAATCTCCGGCTGGTCCAGACACGCCAGCGTAGCCGCACGATCTTCGCGCCGCATTCCGAACAAAAATTTGGACGATAATCTGTGAGGATCGACAAAGTGTTTTCATTATAGTCAATTCACGAAAAAAGCAACCGTTGCGGGGGCAAAAGCGTCCGAAATCAGCGCGTTTGAAAAACTTTGGACGGGCGGGCATACTTTGCAGGCCGATTTTCTATGCGTTATCCAAAACCCCTTTATCAAGCGTTTATCTTTGCGTTTTTTATCTTTGTTGCACTCGTTCCCGCGCGGGCTCAGGATGTTGACGACGTAATCCGCACTGAAACTTCACTGATACAACTGAATATCGGGGTGGTCGACAAGCAGGGGCGCGCGATCACATCGCTAAACCGAGACGATTTCACTGTTTACGAAGACGGCGTGAAGCAGTCGATCCAGCACTTCGAGCCCGTCGATGCGCCGTTCAGCCTCGTGTTGATGCTCGACATGTCAGGCTCGACGATCAATTTCCGGCAACAGTTGAAACTCGCGAGTCAGCGCTTTCTCGACGCGCTCGCGCCTGAGGATCGCGTTGCGGTTATTCAGTTTGATAAAGATGTTAAGGCATTGACGGGCTTTAGCACAGATCGCATGAAGACGTACTACGCAATCGAGATTGCGAACGGCAAAGGTGAAACTCATTTTTACGATGCTTTGAAATACGCGTTGAAAGAGTTGGAGAAAGAAGGGCCGCGACGTCGCAAGGCGATTGTCGTTTTGACTGACGGATTGGACACGCAACTCCGCAACGCCGATCGGTCGACGCTATCGAAAGCACAAACGAATGAAGAGGCGCTCGCGACTATCCAGCCGCATTCGAGTGCAGAGTTGAATTACGTGCTCGCCTCCGCCGATCGACAGGGCGTTACGATTTATCCGCTCGCGTTGCCATCGGGCGATCCGAAACGTCTGCCGATGCAGACGCCGAATATCGTTGGTATCTATGCAGCCGCGCGGGCGCGTATGCAGTCGCTCGCTGATCGCACTGGTGGTCGTTTGAACGAGATCAATCGTCTGGAATACATGGCGCAGCTTTATCGTGAGGTGGCGGCGAATCTCCGCACGCTCTACACGGTAGCCTACCAAGCGAAGGGCGACCGCGAGCGCGGAAAGTGGCACGAAATCAAGGTAGAAGTAACGAATACCGATCTGACAGCGCGCACCAAGCCGGGCTATTTCGCGCGGTGACCGTTTTACATCTCGGCGCGCATTATTTACTATTAGCCTCTTCGCACCCGTAGCTCAGTTGGATAGAGTACCTGACTACGAATCAGGGGGTCGCATGTTCGAATCATGCCGGGTGCACCAGCGATATCAACGACTTGCGGCGGGCTGTACGGTCTGCCGCTTTTCTTTTTCGACAAGCTTGCGACCATCTGTGCGTAGATGCCGCTCCCGATACTTCGACACCGCCACAATCGCTCCGCGCTTTCCTTGATCGGCGGTGTGGATGTACCGAACTATGAGGGCAACATCACAACAATTTCCTTGATCGGAATACCCCTGATCACGCTCGTAAGATTGGTGCTGAATGTCAAAAAAGAGTCCGCGCACGCGTAACATGTATTTGGGCGTCTTCGTGGCGCTGGTAATAGGTGTTGTAGCATCGCTGCCTCAACTACATGCGCGATTGATAGGGGGTCAACAGTGGAACGGTTCATTTGTTTCTTACTACTTTGACGAACCGGCATACCTCGTCTATCTGCAGGCTTTAATTGATGGGCAGCCACGGCGCACCGATCCGTATACCGGCCGTTATGAGTTGGCGCAGCAATCAGAATCACTGTTTTCGATTCAGTTCCTACCTGCTTACGCACTCGCGATACCGGCCAGAACGTTGGGCCTGTCGTCCAGCGAGGCCTTTATCGCTCTGCGAACGATTGCGGCGCTCGGATCGGCTCTGACCCTATTCTGGTTCTTACAAACTCTCACGCGAAATCCGAAAGCCGCTGCACTCGGCACATTGATTGTGCTGTGTCTGGGTAGTTACGCGGGCTCTCCCAAGCCATTGCGATCGCTCGTCGAGCTTGACTCAGCGAATTTTGATTTTCCGTTTTTACGGTGCTACGTTCCGGCGCTGCCGTTCCCGATCTTTTTCATTTTCTGCACTGCGGTTTGTAAAGCGCTGGCGCGTCGCGGTCGCACAAAAATCCTGGCCTGGTCGGGATTGGCAGGCGCTTGTTTCAGTGTGCTCGTGTTCTCCTATTTCTTTCTATGGACCGCGGCCGCCGCCTGGTTAATCTGCCTCGTGTTGGTGCGAATCAGTAATTCGGCCCAAAGCAGGTCACGTTCTCTGACCACAGCAGGTGTTGTAGGGGCTATAGGTCTGTGCTCATTAATCCCTTACACGTTGCTACTGCTGCAAAGGTCTCCTGGCATGGACGCGGCCCAACTACTTTCAAATTCGCGCCTTCCTGATTTAATTCACCGCTCGGAGTTCCTCGGAATTATCCTGATCATAGTGCTCGTGCTCGCCATAAGGCATGGGCTCATCAACCGTAAGCACTATCTCAATGGCATCATCGTCTCATTCGCACTGTTGCCCGTTCTTGTATTCAACCAACAAGTGATTACAGGTCACTCGTTACAACCTCATCACTACGAGTACTACATCACACCTTATGCGGTAACACTCGCTGCATATTTGACCGCGCTGCTTTTAATGCGGCGACATTCATTGTTTCCGTCACTTGCTGGAAGACGGAACTTGATTGTCAGTGCCATAGCCATTGTGATTGTGGCTCGCGCAGTGGGCACAACGATCACGAGTAGCCAGGCTATCGTGGCTGACGGCGTTAACGGCGAGAGAGTCGCAGTTATGAGAACTATGTACCGAGAGCTGGTTCGAAAGGAATGGCCTCTTCCTTCTCGACCGCTTGTATTTTTCGTGGACCTCAGGCAGGCCGATACTGCGCCCGCGATCGCTCCGTATCTGGTGTTGTGGTCGCCTCATATGTTTGTTTTCCCTGGGACCACGGCCACTGAGAATAAAGAGAGACTGTACCGTTATCTTTACTTCTCGGGAGTCAGCCCAGAGAATTTTCAATCAATGGCGAGCGTGAACAGTTATCTGAGTCTTGCGTTGTTTGGTTTTGAGCGATCTTCAATGCAGGACAACGCGTCCAAAAAGCCGATCAGCGCTACAGATGTCTTTCACGAACAGCAAAGCTATTCTCGATATTTAGCCTCGTTTGGCCGGGAGGATGCCGCCGCACTCAAAGTCGATTACGTCGTTACCTCAACACGCAATGGTCCGGATCTATCCAACTTTGATCGTTGGTATCAGAGACTCGACGGACATTCTTTTGGGGAGTTCACTATTTGGCGAGTGAGCCTGCGATGAAGTTAAAAGCTTAAGTTAATCCTGTAAATCCTGTGATGTTTTCCCGTTAGCCACCACTCAATAGTGTAATGAAGGCGCGAAACTCGGCGCTGGACAGAAAGTTGTAATTCCTCTTACGCGGGAAACGAATCTCATCTTTCTGTCATAGTAGATAACAGAACCGCTCTGTGAAGGGTAACGGACCTCTAACCGAGGATTTTGGCTCGCCCACTGAGCCGACCTCAAGGCAGGCTCGTCCGGCTTTTTATTGGTGGACAGGTGTTAGTCCCCAACCAACCATGAACTAGAAGTTCTCGCCCAGGGCCCAGCTTCTACTCAGCCGCATGCGTTTGAAACTTCATAGGTGTTAGACATGAAGATAGCCGAAACTGTGAAAAGGCTTTCACCGCCGCCCAATCGTCTACGTATTTTTGTGATTATTGTCGCCGTGCTCGCGCTGCCGTTTACGGTTTATTACCTGTTATACGTGCGCAGCCAAAGCGGTTACTTCACGGATCGAAGTTTCAGAAAGCTCGCAACCACCAGTAACCAGATTGGCTCGAGAGTGGAAAGTGCTGCCCTGGTGTTTAAAAACACAAGTGACAGGTTTATCAGGCCGCTAGTTAAAGACTCTCTTACATTCGATCCCACTCCCGCGGCCAAACAAAAGAACCTCAACAATCTAAAGGAGGTGTTCAAAAAGCTCAACCGGCAAGTCACTCCGATCAGTATTGATATCGAGCCCCTGGGAGACAAGGTCTCACCCGGAACCGTCACACTAAATACTGTTCGACACGAGGGCGATTCATCGTGGCTGTATATGGATTATGTATCCGATGGCTTTGTGACGAAGACTGTAATCAGGGTTCACGCAAAGATTGATCTAAACAGGCTGATTCAACCATTCCTCTCGGCACGTGTCGGATCGGATAACGACCAATTCCAAAACATCCTGATTACCGAAAGCGACACCGGGCGAGTTATTTTTCAGCATGACGCGACCGAGGTTCGTCTTGCTTCACTCGACAAGCTGCCTTTGTCACAAGACCAAGCCAAAAAGGTTGATCTAAAGGACTTCGCGCAAACCAGCAGCGTAATCGACGTCTCATTAGCAGGGTCAAATTACAGGCTCTTTTCTCATCCGCTGAAACTATCCTTACCTTGCAGTAATGCTAATTCGCCAAACATCACCTGGGTTATAAGCGGTCTAATAAGATCCAATTACTTTCAAACTGAAGCCTGGTCTATTTCCGCTCCCTACACGATCTTGATCATCAGCGGCTTCCTTGTCGCTTTGCTGATCTTCGACTGGCCATTCTTGAAGCTGGTTTTGGCTGGTCCAAAAGATCGGTTCAAGCCCAAAGATGTTTACTTCCTGATTTTCGCGACGATTGTCGTGCTTGCCGTGCTTACCTGTTTTGGCCTCTACGCATATGTTTACACGAACGTTGAGGCTGAAATGGATGCTCAGGTAAGAGAGTTGGCCTCACAGATAAAGAAGAACTTCAACGAAGAGCTCACAGTAGCGCTGAAACAACTCGACACATTGAGGCAGAACGGCGCGATCATTAAGCAGTTGGAGTCAAAGAACAAAGAACAAAAGGCTCAATCGGGTGGAGAGACGGATATTTATCAGCAGAGTGAAACCAACAAAACGGACATCCTGCCTGCCGTATTAAAGTCTCCGCACACAACGTATACGTATTTCGACTCTGCGGCCTGGATTGATGACAAAGGCATGCAAAAAGCGAAGTGGAGCGTCAAGAGTTACAACACACAAAGCGTGAATGTTACTGGTAGAGAGTATTTCGACAATATTCGAAAAAAACGTTTCTACCGGCTCGACAAGCATGAGTTTTGGTTGCAGCCCGTCATTTCTAAAACTACCGGGCGAAATCAAGTTGAAATCGCAATGGCGAGCCCTAAAGACAGATGGACCGTGTCCTTTGACATGCGTTTGATCTCGCTGATGGATCCGGTACTTCCCGCGGGCTATGGTTACGCAATTATCGCAAACGACGGCCTGGTACTTTTCCATTCCGACGAGGCCCATCATTTAGGCGAGAATCTGTTTCAGGAATGTGATGAAGACCCCAATCTGCTCGCCGGTCTCGTAGGACGCAGCGATAAGGCCCTGGATGTCCGCTATCTTGGTGAAGATCATAGTTTCTTCATTACCACGTTGAAAGGCTTTCCGGATTGGTCACTTGTCGTCTTCAGGAATAAGCAGCCGCTACGAAGCGTTTTCTTTGAGCTGCTCACTTCGGTCACTGTTCTGTTCCTGATTTATGGGTTCGTTATCATGGTGGGCTTCACCGTGTTCTACATACTCAACGTAGTTAACGAAAGAAGAGCCTGGCTCTGGCCTTCAGAGAAAAAAGGCGCGATCTATGTCCAATCAATCTTTGTTTTGCTCGGACTATCACTCGTTTCCCTGGTGCTTGTCATTCTGCTTCATGGAGAGAAACTGGTTTGGTTAACCGCCGGCATTGGTTTGTTTAGTGGCTTCGCTTATTTCGTAAGTTTGCGCTGGGGGCTAAAGTCTCCACTCTTGAAACCTGCTACGAGGCTGCTCAACAACTTCACGCGTTATAACCGGCTCTACGTGGTGAACGCAAGCCTCCTTCTTTTACTGGTCGCGATACTGCCGGCCGGTTCATTCTTCAAATACGCTTATGAGTCGCAGATAACGCTTTTCGTCAAGCATGCGCAATACTCCGTCGCCACAGCTCTGGCGAAGCGAAATGAACGAATTCGCAACCAATACTCCAACATCAAATTCAGAGATGCGGCCGGATCTAATCAAGCTGAATCCGGAACTAATGAATCCGGATCGGAGAAGAAGAAGCGCGACGAATTCATCCAGAATCGATTAGCTCAGTCGTGGGATGTTTATGACAAGTTCTTTTTTCAGACTAACCATGAAGACATTTATACAGGGACGGCGAGCCGGCTGGAAGTTTGTCAAACCGATTTACTTGCAAAGCTGAGCACGATTCTTCCTCTATCTAATCGGGCAAGCATCGAAAGGCGCGGACTCCTGGAAAACACATCGGTTGGGGGCATGGGTACATGGGAGCCCGCCTCAAATGGAAGGTTGGTTCTTCATCTTGAAGGAGATGCAGGGCCGGCAGCCTCGCATTTGAATACTTCAGTTCCGTTACTCGGCATTCCCCAATTTGCCGCGCTTGCGATCGTTGTCCTGCTCGTTCCCTTATTTCTGTTTGTTAATTACATGATTAGAAAAGTGTTTCTACTCGATGTCCAAAAGCCCGCCAGCCACTCGCTGAAAAAGCTTTTGAGTGAAAAGATCGATCGCAATGCTTTCGTCGTCGTGAATGCACCATTTGTAAAAAAAGTGCCGGGTAATGGGAGCAACCTTCACGTCAAATCTCTGCCCAGCATAGCGACGTCTTCTAATTGGGCCGATACTTTTGACTATGCTTCTGGCGACGAAAAGGCAGTAATCGCGTTGGACGAATTCGATTACGGGAAGGACGACCCGCAGATCAATCAACAAAAATTGAAGCTGATGGAGAACCTGTTAGGGAAAGAGAGAACTTTATTAATCTTCTCCTCCGCGGAGTTTTCAGAGTATCGGTTCTCGAACGGCGAAAACGGAAACGGAAACGGAGACGGACACGCAAACGACGAGAGTGGGAAAGCAGAGCGGGCTGGAGTAATAATCAGCGACTTCTTTACTGAATACGCCGAAGACACCGACGATGGCGCGATCTTCAAGGACAGAGTCAAAGAGGAAAAAGCGCGAATCCTGGCACAGGGTGTACACGGACGATCAATGAAAGAGCTCGACGAATTGTTCGATACGCTTATTGTCGAATGTGCACCCAGAGAACCACTCCAGCGCGTTGGACTCAAGATACTCTCGCAAAAAGGGTTTGTTAGTCTGAGCCGCGCACAACTTATCACGATAATCGTCAATCAGGCCCGAGCCTACTACACGCATATCTGGAACTCCTGCACACCAGGCGAGCGACAGACGCTTGGTCATTTGGCCCAGGACCGTCTACTGAGTCATCGTGATCCGGATCTCGAGCCGCTATTGAGACGTGAACTGATTGTAAGAGAGCATGATCTTCATTTGTTTAATGAGAGTTTCCGGCAATTTGTTAAGTCGGCTGAGCGAGTTTCATTTGTGGCTGAACAAGACAAGCAAGCTCAGCATGGCAGTTTATGGCAAACTCTAAAAGTCCCGATCCTGGTTGTGATGCTGGGCATTACCGCGTTCCTTTTTCTCACGCAGCAGGATCTCTATTCCCGCACGTTTGCCCTTCTGACAGGCATGACAACGCTGATTCCGGCGTTGCTCAAGATGTTGTCGATGTTCCACGGCGAACCAGACAGCCGGCCTCCAAGCTAAGCGTAACGGTCAGGAACGAGTCTTTTCATACTTCTGCTGGCTTGTACTGAGCAGGCATAGATCCACACAAATCGCGTTTCTTGTTGGATACAGTCAGTACCACCTGCGGTAGCGGGTGGGTGCGTAGCTGGGCGGCGACTGACCTTCTCAAAACAGGCGTAAAGGCTGCGCACCCACCCGCTACCGCAGGTGGTACTGACTGTGTCCAAAATAGATCCGACTTTTGAGGCAAGCCGCGGCTGTGATGTTTTCCCGTTAGCCACCACTCTACAGCGTAACGAGCTGCGCAATCATGTCTGGAGGCTATTATGGAACTACTTTCAGTACGCGACCTAAAACGAGGTGACACGGGTAAAGACGTCGGCGACCTTCAAACCGCACTACTCAACCTCGGCTACAGGATTACTGACACCGAGTTGATCAACCAATTTTTCGGCGAGACTACCCACGATGCCGTGGTCGGCTATCAGAAAAAACTCAAGCTCGTGCCCAACGGCATCTTCGAGGGCAAAGCGGCGTGGCTCATGGACGCGAACCACGAACATCCCAACAAGTTTATCGTCCTCGGCCAGGTATTCGACGCGAAAGGCGACCCGCAAAAAGATCTGATCATACGAGTTCTCGACAAAGATCTACGTTCAGAGGAGCTCATCAAGGAAACAAAGACCAACAACGATGGCGAATATTCGGTCTTTTACAGAGATGACGACTTTAAGGCGGCTGAGAAGAATCGAGCTGACCTGTTCGTCCGCGTTTTGAACCCCACCGGAACCACAGTTCTTGCAACCTCGCCAATCATTTTCAACGCCGCCAAATTCGAGATCGTGAATTTCACGATCGGTGAAGCCAAGGGGCTTTCTGAGTTTGACCGGATTGTGGCCGAGCTTACGACGGTGTTGCATGGCATCGCGCAAAAGGACCTGACCGCAGACGATATTTCGTTCCTGGCCGGCGAGACTGGCATCGATGCGGACTTGTTAACCCAGCTCGCGGAAAGCGCGCGCCGCAACGCGCAGGCCAGCAGGATTCCCCAGTCAGCGTTTTACGGTCTCTTCCGCCAGGGATTTCCAACCGTTCTCGAAGATCTCCTGCAAAACGAAATCTCGTTACTGCGCGCGGCGCTGGAATCGTCGTCGAACGAGGCGATCATCCCACAGCTCTCGAGCGCGCAACTGGACCAGATAGCCAATGACCTTCGCGAACTGAAAGCGAGTTTGTTGCTGCAAACGGGAGGTAGCACTCCGTCACTCGGCGATCTGCTCGCGAATTCTGGTCTGCCTCTGGAAAAGCGGGGCATCGTTGCGCGGCTACTCGTGTTGCATGGCGGCACGACCAGAAGTTTCTGGGACGCCATTGCCGCGACTAATTTCTTGCCTGAAGAGAAGAACAACGTGCGCTTCACGATTCAGACGGGCGATCTGACTACCAACCATCTCCCGCTCGTAACTGCGCTGCGCAACGGTTACGACTTTACTCAGAATGGCGCACCACCAACTGCCGATCCGGGCACAGTTGCCTTGCGTCCCTTCGCTGTAAAAGGTGTTAACGAATGGAAACAGCTTGTTCAGACAACCGGCGCGCCAGCGTCAACTCCCGGCGCCACGCCACAGGAGAAAATCGATAACTACGCCGCGGCTCTGAATGCGTACATGGAAAACGCTTTGCCCACGCCAGTAGTGGCGGGTCGATTCGTTGCAGACGTCGCCGGCGATAGCCCGTTCAATACGGTGCGAACTGATCTCCAGAAATTCTTCAATAACAATAAGTTTTACGAGTTTCGAGAAGTTCCGATCGACGTGTATCTCAGCACCGAGCGCGACACCAAACTCGCCGGTGTGAACAACGTGCCTGCGCTCATTGCCGAGCTCAAAAACATGCAGCGTCTTTTCAATATGACGCCACGCTACGCACAGATTCGTAAGTTCCGAAAAGACAATCTGCACTCCGCGTTCTCGATGGTCCAGGTCGGCGAACGGAGATTCATTGAAACCTATACGAGCGTTTTGGGAAGTGAAACCGCCGCGATCGAAACTTACCGCAAAGCAAAGCAGATGCACTCGGCCGCGCTGAACTTCTATTTGGGACAAGCTGTCGCCGCGAATTCGGCGTCGCCTTTGGTCGTTCCGAGTGGCAGTGCGAAACCACAGTCGATCGCGAAGTTTGCTGCTGCTCCCGCGTCAGCCAGTCCTGACCTTCAGACGTTATTCGGCTCACTCGACGTCTGCGATTGTGAACAGTGCCAATCGGTCTACAGTCCGGCCGCATACTTCGTCGACATTCTGAAATTCCTCGGTGATGGTCCAAAGAAGCAAGGGCTCACGCCGTTGCAAGTACTCTTCGCACGACGGCCGGATCTCGAACACATCGAGCTGACTTGCGAGAACACGACTACGCAAGTGCCTTACGTCGATCTGACGAGGGAAATCATGGAAGCGGCCGTCGCTGAGCGGAAGTTCACCATCGGAGACACCAACGCGAGCAGCATAATCGCTGATCTCAACCTGGAAAAGATGCCGGCAACTTTCCCGGCCATCTTTTCGACCAGCGGATATCCAGTTACCGACAAAGCTTCGGTCCGGAAAGACGAACCTCAGCCACCATCTTGGCTGATTCTTGATACCGGCTGGTCGTTCACGGTGAAGTATCTCGGAACTGGAAACGGTTTTGAGGTTAAAGCATGGCCGCAGACGAGCTGGACCTCGGACGAGCTGCGTGCAAATCCCGAACACGTTAACAGTGCGGCGTACGAAGAGCTGCGCAAGGCCGTGTATTCGTGGGACCTGCCATTGAATCTTCCGGTCGAAGAGATTCGCGGTTATCTCGGTCACTTCGATGTGAAGCGCACCGAAGTGATGGAGACATTCTTCCACGACCCTGCGTCTGATGTATTGACGAACCAAAGCATCGCCAACGAATACGTAGGCGTGACGACGGAAGAAGCGAAGATCATTACTGGTGATCCGACTGCACAGCCAACCGGTCCGTGGGATTACTGGGGCCTCAAGCAGACTGGCAATGACGGGGCCGATCCAACTGAAACTTCGGACTGGGACGTTGTTTTGCAACACGTCTCGATATTCCTACAGCAATCCGGACTTGCATACCGCGAGATGTTGGAAGTGCTCGGCTCGTACTCGATCAACCCGGCCACCAGTACCGGTCGAAGGTTCGGAATCGTTTCAACCGACACCTTGCATCCGGACACCTGCGATTTGAGCAAGCTGAGAATTCAGGTAACTGACAGTACGATCTCCGATAAGAAGGCCAAGCTGATCGAGGCCTGGAACAAGATTCATCGTTTCGTGCGTCTCGCGCGCAAGCTGGGATGGTCCATGCGCGATCTTGATAAAGCGATTGTCGCGCTGCAGCCGAACCTCGATATCACTCCGGCTTTTCTGCTGCACGTGTCGCGCATCAAGCGTTTGAGCGAACAGTTTGGTTTGCCCGTCGTCAACCTGCTCAGCTTCTGGGCGACGACGATGGACACCGGACGCTATCTCGATCACTTTGCCGAGGGCGAGCCGGCGGTACCGTCGCTCTACGCAAGTCTCTTTAACAATCGAACCGCGGCCGGACAGTCGTTGCCTGAAGATCCGGCTACGCTCAACGGCAAGCTTTCTGAAACCAAGCCGCGAATCGCCGCAGCACTGCAAGTCAGCATCGACGATCTGAGTCTGATGCTTGCGGATATCAACGTCGTCACCAATGACGTTTTATCGATCGAAAACCTTTCGAAACTCTATCGTCACGCGACGTTCGCCAGGGCGCTCAATTACTCGACTCGCACTTATCTAGCAGCGCTCAAACTGATCAACAAAACTCCGTTTGCGACGACCAAAGACACGATCGAGTTTGTGCAGCACAGCGAAAGAATCGCTGCGTCAGGTTTCAGTGTTGAAGATCTCAATTACCTTTTGCGTCACGATTTCCCGGCGAATTCTCCGATCGCGATCAGTGATGCAACGATCGCGGCTGTGCTGGGTTCAATTCGCGAAGAACTACGGAAGGTAGTGACGGAAAACAGCGTTGCCAGTGATGATCCAGATGATGATCTGACAAATCGAAAAATCGCGATCGTCGTTCAACGCCTCGGCGAATACCTGAACTTCCCTTCAAGCTCAGCCCGCGAATTGCTGACGAATTGGGTCAACTCGACAGCGGATCCCACCAAGAAAGCGATCGATCTTTTTGTTGCGACCGAGTTTGCGGAAAGCAATCCAGACGATGAGGTCAGCCGAGTCGAGTTTCCGAATCAGTTCAACATGTTCGTTCGGTTGTACAAGATCGCCGCGTTGAATCACGACTTCCGTCTAACTGCTCAGCAGCTCCAGTGGCTCTTTGACTTTGGTCCATCCAATGGCTGGCTCGATTTGAACAAGCTTCCGTTCGTCGCTCCTGCCGCCACCGCGCCGTCGCTTTATCCGAGCTGGGCACGAATCGCCGATCTGTTCCAGTTGAGTGCGGCTTTACCGCTCGCAGAAAGCGTGCTGACTGACGTCTTCACATCAGCGAAAAACGGCACAACGATCACCACGCTGCTCGGAAAGATCAGCCAGGGGTTGTCGTGGAAGTTGGAAAACCTGACGGCGCTCAACAGCGGCTTCAGCTTCGGTGTCTCCAGCTACAAGGACGAACAAGCGCTTCGCCGCCTGCACGCGGCATTCAGGATGTTGGACCAGCTCGGCGCTTCGGCCGATCAGTGTCTCGCCTGGACCAAGCCGGCCATGCTCCCGATCGATGAACAAAAGTGCGCGGCCGACATCAAAGCCCTCGTGCGAGCGCGACTCGACAACGAGCAGTGGCTGGAAAAAGCCAAGTCGCTCAACGATCCGCTGCGCGAGAAACAGCGCGCCGGCCTGGTTTCATATTTAGTGCTCAGAAGCAATGCGAAAAACGCGGATGAGTTGTATGAAAAGCTCCTCGTCGACGTTGAAATGAGCCCGTGCATGATGACGACCAGAATCAAACAGGCGATCGGGTCAGTGCAGCTCTTCATTCAACGCTCGCTCATGAATCTCGAAGGCGCGGTTGCGCTGTCGTCGAAAGAGTCGCGGGAATGGGGCCAGTGGCGCAAGCAGTACCGCATCTGGGAAGCGAATCGCAAGATTCTTCTGTACCCGGAAAACTGGATCGAGCCGGAGTTGCGCGACGACAAGTCCGGGTTCTTCAAAGACCTCGAAAACGAGCTGCTGCAAAGTGAAGTGACGATGGACACAGCAGAGACTGCGTTTGTCCACTACCTCGAGAAACTTCATGACGTGGCGCGGTTGGAAGTCGTCGGCATGTACCACCAGCAAGAGGTCTCGGATGACGGGACGAAGATCGAGATCGACACGCTGCACGTCATCGGGCGCACTTTCTCGACTCCGCACATCTATTACTACCGGCAACAGATCAACTCCGCGAATTGGACGCCGTGGGAAAAAGTTGATGCCGACATTCACGGCAATCACGTTATTCCCGTGATCTGGAACCGGCGGCTCTATCTCTTCTGGCCCATCTTTACGATGAAACAGAAAGAGAAACCGCTCACGATGCCTACCGACGGAACACCGATCGAGGGCGGCGAGAAAGTGCTCGAAGTGCAGCTCGCCTGGTCGGAATACAAGAACGGCAAGTGGTCAGCCAAGAAACTGGCGAGCCCGTTCCGGAGCGACTTAACGCATCCGGAGTCGGAGCTGAATGATGCGCAATTCAAACTCTTCTCGTTCAAGAGTCGCATTGCGAACGTTCGGACCGAGTCGACCACGACCGAGCATTTGTTCATCGATTGTTATGGTCCGGTGGAACTGCTCAAGACGATCACGATTACTTCGAGTGATCAAAAGCTCGTCAAGGAAACGGCCCTCTTCTCTTTGGCGCCGGGCGAGTCTAAGGATGTGAATGCGAAAGTGGATGGCGGAGCGTTTTTGCCGTCAGCCGTGACGAAAGCGGACATTCATAAAAAGAATTCCGCGGGCAACACAGTCGAAACGATCAAGCTAAACAACGACGGCACCGTCAGTATCAAAAACACGAGTACAACGGATACGTTCAAGTACTGGCTGGCATCCGCGGAGTACCTGCCGCAGGGCATCAGGAATGTAGGACAAAGGCAGGAATGCTTTATTGACGACGGCTTTCACTCGCCGAACCTTATCGGCAAGAATGGCGACTCGGTAAAAGCGTTAGTCGGAGTAGAAACCTCGCTGTCGCCCGTCTTGCAAATAATCGGTGATCCGCCACGGTCCATCGACATAGCTGACAGTCAAGTGTGCACAATCGTCAGCGAAGCATATTGCAATTTCAATCTCGTGACGATTCCGACGACGACGACCACGACTACCTCGATCAGTAAGACGACAGATCCATCGCAGGCCATAGTGACGTTCCACTTCGATGATGGCCAGCAAACCGTGAACGCAATGATCGATTCGAATGCGAGCTCTCAGATCGAGCCGATCGTCGGAACGATCTTCGAGAACATGATGATGGTCGAGAATCAGAATCCAAATAACGGCGGATTGTTAGACACACGGATACTTCAGAAAACTCCGTGGCCGTTCAGGTTGTTGCCGCTGCACCAGAGCTATAAGGCGAAGACGTTGGAGTACCCGGCATTCTTCCAGGACGATCTTCACGGTTATCTGGTAACTAAAAACGAAGACACGAACGACATTACTTTCAGCACGTTCTATCATCCGCTGGTTAGTAGTTTCGTCAGGTCGCTCAATCGTTCGGGCATTAGTGGACTGTTGACTCTTGCGAATCAACGGGTGACAGATTCGGGGTCCGCATTTGACGACTATGCACCGGATTCTACGCAAGTGGATACCGACGCCAAACCGAGCGAAGACGTCGACTTCACGTATGGCGGCGCTTACTCGCTCTACAATTGGGAACTCTTCTTCCACACGCCGTTCATGATCGCGACGCAGTTGAGCAAGAACCAACGCTTCGAAGAGGCGCAGAAGTGGTTCCACTACATGTTCGATCCGACGACGACTGACTCGCCCGACAACCCAACCACGCCGGGACCGGAACGCTTCTGGCGCGTCATGCCGTTCTACAAACAAGCGAAAGACGGCACGCAGAGTCTCGAAGATTTGTTTGACGACCCAACCGCGAACGCGCAGATCCAGGAGTGGCAAGCTAATCCGTTCAGGCCACACGTGATCGCGAGACTGCGTTTAGTGACCTACATGAAAGCGGTTGTGATGCGCTACATCGACAACCTCATCGCGTGGGCCGATCAGTTGTTCCGTCGCGACACGATTGAATCCATCAACGAAGCGACTCAACTCTACATTCTCGCTGCACAAATTCTGGGTCGCCGTCCGGAACAGATTCCGGCGCGCGCGAAAGCGAAGGTGCAGACGTTCCGCAGTCTCGACGATGAGGATTCACTGAACGGTTTGGCGAACGCGTCGGTGGAAATCGAAGGTTTCCTGTCGCCGTCAGTTGTGCCGCCGTTGAATGAAGATAATCCTGACGGCATGCCGTTGATGCCGTTCTTCGGACTTCCGGGTAACGAAAAGCTGCTCGGTTACTGGAACACCGTAGCCGACCGGCTGTTCAAGATTCGTCATTGCCAGAACATCGAAGGTGTGGTTCGTTCACTGCCGACATTCGATGCGCCGATCGATCCAGGACTGCTCGCTCGAGCGGCCGCCGCCGGAGTGGACATCGCGAGCGCGCTCAGCGATATCAATGTCGCGTTGCCACACTATCGCTTCAACGTCATGTGGCAAAAGGCGGGGGATCTGTGTGGTGAAGTGAAATCGTTGGGTAGTGCGTTGCTCTCCGCACTCGAGAAGCGCGACGCCGAAGCACTGGCCTTGTTGCGTTCGACGCACGAGATGAAGGTGCTGAATGCGGCGCGAGCTGTCAAAGAAAGACAGCTTGATGAGGCTAAAGAGTCGCGTGCCGGATTGGACCGCAGTAAAGAGATGACCACGCTGCGCCGTGACTACTATCGCGATATCGCCTTCATGAATCAGTATGAAACGACGCAGTTGAATCTTACGCAAGCGACACTGAACCTTCAGATTTATGAGTCAACCATGCTCGCTTTGGGTGGGGCGCTGAGTCTGATTCCGAATTTCAAGCTGGCGTTACCTTCTTCCTGGGGGTTCACATCGGGTGGCGACAACCTTGAACGATCGGTATCGAGCTTCAGCAATTCCATCGGCAAAGTTGTGGGAATACTGAATACGATCGGATCGATGGCCGGCACGATGGGCGGTCATCAACGTCGCTTCGACGATTGGAAACTCCAGGAGCGTTTGGCTAATAAAGAGCTCGAGCAGATCGATAGACAGATCGCCGCTTCTGATATTCGCGTTGCGATTGCCGAGAAAGAATTGCGCAACCACAATCTGCAAGTTGAGAACTCGCGCGAAGCAGATGAGTTCATGCGCAGCAAGTTCACCAACCGTGAGCTCTACGATTGGATGGTCGGGCAGATCTCCGGAATTTACTTCCAGAGTTATCAGCTCGCTTATGACGTTGCGAAACGTGCGGAACTTGCGTTTCGACACGAGCTCGGTCTGAGAGAGTCAAGCTTCATTCAGTTTGGTTACTGGGACAGCTTGAAGAAGGGACTGCTCGCCGGCGAGCGACTTTCCTACGATCTCAAGCGCATGGAAGTCGCTTATCTCGATCAGAACAAGCGCGAGTATGAGATCGTCAAACACGTTTCGCTGCTGTCGATCGATCCGGTCAGTCTGGTGAAATTGAAGCAGACGGGTGAGTGTTTTGTGACACTGCCTGAGACGTTGTTTGACATCGATTACACGGGTCACTACATGCGCCGGATCAAGTCAGTCGGCATTACGGTTCCGTGTGTGGCTGGTCCATACAGTGGCATCAACTGCACGCTCACGTTGCAGAGCAGCAGTATTCGTCACAGCAACACGCTGGTAAGTGACAAATACGGACGCCAGGCTGCCGATCCGCGTTTCGCAGACACTGTGGGAGCGGTGCAGTCGATCGTGACGAGTGGTGCGCAGAATGACAGCGGCATGTTTGAAACGAACCTGCATGACGAGCGCTACCTGCCGTTCGAAGGACAGGGCGCGATCAGCACGTGGCGTATCGAGATGCCGAAGAACTTCATGTCATTCGACTACAACACTATCTCCGATGTGGTGATGCACGTGCGTTACACATCGCGCGACGGTGGAACGCAGCTCAAAGCACAGGCTGAACTGGAATTGCAGGAGGCGCTCAACGAGTTCATTCGCGTTGAAGGCGCGCGTGGTTTGACGCAGATGTTCAGCTTGCGTCATGAGTTCTCGACGGAGTGGTCACGTTTTCTGAACGCGCCGGAAGGTAATGTTCAGAGTCTGACCGCGGCTTTCACGCGAGAGCGATTCCCGTTCTTGTTCCAGGGGAAGGCGATCAAGATCAAGGATTTGGATGTCTTTGTGAAAGTGAAGCCTAACTCTGGTCACGACGCGACTACGATGAAGATCGCACTGGCAGCAGGTGCTACCGCACCGAAACCACCGAGTAATGACACGCTGCCCTTGAGCATGTGGAATGAAATGGTGCGCGGGACGAAGTTGAACTTGAACAACGATCCCGGCCCCTTCACTCTCAATGCGTGGCGCAACGTTCAGGACCACGTGGATCCAAGCGCGATTCAGGACATCATCGTCGTTTGCCGGTACACTGTTTCGTAGTTTTTTAGCCGCGGATTCACGCGGATGAACGCAGATCGGCGTTTATCCGCGTGAATCCGCGGCTTAAAGTTTGACACCCACCGCGAATCGCATTAGTGTATCGCCTGCTCCAACCCGACAAGTAGACCTCCCAAAGCCCAGCCCATGTTCGGACTGTCTGTCGACTTTTATCTAAAAGGAGATTCCTGTAATGACACGAAGTCTTTTGTTACTGGTCTTAGCCTTCCTGTTTGTAAGTGGTCCTGGTGCTTCGGCACAACGAAATCGGGAGGTCCGTTTGAAAGAACTGATGTCTGTGCCTGGCAAGGTGATCAGCGAAGCGAAGTCTTCTCGACCTACGACTGAGCTAAAGCTGACCGGTTATCGCGTTGAAGAAATAAAACTGCCGCGCCAGTTGAATGTGGAAGTGCGTGGCCAACAAGTCGCCGTCGACAAAGCGTGGCGAGTCACACTGCAAGGTGGTCCATTCCCGGTTCGCGCCATGCCGGCCGTGATCTGGATCGATGATGAGATCGCCGGCTACGGTATCGAAAACGAAACCCTTTCACAGATCACTGCGATCACGTTCGACAGCTCGTTGATACGTGAAGGAGGCGTGGTTTCAATCTCTTACGGCGAAGATAAAGAAGGACGAGTGAGAATTTCTCAACGACTTCGCTTGACGCGTGAAGGAGGAAACCAATGAGAAACAAAAACTACATCCTCGCTTCCTTAATTTTCATCATCGTTGTTGCGGGAGCCGCGTTCGCGCAAGTCCCGGATCCCGGCACGCCCGGCCCGCTTACCGTCACTCGTGAAGAATACAACTTCGGCGATACTGCGTTTCAACCGACCGACTTCCCCGGACCGGTGGAGTTGCGTGCGTCAATTCACTATCCAGCCAACCTGCCCGGTGGTCCATATCCGGTAATCCTCCTTCTACACGGCCGTCACGCCACTTGTTTCAAAGGCAATACACAACTGCTTCAGTGGCCGTGTACCGACAACGGAAGTGCGCCAATACCGAGTTTCCAGGGATATGATTACTTTTCAGAAGTGCTGGCGAGTAATGGCTATGTTGTGGTTTCAGTCAGCGCTAATGGAGTCAACGCCGTTGACAACACCGTGTTCGATCTCGGCGCGCTCGCGCGTGCGGAGCTGATGCAGAAACATCTCGACATTCTGAAGACATTTAACACCACTGGCGGCGCGCCGTTTGGAACCAAGTTCGTCGGCAAATTAGATCTGACTCGCGTCGGCACGATGGGCCACTCGCGCGGCGGTGAAGGCGTGGTGAGTCATTACGCCTTGAATAACGATTTGGGCGCGCCTTACGGCATCAAGGCGGTGTTTCCACTCGCGCCGACCGATTTCAATCGCTCTGTCGTGAATAATGCCGCTCTCAACGTGATGTTGCCTTATTGCGACGGCGACGTTGTCGATTTGCAAGGCGTGCACTTTTATGATGACGTACGCTACAACGTGCCCGGCGATAATGCTCCCAAGCACTACGAGCTCATCATGGGCGCCAATCATAATTTCTTCAACACGATCTGGTCGCCTGGTTCGAGTGTGTTTCCCGGTGCGGTAGATGATTGGACCAAATTTGTACCGGGTGGTAATTCTGATTCTCACTGCGGCGGCAGTAAGACCAACCAACGATTAACGGAAGCACAGCAACGCGCCACCGGGCTCGCTTATATGTCTGCGTTCTTCCGTGCTTACGTCGGAGGTGAAACGCAGTTCATGCCGCTGCTGACAGGCGATGCGCCGCCGCCGGCTTCGGCTCAGAACAACAATCTGTTTGTGTCGTATCACGCGCCGGCCAATCGTCGATTGGATGTGAACAGGTTATTGAACGCCACCAATCTCACGACGAACACGCTTGGTGGTGCGGCGATACAAACTGCTCTTTCGCCGTACGAGTTGTGCGGTGGTGATGCGCCGCAGCCGCAGCGTTGTATAGCTGAAGCGAATAACGCGCAACAACCGCACACCACTCCGAGCGCGCGTTCATCGTTGCGAGGTATGAGTCAACTGAAGACCGGTTGGAACGATTTGACCGGCAACTACAGAAACGACATTCCGGCAGCGTTGGGTAACGTCTCCGGGTTCCAGGCGGTGCAGTTTCGTGTCAGTGTGAACTTTGCTGACGTTCGTAATCTTGCTGGTCTCGCGTCGGACTTTCGTGTGGTGTTGACTGATGCTGCGAATAATTCTGCGTCAGTGCGCGTCAGTGATGTTTCCGGTGCGTTGTTCTTCCCGCCGGGCGAGGTTCTGGCAGTGCCGAAAGTTGTACTGAACACGGTGCGGGTGCCGTTGAGTGCTTTCAGCGGTGTAAACCTGAATGCCGTGCGTTCAGTGCAGTTTACGTTCAACGAGCGACTTCAGGGCGGCATCTTGATCACTGATGTCGCGTTCGCCTCAGCACCGTAGTAGTCAGTAGTCAAACTTGGACACGGTCAGTACCACCTGCGGTAGCGGGTGGGTGCGTAGCCATTTAGCCCGTAGTCGCCGCACAGCTACGCACCCACCCGCTACCGCAGGTGGTACTGACCGTGTCCAACAGTGATCTGTGATTTTTTTGAGGCGATACTGTCTTAGCATTTTTGGATCGTATATAGAATTTTGGCTTATTTCGGCTGGTCCTTCCTCACCCTTCACAAGTTAACTTACTCACTCACCACACTTAACCGATCGACACAATTTTGGAATACACATTGCCTCACGCAAGACGACGACCCCTACCACGTCTCCAAAGTTTTGTATCGCCTAGCGAAACTTCATCTGCGTTTCTCCGGGGCGTCACCTATCCACAACTCAATTACGACGGGCCGCCAGTCGTACAAACGGAGAATGCTTATGCACACTGCAACAAGACTACTGCTGCTCTTCGCCGTGTTGCTCGCGTGTCTATGTCCCGCCTTAGCGCAAAATTCCGGATCCATTGCGGGTGAGGTAAGGGACGAAAAACAAGCGGTTATCACGGGCGCCACCGTCAACGTGCGCAACATCCTAACCAACGAAACACGAACCGCACAGACCAACGCCGATGGTCGCTACCACTTCGCGAACATGGCCATCGGTAATTACGAGATCACGGTCGAAAGCACCGGCTTTGCCAAGTATCAACAACAGGGAATCACACTCGCTTTGAACCAGGCGGCTGTGGTCGACGTGACGATGAAACCTGGCGCGGTGCAGGAAGTTGTGAACGTGGTTGAAAACGCGTCGATGTTGAATACCTCGACACCTGAGGTCGGCACTCGCTTCGACGAGAAGCGTCTATCTGAGTTGCCGCTGGCTACAACTCGCAGCGTTTACAACATCGCGTTGTCAGCGCCGGGCGTGAGCCAGATAAACTCGGGCCAGAGCGCCTTCGCCGGAGGAACAAACTTCTCTTCGAACGGCGGTCGAACTCGTTCAAACAACTTCATGATCGACGGTCAGGACAACAACAACTTTGGTGTTGCCGGATCGACGATTCCTCTGAACAATCCTGACGCGATTCAGGAAGTCAGACTCGTCACCAACCAGTTCAGCGCTGAGTATGGTCGCAACTCGAGCGCGGTGTTCAATGCGATCACGCGTAGTGGTACGAACCAGTATCACGGATCCGGTTTCTGGTTTCACAACGACAACGCGCTGAACGCTTGTAGCAACACACAGAAAGCCGGCGCGAATGGTTTCTGCAAACCCGACCATGCCGATCCGTCGCATCACCACGCTCCGTTCCGTATTGAAAACCAGCTCGGCGGAACGATTGGTGGCCCACTTCACCTGCCGCGCTTTGGCGAAGGTGGCCCGGGAATTATCAACGGCACGGATCGCACGTTTTTCTTCTTCGCGATTCAACGCTGGTGGGACCGGCAGCTCGGCGTCGGCCAGACTCTGAACGGCGCGCCGACGGCTGCGGGTAAAGCGATCATCGAACAGGCCGCCGGTGACTTACCGCAGGTGCGCGCTCTCCTCGACTTCCTGCCGGCCGCAACCACGCCACTCAATCAGACTGTCAGGTTCCAGCGTAACGGACAGACTTTCATCGTACCCGTTGGATCGTTGACGGGCTCGCAGTCATCAACGTATGACGACTGGCAGACGTCGGTTCGTATCGACCATCGCTTGAACGATAGGCACACTCTGAACGGCCGCTATCTCTACCAGGATTCCGGCGCCCTCGGCAGCATTCCTGGCGTGGCGGCTTCGCAGATCACGCCGCCGGGATTCTCATCGATCGTCCCCGCGCGTACACAGGGTGTGAACCTGCAATTCACGAGCGTGCTCTCACCGAAGTGGATCAACGAATTACGCGGCGCGTTTCTGCGCAGCGCTAATGCCACGATCGCTCTCGATCCGCGTTCTGAATTGATTCCGTCGATGGAAGTTGTCGAGCTTGGTCTGAGCGGGTTCAACGCTGGTCCAACGCGAACCGCGATCGGCCTCGGTGTGAACCTGCCGCAAAACCAAACGCGAAACACTTACCAGCTTCAGGACACTGTCTCGTACACAAACGGCAATCACGCCTGGAAGTTTGGCGCCGATATTCGTCGTAACCAGCTCCACCAGCTCTTCAAACCAACCACGCGCGGATTGCTCGAGTATGCTTCGCTCGACTTTCTCGTGAAAGATCTGGCGACACGCGCAAACATCAACAAGGATTTGCCGGGCACCGCTCAAGTGCTTCACTCCGACTGGCACGATTTCTTCTTCTTTGGCCAGGACGAGTGGAGAATCAAATCAAACTTTACGCTCACACTCGGACTACGTTACGAAAACGCCGGTCAGCCCATCGGGGATCTGGTTGATTACAATCAGCCGGTGCTCGCGAACTTCAACAACGACCCGCGCTTCGTCGTGCGTCCGATACCAGGCAGAGACAACAACAACTTCCAGCCGCGACTCGGATTCAACTGGAATCCACAAACACGCAGCAGCGGTTTGATGGGTTGGCTGACTGGCGGCGACAAGCTCGTGTTGCGCGGCGGTTACACCCGCACTCACGACTACGCTTACACAAACATCCTGCTCAACATTTGGAGCTCGTTCCCGTTTGTGGCCGCGGTGTCGTCGTTCCCAACGACTACGGCGAGGCCGATCGGTGGGAATCCGAATGGGAGTAATGATGCCACTGTGATTCCGAATGCATTTACAGTGCTGCAAAACCCGCCATTCAATCCCAACACAGTCAATCGGACCATCGTGGATGAGGAGTTCCACATGCCGACTTACGACTCGTTTAGTTTGGAAATCCAACGCGAGTTCACGCGCGATCTCGTACTGCGCGTGGGTTACGTTGGCACCAAAGGAACGAGTTTGTTTGAGTCGGTGGATGCCAATCCGGCGATTATCGGCTGTACAGGTGCGAGCGCCGCTAACAACTTCTGCCGCTCGATACCGAACCAGGGTCCGACCCGTTTGCGCACGAATTCCGGCATGTCGATCTATCATTCGTTGCAGACGAGTCTCGAGAAGCGTTTGAGCCGCGGGTTTAGTGCGGGACTTCACTACACCTACAGCTCATTCATCGACACGATGTCGGAGATCTTCAACGTGTCGTCAGGTGAGATTGCTGTTGCGCAGGACTCGTATAACCGTGCGGCGGATCGCGCCCGATCGAGTTTTGATCGTCCGCATCGTATCGCCGGAAACTTCGTTTACGAGTTGCCGTGGTTCCAGGATCAGAAAGGTGCTAAAGGCCTCGTGCTCGGCGGATGGCAGTTCAACTCGCAGTTCTCGCTGCAGAGTGGTTCGCCTTTCACGGCGCTGAATGGTTCAGATCCGGCGGGCACACTCGCGAGTATTTCAGCGCTGGTGGGAAATGCCATCAGACCAAACCTGAACACGACGCTCGACTTGTCGTCGATGAGTGTTGAGGAAATACTGCAGGCCGGCGGACGTTCGTTGTTCCGGCCGATCACGGCCGCGCAGCGCGTTGGAAATGCGGGACGAAACATCCTGCGCTCCGACGGAATCAACAACATCGATTTCGGTATTTTGAAGAACACGCGGATCGGCGAGAATCAACGCTTGCAGCTTCGTGCTGACTTCTTCAATTTCACTAACTCTCGAGACTTCGGTATTCCGAACTCGACAGTTACGTCAGCAAACTTCCTGAATCAGTGGGGGACAGACGGCGGCAATCGTCGTATTATTGTCGGCGTACGTTATGTGTTCTAACTTCCGCAGCCACGGATCTTCAGCGATGAAGATCCGTGGCCTACCCTTCCTGGTGTTGTTCTGTGCTTCGCTGGTATGGGCGCAGGAGCCGAGTGGTGTCGAAGTAGTTAAATCAAGCTGGAGCAAGGTGCGGATCGGCTGGGAGCGTGATCCGTTCAGTGGACCACTCGAAAACTTCGACGAGATGCGCTCGCGTGCGCGCAACGAACGGCGCGTCGCGCAGGGTGGTGGTGAGCGTGCGAAGCGTGAAGCTAAAGCCGACGAAGCCAACCTCGCGAAGATCCGCGAGAAGAACCCGTCGCGCTACTATTTCATCTACAAGACGAAGATCAAAAACAATCACACTGCCGCGATTACTCAGATCGACTGGGATTACGTTTTCTACGAGCGCGACACTGAAAACGAGCTTGGGCGGCAACAGTTCACGAGTGATGAGAACGTTGGACCAGGAAAGACGAAAGAGTTGACCGTCACCATCACCTCACCACCAACACGCACGGTCAGCGTCACCTCTCTTAACCTCGAAGACCGCAACCGTTTCACCGAAAAAATCATCCTCATCCGTATCCAATACGCCGACGGCCGCGTCTGGCAAGCACCTTAATCAGCCACAAAAAGGCACAAAAACACAAACAGGAGATTCAAAATGCTGAGACGATGCGCACTCATCTTATTGCTTGCCCTAACGATGCAAGTATCCGCTCAAACGCCGACGCTTACTGATATCTCTTGGATCTCCGGCTCGTGGCAGAGTGAGGGTGGAAGACGACAGATCGAGGAGCACTGGACGAAAGTTGCAGGTGAATCGATGCTCGGGATGAGTCGGACGGTTGCGGGTGATAAGACGGTTGAGTTTGAGTACCTGCGGATCGAGCAACGCGCTGATGGGATCTATTACGTCGCACACCCGAAGGCCCGCTGCCCCGGCACCGATTTCAAACTGACGCGTGCCTCAGCGACAGAGGCTGTCTTTGAAAACCCGCAGCATGACTTTCCCAAGCGTATTATTTACCGGAAGAGTGGCGATGATGTTTTGACCGCAACCATCGATGGCGGTGAGGGCACAAAGGCCATGTCGTACCCTTATAAACGGATCAAATAAAAATCCGCGTTAATCCGCGTCCTAAACTCCGAGGATTGCCTTGGCGATCGTAAAGTAAATCACGAGCCCCGTCGCGTCGACGAGCGTTGTAATCAACGGCGCCGAGAGCACCGCCGGATCGACTCCAACACGCTGCGCAGCGATCGGGATCAGCGCCCCGACCGTCGTGGACCACACGCAGATCGCGAACATCGTCACTGATACCGTCAACGCGAGCGCCATCGGCGCTTGCCACAACAACGCCTGACCAAACGCAATCGGTGCTACCATCAAGCCAACGAGCATTCCCGTCGTCGCCTCACGTATCGCAACGCGCCACGCATGACGCACCCCAACCTCACCGAGCGCGAGACTACGAATAACAGTCATCACCGTCTGCGCACCGGCATTCCCACCAGTACCAATCAGCAACGGAATAAAAAACGCGAGCGCCACGACCGCCGCCAGCTCCGCCTCAAACCGGTGCAAAACGGCACTCGTCAACGTGCCCGCAACGAACAACAGCAACAACCACCCGATTCGCTTGCGCACGACACGCCCGATCGGATTGTCGAAGTAAGGCTTATCCATCGCGCCCGGCTCGACCGCCGCCATGCGCAACAGATCCTCAGTCTGCTCCTCAATCAGCACGTCGATCACGTCGTCAACCGTGACAAACCCAACGACGCTTCCGTCCTGCTCAACCACAGGCACCGCAAGCAAGTTGTACTTTCCAATCTTCTGCGCGACCACTTCCTGATCGTCCTTCACATTCACCGTGACGGGTTTGCGACGACACACCTGGAGTAGCGGTTTATCGAGTTCCGCCATCACGAGATCGCGTAACGACACCGCACCAATCAGTCGATCCGTTTCCGGGTCGATGATGTAACACGCATAGATCGACTCTTTCTCCTGCGCGACAGCGCGAATGTGCTTCAAGGCCTCGCCGACAGTCATCTTCGGATCGAGCCGGACAAACTCAGTCGTCATGATCCCGCCGGCAGTGTGATCCGGATACTGCAAAAGATCTTCCAACTCGGCGCGCACGTCAGCACTGAACTTCGGCATGAGTCGATGCCGTTCGTGAATATTCATCTTCTGAATGATGTCAGTGCGCTCGTCTGCCGACAGACCTTCGAGAATTGCCGCGACGCGGGCCGGTTCGAGTTGTTCGAGAATTCCCGCGCGACGACGCATCGTTGGCTGATCGAGTAGCTCGATACAACGTGCGAGCGGAAGCATCGAAACGATCGCCGCAGCCTCGGCGAGATTTAGTTGATTGAGTAACTCTGCAAGATCTTCAGGCGGCAGGTCAGCGACCTCCGAGCCGATGCCAACGAAGCTTTCATCCAGCCGGAGCTGAATGCGTTCGAGGAGCTGCTGGAGATCTTTTGAGGTTGGCATTTACACTGATTTATCCGTGTATTCCGTAGCATTCAAGCTTGCCTGCGCCGCCGCCAGACGCGCCACCGGGACGCGGAACGGCGAACAGCTCACGTAGTCGAGACCAATCTCATTACAGAACGCGATCGACTGCGGATCACCGCCGTGCTCGCCGCAAATTCCCACTTTGAGATCCGGCTTCACACTGCGCCCGCGCTCCGCGCCCATTCTCACGAGTTGGCCCACACCATCGCGATCGAGTACCTGGAACGGATCGTCTTTCACGATCTTTCGATCGATGTAGTTTGGCAGAAAACGGCTCGAATCGTCGCGGCTCAATCCAAAAGTGGTTTGCGTAAGATCGTTTGTGCCGAACGAGAAGAACTGCGCGTGTTGCGCGATTCGATCGGCCATCAACGCCGCGCGTGGCAATTCGATCATCGTTCCGACCATGTATTCGATCGTCATGCCGTTCTCGCCCATCACCTGGCGCGCGACTTCGTGAATCAAATCGGCCTGTTGATGTAACTCTTCACTCAACGAAACGAGGGGCACCATGATCTCGAGCTCGACCTTCTTGCGCTCGCCCTGAACCTGGCACGCCGCCTCGAAGATTGCGCGACACTGCATCCGCGTCACTTCCGGAAACATGAGTCCAAGCCGACAGCCACGGAAGCCAAGCATCGGATTCGCCTCACGAATACGATTCACCTGGCGCAGCAACGCGCGCTTGTGATCGATCTCGTCGAGCACGTGGTCCATGTCGTTCAGCGAGCCAGCGACTTTCAGTTTCATCTTCGCCTCGGCAAGCTCAGTCAAAAGCTCTTCAGCATTCGGCAGAAACTCGTGCAGCGGCGGATCGAGAAGACGAATCGTGACCGGAAGTCCGGCCATCTCGCGAAAGATGCCGATGAAATCCCCACGCTGGAGCGGCAACAACTTCTCGAGTGCTTTCTCGCGTGCGCCGACGCCCTCAGAGAGAATCATCTCGCGCATCGCAGCAAGACGCTGATCGCCGAAGAACATGTGCTCCGTCCGACAGAGCCCGATGCCTTCAGCGCCAAAGCCACGCGCGGTCTTCGCGTCGAGCGGCGTGTCGGCATTCGCTCGCACGCGCAGGCGACGGAATTGATCGGCCCACGTCATCAGTTTGTAAAAATCGGTTCCGAGCTGCGGTTGAATCGTCGGCACCTTACCGAGAAACACACGTCCGGTCGAGCCATCAACTGTGATCCATTCGCCTTTCGGAACAACAGTGCCGTCAACAGTGAACTGCTGCTGGCTGTAGTCGATATTCAACGCCTGCGCGCCGCTGACGCACGTCTTGCCCATGCCGCGAGCAACAACCGCCGCGTGACTCGTCATGCCACCACGCGCCGTTACGATCGCCTGCGCGGCCACCATGCCGTGAAAGTCGTCGGGACTCGTCTCCTGCCGCACGAGCACGACCTTTGCGCCTTCGCGGGCCAACTCCTCGGCTTCGTCGGGACTGAAAACAACCTGGCCTTGCGCTGCGCCCGGACTTGCCGGCAGACCGGTCGCAAGCACGGTTGCATTCGTCTTCGGATCGACAGTCGGGTGTAGCAGTTGATCGAGTTGTTCAGGTGAAACACGTTTTACGGCAGTCGCTTTGTCGATCAGCTTTTCGTAAACCATCTCGACCGCGATGCGCACCGCGGCGGCGCCACTGCGTTTCCCGGTGCGTGTTTGCAGCATCCAAAGCTTGCCGCGCTCGATCGTAAACTCGCAGTCCTGCATGTCGCCGTAATGCTTCTCGAGCAGGTCAGTTATTGAAGCAAACTGCTCGTAAACTTCGGGCAGTTCTTTCTTGAGTTGATTGATCGGATTCGGGGTGCGAATGCCGGCGACAACGTCTTCGCCCTGCGCATTCAGCAGGTACTCACCGTAAAGCTCTTTCTTGCCCGTCGACGGATTGCGCGTGAACGCGACGCCGGTGCCGCTGCCCGCGCCCATGTTTCCGAAGACCATCGCCTGCACGTTGACGGCTGTTCCCAGCGTGTCAGGTATGCGATTGATGCGGCGATAGTCGATCGCGCGACGTCCCATCCATGAGTTGAACACCGCCGCGATCGCGACGCGGAGTTGCTCGTACGGATCTTCGGGAATCGGCGACTGCTCAGTCGTTATGATCTGTTTCTCAGCCGCGATGATCTCGCGCAGGTGATCCGCGGCGAGATCCGTATCCTTCCCGCCTTGCGTCTGCGCCTTGAAACGATCGAGCACGCGCTCAAACTTCTCGTGCGCGACGCCCATCACGATCTCGCCAAACAACGACGCGAACCGCCGGTACGCGTCGAGTGCGAACCGAAGATCGCCCGTCTGTTCTGCCAAACCCTGCACTGTCTCTTCATTCAACCCGAGATTGAGGACCGTATCCATCATGCCCGGCATCGAGAACGCCGCGCCCGAGCGGACCGACACGAGCAGCGGATTCTTCGGATCGCCAAACTTCTTGCCGACCTTCTCTTCGATCCGCTTGAGGCCGTCCTTGACCTGGTCCCACATGCCGTCGGGGAAGTTTTTGTCGTTGTCAAAGAAGGCGTTGCAGGCTTCGGTGGTCACGACGAGTCCGGGCGGCACGGGCAATCCGGCGCGCGTCATCTCACACAATCCGGCGCCTTTACCGCCGAGCAATGCTTTGTCGTCGCCGGGGCCTTCGTCGAAGAGATAGACCCATTTGTCCGTTGTTGTCTCGGTTATATCCGGGGTTTCTTCAGTTACAGTGCTCATAACCTTGCAACTTATCAGATTTACAGATCTGTGTCATCCGTGGTTAATGGAGTTAAACTAAGCGTTACTATGCCAAATGTGACGACTCTGAACGTGAACGGAAAGAAGCTGCGCGTTGACGTCGACGCACAAATACCTCTGCTCTACGTCCTGCGCGATTATCTGAATCTGACGGGCACGAAGTACGGCTGCGGGGAAGCGAAATGTGGCGCGTGTACGGTGCTCGTCGAGGGCCAGGCGATGCGTTCGTGCGTCACGCCTGTCTCGCGAGTGAGCGGCAAGCAGATCACCACGATCGAAGGCATGGAGCAGGAGGGCAAGCTGCACCCGTTGCAGGAAGCGTTTCTCAAAGCCGACGCGCTGCAATGCGGATACTGCACGTCAGGGATGATCATGGCGGCGGCAGCGCTCTTGAAGAAGAACGCGAAGCCGAGCCGCGATGAGATCGTCAAACACATGGACGCAAACGTTTGCCGTTGCGGCACGTACCCGCGCATCGTCAAGGCGATCGAAATCGCAAGCGGCACCGCGAAGGAGGTGGCCGAATGAAGGACGATCTCGACGCCGATATCATTGAGCAGGAGCGGTACGAGCTCTTCGCTGGGCCAACTTATAACTTCAACTTCAATCGTCGCCAGTTTCTGAAAGCGTTCAGCGGTGGGATCGCGCTGATCGTGCCGATGTCGAACCTGGTTGCGCACACGCTGCCACAGGAGCAGGGCGAGTCAGGCGCAGGTCGTGGAAATCAACGCATTCCAAACGATATCGGTGCGTGGATCCACATCGACGAAAAAGGCACGGTCTCGGTTTTCACTGGCAAAGTCGAAATCGGCCAGAACATCCGCACGTCGCTAACGCAGGCAGTTGCGGAAGAGCTGCACGTTCCGCTCGACACGATTCGCATCGTGATGGCCGACACGGATCTGACGCCGTTCGATCTCGGCACATTCGGCAGTCTCACGACCCCGCGCATGGCGCCGCAGTTGCGCAAAGCCGCGGCTGCTGCACGCGAGACTTTGATCGCGCTCGCCGCCGAACAGTGGAAAGTCGAGCCGGCGTCGGTTCGCATCGTGAACGCGCGTTTCGTCAATCACGATGCTTCAAAATCCTTGACGCTCGCCGAAGTTGCAAAAGGTCAAAAACTCGTCAAGACGATTCCCGCCGACGTCGCGATCACTGCGGCGAAAGATTGGACCGTTGCCGGAACCTCTGTTCCCAAAGTTGACGGTCGTGATTTCGTCACCGGAAAACATGAATACACGACTGACCTCAGACGCGAAGGGATGCTTTACGGACGCATCGTTAGACCATCAGCGCTCGAAGCAAAGCTCATGTCGAGTGACACGAAGGCCGCCGAAGCGATGCCGGGCGTGGTGGTTGTGCGTGACGGTGACTTCATCGGGGTCGTAGCGCCGAATCGCGAAACTGCGATACGCGCAGAGAAAGCGATCGCGGTCCACTGGCAGGCGCCCGGACAACCGGGCAACGACGAGTTGTTCGCATATTTGAAGAAGAAGGCTGAGGCCGGTCGCGCGCGGCCTGTTGGATCGATCATCGATGGTATGGCGGCTGCGGACAAGAAACTCTCGCGAACGTACAACATCGCCTATATCGCGCACGCGCCACTCGAGCCGCGCGCCGCTGTTGCCGAATGGAACGACGGCAAGCTGACAGTTTGGACCGGCACGCAACGGCCGTTCGGCGTCCGAGAGGAACTGGCCGAAGCGTTTCACATTCCGCAAGAGAAGATACGTGTGATCGTGCCCGATACCGGTTCCGGTTATGGCGGCAAGCACACGGGCGAATGCGCGGTCGAAGCGGCGCGGCTCGCACGCGCTGCTGGCAAGCCTGTCAAGCTCGTCTGGACGCGCGAGGAAGAATTCAACTGGGCTTACTTTCGTCCAGCGGGTGTGATCGAAGTGAACAGCGGGGTGAAGAACGACGGCACTGTCACCGCGTGGGAGTTTCACAATTACAACTCCGGCGGCTCGGGCATTCAGGTCAAGTACGACTTTGCGAACCATGACATTCAGTTTCACAACAGCAAGTCGCCACTGCGACAGGGCTCGTATCGTGGGCTCGCCGCAACTGCGAATCACTTCGCGCGCGAAGTGCACATGGATGAGTTGGCCCAACTCGTCAACATGGATCCGGTGCAGTTTCGTTTGCAGAACATCAAGGATGCGCGGTTGAAGGCCGTGCTGGAAGCGGCGGCTGATAAGTTTGGTTGGAGTCGCAAGAAAACCGAGGGACGCGGGCGCGGTATTGCGTGTGGATTTGAGAAGGGCAGTTACATTGCGACTGCGGCGGAGGTTTCAGTTGATGCGAAGACCGGGCGCGTGAAGATTGAGCGCGTGGTCGAGAGTTTTGAGTGTGGCGCGATCGTCAACCAGTTGCACTTGCACAATCAGGTTGAAGGCGCGGTGGTGCAGGCGATTGGTGGCGCGATGTTCGAGAGTATTCAGTTCAAGAATGGGCAGATTCTGAACGGGAAATTTTCGCAGTATCGATTGCCGCGATTTAGCGACATGCCAGGGATCGAGATCGTATTGGTCGATCGAAAAGACTTGCCGTCAGCGGGAGCAGGTGAAACGCCGATCGTCGGCCTCGCGCCCGCGATTAGTAATGCAATATTCAATCTAACAAATGTTCGAATTAGATCGTTGCCGCTCGTACCCGAGGGAATAGTTAACCGCGGATAACACGGATGAAATCGGATTTTTATCCGCGTCATCCGCGGTTTAAATGTCGATACGCCTCGGCGATCGTTGTGGTGAGTGGTCCCTCTGAATAACGTCTAAAGTCGAATGTAGTCACTGCCGCCACACCCAAACTCGACGACGTCAGAAAGATCTCATCAGCATCGGTCAAATCGGTCATCTCGTAAATCCCCTCGAGCACCGGAATGAAATGCTTGTCCGCGATATCGATCACGCATTCGCGCGTGATGCCCGCGAGCGCGCCTGCACTCAAGTTTGGAGTGTGAAGCGTGCCGTTCCGCGCCCAGAACAAGTTCGCCGTCGTCGCTGAAACGATCTCGCCGCGCTCATTCAACACCACTGCTTCATCGAAGTCGCGACTCTGCGCTTCTTCCCACGAAAGCACGTGATCGAGATAGTTCAAACTCTTGATTCCAGACAGCGGCGAGAACGTGTTGGTGCGATAAGGCGAGACTGCGAGCGACAGACCGGCGGGCGCGGGCTTTTGTGGATCACCGGTCATGATCAGCAGATCGGTCTTCTTCGCGCCGGGAACTTTCATCTTCCAGATATCACGGCCATGCCGCGCCAGCATGATCACGCGCGCGCGACCTTCCTTCACCTGGTTCACCGAGATCAGCTTCTCCAGCGCGTCGCCGACGTTCTTCTCGTTACAGCCGGTGAAATCGATGTCGAGTTTTTTAGCGTGTGTGGTGAGACGTTGCCAATGTTTGGACCAGAGAAATGGTTGTAAATTGTAGATGGCGAGGGTGGTGAAGACGCCGCGCCCATAGAGCATCGCGGAAGAGACCGGCGCGACGCGCGCTTTCGTCGCCTCAACCATGGTTTTGTTGAGGTAGATGACGGGATGCATTAACTGCTAACCGCTCACGACTTCAGCCTGGAGTTTGCTCGATAGTGCCGTTCGCCAAACCTCTTCCAACTCAGAAACATTTTTAACCACGACTTCAGTTCCGTCGATCCCGATTTTCAGGTTGGTCCCACCAACACGGCCGATGATCGCGAACGGCGCCTGGTTGCGTTCTGCGATCTCCTGAATCGTATTCGTCTCCGTCGCAGCGAAGCTGATCACGATCCGGGATGGCGACTCGCTGAACAACATCGCTGTTGGACCAATCTCACCTTTGAGATCTACTTCAGCGCCGATAGCGTCACGTCCGAGTGATGAGAAACATGATTCAGCAAGCGTGACTGCCAGGCCACCATCCGAACAATCATGCGCGGAAAGCAGCAATCCCGCTTCAGCCGCCTCGAGACAAGCCTTTTGCACTGCCAACTCACGATCGAGATCAAGTTTAGGCACCGGGCTCGACAGCTCGTCCTGCGTTGTGCCGAGCAGCGCAATCACGTCACCTGACTTTTTAAATCCCGGTAATACAACGCGCCGCACATCCTCAATCAACCCGACCATCCCGATCACAGGCGTCGGCAGAATCCCACGCCCCTCAGTCTCGTTATAGAACGAAACATTCCCGGAAACGACGGGGGTCTCGAACGCGCGACACGCCTCAGCCATCCCATCGATCACTTCCGAGAACGACCACATCACTTCCGCCCGCTCGGGCGACGCGAAGTTCAAACAATTCGTGATCGCAATCGGCCGCGCGCCCACACAAACAACATTGCGCGCCGCCTCAGCAACAATCAACTTCGCCCCTTCGCGTGGATTCGCCGCACAATAACGACCATTGCCATCAAGCGTCATCGCGAGCGCGCGTCGTGTCTCCTTGATACGAACGACAGCCGCATCAGCCCCAGGCAAAATCGCCGTATTGGTCCGCACCATATGATCGTACTGCCGGTAAACCCACTGCTTCGACGCAATATTTCCGGACGATAACAAAGCTAACAACTCAGATCCCAGATCCGCGCTTTCAATCCGCGCAATCTGTGGTTCCTGCATCGCGTAGGGTGTCATCGCCCGCTCGTAACGCGGCGCTTCATCAGTCAACGCCTCGACCGGAATGTCCGCCACCATATCGCCGTTGTGAACAACCTGCATTCGTCCCGTATCACGCACGCGACCGATCACAACCGCATCGAGGTCCCACTTGCGAAAGATATCGACCACCTCACGCTCGCGACCCGAATGCGCCACGATCAGCATTCGCTCCTGCGACTCGGAGAGCAGCATTTCGTACGCGGTCATTCCGGTCTCGCGCTGCGGGACCTTGGTAAGGTCGATCTCAAGGCCCGTGCCGGCACGCGCCGCCATCTCGACGGATGACGACGTCAACCCGGCCGCGCCCATGTCCTGTATGCCCTCGATCGCCCCGGAACGCATCGCTTCGAGACAGGCCTCGAGGAGGAGTTTCTCGAGGAATGG
>Ga0134121_10000080_pt1 | contig 105047 bp, 97 predicted proteins | sample KB301_FD_96463 | JGI IMG/M metagenome (GOLD analysis project Ga0134121, IMG submission 96463) | Terrestrial soil microbial communities without Nitrogen fertilizer from Kellogg Biological Station, Michigan, USA - KB3-0-1 | ecosystem: Environmental > Terrestrial > Soil > Unclassified ...
CCTCGACCCACTCGACGTAGGTCTCGAGGCCCTTGCCTTCCTCGACCGTGATGACGCCGTCCTTGCCGACCTTCTGCATCGCCTCGGCGAGCATCTTGCCGGTGTCGGGGTCGCCGCCCGCCGCGATCGTGCCGACGTTGCGGACGTCGTCGGTCTTCTCGAGGCTCACCGCCTTCGAGAGCCGCTTGAGCTCCGCGACGATGGTCTCGACGGCCTTGTCGATGCCGCGCTTGAGCGCGATGGGATTGGCGCCGGCGGTGACGTTCTTGAGGCCCTCCTCGAAGATCGCCTCGGCGAGCACCGTGGCGCTCGTGGTGCCGTCGCCCGCGACGTCGTTCGTCTTCGAGGCGACTTCCTTCACCATCTGCGCGCCCATGTTCTCGTAGGGATCCTTCAGCTCGATCTCCTTCGCGACGGTGACGCCGTCGACGGAGACGATGGGGGCGCCCCACTTCTTCTCGAGGAGCACCGCGCGGCCGCGGGGTCCGAGCGTCACCTTGACCGCCCGGGCGAGCTGCTTCACGCCGCGGCGGATCGCCTCGCGCGCTTCCTGGTCGAACGCAATTCTCTTGGCAGACATGGCTTCTCCTTCAATCTTTCGATACGGACTACTTGCCGATCACGGCAAGGATTTCGCTCTCGCTGAGGATGAGGTATTCCTTCCCGTCGATCTTCACGTCGGATCCGGCAAACCCGCCGAAGAGGACGCGATCGCCCTTCTTCACTTCGAGCGCCTTCACTTCGCCGTTCTCGAGCACGCGTCCGGGGCCGACGGCCACGACCGTGCCCTCCTTGGGCTTGTCCTTGGCGGTGTCGGGGAGAAGGATGCCGCCGGCGGTCTTCTGCTCCGCCTCGCTCCGTTCGACGACGACCTTATCGCGCAAAGGCTTCAGCGCCATGACTCAAACCTCCATAGATAGGGAAAATCAGTGCGGTCGAGAAGTGCAAAAGGTATGCCAGTCCGCCCCGTTTCTGTCAAGCGTAAATCTATGAATTTCAAGGCCTTAAAGGCCGGCATTCCGCTCCCCCAAAGCCGGGTGGCCGGATGGCAGGCAGAACTGCCACGGCGGCATCAGTACAGCATGAAATAAATGACCACCCCGGTGACCGAGACGTAGAGCCAGATCGGGAAGGTCCATTTCGCGAGGGCCTTATGGCGGGCGAAGTCCTCCCCGAAGGCCCGGTACACCGTCACCATTGCCAGCGGCACGATCAGCGCCGCCAGGACCGTGTGACTGATCAGGATCGCGAAATACACGGTCCGCATCGCCCCCTGCCCCTGGTACGGGGTCGAGCCGATGAAATGGTGCGCCGTCAGGTAACTCACCAGGAAAACGGCCGACGCCGCCAGCGCCCCCAGCATCGCCGCCTTGTGGGCCCCCGGGTTCTTCGCCTTGATGAGCATCAGCCCCAGGATCAGGAGGACGCCGCTCGCGCCGTTCAGGCCCGCGTTCACGGCGGGCAGCTTCGTCACCGGGATCGCCGGCTCCGCCAGCACCCGCTTCAGGTCCGCCTCGAGCCGCGCCATCCCGTCCATGTCCGCCGTCGTGTACGACCCGCGCTGGCGGCCGTAGCGGTCGACGATCACCAGCCGGTCGCTGTGGATGATCCGCTCCTCGGGCGTCGAGCCGGGCCCCATGCTCAGCTTGAACCCCTTCTTCGCCAGGTCCTGCATCTGCTCGTCGGTTCCGGTCGCGAAGAGCCACTCCTGCGGCAGGCTGTTCTTGTTCACGTAATTGCTCAGGACCTCGGGCGTGTCGTACGTCGGATCGACCGAGAACGCGACGATCTGCACCTGCGGGAACGACTTGTGGATGCCGTACATCTTCGACATCATCACCGGGCACGCCCCCGCGCATCGCGTGAAGACAAACCCCGTGACCCAGACGCGGCCGAGGAGATCCTTGCGCGCGAGCGGCCGGCCGCTCCGCTCGACGAGCTTGAAGTCCGGCACGCGGTCGTACTGCCCGCTCTTCCGGAGCCAGAGCCCGACCACGGCGGCGACCGCGCAGGCGACGACGATGACGAACACGATCCAGAGGTACTTCATGGGGGTCGCTATTATAGGCTAGTCGCGTTTGACGTCCAGCACGAAGTCGAGCGCGACGTCGCCGCCGGGGGAAAGGTCGATCTCGCGCTTCACCGGCTGATACATCTCGTGCCACACCTCGAGCGTGAACTTCCCCGGAGGCAGGTCGCGGATCACGTAGCTGCCAAGCTCGTTCGTGATCGCCCAGAAGGGATGGTCGACGATGCCGACGCACGCCCGCATCCACGGATGGATGTCGCACTTGATCACGAACACCTCCGGCTTGTCGAAGGTCCGGACGATGTCCAACCCGGGCTGCGGCAGGGCAACGTTGAACTCCTTGTTCTCGAACGGAAGGCCGTGGACGTTATGGAGCAGATTGTCTCTGGAGGTCACCCGGACCGGCTGCCCGACGCGGACGCCGACCATGTGGGGCACGAAGACGCAGCGGAACTGATCCAGCACCACCGTCTCCGCCGGAGCCGGCGGCGGCGTGCCGGTCGGTCCCGATTTCACCTGGACGAATGCCCACTGCACGTTTCCGACGGCGTCGGTGACCAGGCTTTCGTTCAGGACGACTCCCGCGTGCATGGCCTCGCATTTGGGATCGGACTGGATCCGCACCTTCCTCGGAGGCGGGACATTGCCGCCGATCTTCACCGTGCCGCGGACCGTGCCGGGAGGCCCCTGCACGGGAGGAGTCGCGGGCGGCGGAGTCACGACCGTCGGCGCCGGCTTGAGCGACGCGGCCGCCGTCGGGGTCGGCGCTTCCGGCCGAGCGATCGAGACCGCGCGCGGCTCCGCGGGGGTCGGTTTCTGCTCCTTCGGCGGGCGGTGCAGGAGGAACGCCAGGACGACCAGCGTCGCCAGCGCCAGGACGGCAAGGTTCGTCTTATTTGCGCGCATCGAGATAGAAGTCGAGTTTGGCGTCGCCGCCGGAAGGAACGTCGACTTCCTTCTCGACCGACGCGTAGAGCTCGTGCCAGACTTTGACGACGTGTCGCCCCGGCGGCAGGTTGACGATCCCGTAGGCCCCGGTCTCGCTGGTGACGGAGAAGTACGGGTGGTCCAGGACGCCGACCCACGCCTTCATCCAGGGATGGATGTGGCAGACGATCGGAACCATCACCTCCGGCTTCGTGAACCGCTTCGTCTCGAAGAGGCCTTCCTTCGGCAGCCCGAAGTTGAACTCGCTGCTGTGCAACGTCGAGGCGTGAACGTTGTGGAGCAGCGGATCGTTGTTGTAGATGTTGAGCGGCTGGTCCACCTGGACGCCGAGCACGTGCGGCTCGAATCGGCAGCGGACCTGGTCGAGGAGGACCGGCGGCAGCGGCCCCCGCGGGGCCGATCCGGTGTTCCCGCGGGCCACGTAGACGAAGGCCCAACGGACATGACCTTCGGGATCGGCGACGATGTCTTCGGACAGCACGTCGCCGGTATGGAACGAGGCGCACTTGGGATCTGCGTCCATTTTGATCCTCTTGCGGCGCGGCAGAGCGCCGAGGATCGTCACGGTTCCCCGCACGGTGCCCGGCGGGATCGCCGGCGTCGGCACGACGGGAAGAATCTCGACCGGCTTCGGCGGAGGAAGCCGGGGCGGCTCCGGCGGCGACGGCTCGGCCGCGGCGGCGGCGACCGGCGAGGGCGGATCGGGTTCGGGGGTGACGGCGACGGAGACCGGTTTCGGGGTCCGGGTCGGCCGGATCTCCCGAGGCCCCCGGCGGAGCAGGAGCGCCAGCCCCAGCAGCGCCACGAGCCCCAGGACGATCCGCGTCGAACGCCGGCTCATTTCACGTTGAAGTCCGCCTTCAGGCCGTCCTTGACCTCGATCTCCAGGTCGTCCGCCTTGAGCTTTTCGTGCCAGAGCCGGAGCGTATACCTGCCCGCCGCCAGACCAGGAATCTCAAATCGCCCCCGTTCATCTGTCATGGCGAAGTACGGGTGATCGAGGACCGCAACATAGGCCTTCATCCAGGGATGAACATCACAGAGCAATCGCACTGGAATTTCCGGATGGGTAAAGGTGAGACGATTGGATCCGCCGCCAGGAAACCCGAACATGGCCAGCGGGTTCTTTTCTGCAATGACGTGGGGGTGATGGAAGGCAGAGTCGCGGTTGTGCACCATGAGCTCCTGCCCCACTTGAAGCGCCAGGACGTGAGGGCTGTACCTTAGGTCGTTCACTTCCATGACTATAGGCGTCGCAGGAGGTGAAACGGGCGCTCTTTCGAGCCCGGCTGCAACATACACCAGGGCTCCCTTCACTCCTCCGGCTTCATCCAGGACCAGGTCCTCCCGCGGAATTCCTCCCCGAGGGCCCGCCGGGAAACCGGAAAGATTGAACGTTCTAGGTTTGGGCGGCACGCCGACAAATCGCACGGTCCCCTGGATCGTCGATGTGGCGGGGTGCTCCGAAGGCGCGCAGCACGCCGCCAGCACCAAGACAAGCAGCGTCGAACGCCGGCTCATTTCACGTTGAAGTCCACCTTCAGGCCGTCCTTGACCTCGATCTCCAGGTCGTTCCCCTTCAGCTTTTCGTGCCAGACGCCCAACGTGTACTTGCCCGGCGGGAGGTTTTTGAGTTCGAATTTCCCCGCGGCGTCGGTGACGGCGTAGAACGGGTGATCGAACACGCCCACGAACGACGACATGAACGGATGGACGTTGCAGACCACCTTCACGGGGAGCTCCGCGGCCGTGAACTTCACGTCGCTCGTCGAGCCCTGCACCTGGCCGTAGTTGAACTCCTTGTTCGTGAACGGCAGCCCCTTGACGTTGTGCAGCAGCGGGTCGCTGTTCTTGTAGGTCACCTTTTGCCCCACCATCGCGCCGGCGACGTGCGGGACGTACGTACAGCCCCTCTGGTCGAAGACGACGGGCTCGGCGGGCGGATCGAACGTCTTCCCCTCGAGGCCCTTTTTGACGTAGACGATGGCCCAGCGGACGCCGCCGGAGTCGTCGACCACCAGGTCGTCCTTGAGCGGATCCCCGTTCTTCTGGCACCCCGCGCAGGCGGGGTCGGCCAGGAGCGCCTTGTTGACCTTCGGCTTCGGGATTTCGCCGACAAGCCGGACCGTGCCGCCGACCGTGACCTTCGCGGGGGCCGCCTGGAGCAACAGCGCGAGCGCCAGCATGAGCTTGGTCATACGTTCACCTCCGGACCGAGAGCAGCAAGCCGGCGGCCCGGAAAGATCACTCTCTTTTGAACGTCGGAGGGTCCGAAACGACGGGGGCAAGTGGGCGGGTGGGACAGATTGGCGCTTTAAAAGAGAACGGCCCCGGTCTCGCGACCGGGGCCGTTCGAAAGTCCTTCTGAAGACTAGTCGCCCTTCTTCTCGGTCAGCTCGAACGACGCGACGCCCGCGCCGCCCTTGACCTCGACGTCCGACGCCACGCTCTTGTAGCCCTCGTGCCACACCTCGACGGTGTACTTGCCGTCGGGCAGGCCGCCGGGGATGGCGTACTTGCCGTCGGCGCCGGTCACGGCGAAGAAGCCGTGGTCGACCACGCCGATCCAGGCGCTCATCCAGGGATGGACGTCGCACTTCACCTTCACCATGATCTCCTGGGCGGTGAACTGCTTCTTCTCCTCCAGGCCCTTCGTGGGCTGGCCGAAGTTGAACTCCTTGTTCGTGAACGGCAGCGCGTGGATGTTGTGGAGCAGGTCGTCGCTGTTCTTGATGACGAGGTCCTGCCCGACCACGATGCCCAGGACGTGCGGCTCATACCGGCAGCCGGTCTGGTTGATGACGGCGGGAGCGAGGGCCTCGGGCTTCTTGCCCTCGGCGCCCTTCTTCACGTAGACGAACGCCCACTGCACGTTGCCGTCGGCGTCCACCACGACGTCGTCCATCATCGGCGTGTCCGAGTGGAGCGCGGCGCACTTGGGATCCGCGTCCATCTTGATCTTCTTGCGCTTCTTGACCTCGCCCTTCACCTTCACCTGGCCCGAGATCGACGCGCCCTTGATGGGCACGAACGCCTCGACCTTCGGCGTCGCGGGAGCCTCGACCTTCGCCGGCGTCTCCGCCTTCGCGACCGTGCCCTCGACCTTCGCCGGGGCCGACGACGAGGACTTCTCGTCTCCGCACGCCATGATCAGCGTGCCGCCGGCCAGACAGAGCGCGGCCGCGGCCGTCGCCATCCACATACCCTTCGACTTCGCCATGATCATCGCCTCCCAATCATTTCTTCGGGTTCAGTTTCCCGAAATTGAGCAGATACTCGACGGTCGCTCGAACGCCGTCCTTCTGATTCCCGCCGAACAGCGGCTTGAAATCGTACACGGTCATCGTCGTCCCAGGATAAATGTCCGCGGGGCCCGTCTGCCACTCGTACATCCAGCGCGGCCGGAGCCGATCCTGGACGCGCTCCAGGTCCGGCGCATGCTTCAGCACCGCGCCCGGAGGCGCGTTGCCGGCGATGTAGTGGCAGCTCTGGCATCCGGTGTTGCCGTCCTTCACGAGCGTCGAAACCTTCTCGTGGGCGCCCTTCCGCGCGGCCAGGAACTCGTCGGCCCGCTCGGGGAACTCGGTCGACGGGAACGAATCGGTCCCCTTCAGCTGGTCCCGCACGGCGAACCAGCGGACCGCCGCATTGGCCTCCTCGTCGGCGAAGTCGAACGTCGGCATCCGGAGGTTGACGTCGGGCAGCGCCTTGGCGCCCGGATAGATCGGCTGGAGCGTCGGCCGGATCGGATACGGCGCCTTGAGGAACTTGAAGAGCCACTCGGTCTGCGTCTTCACGCCCTGCGAGCGCAACATCGGCGCCCAGCGGGTCTCGAACTCGCCTTCGTTGCCCACGTCCATAAAGTCCGTGTACTTCTCGTACGCGGGCGTGTTGTACGGCGCGTTCGCCTCGCTCAGGTCGCGCTTGAACTTCCGGAGCTCGGCGATGATCTCGCCGCCGTCCTGCCTGGAATGGCGCAGGACCTTGCGCTTGTGCTTGATCTCGCCGCCCTGGACGTCCAGGTACCACTCGTCGTTGCCGTCGAAGTAGATGTACTTCGAGTCGGGGTTGACGACCGTGGACTCGCCCTTGTCGAGGGACGTCTCCGGCGTGATGCCGGGAACGCCCAGCGACATATGATCGGTGGTCCAGCTGTAGGTCTCGAGCCGCTTGCCGCTCTTCTTCAGGTCTTCCTTCTCGCCGAGCAGCGGCTTCTTGTCGCGGTCGGTCGGGTCCTTCCACTTGCGCAGGCTCGACTCGGTGGCGTCGGACGGCTCGACGCGGCCGAAGCGGCCTTCGACGAACACCGGCGTCCGCTTCTCCTTGCCCTTCTCCTTGCGCGCCCACTCGATCATGAACGAGTCGAGCGACAGCCGGTGGCACGCGCGGCAGTTGTTCTCGCGGACGATCCGGTCGCCGCGGTACGTCGCCATCTCCTCGGCGTTCGGCCGCTTCTTCTAGTTCTCCACCAGGCCGGTGACGGCGTGGTCGGTGAAGGACTGGACGAAGGTGGCGACCAGCTCGATCTCCATCTTGTTGAGGCCGAAGTTCGGCATGCGGAGCAGCTCGTCCCACGGCTTCGACGCCATCTTTCCGGCGTCGTAGATGCGGGGATTCTCCAGCTTGTTCTCCAGCCAGGCCGCGCGCGACTCGGCGACATGCGCCTTGACGGGGCGGTCGAACGCGTCGACGGCCTCGACTCCGTGGTGATTCACGCCGTCGTCGGCCGCGAAGCCGAAGTCGAGCTTGTCGTGGTGCTTCGAGCCCCAGGGCTGCGAGCCCGACAGCTCGACGCCGATGCCTTCCTCATCCTGCCACTTCATGCCGGAGTCCGGGTCGTCCTTCAGCTGGTGGCAGGAGTAGCAGCCGAAGTTCTTCACCATCTTCCGGCCGAGCCACTTCACCTTGCCGTCGGCGGACGCCATCTCCTTGTACTCGGGCAGCGGGTTCTTCCCCGCCAGCGTCTGCGCGGCGTCGTAGTCCGACATCACCTTCTTGAGGATCTCGACGATCAGGTCGTCGACGATCTTCCCGTTCGCCTGAGGAGCCGCGAGCTTCTCCCACTCCGGCTTCTTCAGGGTCATCAGGTATTCCACGACGTCCGTCGCCTCTTGTTCCGAGAGGCGCAGGTTGGGCATGCTGCTGTCTTTGAAGTGCTTCTTCGGGTTGCGCACCCAGGCGAAAAGCCACGCCTTGTTCATCTTGCTGCCGACGCCGAAGAGCGTCGGGGCAAAGTCCTCGAGGTAGCGGCTCCGGGTCGCCGGCTTCTCCGGCGACTGGTCCTGGAAGACCGACAGCGGCGTCTCCACGAGCTTGTGGCACGCGGTGCAGCCGACCTGCTTCACGATGATCTCGCCCTTGATCGCGTCGCCCTTCAGCGCGGGCGGCGCCGGATCCGCCTCCTTGTCCGAGAGGCTCCAGACGTACTTCACCAGCGACGCCACGATGGTGTCGTCGACCGGCGAGCGCTTGACGCCGTTCACTTCGACGACCGGGTAGTCGTTCTGGTTCACCTTGGCGCGGGTATTCGACTGGCCGAAGAAGTGCGGCATCCGCGTCGTCGAGCGGAAGTCACGCGGCGCCAGCACCCACTTCGCGGCCCAGTCCTCGGAGACCTTGGTCGCGATGCGCAGGAGCGGCGGGCCCGGCCGGCGGTTCTTCCGGTTCGGGTCGACCGCCACGTTGTTCACGTCCTTCGGCAGGATCTGGTACGTGTCCATGCGGTGGCAGCCGTAGCAGCCGATCCGCTCGACCAGCTTCATGCCCTGGACGTATTTCGGAGCGCCGTCGAGGTCGACCGCGTCCGTATGGCAGCGGCGGCACGAGGCCTGCACGTACTTCGTCGGGAACATCGGCAGGTCCCACAGCTCGCGGTAGTTCCAGTTGTACCGCTCCTCGCCGTACGGCGTCCCGTGGCGGTTGCGCCACTCCTTGCCCTGGTGCTCCGAGTTGGGCGTGTGGACGACGCGCGTGAAGTCGGTGTCGCGGCCGTCGCCTTCATGGCAGACCGTGCAGCCGAACTTCGCGATCGGATGCTTCGACGAGTCCGCGGCGAAGAGGTCGAGCCGCGGATGGGCCATGAACGTCTTGGTGAACTTCACGACGTCGCCGCTCTCCCAGGACTTGTGGGGCGTCAGCGGCTCCTTGATCTCCTTGGTCTTCCGCCCTTCCTCGTCGCAGACGACGCAGTCCTTCTTCTCGACCGTGCCGCGCGCGTGGGCGACGAACTGCTGGAGGAACGGCTCCTTGAACGTGTACTTGTTCTCGTCCCCCTCCTTCAGGTCGGGGTTGATCCGGACCTCGTAGGTGGGGTTGTCGATCGCGACGTGGCAGGTGTCGCAGCGGTCGACCTTCGTCACCGTCGCGAAGTTCAGCTGGTCCTTGATGTCCGGGAGGATGTGGTTCCGGACCTTCAGGGTCGGCGCGAAGAAGTCCGACATCGGCGCGTTGCGGACCGTGTTGGCGAAGCTCGGCTTCTCCTTCGCGAACCGGGTCTTCTTGTCCTCGAGCTCCTTCAGCTTCGCGGTGCGGTCCGCGCGCAGGTCCTCGAGCGCCCGCTTGACCTTCCAGTTCTTGCCGTTCTCCTTGCCCTGGGTCTTCTTCTCGAGCGCCGCGGCGAACTCCTCGTAGAAGTCGCTCCGCTTCTGGACCTCGTCGGCGTCGGCCTTCCGCTCCTCAACCTCCTTGTTGACGCGGTCCCACTCCTTCTTCTCGGTCTCGTAGTGGCCCTCGTAGAAGCTCCGGCGGTCGGAGCCGGTCTTGACGGCGTCCTCGAAATGATGCTTCGCCTCTTCGTACCGGAACCGGACGGCGCCCAGCTCGTCCTTGGCGAAGTTCATGAGCTGGAGCCTGCGGTAGAGATCGCCGCGGACTTCCTCCTTCTCGGCAACCTCGAGCTTCTTCTTCTCGTTGACGAAGACGTGGGCCTTGCCGTTGAACGGCGCCTTCTCGAGCCCGGGGACCGGCAGCAGGCCCTGGTCCTTGAACTCGTCGACGTCGAACTCGACGCCCTTCTTCGGATCCGTCGGGAACTTGGAGAGGATCAGGTCGATGTTCCGCTCGATGTCCTCGATCTCCTTGCCCATCGCAAGGACGTCCTTCTGAAGCCCGTTCATGTCGTACCAGAGCTTCTCGAAGTCCATCTGGGCGAACTGCTTCTGGTAGGGCTTCCACGGGCGGGCGTCGTCCTTGTGGAACATCATCAGGAACGCGACGAGCATGCCGACCGAGGAGAGGAAGAACGCGATGTGGGTGCCCTTGACGTTGTAGAAGTACTCCGCCTGCTCCACGGGCTGGCGCTTGGGCCGGCCCTGGAACTTCTGGACCGCCGCCTTCTGTTCGAGCTCCTTCGGCGGCTCGTACTTCGCTTCGGGCTTCGGGGCAGGTTTCGGAGCGTCAGCCATAAGTTCTTAGATGTTGAAGAACCACTCGGGAATGAACACCACGTACTTCAGGTTCACGGTCCAGCGCAGCACCATCTTGATCACCATGCCCACCATCGCGAGCAGGTGGATCATCACCAGGTTGTACCGGATGAAGCCCGTGTGCTTGTAGAGGCCCTTGCAGACCGTGAAGGCCAGCAGGGGCGGCAGCACGAAGAGATAGCCGAGGGTCAATAGAATCCCCGGGGCCTCGCGGACGAGCGGCTTCATCGGCAGCGCCTTGCCGAGCATCATCACCCAGAAGTATTCCGACAGGTTGACGTTCGACAGCGTCGCGAGCTTGTGGACGTCCCAGTTCTCGAACGGCCCGAAGAAGTTCCAGTTCGGGCCGCGGAGGAACGTGCCCATGATGATCAGCGAGATCCAGAGGATCAGGAAGCCGAACATGAACGTGCCCACCGCGAAGGGACGCTCCTTGAGCGTGTAGTAGCCGACGCCCTTCGGGTTCTTGTCGCAGTACGGCACGAGCATGAGGCCCGTGATGATCATGGTGGGCAGGACGACGCCGGCGATCCAGGGGTCGAAGTACACGAGCATTTCCTGGAGGCCGAGGAAGTACCAGGGCGCCTTCGACGGGTTGGGCGTCTTGCCGGGGCTCGCGGGCTCCTCGAGCGGCGCGTTCAGCAGTACGCCCCACACCGTGAGGATCACCGTGAAGATGACCGAGCAGATCAGCTCCGAGTAGATCAGGTCGGGCCAGCTGAGGACGCGGTCGTTGGCCTCGGTCGCCTCCATCGGCGGCAGGCCCTTGTCGATCCGCTCGTCGTTGATGGCCGCCTGGCGGAGCGCCCACCAGGTGTAGAAGCCGAGGACGAAGATCAGCGCGACGATCGGCACGTTGTCCGGCTTCGTCACGATCTTCCGGAAGTTCAGGTCTGGGAACGCGAGGATGAAGAAGATCACGGTGCCCAGCAGCAGGCTCAACGCGATCTTCGGCTTGGTCCAGATCCGGTACCCCACCAGCATCCCGATGAACAGCCCGACGCTCAGGATGGTGTAGACGACGGGGTTGAACGCGGAGTTGAGGAAGTCCTTGAAGGCCTGGGGCAGAGGACCGCCCGTCCCGCCTTCCATCATGATCGTGCCGAGAGTGGTCATGTCTCCCCGATCCCCTTAGAGCGGCCCTGAGATGCCGCCGTCCTTCCTCACGCGCCAGAAGTGGACCGCGATGAGGAACGCGGCGATCAGCGGGAACCCGACGCAATGGAGCACGTAGAACCGCAGGATCGCCGGCGCGCCGACGAAGCGGCTGGCCAGCAGGCCGAACCGGACGTCGCTGGCGGCATGGACGACCTGGATGTCGCCGACGGTAATCAGCGATGCCCCCGGGCCTTCATGGCCCATGATCGGCGTTGCTCGCGCCATGTTCGTGCCGACCGTGATGGCCCACATGGCCAGCTGGTCCCACGGCAGCAGGTATCCCGTGAACGAGAGCAGGAGCGTCAGGACGAGCAGCACGACGCCGACGCCCCAGTTGAACTCTCTGGGCGGCTTGTAGGCGCCCGTCAGGAAGACGCGCATCATGTGCAGCCAGATGGTGATCACCATCGCGTGGGCGCCCCAGCGATGGATCTCGCGCATCGTGCCGATGGCCACATCGGCGCGCAGGTAGACGATGTCGTGGTACGCGTACTCCGCCGTCGGGCGGTAGTAGAACATGAGCAGCAGGCCGGTGATGGTCTCGACGAGGAAGAGGAAGAACGTCAGGCCGCCCATGCACCAGGTGTACCGGACCCGCAGGCCGCTCTTGCGGAGGCGGATCGGGTGAAGATGGAAGAAGACGTTGGCCATGATGGCCAGCGAGCGGTTGCGCGGCGTGTCGGGATAGCCGTGGCGCATGATGGAACGCCACACCTGGGTGTTGACGACGTAGTCCCAGACCCGCCCGATGTCACCTTTTTTTGCCATTCTCCCCTGCTTTTACAGTTCGATGTACGACTCTTTGGCTTCCCACTGCCCCTTCTCGTACTGGAACTTCTTGGTCTTGTCGACGACGATCTGGCCGTCGATCGGATCGACCGACACCGCGTACCGCTCCAGCGGGCGCGGCGTGGGGCCTTCGAAGTTGATCCCGTTGAACCGGAAGCCCGAGCCGTGACACGGACACTTGATCTTCAGCTCGCTGAAAAGGACGTTCGGCGTGCAGCCGAGGTGGGTGCAGGTCGTGTCGAGCGCGACGAGCTTCTTCTTGCCGTCGAAGTCCTTCGTCAGCTTCACGATCCAGGTCTTCTTGTCCTGCTTGAAGCGCTCGTCGGGCTTGTCGAACTCGTAGTCCTCGAGCTTGCCGGCCTTGTAGACCTGGGGCGGCTCGAAGAGGACGTTGGGGAGCATGAAGCGGAGCATCGCGAGGGTGCCCACGCCGCTGGCGACGCCGAACGCGCCCCAGGCGGCGCCGGCCCAGGACATCATGAACGAGCGCCGGGTGACCTTGGGCGGATAGTCCGCCACCATGTCGTACTGCTGCGGCACCCGCTTCTGCAGGTCCTTGGACTCGGCATCGGTCGCCGGTTCAGCCATGCTACTTCGTCTCCTGGATCTGGTTGATCGCCTGATTCGCCGCGAACCGGACGTCCGGGTCGCGTTCCTTCCTGATATCCGTGATTCCCTGGAGGATCGGGAGGAAGCTCTTGTCCTTGAGCCGCGCCGCCGCGTTGCACGCGGTGAACATCGCGCGGCTCTCCAGCAGCTCCCGCTGCGGATCGTTCCGGCTGATCCGTTCCCCCAGATACTGCCGATCGAGCATTCTCTTCAAGATGTCGGTCCCGGTGCCGTCGCCCAGAAAGAACGCCAGGGAAAACGCCGCGTTCCAGGTCACGTCCGATACGGGATCGGACAGTTTCTTCCGGAGCGCCTCGACGGCCGTGGTCCGGTCGTCGCCCCCCGCCTTCTCCGCCACTGCTCCCACGTTGAAGGCGGCGTATTTTCTAACAAGCCCTTCGGAATCGTCAAGCAATTTGACCAGCGCCGGAAGCGTCCTCGGCTCCTTGATCGTGCCCAGCGCGTCGAGCGCCGCGGCCCGGGTCTCGGGATTCTTGTACTTGCCGACGGCGTCCAGCAGCAGGTCGCACGCCGCCGGGTCGCGCAGGTAGCCCATGCAGGTGGCCAGGTAGCGGTGGAGGTTGAATTCCTTGGGGTTCGGCTCCTCGGGGGTGTTCCGGAAGAGCGCCAGGATGTCCGGCGTGAGGGAGCGGTCGGGCTTGTCCATGCGCCGCAGCGCCTGGACCAGCTGGAGCGCCGCGTGAGGCCGGGTGTTCGGGCCGCCATCCTTCACGTCGTCCAGCCATGCGCCGGCCGATCGGGGGTTGGCGACGACCCAGTTCAGGACGGTGTAGACCAGGACGCACGCGCCGACGATCAGGAGCGGCACCAGGAAAAACTGGAATGCGCGGACGACGGGCGTCGCCGCAGTCGGATTGTCGACCTGCGCCTCTTCCGCGATCTGTTTCTGGAGCTCTCGATCTTCGGTCAAGGAGTCCCTCAGGGGAGTGGGAGCGCTCATACTATATTGACGGTCTCCAAGCCGGTCAAGGTAAAGCAACCCCCATGCCATCCAGGATCAGCCTGATTTCGGGGTGGAGTGTGCCGAATTGACCCAGTCGGCCCCTACGGAATGACGATGTCGCGAATGAAGACCGGCGTGTCGCTGCCTTGCGTGAGCGTGATCGTCTCCTCGCGGCGCTCCTCGCGCGGCGTGTCCTCGTAGAGGATCACCACGAACCTGACGACGGACTGGACGTTGCCGTGCAGATGGGCGCCGATCCTGTACGTCCCAGGCTTCGCCTTCTCGATCGTGTAGTGCTCCGGCCCGATCCCCTTCGTGTTGTCCTCGGAGTACTTCCCGCCGACCTTGGAGTTGCGGTTGGCGTGGTTGATCCGCGTGCCGTCGGGCTCGACGACGTCGAGGTCGACGTCCGACATCGCATCCCACGTCATGATGACCTTGAGGTCGTAGAGTCCGGCCTCCTGGACGTTGAGCGCCGTGAGCTTCTTCCGAAGTTCCCGCACCTCGTCGACCTTCCCCGCCGCCTTCAGCTTGTCGAGCTTCGCCAGCTGCGCGGGGATCATCCGTGCCCGCAGCTCGCCGTCGGACGGCGCGAGCTTGAGCCCCTGCTCGAACTGCGCCATCGCCTCGTCAGGCATCGCGCGCTTCAGGTAGATCTCGCCGAGCTTGCGGTACGAGGCGGCGTCGCCCGGGCGGACGGCGACGATCGAGCTGTAGGCGACCATCGCCTCCCTGCGTCGGCCGGCGTCCCAAAGGAGGTCGCCCTGGAGGACGTAGCCGTCGATGCCCTCAGGCACCGCGCGGACCCACGCGCGGCAGACTTCAATGGCCGAGTCGAACCGCTGCGCCTTGCGGAGCAGCTCGACGGCCGTTCGGTTCAGGTTCTCATCCCACGGCGCGGTGTGGATCGCGAGTTTTCCGAACGCCTCGGCGGCGTCGGCCTCATGGCCGAGCTTCGCGTGGAGCGCCGAGACCAGGCGGAAGAGCCGCGCGTCGTAGATCTCGGCGTGGCGCTCGATCCGCTGCACCGCCGCGGCGGCATCCCCGGCGAGCGCGAGCTCGTAGATGCGGACGATGAAGGCGGGCGACTGGTTCAGGTCGAGGTACGCCTGGATCGCGTCGAGCGACCGCCCCGCGGATCCCAGCGTGGCCGCGCGCTTGGCGCCGATTGTGGTCCGCATCGGCGCATGCTTGTCCGGGACGAGCGATCCGGCGATCGCATACTCCGCGAGCGCCTCGTCGAAGAGCCGAGCCCGCGTGTAGCTGTCGCCGAGCCCTTCGTGGATGGGCCACAGCCCTTCCCCGAGGCGCCGCGCTTCCTGCCACGCGCGCGTCGAGCCGACCATGTCCTTTTTCTGGGCGAGCAGGTCGCCTTCGCGGATCTTGTTGAGGATCAACTCCAGCTCCACGTCGGTGACGGACGCGGGATCGCGCCTGGCGACCGTCTCGGCGGCGGCGGGCGTCGGGACTTTCGCAGCCGACACGACGAGCGACGCCGACAGCGACGCCGTCGCGACGAACGCCATGGCCCAGCGGAACGCCTGCCCGTTCATTCCTTCAACCCCATCTTGGCGCGGATCGCCTGCTGGCTCGCCCGCGACGCGAGGTCCAGGCGGACCTCCAGCGGCAGCGCGGCAAGGAAACCCCGGAGATTGGTCACCTGCTGCACTCGGTCGCCCGGCAGGATCCGGCCGACGGAGAAATCCTTCATCAGCGTCGCGTCGCCCGACTCTCCTACGCGGACCATCGCCACAAACTTGCCCGCCCGGGTCACGGCACAAACCTGCCCGGGGATCACGAGTCCGTTCAGCCGCACCCGGGTTCCGTCCTCGCTCACGTCCGCCACCGTGACGGCCGTCGTGGCGACGCACGAGAGGACCTCCCCGGACTGCACAAAGATGCGATTGGTGACGTCGTCCCCGACACGCGGTTCCCCATTCTTCAGGACCATCTTGCCGGCAGCCCATTTACGGTCGGCACGATCGAGGACAAGCTTCGCGACAATCTCCGCGCCGCGTTTGACCGAGAATTCATCGCCTTCCAGGACGCCGTCATCCTTGCCCAAGGAGATCACCACGAGTCCACTGGCCGAATCTACCGCCGTGACCCTTCCGTCGATCGCCTTCTTCGGCGCCACGTTGACGTTGCCTCCCTGCTGGACGATCGGAACGATGACGACGACGCCGTTGCGGACCTCATAGGTCTTGCCGCGCGGTTCCAGCATCTGACGCAGAGCCTGGTCGATCGTCTGATCCTTCACTTTGAAGGTGACAAGATCGGCGTCCGGCGTGTTGTTCGGCGGCGCGACGATGTTGAGGCCGGTGGTCGTGCGGAGTTCGTCGACGATGGCGGGGATCGGCGCGTTCGTCATGTCGACGGTCACGCGGGCGGTGCGCATCCGCTCCCGGATGGCCTGGTCCTCGCCGCTCAGCTCTTCCGCCATCTCCGACAGGCCCTTCGGCTGACGGGTGGGCAGGTCCGTGTTCAGTTTCGTTTTGGTGAACGGGTCGCGACGCCCCCTCGCCTCCGGGAAGAAGATCGGCGACTCGCCCTCGATCGTCACGGGCAGCGCATCGGTGATCGGCGCGCCCGGGGCGGCGACGTTCGTCGTCAGGCTGAAGATGTCGGGGGGGACAAGTCCTCCCTCGGTCGGAAGGGTGACATATCCCGAAGGGACTTCGCCGTTGTCTATCCAGAACTTCTTCGGGTCATTGAGATTCCGCGTGAGGTCCAGCATCTCGGCCGCGCTCTTCCGTCGGGCCTCGAGCTCGATCCCGGTCGGCATCCACTTCGAAAACTCGATGATCTTCCGGAACTCGCGCTCCGCCTGCTCGTAATCGCCCTGACGGTACGCCTGCCGGCCGCGCTCCTGCGCGGCGTCGACCTCGGTCAGCGTCTGCTGGTGGCGAACGAGCGCCTCCTTCATGAACTTGTCGTACTCGCCGCTGGTCGGCGTGGTCTTCCCCTTGCCGAGGATGAAGCCGTTCTCGGTGTAGAGGGCGCGGGCTGCGGCGAAGTTCGGATCGACCTCGAGCGCCTTCAGGCTCATCTCCTCCGCCTTCTCGAAATCCCCGGCCTGGAAGCGCCGCTCCGCGAGCTTGTAGAGTTCTTCAGCCCGGGGGTTCCGCGGCGTCGGGTCGGAAACCGTGGGGGTGACCACGGGCGGAGGCGTCGGCTTTGGAACCTCGACCGGACGAATCGGCTCCGGCTTCGCGACGGGGGCCGGCTCAACGGGCGCCGACCTCGGCTCGGGCTTGAGCGCCGGGGGCGGAGGCGGCTTCACCATTTCGGGCATTTTGGGTTCCGGGGACACGATCCCCGGCGCGACGTCCCTCGGACGCGGCAGAGCAGCGGCGGTTGCCTCCGCCTCGGCCATCCGCTTCTTCTCCGTCTCCGTCCTACGCTCCTCCAGGATCTTGGCGTTGCGCGACTTGCTGATGGAATCTCCGAGGACGGGGAGAAGCTCGGTCAGTTCCTTCTGTTCCGACGGCAGATTCAGGATCTTGAACTCCGCGTCCTCGTACTCCCTCTTCGCCTGCTCGTACATCCGGGCATTGAAGTAGCGCTGTCCGTCCCGGACGTGCTTCGTGATCTCGATCCTCGCCTGGTCCATCGTGACGCGGAACTCGTCCTTCCCCAACTCATCCATGAACCGGCGCGCCTCGGTGTTCTCCTGCCAGCATTCGAGGGCCTTCGCCGCTTCGCCTTTGGCCTTCGCCCACTCATGGGCGTAGCGGAATTCCATCGCCTGTTCGTGATGGCGCTGGGACTCATACTGCCGCTCCTGTTCCTGAGGCGTCTGCCCCGGAAGGAGCGTCCGGTCGAACGACTTCACGATGTTGCCCCACTCCGCCCGGTTCGGAAACCGCACGGTCTGCGACATCGGGATGACCGGCTCGCTCCCGGCCTGGGTCAGCGCCTTCCACTGGCTCACCTTCGGCGTCATCAGGTCTTGAGGGGGGGGGCGGTGACGCTCCTTGTCGGCGCCCTCCTTGAGGTCCTTCGCGACCGGGTAGTGCGGATCGATCTTCAGGATCTCGTCGCACAGCTTCATGGTCCGGTCGTACTGCCTGCCTTCCCAGGCCGAGTAGGACTGCTGGAGCAGTTCGGCCATCCGCAGGATCGCGATGCGCTTCGTCACGACCTCCGAGGCGGAGGCTTCCGCCTCGGCCATCCGCTTCTTGTCGTCGTCTTCCTTCTTCCCCAGCACCTCGTCCTGCTTCTGGACCTCGCGCTTGAGCTGGTGGTCCTGCCACATCTTCTCGGTCTCGAGCACGAGGAACGAGGTGTAGGGCGTCATGATCTGGTACTTCACGCCGAGGTCCGTCACCTCGGGCTTCTTCGCCGGGCCCTGCGCCAGCAGGTCCGCCACCTTCCGCTGCGCCCACAACCGGCGCACGTAGTTGTTCCCCTCCTCCTTCGTCGGGAACGCGACCTCCACCTCGCGACGATAGCCGCGCCCCGTGATCACGACCTTCGACGCCGGACCGCGATAGCGGCCGGACACCACCAGCCGCTCGCCGTAGAACAGATCGCGCACGCCGACGACGTCGTACACGGCGTCCCCGCCCTCGAGCTTCACGTCCGAGAGCACCGGTGCGCCGAGCGTCGCCGCGATCTCCGCGACCCGCTTGGCGACGTCGTCGTTGGGGCTGACGCGCATCATCCCGCCCAGTCGCTCGAGAAGCTGGACGTTGGCGTCGCTGCCGACCGCGATCGTGCGGATCCGGCGGCCCTTCACCGCCTCCAGGATCTTCGAAGACTCCAGCTCGCCGAACGTCGGCGCGCCCTTCCCGATATAGATGACCTCCGCGTCGCCCGCCGCGAGCAGCGCCTGGAGCACGTCGCTGCCGCCGATCGGCCGCAGCTTGTCCATGAACGTGTTGGCCGCGCGCAGGTCGACGTCGCCGCTCCGCTCCACTTCGATGTGGTGGGCGAGGATCTCGAACCGGTCGCCGTCGATGCGCCGCTCCATCATCTCACGCACGAGCCGTTTGGCGACCTCGAGCCGCGGCGCGCTGGTCGACGCCGACGCGTCGAGCACGAACGCGTACCTCGCGGGCTTCCGCTCGCCGCCGCCCTGCGGCGTGGCGAAGCAGGCGAAGTAGCCGTCCTCGCCGTCGGTCTTGTGCGAGACGACCCGGACCTCTTCGGGGCCCGGCTCCATCGTCACGACGAAGTCGTTGTTCGGACGGTAATGGGCCGCGCGGAACGACATCGACGCTTCGTTCCCGTTCCGGCGCTGCACCTCGAGATGGTGCGACGGCGACTCGATCTTCGCGAGCGCGCCGGAGAAGCGGGCCTGGACGCCGATCCGCACCTCCTCGGGCGCATGGGTCCGGGTCTTCTCGCTCGCCAGCGGATAGACGTACGTCATCTTGCCCTGGAAGCACGGCAGCGCCTGGGTGTACGCGACGATCACCCGCTTCGTCGCGCGGGGCTCGATCGGGAACACGCGGCACTTGAAGAAGCCGCCGGGCTGCCATTCGAGCAGCGCCGGATCCTGCATCCGGCGGACGATGCCTTCGAACACCTCGCGCGCCCGTTCCCGCTCGAGGCACGTCCCCTCCTCGATCTTGCCGTTCACCTCGAGCGCAAGGCGGGAGATCGACGCATCGGAGGGCAGCGGGAAGTTGAACGTCCCTTCCAGCCGGCGGTCCGTATGGTTCTCGAAGTTCTCCTCGACGGTCGTCTTGGCGATGCCGTCCAGGATCTCGACCGAGACCTCGTGCGACTTGAGGCCGAGTTCGCCGACCGGGCGGCCGCTCTCGTCCTTGCAGACCATCGCGCCGACCGCGGCGTCCTGCATCGTCGCGAGGACCTGGGGCCGCGCGGCGGCCACGGGCATCGGTTCCTTTTCGATCTGCGAGGTGCGGCTGGACCCGATCAGAAGAGCCGCCAGACCGAACACCGCGGCCGCGGCGGTGGCCCAGCGAAACAGACGGACGACCGGCGCCGGCTCCCGAAACGAGGCGAGCGTCGCCTCGACCACCTCCTTGGGCACGACGACGTCGGCCCACTCGATGCGCGCGCCCGCGCGGGCGAGCTCGAAGTCGCCGCGGCAGGCCGCGCAGTCCAGGAGGTGCTTCTCGAGGAGCGACCGGTCCTCCGCGGCGATCTCGCCGGCGAGAAGCTCGGCCATCCTCAGTTCCGCCTGTTCGCACGTCATCGCTTCACCTTCATCACAAGCTCGCCGACCTTCTTCGTCGTCCGGAAGAGCGTCACCTTCGCCGCGGCCGGCGTCATCCCGACCGCGCGGGCCGCCTCGGCGATCGACAGCCCCTGGAACCGCACCAGCGTGAACAGCTGCCGGTGGTTGGGCGCGACCTGGCCCAGCGCTTCCTTCACCCGCTGGATCTCGTCGTCGTCCCCCGTCTCGGGCTCGACCACGAGCATCCCCTCGCGGATCTCGCTCGTCGTTCCCCGCCGCTGGGCGAGGCGCCGCTCGTCGTTGAGCACGTTGACGGCGATCGTGTAGAGCCACGTCTTGAACCGCGCCTCTTCGCGGAACGTCGGAATGGCGCGGAACGCCTTGAGGAACGCCATCTGGAAGAGGTCGTCGACGCGGGCCTCGTCGGCCCCCTGCTTCAGGAGGAAGTTGTAGAGGGGGGTCTTATGGCGCTCGAAGAGCACCTCGAAGGCGGCCCGCGGCTCGGTGCGCGCGCGCAGTGCCAGCTCTTCGTCGGAGAGTTCCCGCAACCCTGCCATCACCCAGATTAGACGGATGGGGACGAAAACGGGTTAACATGAAACCGTGAATATCGGAGGGCGGTATACTCAGGGCATGAAGAAGGCCATTTCGATCGCGCTCCTCGCCCTCCTGAGCGTCGCCGCAGGCGGCCAGGAGCGGCGAGCCCGCCCGTTCTCGATGGGCGTCACTCCCTTCCCCTACGACATGAGCCCGGAGGCGGTCGAGGCGACCCAGCTCTGGATCCTCGACAACACGGACATCGTCGCGGTCAAGCTCGACGAAGGCGTCCCCTGGCAGGAGGCGCTGGAGAACAAGAACTCCTACCATCCCAACTTCGAAGAGGCGCTCAAGCAGAAGGCGATGTTCCCCAAGGACAAGAAGGTCTTCCTGTCGACGACGCCGCTCAACAAGGACAAGAACGGCATGGCGGGCACCCGGGCCGAGGCCGAGAACATGCCCAACCCGGATCCGTGGAACAAGAAGGACCTCGACGATCCGCTCGTCGCGAAGTCCTACCTCAATTACTGCCGCGAGATGATCCGGCGCTACAAGCCCGACTACTTCGCCTACGGGATCGAGGTGAACAACCTGATCAAGACCCCGGCGAAGTGGAAGAAGTTCGTTCCCTTCGTGCGCGACATCTACATGGCGCTGAAGAAGGACAATCCCCAGCTGCCGCTGATCCTGACCCTCGCGACCGACGCAACGGCGTTCGAGCCCGACTCCGCGCCCAACCACCGGAAGTCGATCAAGGAGATCCTCGCCTACACGGACCTGATCGCGGTCACGGCGCTCCCCTACATCAAGGAGCAGAACCCCGCGAAGCTCCCGAAGGACTACTTCTCCCAGATGGCGGCGCTCGCGCCCCAGAAACCCTTCGCGATCGCCGAGACGGCGTTCCTGGCCGAGGACGTGAACTTCTTCGGCATCGAGCGCGTCGGCAAGGCCGCGTGGCAGGCCGACTACCTCAAGCTCTGCTTCGACGAAGGCGTGAGGCTGAACGCCAAGTTCGTCATCTGGATGCTCCCCCGCGACCTCGACGTGCTCTACGAAAAGCTTCCGCCGATCGTCCGCGAGATCGTCACGCCGATCAAGGACACGGGGCTGCTGGACGGCGAAGGAAAGCCGAGGAAATCCTTCGAGCTGTGGTCCCAGTGGCTGAAGTACCAGCGGACGAAGTAAGCACCCAGCACCCAGCACTCCGCCTCATAGCCACCTGAGCTATTTCTTCAAATTGTGTTGGTTGATCTTCCGGTGGAGGTTTCTTCTCGACGTCCCCAGGATCTCCGCGGCACGGGAGATGTTCCACTGGACGCTCTCCAGCACCCGCTTGATATGGGCGACCTCGACCTCCTCGAGCGTCCCGTCCTTCGGCGCGGGCGCGCCGGAGCCGGAGGGGATTTCGATCACGTCGATGCGGCCGCTGGAGTTGAAGAGGACCGCCCGTTCGAGCGTATTGAAGAGCTCGCGCACGTTGCCGGGCCAGGTGTGGCCCATCAGGGTGGCCACCGCGCCGTCGCCGATCGTCCGGCCCTTTCTCAGCAGATAGTGCCGCGCCAGCAGCGCGATGTCCTCGCCGCGGTCGCGGAGCGGAGGCAGGCGGATCGACACGACGTTCAGCCGGTAGAAAAGGTCCTCGCGGAACTTCGCCTTTCCGACCTCGGCGCGCAGGTCCTTGTTGGTCGCCGCGACGAGGCGGACGGTGACCTTCTTCTCCTTCACGTCGCCGACGGCGCGGAACTCGCCGGTCTCCAGGACGCGAAGGAGCTTCGACTGCACGTTCGGATGGGTCTCGGCGATCTCGTCGACGAAGAGCGTGCCGCGGTCGGCGACCTCGAACAGGCCGCGCTTGTCCTGGGTCGCGCCGGTGTAGGCGCCCGCCCGGTGGCCGAAGAGCTCGCTCTCGAGCAGCGTCTCCTGGAGCGTGGCGCAGTTCACCGCGACGAACGGCATGTCCTTGCGGGCGCTGTCATAGTGAAGCGCGCGGGCGACCAGCTCCTTGCCGGTGCCGCTTTCGCCCTCGATCAGCACCGGCGTCGCGCTGTCCTTCACCTTGCGGATGAGCTCGAAGACCGCCTGCATCGCGGGACTCTTCCCCACGATGCCGGGATAGGGGTTGCCGTGCTGGATCGCGGCGCGCAGCTGCTGGTTCTCCTTCCGCAGCCGGCTCTTCTCCCAGACCTGGCTGATGCGCAGTTCCACCTCGGCCAGGCTGCACGGCTTCTGGAGGTAGTCGGCGGCGCCGACCTTCATCGCCTCGACGGCGTTCTCGATCGTGCCGTGGCCGGTGAGCATGATCACGGCGATGTCGGGGTTCGACTCCCGGATCTTCTTGAGCAGCTTCAGGCCGTCCATGCCCGGCATGAGGAGGTCGACGATCGCGACCTCGACGCCGTCGAGCAGCGTGAGCGCGGCCTCGCCTCCCGCCGCGGCGGCGATGCGGTGGCCGGTGCGGGTCAAGCGGTCGGCCACGAGGCTGCGGAAGCTCTCGTCGTCGTCCACGACCAGGACGCCGGGTTTGTCGCTCATCTATTTGGGGAGGGCGATCGTCACTTCCGTCCCCTCGCCTACTTTACTTTTTAGATCGATGGTTCCGCCCAACTGTTTCACGATGCCGTAGCTGAGGGAGAGGCCGAGCCCGGTGCCCTCCCCCGGCTCTTTCGTGGTGAAGAACGGCTCGAACACCTTCTTGAGGTTCTCCTCCGGGATGCCGCAGCCGGTGTCGACGACGCTCACGACGACGTCCTTCGGCGCCCGGCTCTTCACCGTGATCGTGCCGCCGCCCTGGATGGCGTCGGCGGCGTTCACGAGCACCGAGAGGAACACCTGGAGGAGCTGGCCGTGGTCGGCCTGGACCCGGGGGATGTCCCCGAGGTCGGTTTCGATCGCGAGCTGCGTGGCGCGCTTCTTGAAGCGCAGGTAGTCGATCGCCTCGCGGAGGACCGAGTTCACGTCCACGGCCTGGATCCGGATGTCGCTCTTGCGGGCGAAGTTGAGGAGGCTCTGGGTGATCGCCTTGCACCGCTCGGTCTGCGACCGGATGACGCCGGTGTACTGGACGACTTTTTCGCCGGCGCCCTGGACGATCTCGCCCAGTTCCTCGGCGTAGCCCGAGATCGACGCCAGCGGCGTGTTGAGCTCGTGGGCGATGCCGGCGGCGAGCTGCCCGATGGCGGCCAATTTCTCGGTCTGGAGGAGGTGTTCGTTGAACCGGCGCATCTCCTCGTCCTTTCGCCGGAGGCCTTCCATGATGGTGGACGCCAGGTACGACGAGCTGAAGAGCGTCGAGGCGAGCACGAACGACGCCGCGACGAGGTATCGGGGGTTGTTCCACTGGACGAACCCGAGCGCCGCGTGGGAGATCCACCCCAGGTGCTCGAACAGCGCCATCGCGAGGAAGAACATCGTCGCGAGCGCCGCGACCAGGTAGCTCACGCGGCGCGGGAGCAGGATGGCCGCGATGATGACATGGAACACGTAGAAGAACGCGAACGGATTCTCGATGCCGCCCGAGACGTGAAGCGCGAGCGTGAGCACCGTCAGGTCCGCCGTGATCTGCCACCAGGTGAACGGGAGCGGCGGGATGGCGCGATGCGACAGCGCCGCGTAGACGGCGTTGAGCGCCGCGAGCAGTCCCGCGAGGCCCAGGAGATGGGTCCAGGAGATGGACAGCCCGAGCGAGGCGACGACGCCCGCCGCGATCAGGATCCCCGCGACCGCCAGCCACCGCAGGCGGATGAACCACCGGATCCGTTCCGCAAGCTCCGGCGTGGGGGACATGAACGCAATCTAAACACAAAAGGCAAAAAAGAAAAAGGGGCGCCGGTGGTTCCGGCGCCCCTTTGGGGAACCCGCGTTCAGGCTACTTGCAGCACTTGTTCCAGATCAGCGTGTACAGGCAGGCCGGCTCCTTGTGGGTCGTCTTCGCATAGGCGAAGTAGCCCACCCAGGGAACCACCGCGATGAACAGGACCGCGAAGACGAGCTTCTTCAGGAAGCCGCCACCCTTTTTCTTGTCGTCGCCCATGAGTACCTCCTTATCCTGTTATGACTATCGGCAAAAGCGGGCGTTTCACGCCTGCGGAGGTGCGGCCGGGGGGATGTCGACGGCGGAACCGGCGTCGGGCGGGGGCACTTCGGCGCGCGGGATGACGCTCGTCTCGCCGTCCTCCTCTTTGATGACGCGGGCGACGGAGACCAGCTTGTCGCCCTCCTCGAGGCGGATGAAGCGGACGCCCTGCGTCGCGCGGCCCATCGAGCGGATGTCCTTCACGGCGATGCGGACCACGATGCCGCCTTCGGAGATCATGATCAGGTCGTCGTTGTCGGTCACCGCCAGCATGCCGACGACCTTGCCGTTGCGGTCCGTGGTGCGGATGTTGATGACGCCCTTGCCGCCGCGCGACTGGAGGCGGTACTCCTCGACCTCCGACCGCTTGCCGTAGCCGTGCTCGCACGCCGTCAGGATCGTCACGCCCGCGGTGAGGACGATCATGTCGACGACCTTGTCGCCTTCCTCGAGGTCGATGCCGTAGACGCCGACCGTGGCGCGGCCCATCGGGCGCATGTCCCCGTCCTTGAACCGGATCGACATGCCGTCGGCGGTGCCGAGGACGACCTCGCTCTCGCCGGTCGTGATCGCGGCGCCGATGAGCTTGTCGCCCTCCTCGAGCTTGATTGCGATGATGCCGCTCGGGCGCGGGTTGCCGTACTCGGCGAGCTCCGTCTTCTTCACGAGCCCACGCTCGGTCGCCATCACGAGGAAGCCCTTCTCGAACGTCTTCGCCGCGACGGTCGCGGCGATGCGGTCGTTCTCCTTCAGCCCGAGGATCGCGGAAATCGGCTTGCCGCGCGCCGTGCGCTCGAGAGCCGGAAGGTCGTACACCTTCTGCCAGCGAACCTTGCCGTCCTGGGTGAAGAACATCAGGTAGTCGTGCGTCGACGCGATGAAGATCTGCTCGATGAAGTCCTTCTCCTTCACGTCGGCGCCGATGAGGCCCTTGCCGCCGCGCTTCTGCTTGCGGTAGCTCGTCATCGGGACGCGCTTGATGTAGCCGAGGTGGGAGAGGACGACGACGACGTCCTCCTCCTGGATGAGCTCCTCCCGGTCGAACGCCTCGATCTCCTGGGCGCTCATCTCGGTGCGGCGCTTGTCCGCGGACTTCTTCATCTCGAAGAGGTCCTCGCGGATGATGTCGTAGACGAGGTTGACGTCGGCCAGGATCGCCTTGTACTCGGCGATCTTCTCGCGCAGCTCGGCGAGGTCCTTGACCAGCTTCTCCCGCTCGAGGCCGGTGAGCTTGGAGAGCGTCATCCGCAGGATCGCGTCGGCCTGCATCGGGGTGAAGCCGAACTCGTCGATCAGCCCCTTCTGGGCGACGGCGGGCGAGGCCGACCGCTTGATCAGCGCGATGATCTCGTCGATGATGTCGAGCGCTTTGACGAGGCCTTCGAGGATGTGGGCGTCCTTCTCCGCCTGCTCCAGCAGGAAGCGGGTCCGCCGGCGGATGACTTCCTTCCGGTGCTCGAGGTAATGGTAGAGGACCTTCTTGAGCGGCAGCGTCTCGGGCCGGCCGTTGACCAGCGCGATCATGATGATCGAGAAGGTCTCCTGCAGCTGCGTCATCGAGTACAGCTGGTTCAGGATGACGTCGACGTCCTCGCCCTTGCGAATCTCGATCTCGATCCGCATGCCCTCCCGGCTGGAGAGGTCGCGGACGTCGCTGATCCCGCCGATCGCGTCCTCCTTGACGAGCTCGGCGATGCGCTCGATGAGGTTCGTCTTGTTGAGGTTGTACGGGATCTCGGTGATGGCGATCGTCTTCTTCCCGTTCTTGGCTTCCTCGATCTCGACGCGTCCGCGCACCGTGATGTGGCCGCGCCCGGTTTCGTAGGCGTGGCGCAGGCCGGCCGTGCCGTGGATGATCCCGCCCGTCGGGAAGTCCGGGCCCGGGATGAACTTCATCAGGTCGGCGGTCGTCGCCTCGGGATTGGCGATCAAGTGGACCAGCGCGTCGCACACCTCGGCCAGATTGTGGGGCGGGATCGAGGTCGCCATGCCGACCGCGATGCCGACGCCGCCGTTGCAGATCAGGTTCGGGAACTTCGACGGGAGGACGACGGGCTCCTCGAGCCGCTCGTCGTAGTTGGGCACGAAGTCGACGGTCGCCTTCTCCATGTCCTCGAGCATCGCGGTCGCGTGCTCGGTCATGCGCGCCTCCGTGTAGCGCATGGCCGCGGGAGGATCGCCGTCGATCGAGCCGAAGTTGCCCTGCCCTTCGACGAGGAGGTACCGCGTCGAGAAATCCTGGGCGAGGCGGACGAGGGTCGGATAGACGACCGACTCGCCGTGCGGATGGTAGTTGCCCGAAGTGTCGCCGCAGATTTTCGCGCACTTGCGGTACTTCGCGCGCGGCCCGAGGCCGAGATCGTTCATCGCGACGAGGATGCGGCGCTGCGAAGGCTTGAGTCCGTCGCGCACGTCCGGCAGGGCGCGCGAGACGATGACGCTCATCGAATAGTTGAGGTACGAATCCTTCATCTCCTCTTCCACCAGCGTGGGGATGACGTTCCCGGCGGGAGGCGGAGAGGCAGGATCTGGGCCCGGTTTCTTGGGGTCCTTGGGATCGGGCATGAGGCGCTTATTATAGCGATGGGCGGGGGTGGCGCAAGGATTCAAGGTCCTCGATTTCTGCCCATCTGTCTGGACACCAACCAGTTACATACCCCATTCAGTTCAATCCCTCATTTGGCCGAAGACTACTCCAGCCATAAATCAAACGGTTTGATTTATGGCTTAGGGAGGTACAGCTGGGGATGAAAACGACCGCCGGACTATCGGGCATCGCCGCGCTTCTCTGCGCGATCGCGCTCCTTTCCCTCGGGGAAACCCGCCGCTCCGTGAGGCAGCTTCACGACCGGTTCGCGGAGTCTGAAGCCGTCCTCGACCAGACGCGGACCGAGCTCCAGCAGCTCGCGGGCCGCCGGCCGCGCGCGCCGCAGCCTCCGGCCTCCGCGGAGGATCTGTCGAAGCAGATGCAGCTCGACATCCTCGGCCCGTCGGTGCAGGTCAACGTCCAGGGCAGCGTGGGCGGCGGCACCCTGCTCTTCAGCCGCGAGACCCACTCGTACGTCGTCACCGCGCACCACGTCATCCAGAAGATCCTCGCGGGCGACACCGACGCCGAAACGCGCGCGCCCGTCGAAGTCACGCTCTACGACGGCCAGGGGAACGCGACCGACACGGTCGAGGGCGACCTCGTCGCGTGGGACGAGCGCAAGGACCTCGCGCTGCTGCGGCTCCGCGCGGTCCACGAGTACCCCAACGTCGCCCGCCTCGCGCCGCGCGAAGTGCTGCGGTCGATCCGCGTCTTCACGCCGATCGTCGCGGTCGGCTGCCCGCTGGGCCACGACCCGCTCCCGACGCTCGGCGAGGTCGCGACGCTCAACAAGGAGGTCAACGGCGAGAAGTTCTGGATGATGAACGCGCCCACGATCTTCGGCAACTCGGGCGGCGGCGTCTTCCACCGCGAGACGCGCGAGCTGGTCGGCGTCTCGGTGATGGTCTGCACGTACGACGGCGCGGTCTCGACGCCGGTCCCCCACCTCGGCATCATGGTGTCGCTCGAGACGGTGTACGACTGGCTCGATTCGCTCAACTATCACTTCATCTACGACCCCGAGTTCCCGCTCGAGGCGTTCGAGGCCGTGCGGTCGGCGAACGCGAAGTCCGTTCCGCCCGGGCGGGCCGGCCAGGCGCCTACGTCGTCGGAGCGCTGATCGTCCCCGTCTGATTTCTGGTGAATTCGCCCCCGCAGGGGCTACAATTCACCGCGACATGAAATTCCGGGTGGAGGCCGAGCGGGAGATTCACCGGGCGCGCATCATCCGCCTGGTCGCCAGGGACCTCGTCCTCCCGAACGGCCGGCAGACCACGTTCACCATCGTCGAACATCCCGGCGCGGTGGCGATTGTTCCCGTTCATTCGAACGGCGACATCGTCCTCCTCCGCCAGTTCCGCCCCACCATCGGCGAAGAGATCTACGAGATCCCCGCCGGCACCATCGAGAAGGGCGAAGCGCCGCTCGCGACCGCGAAGCGGGAGATCATCGAAGAGACGGGCTTCAAGGCGAAGCAGTGGACCAAGATCGCCGAGTTCTACACCGCGCCCGGGTTCTGCACCGAGTTCATGCACGTGTACGTGGCCCGGGGCCTCTCCCCCGCGACCGCCGACGGCGACGCGGACGAGATCCTCAAGCCGGTGCGGATGACGATCGACGCCGCCCTCAAGCTGATCAAGAGCAGGAAGATCCGCGACGCGAAGACCATCGCGGGCCTGTTGATCTATCATGGCAGCCAGCGAAGATAAGAAAGAGCAGCACCAGAAACGCGCCGACGGCCTGTTCGGGCAGATCGCCGTCCGGCTCGGCATTCTGACCAAGCAGCAGCTGCAGGAAGTGCTGGAGCTCCAGCGCTTCGCGCGGGGCCACAAGCCGCTCGGCGTCCTGCTGATGGAGTTGAACTACGTCACCCAGAAGGACCTGGAGCGGATCCTCGAGGCGCAGAAGCAGATGCTCACCGACGCCTCGAACCGCCAGAAGGCCGTCCGCGAGGACAACCTGTTCGGGAAGGTCGCGATCCGCCTGGGCTGCTGCACCGAGGAGCATCTCCAGGAATGTCTCGCGCTCCAGGAGCAGCTCCCCAAGGAACGGTTCATGCGGCTCGGCGACATCATGGTCATCAAGGGCTACCTGACCGTCGAGCAGGTCAAGAAGATCACCGACACCCAGAAGGGCCTCATCGTCTACTGCCCCCAGTGCGACACGCAGTACAACGTCGTGATGTTCCGGCCCGGCGCCTCGATCCAGTGCTACAAGTGCGGCTCGCCGCTGCGCATCCCCGCCCGCGCCACCTCCCAGTCCGTCGACGAATCCCTGTACTTCGGCGAGCAGTAATCCACTTTTCCCCGTAAGAATCGCCCCGCCCGGCACATACTCCAGGTAGTGAAAAATGGAATCGCCGGCCGGGATTTCGAGTCGCGCGTCTGGCAGCGGGCCCTCGACCGCGGCCTGCTGTCGCCCGGCCAGGTCAATGCGTGCCTGAAGGAAAGCGACCAGGACGCCCCCACCCTCCGGCTCACCGAAGTCCTCGTCTCCAAGGGCTTCCTCCGCCCGGACCAGGTCCGGCAGCTCCGCGGGGAGCTCGTCCTCGCCGAGCCCGAGGCGCCCGAGGAGGTCCGCAAGGCCTCGCGAAACGCGAAGAACCTCATCGGACGATACGTGATCGTCGAGGAGCTCGGCCGCGGCGGCATGGGCGTCGTCTACCGCGCGTGGGACGGCGACCTCCGCCGCTTCGTCGCGCTCAAGATGCTCACCGGTCCGTGGGACGACGAAGACCTCGCCCGCTTCCGCCGCGAAGCTCAGTCCGCCGCCGCCCTCCGCCACCCGAACATCATCACCGTCTACGAGATCGGCGATTCCGACGAGATGCCGTTCATCGCCCTCGAGCTCATCGAGGGCCCGACGCTCCATTCCCGGAAGCTGCCGCCGAAGAAGGCCGCGGAGACCATGATCGTCGTCGCGCGGGCCGTCGACGCCGCCCACCGGCGCGGGATCATCCACCGCGACCTCAAGCCGCACAACGTGATGATCGACGCGCAGGGCGAGCCGCGCGTCATGGACTTCGGCCTGGCCAAGCCGGTGCAGTCGTCGTCGCAGATCACGATGAGCGGGACGGTCGTCGGCACGCCCGCCTACATGTCCCCCGAGCAGGCGCAGGGCCGCGCCCGCGAGGTGGACCAGCGCAGCGATATCTTCTCCCTGGGCGCGATGATGTACGAGCTCCTCACCGGCCGGCCGCCGTTCGGCGGGAAGACGCCGCTCGAAACGCTGACCGCCGTGGTGAAGCTGGACCCCGTGCGTCCGCGCAAGCTGGCGCCCGCCGTCCCGCGGCCCCTCGAGGCCGTCATCCTGACCTGCCTCGACAAGGATCGCCGGAAGCGTTACCCGTCCGCCGAGGCACTCGCGCGCGACCTCGAACGGTTCCTCCGCGGCGAGAAGGTGACGGCGAAGATGGCCCGGTCGCCCGGACGCCTGATCTTCGCCGTCAGCGCCGGGATCGCGTTCGCGGCGGGGATGGCCGCCCTCTTCTGGACCCCGGCCCCCGCGCCGCTCCCTCCCCTGCCCCCGCCTCCCCCGCTGCCGGCCCGTCCGGTCGCCGTCGATCGCAAGGCGCTCGACGACGGGCTCCGGCTGCTCGAGGAGTCGCGGCTCGACCTGTTCCGCGCGAACGCGGACCTCGAACAGACCCGCCGGACGCTCGTGAAGGCGGAAGGCCTCTTCGACGAAGCGCTTCGCAAGGACCCCGCGTCCGGACCGGCGCTGCTCGCCCGCGGCCAGGTCCGCGACCGGCTCCACCGCCCTGAGGAGGCGCTGGCCGATTTCACCCGGGCCATCGAGAAGATGCCGAGCTCCCCGTCCGCCTGGCTCGCCCACGGCCGGCTGCTCCTCGATCGGTACATGGACGAGATGGTCACCGCGTCGTGGCAGGAAAGCATGATCCCCGAGGAGCTGCTGCAGCGGCGCCTCCGCGCCACGGAGGACTTCCTCAAGGCTCGGAGCCTGGGCGCGTCGGAGGGCGACCTGCCCTACCTCGAGGCCGTCCTCGCCTTCACCGAGGAGAAATTCGCCCGCGCGGTCGAGCGGGTCGCCCAGGCGCTGCCCACCGCGGCGCGACCCGAGGAATTCCTGAAGCTGCGCGGCGACGTCCGCATGGTCCAGTCCGCGAGGATGCGGGACCTGCGGGAGCAGCAGGAGCTGGTTCGCGCCGCCCTCGCGGACTACACCGACGCGCTCCGCCTCCGGGTGAACTACATCGGCGCGCTCCGCATGCGCGGCGGGGCGTCCTGGTACGCCGGCAAGGCCGAGCTCGCCCTCGCCGACTTCCAGTCGGTCCTCCGGCTCAATCCCGGCGACAGCCAGGCGCTCTCCGATCTCGGCACCTACTACCAGCGCGCCGGCAAGACCGAGATGGCCGAGGACCATTTTGCCCGCGCCATCGCCGCCGACCCCCGGAACTTCCGCGCGTTCTCCAACCGGGCCTCGATCCGGCTCTCGCAGAAGCGGCTCGCCGAAGCGAAGGCCGACGCCGAGCAGTCGCTCCGCATCCGCCCCGACTACATCGCCGCGATGAACAACCTGGCCGCCGTCCACTACCTGCTCGGCGACCGGGACGAGGCGCTGCGCCGCTTCGATGAAATCCTCACCCGCGCGCCGCTTTTGACGAGGGCACGCTCGTCCCGGGCGGTGATCCATTATGAGGCGGGCCACTGGAAGGAGGCCCTCCAGGACTTCGAGCGGGCCGCGGCCGAGGATTCCACGGTCGACCCCAGGTATCGCGCCTGGATGGACGACTGCCGGAAGCGGCTCGCCCGCTGACCCCGGCCGTCCCCCGGATTCCGTGTAACAGCCCGGCCGGAGTCCGTCTAATTTTCATAGGCCCTGGGAGGGACCCCGGAAGAGAACGACCCCGAACCGGTCCGCTACGGGATAGAATTACCTACTTGGCCAGGGACGGGAGCCTTCGTGTCCGAAGCGTTTGAGACGATCGTCGGCAAAGTCTGTGTCGAGCGTGGCTGGGTCACGCGCGAGCAGCTGGTCGATTGTCTCCGCGAATGCGCTTCCGCGACCGACATCCCCGTCCCGGAGAGCTCCAAGTCCCGCCTCTCCGACATGCTCGTCGCCAGGGGCCTCGTCTCCGAGGAGCAGATCGCGAGCCTGCGCGAAGAGGTCTCCCGCATCCTCGCCACCGACTCCGCCTACACCGTCGTGCGCCGCGGCGACACCTCGCTCGGCCAGCTTCTCGTCGGCGCCGGCGTCTGCAGCAAGGAGCAGGTGATCGAGGCGCTGTCGATCCAGCAGCACATCGCCGACAAGGGCGGCCCCGCGCCGCGGCTCGGGGAGATCCTCCTCCAGAAGGGATACGCGACGTTCGCCGCGATCGAGAAGAGCCTGACCACCCAGAAGGAGAAGGTCCTCCTGCACTGCGTCTCGTGCCGGTCCCAGTACTCCGTCGTCGACCACAGCCCGAAGAAGAAGTACGTCTGCAAGAAATGCGCCGGCGCGCTGGTCCTCCCGGGGGAGGTCCCCTCCGACATCCCGGACGTGGTCGTCCAGGCGCAGAAGAACGCGAAGAACATCGTCGGCAAATACGTCGTGGTGTCGGAGCTCGGCCGCGGCGGCATGGGCGTGGTCTACAAGGCCTGGGAGAGCGGGCTCAAGCGGTGGGTCGCGCTCAAGGTGCTCGCGGGCGCCGGCGGCAAGGAGGACCTCATCCGGTTCCGCCGCGAGGCGCAGACCGCGGCCTCCCTCCGCCATCCCAACATCGTCGGCATCTACGAGGTCGGCGAAGTCGCCGAGAAGCACGTCATCGCGATGGAATACGTGGACGGCCGGAGCCTGGCCGGCCAGAAGCAGGCGGCGCCGAAGGCGGCGAAGATCATGGCCGAGGTCGCCCGAGCCGTCGAGTTTGCCCACTCGAAAGGCATCATCCACCGCGACATCAAGCCCCACAACATCATGATCGACAAGGAAGAGAAGTGCTGGGTGATGGACTTCGGGCTGGCGAAGTCGCTCGAGGGCAACTCGCACATCACGATGTCGGGAACCGTCGTGGGCACGCCAAGCTACATGGCGCCCGAGCAGGCGGCCGGCAGGATCGCGCTCGTCGGCAAGCCGAGCGACGTCTACTCCATCGGCGCCGTCCTCTACGAGCTCCTGACCGGCCTCCCGCCCTTCAAGGGTCCCAATCCGGTCGAGACGCTCCGCATGGTCGTCAACGAGGAGGTCGTCCCGCCGTCGCGGCTCAACGCGGCCGTGCCCAAGGACCTGGAGACGATCGTCCTGAAGTGCCTCGAAAAGGAGGTCTCCCGGCGCTACGCCACCGCCGAAGCGATGGCGCGCGACCTGGACCGGTTCGCCGGCGGTGAGGAGATCTCCGCCCGGCGCGCGGCCGCCGCGACCGTCGTCGCCCGCAAGATCAAGCGCCAGTGGGTGCCGCTGTCGGCCGCGGGCGCGTTCCTGACCGCCATGATCCTCGTCGTCGCCTTCTTCGCGACACGGGGCCCCACCGAGAACTTCCGCTCGCTCCTCCAGCAGGGCGACCGGCTCGCCGACACGGGCGACCTTCGGGCCGCGCTCGGCAAGTTCGAAGCCGCCCTCGTCCTCGAGCCGGCCAACGGCGCCGCGCGCGACCGGATCGCCGACATCTCGGTCCGCATCAAGCGCAAGGAGAACGAGGACTTCCTCCGCAAGGACGAGGCCCGCTCGAAGGCGATTCCCGAGATCGATCTGGGACGGGCCGCCATGCAGCGGGCCCGGACGCTCTTCTACCAGGCCGGCGCCGACATGACTCGCGCCCGGACGCTGCTCACCGAAGCGGTCGAACGATTCACTAAGGCGCTGCAGCTGACCCCCGACTCGCCGGAAGTCTATCAGCTCCGCGGCCAGGCCCATGCGCTGGCCCTGTCGCTCCCGGAGGCCGAGAAGGATTTCACCTCGGCGATCCGACTGCTCAAGACCTCGCCCGCCGCGTACTACGAACGCGCCCGCGTCTATCTCGACCAGGCGCTGCAGGATGACCTGCCGTCGCTGCGCGACAAGGCGCGGGCGGACCTGGAGGCGTACCGGAAGCTCGGCGAGATCGACCGCGAGCAGACGGAGTTCGCCGAGGCGCTCCTGGCCACCTGCGAGAAGAACTTCACCAAGGCGCTCCAGTCCTGCGACCGCCTGATCGGCCGCCAGACCACGAACGAGGAGGTCTACAAGCTCAAGGGCGACGTCTTCACCCAGATGGCGCTCCAGGTCCGGGGCGAGAAACGGGCCGACCTCCTGCGCCAGTCCCTGCAGTCCTACGCCGAAGCCGTGACGCGCCGGGTCAACTATCCCGAGGCGTTCCTCGGCCGCGGCCACGCCCACTTCGGCCTGGGCAACTTCTCCGAGGCGGTGGCCGACTGGGAGAAGGCCCTCTCGCTCGGCGCCCCGCGCAGCGACGCCCTGAGCAAGAAGCTCGCCGAGGCGAAGCAAAAAGCCGGCAGCTAGACTCGGACTATTTACTGTCCCCCCGGCGTCTCTATAATGGCCCCTCCATGACGCTGGAATTCCGAAACGAGCCCATCCTCGACTTCTCCCGCGACGACGCCGCGCGCGCGGCGCTCCAGAAGGCGATCGAGGAATTCGTCCCGGTCGACTGCCCGCTGGTCATCGGAGGCGCCCGCATCGCGACGAAAGCCGCGATCGTCTCCCACAACCCGTGCGATCCCCACCGGATCGTCGGCAAGGCCGCCAAGGCGTCCGCCGCGCAGGCCGAGAAGGCGATCCGCACCGCCCACGACGCGTTCGCCTCGTGGTCCCGCACGGCCCCCGGCGAGCGGGCCGACGTCCTCCTGCGCGCCGCGGAGATCATGAGGAAGCGGCGTCACCAGCTCAACGCGACGCTGATCCTCGAGGTGGGCAAGACGTGGACCGAAGCCGACGCCGACACCGCGGAGGCGATCGACTTCTGCGACTTCTACGCCTACGAGGCGCTCCGCTACGCGCAGGAGCAGCCGCTGACGCCGGTCAAAGGCGAGCGCAACCAGCTCAGCTACCAGCCGCTCGGCGTCGGCATCGTGATCTCCCCCTGGAACTTCCCGTGCGCGATCCTGACGGGCATGACCGTCGCCGCGATCGTCACCGGCAACACCGTCGTCCTCAAGCCGTCGTCGCTCGCGCCGGTGATCGGCTTCAGGGTCGTCGAGATCCTGGAGGAAGCGGGCCTCCCCAAGGGCGTGCTGAACTACCTTCCGTGCAGCGGCGGCGAGGTCGGCGACCTCCTGGTCGACCACCCGCTGACGAGGTTCGTCTCGTTCACCGGATCGCGCGACGTCGGCGTCCGCATCCACGAGCGGGCCGCGAAGCTCCAGAAGGGCCAGAAGTGGCTCAAGCGGACCGTGATCGAGATGGGCGGCAAGGACGCGATCGTCGTCGACGAGGACGCCGATCCGGAAGCGGCCGCGGCGGGCATCGTCGCCTCGGCGTTCGGCTACCAGGGCCAGAAGTGCTCCGCCTGCTCGCGCGCCATCCTGGTCGAGAAGGTCTACGACAAGGTCCTCGACCTGGTCGTCGCCAGGACGAAGGCGCTCAAGGTCGGCGACGTCCGCGATCCCTCCACCCAGATGGGCGCGGTGATCGACGAGAACCAGCTCAAGAAAGTGCTGGGCTACATCACGACCGGGCGGCGCGAAGGACGGCTCGTCGCGGGCGGCAAGCGGATCGCGGGCGACGGGTACTTCGTCGAGCCGACCGTGTTCGCCGACGTCTCGCCGGAGGCGAAGATCGCGCGCGACGAAATCTTCGGCCCCGTGCTGTCGGTCCTCAAGGCGCGCGACTACGACGACGCGATCCGGCTCGCCAACGACAGCGAGTACGGCCTGACGGGCGCCTTCTACGGCCGCTCCCGGATCGACCGCGCCAAGCGCGAGTTCTACGCGGGCAATCTCTACATCAACCGGAAGTGCACCGGGGCGCTCGTCGGCGTGCATCCTTTCGGCGGCTTCGACATGAGCGGCACGAACGCCAAGGCGGGCGGCCGCGACTACCTCCGCCTCTTCCTCGAGGCGAAGGTCGTCAGCGAAAAAGTCTGATCAGCCATAAACCAAACCGTTTCGTTTATGGCCGATCCAGCCATAAACGAAACGGTTTGATTTATGGCTATTCCGATAGGATCGCCCGGATGATCTCCCGCGTCTTGCTGCGCACTTCCGCGTCCTCGTCGTCGATGCGCTGAAGCAGCAGCGGGATTGCAGGCAGGCCGAGCTTTTGCAGCTCGCGCCCTGCCTCGGAGCGGACCGCGAACTCGTCGTCCGCCAGCTTCGCAAGATGGGCCTTCGCCAGCGCTTCGACCTTGGCGTCCGGCGCGGGCAGCTTCAGCTTCCGCACCTCCGCCCAGAACTCCGCCCCGGGAGTCTCGCACGCCGGCTTCATCGCGACGCGCGTCGCGGTCCGTGCCGCGTCGTCGAGGCCCGGCTCGGACAGCGCGTGCACCCCGAGCCGGAGCGCGGTGCCGAGGTCCTTCTTCTCCACGAGGCCCGCGATCGCCGCCTGGAGCGAGGCGTGCGGACGCGGGCCGGTCCGCTTCCCGTCGGGGTCGAGCTCCAGCACCTTCTCGTAGGCCGCGGCCGCCTCGGGGAACCGGGTGAGGCGGACCAGCGGCTCGATCCGCTCGCGCGGGAACCTCGGATCGGCCGGGAAGAGCTTCTCGCCCTTGTCAAGCGCGTCGACGACCTGCTCGTCCTTGTGGCCCCAGGCACGCCGCATGCGCGCCAGGATCAGCCAGCTCTGCTCGTCCGTCGCCGTCTTTTCCCAGGAGGCCGCCACCTGGCTCCGCTCGTCCGCCGGAACCTTGAGCAGCAGGTCGGCCGGCGCCGCCTCCTCGGTCACCAGCTCGCGGATGGTCCGGCGGATTTCCTCGACCCGGCCGCTGGGGGGCAGGAGAAAAAAGTAGTCCTCCACCCGCGCCGTCTGGACCTTCCCGTCGACGACGAACATCTTCCGCCGCTCGACGGCGGCTTCGCGCTCCTCGCCGCTCGACTGGAGCGCGTGGATCAGGCCGAGCCGGATCGAGATCCGGTCGTCCTCCGCGACCGCCAGCCGGTAATAGCGGGCCGCTTCCTCCGGCACCCGGCACTTCAGCGCGAGGCTCGCGAGGTCGAGGAATTCGAGCCCGTCCTCGCGGATGGCGCGGAGATGCTCGACGGCCGCGTCGCGCCGCCCCGTCTCCGCGTAGCACCGCGCGAGGATCTTGTGGTACTCGTCGACGTCGAACCGGAACCCCGGATGCGCCCCGAGTTCCTCGAACGATCCGGCGGCCGCGGCGAACTCGTTGGCGTCAAACCGCGCGACCGCCAGGTACCAGATCACCGCGGGCTCGCCCGGGAACTTCTTGGCCGTCGCTTCGATCAGCTCGCGGTAGGCCTTCGGCTTGGAGACGATCGACTCCAGCCTCGCGCGGAAAAGCGAGAGGCCCGGCGCCGGCGGCTCGGCGGCGGCCGCCTTGTCCCACGCGGCGACGAACTCTTCCAGTTTCCCCTCCCACCGGCGTAGCGCGACGACCTTCCAGCAGAGCTCGAACCCGGCGAGGTCGATACGGCGGCCGCGGAGCTCCCGGAAGACGGCCTTGGCGACCTGGTCGTACCGGCCCGACGAGGCGAGCTCCTCGATCCGGAGGCTCAGCTCCTGGCGGCGGAGCTGCTCGGCAGGATCCTGAAGCAGAAGCGCGAGGGCGAGAACGACCGCGTCCATACTTCTTATGACGATTCGGACCGGAGGGGCGGGACGCTCAATTGGCGATTCCGGACGTCGGGGAACGGCGCGCCCTGGAGGGAGCGGCCGCAGCCGAGGCACGGCTCGTCCATGATCTCCCGGACCACGTGGAACCGGCCGCCGCACGCGCAGGGGTCGACGGTCGCGGCGAACCGGTCGTGAGCCTCCCGCGTCCCCTCGGGCGAGAGGCCGCTCAGCTCGTCGCGTCGGCGGGCGGTCTCCTTCACGGCGCGCACGAACGAGGCGTCGCCGCGCGAATTGAACCAGCGCCACGCGCCGCATCCGCCGCACCGCGCGTGCCAGACGAACTCGTTGCCGCACGACGCCTCGGGCAGCAGCATCGTGTTCGCCCGCGCGCAGGCCGGGCATGCGACGTCCATCGCGAACCGCGTGATGGCAGCCATGGTTTAATCCTAGTATAATCCGCCGCCGATGCTCAAGGCGGCCGTCGGACGAAGCGCCCGCGCCACTCCGGCGCCCTTCCCGGGGACGCCGCTGCCGGGTCCCTTTCCCTTCCTCCTCGAAAGCGCCGGCGGCGGACGCTACACCTTCGCCGGCGCCGATCCCTCGGCCGTCCTCCTCGCACGCGGCGATCGCCTCACGCTCTGGCGCGAGGGACGCGAGGAGACCCTGAGGGGCAACCCGTTCGACGCCGTCCGGCAGCTGCTCGCGGACCATCGCGTCGACAATCCCGAGGGGCTTCCCCTGCCCGGCGGCGCGGTCGGCGCCCTCGGCTACGATCTCGGCCAGCATCTCGAGCGGCTGCCCCATCGGGCCGAAGACGACCTCGACTTCCCCGACCTGCTGCTCGGGTTCTACGACACGATCTACTGCGCCGATGCCGCCGAAGGCCGAACCTTCCGGATCGACGTGTCGCCCCGGGAGGAGAAGCGGGCCATCGATCCCCGCCTCTACGCCGAGGTCTTCGGCGCCGGAGCGACGACGGCGCGGGCCGGGCCCAACTTCACCCGCGAGGCGTACCTCGCCGCGATCGACCGCATCAAAGAGTACATCGCCGCGGGCGACGTCTACCAGGTCAACCTGTCGCGGCGGTTCCACGCCCGCGCGTCGGCGTCGCCGTTCGACATCTACCGCGCGCTCCGGACGGCGAGCCCGGCGCCCTACGCCGCGTTCCTCCAGTTCGGCCGCCGCGCGATCCTCTCCTCCTCCCCCGAGCAGTTCCTGGAACTTCGCGACCGCCGATTGGTCACGCGCCCCATCAAGGGAACTCGCCGCCGCGGCGCTTCTCCCGAGGAGGACGAGCGGCTCTCCCACGAACTTCTTTCCAGCCCCAAGGACGATGCCGAGCTCGCCATGATCGTCGACCTCGAGCGCAACGACCTGGGGCGCGTCAGCGAGTACGGCACCGTTCGCGTCAGCGCTCCCAAGGTGCTGGAGCGCCACCCGACAATCTTTCACCTGTCGGCCACGGTCGAAGGGCTCCTGCGTCGCGGGCTGGGTCCGGTCGACGTCCTGCGCGCGACGTTCCCCGGGGGCTCGATCACGGGCGCGCCGAAGATCCGGGCGATGGAGATCATCGACGAGATCGAACCCACGCGCCGCGCGTTCTACACCGGCGCGATCGGCGCCCTGGGCTTCGACGGCTCGATGAACCTGTCGATCGCCATCCGCACCGTGCTCGTCGACGGCGCCGACTGCTTCTTCCAGGCCGGCGGCGGGATCGTCGCCGATTCCGACCCGGCGGCGGAGTACGACGAGACGCTCATCAAGGCGCGGGCGATGGCCGGCGCCTTGGGAGTTGATTTGTCCCGCCGCTGAGGACTACACTCCAGGGATGAGATTCGCCGTCCCGGCGTTCTTCGCGCTGCTGGCCGCCTGCGGCTCGATCCAACCCGCCGAGACGCCCACCGGCCCCCACTTCAAGGTGATGACCTACAACGTGAACTACGGCGGGCCGGGCGCCGACCAGGCGCGCCAGGCGATCCTCGACGAGGACGCCGACATCGTCTGCCTCCAGGAGACGACCGCCGCGTGGGAGCGCTTCCTGAAGCCGGAGCTGTCGAAGATCTATCCTCACGTCCGCTTCCACCACTCCGGCGGCGCCGGAGGGCTGGCGATCTTCTCGAAATGGGCGGTGACGGAGCCGGAACTCGTGGAGTCTCCCGTCGGCTGGTTCCCCGCGTGGATCTTCGTCGCGAAGACGCCGGTCGGCCCGGTCCAGCTCGGCGTCTTCCACCTGCACCCCGGCGTGAACGAAAACGGCAGCTTCACGCCGGCCGCCTACCTGTCGACCGCGCCCAAGGCGCGGCTGAAGGAGACGAACGCGTTCTACCGTCGACTGACCCCGGGCTTCCCCACGCTGCTGCTCGGCGACTTCAACGAGGGCGACGCCGGCAATTCGGTCGGCTGGCTCGGCGAGCGGGGCCTGAAGGATGCGCTGCCGAAGTTCGACACTTCCACGAAGACATGGCACTGGACGAGCTACGGGATCACGGTCAAGCACCGGCTCGACCACATCCTCTACTCCGACGACCTCTACTGTCTCGATGCCCGGGTCCGCGAGAAGGGCGCATCGGACCACTATCCCGTCATCGCGGTCTTCGAGCGGCGCTGATGCAGGTCTGGCTCGACGGCTCCTTCCTCCCCGAGGCGAAGGCGCTCATCCCCGCCACCGACCGCGGCTTCCTTCACGGCCGCGGCCTGTTCGAGACGCTCCGGACGTACGACGGGGTTCCCTTCCGGATGGCGGACCACGTCGACCGGATGAAAGCGTCCGCCCGACGATTCGGGTTTCCCCAGCCCTCGGGCGACCTCGACGCCGCCATCCGCTCGCTCTGCCGTCGCAACGGGCTCCCGGACGCGGCGGCGCGGATCACGCTCTCGGCCGACGGCCGGCTGCTGGTCACCACGCGGCCCCGGCGGCCGATCCCTCCGGCGTGGACCCGCGACGGCGCGAAGGTGGATCTCGTCCCCTGGCGGCGCGACGCGCGGGCGCTCCTCGCCGGCCACAAGGTGACCAGCTACCTCGAGAACATCCTGGTGCACGACGACGCGCTGAAGCGCGGCTATGCCGATGCGCTGTTCATCGGGCTGAAGAACGAGATCCTCGAAGGGTCCATCTCCAACATCTTCCTCGTGATCCGCGGGAAGGTCGTGACGCCGAAGCTCGCGGGAATCCTTCCGGGAGTGACGCGGAAGGTCGTGATGGAGCTCGCGAACGTCCGGGAGCGGACGGTGAAGCTCCAGGAACTCCGGACGGCCGACGAGGTCTTCCTGACGAACGCCCTGATCGAAGTGCTGCCGATCGGAAAGCCGGGACCGATCACGACGAGGATTGCGGACGCCTACCGCGCGCGGACGCGGCCCTAGTCCAGCAGTCTCAGCTCGTTCGGCAGTTCGTTCACGTCCGACGGCTGGATCGGAAAGTGCTTGCCGAGCAGATCGCCGCACCGGCGGATCGCGTCGATGAGGCCGTCGCGCGCCTTCCCGTCCCGGAGCGATTTCACGAGCGACTCGGTGATCTCCTTCCACTCGGTCTCCGGGATCTTCGCCGAGATCGCGCGGTCGGCCCAGACGCAGACGCGGCGCTCGAAGAGCGAGAGGTAGATCACGACGCCGGTGCCGCCCGCAGTCTTGTGGGCGTGGAGCGAATCGAATGCCTGATGGGCGGCGATCAGCGTCCGCGCCGTCATCGTCCCGCGCGACACCGCCAGCCGCTTGATCCACGGCATCACCTTCGCGACCAGGATGCCGGCAAACCACGAGAAGATGATGACCACGAGCACCAGCGGCAGCCGAAGGGTCAGTTCAGGATTGCTCTCCCAGTCGGCATGGGACGGCTGGAAGAGAATCCACGTGGACGCCACGGCGACGAGCGCCGCCACGTGGCCCACGAGGTCCTCCGCGCGCTCGTACCGGTCGCTCGCCGTCGCGACCACCGGGACGATCTCCGCGGACGTCTTCTTCTCCGCCTCGCCGACGGCGGCCGAGACGGCCTTGCGGTCCTCGGGAGAGAACAGCTTCGACGCTACCATTCGCCCGTCGCGCCTCCGCCGCCCGAGAAGCCGCCGCCGAACGATCCGCCGCCGAAATCGCTGCTGTCGCTCGAAGAGCTCGACGAGCCGAACGAGGACGGGGGCGGCGACGAACTGCTCGATCCGGAATCGTAGTGGCGTCCGATCTGGTTCCCCAGGATGCTGCCGAGGATACCGCCGAGAATGCCGCCGCCGAAGCTCGATCCGAACCCGCCGCCTCCGCCGTAGTAACCGCCGCCGTAGCCGCGACCGTAGTAGGGTCCGCCCGAGCCCCAGCTCGACACCGACCGCCGGAAGAGACGCGAGATGAACGAGATCACGATCAGGCCGACGATGATGAGGACGATCAGTCCACATCCTCCCCACGCCACGGTCGGGGTCCCCCCGCCGGAGTACGGCACGTTTCGCGTCGGAGGCGGAACGGGCAGCGGCGCGTCGGCGCGGGGCGCTCCGGGGCGCGCGGGCACGGCGCCGAGCGCCACCTGATAAAGCCCGCGGACGCCTTCGAGGATGCCCTTGCTGTAGTCGCCCTGCTTGAAGCGGGGAATGATCCGCTCGCTCATGACGCGTTTGGCCTCGTCGTCCTTCCGCCGGGCCCAGCTGCCGCCCAGCTCGATGCGCGCCTTCCGGTCGCCGGGCGAGACCAGGAGCAGCATGCCGTAATTCCAGTCCTCGTACCCGACGCCCCACTCCGACATCAGGTTCATGGCGTAGCGCTCGATCGGCCACCCCTTCGCGCCGTACTGCTCCAGCGAGGGGATCGTGACGACGACGATCGGCGCCTTCTTCTTGGTCAGGACCTCGTCGCACAGGATCCGGATCTCGGCCGCCTCGTCCGGCTGGATGAGCTTCGCTTCGTCGAGAATGAACGTGCGCGGCTCGGGCCTCGCGGGATAACGGACCTGCTCCTGCGCCGGCGGCGCGGTGAGAAGGATCGCGGCCAGAAAAAGGGCGTTCATGTCGGTCTGACTGTTTCCGTATCGCGATGTTACCGCGATTCAGGGCCCCGCGCCAACAGTTCGATCCGTTCCGCGAGCGCGGCGATGTCCGACTCCTCGGTGCGCGGATTCTGGATCACCAGCCGGAGCCAGACCTCGCGCCGCACGACGGCGCGGGTGATGTAGAACTCGCCCTCCAGCACCAGCACCCGCCGGATCAGGTCCTGCGTCGCGGAGTCGCTTCCGTACCGGAAGAGCAGGATGTTGGACTGGGGCGGCCCGTGGCATTCGAATCCTTTGCGCGACGAGAGCAGCTCGTGGAACCGGCGCGTCTGGTCGAACAGCCGCTCCACGTGGGCGGCCAGGCCCGCCTCCCCGATCACGGCCAGGTTGAAGAACAGCTTGAGGCCGAGCGGCGCCTTCGTGCACTCGAACGTCTTCTGCGACAGGTCCTCCCCCGGCTTCTCCCCCTCGCTGTAGAGATAGGGCGCGTGCTGCTCGAACGTGCCCTCGAGCGACGCCTTGTCGCGGAACAGCGTCGCGCAGGCCAGCGCCGACGTGCCCAGGAGCTTGTGGGTGTCCCAGACGATCGAATCGGCGAGCTCGATCCCGTCGACCGCCGGCCGAAGCCGGGGCGACACCAGCGCCGCCGCCGAGTGGGCGCCGTCGACGTGCAGCCAGAGGCCCTCGTCCCAGCAGAACTTCCCGATCTCGCGCAGCGGATCGATGGCCCCGTTCGCCGTCGCGCCCGCGTTGGCCACCACGGCCAGCACCTCGCGGCCGGCGTCCACCTGCTCCTTGAAGATCCGCTTGAGCGATTCGACGTGGATCCGCAGCGCGCCGTCCACCGGCACCTTGATGACGTTCCGCCGGCCGAGCCCCAGGATCGCCGCCGCCCGCTCCACGGAATAGTGGGCGATGTCGGACGCCAGGATGACGTAGTCGCCCGGCATCCCGTCGTTCCAGCTCTCGGGGACGATGCGCGCCCGCGCCGCGAGCAGCGCCGTCAGATTCCCGAGGCTGCCGCCGTGCGTCAGGATGCCGTCCCCGTCGCCCCAGCCGAGCTTGCGAAGCATCCAGCGGACGATGCCCTTCTCGACGGCCGACCCGGCGGGCCCCATCTCGTAGACGGCCATCCCGTTGTTCGTGGCGCCCGCGAGCAGGTCGGCGAAAATCGACGGGATCATCGGCACCGCGACCTGGTGGCCCAGGTAGCGCGGGTGGCGCAGGTGGTTGACGTTGGCCAGGAACGCGCGGGCGATGGCGGCGAGATCGCCCTTCCCTTCGGCGACCAGGCGGTCGAAATCGAGCTCCCTCAGGATCTCGTCGATCGACTTCTGGACGAGGACCTTCCCCGATCGGGCGGCGGTGGACTCGAGCTCCTGCGCGAGGAGATCCCGGAACCGGTCGGCGTGCTCGCGAAAGTAGGCCGCGTCGTAGACAAAGTCCGCCATGGGGAGTGGAGTGTACCCGACCGCCTACCGCGGGCGTGCGCGGAAATCGACCGGCGGGCGCGTCGTCAGCACGATCTTCAGGTCGGCGTCCTTCTTCTTCTGGACCGCCTTCAGGCTGACGGTGCTGCCGGGGTTCACTTCGGCGACCTTGAAGAACATGTCGCTCTGGCCGATCACTGCCTTGCCGTTGAACTCCACGATCACGTCGCCGCGCTTGAGTCCGGCCTTGTCGGCGGGCGAGCCGGCCTCGACGAACTCGACGAACACGCCGCCCGCGGACCGGAGCCCCAGGTCCTTCTGGAGGTCCTCCACCGTCGCGAACCCGTACGCGCTGGCGGCCTGGTCGAGGTCGAGGGGGCGGACGCCGAGATAGCCGCGGCGGACCGTTCCGTATTTCTGCAGCTGGTCGCTCACGAACTTGACGAGATTCGAGGCGATCGCGAGCCCGACGCCGTCGCTGCCGCGGGTCTCCGACACGATGGCCGCGTTGATGCCGATCAGCTCGCCCTTGATGTTCACGAGCGCGCCGCCCGAGTTGCCCGGGTTGATCGGGGCGTCGGTCTGGATGAAATCCTGGTATGGCTGGGAGAGCTGCGCGTGGCGGTGCTTGGCGCTGACCGTGCCGAACGTCACCGAATGGCTGTAGCCGAACGGGCTGCCGATCGCGAGGCAGAGGTGGCCGACGCGGACCTTGTCCGAATCGGCGAAGCGGATGGGCGTCAGGGACAGTCCCTTGGGATCGATCTTGAGGAGGGCGAGGTCCGTTTCCGAGTCGGTCCCCTCGACCTTGGCGGGGAACTCGCGGCCGTCGGAGAACCGCACGCGGAGCGTCTGGCGCCGGCCCTCGGCGTCCACGACGTGGTGGTTGGTGATGATGTGGCCGTCGGCGCTGACGATCACGCCCGAGCCGACGCCCTGCGACTCCCAGAGATCGGTCCCCCGCGCGCCGCGCACGGTGGTGATGTGGACCACCGACGGTCCGGCCCCTTCGGCGACCGACGCGAGCGCGTCCTGGAAGGCCGAGAGGTCGCCCGAGACCATGGGACGCTCCGCCGCGACGGCGGCCGTCCCCGAAGATCTGTCGAACGCCCGGCCGAGGCCCATGCCGGCCGCCACGCCGCCGGCGAGAAACACGGCGATGAGGCTCGTGCGGATCCAGGCGTTCATCCTACTCGTCCTTCCTCGCCGAGGTCTTCACCTTGACCGTCTCCCGCTTGCCGCCCCGGAGAAGCTCCAGCTGGAACTCGGGCTTGCCCAGCGCCGTGAGGACGTCCGCGCGGAACTGCCAGCGGTCGGTCACCGGCTTCCCCTCGAGCGTGAGCAGGATGTCGTGCTCCTTGACGCCGGATTTCTCGGCGATCGAGCCGGGCTTCACCTCGGTGACCAGGACGCCCTCGTTCTCCTTGAGCGCCAGCTGGTCGCGGAGCGTCTCGCCCACTTCCTGGACCTTGACGCCGAGTTCGCGGCCGCCGGGCACCGGCGCCTGGCGCGGCTGCTCCTCCTGCCGCGGCACCGGCGGCGCCTGGCGGAACGGACGCCGCATGCGGCCGAGCTGCTCCTCGAGATACTTCTGAAAGTCCTCGTCGAACGGCTGGTCCAGGCCGGGCATCGGGCCGAGGTCGGGCATCCCCTTCTTCAGCGCCTGCCACCACTTGTCGAAGTCCTCGGGGTTCACCGGCTTGCCGTCGCCGCCCAGGTAGCGCCCGAGCTCGTACTTCTTCACCAGCTCCGGATGCTTCTGGCGGAACTCCGTGCCGCTCGCCGCCGCGTAGGACTTCGAGGTCTTCTTGCCGGACTCCTTGTCCTCCTCGCGGACCGTGAGCTCGACCTTGCCGTCGTTCTGGATCTTGAGCGTGATCCCCTTGGCGGAGTCGAAGACGAGCAGCTTGGTGTTCTCGACGTCGAGCTTCTGGGGCTCTTGGGCGAGCATCGACAGGAGCAGCATCGTCAACATCCCTGCGTCCTCCTATTTCTGCGGATCGAGCTCGATCTGCGTCTCCGCGTCGCGCGCCTCGCGGTTGCGGAGGAAGACGATCTTCACCTTCGTGGGCTCTTCGACGCCGGCGATCTTCCACTGGAGCGCGTCGAGGTCGCGCACCGCCTGGCCGTCGTAGGAGACGATGATGTCGCGCGCGGCCAGGCCCGCCTTCCGCGCGGGCGAATCGTTCTCGACGCGCGCCACTTCGGCCCCGACGCCCGCTTCGAGGCCGAGCTGCGAGCGCACCGCGTCGCTGAGCGGCAGCAGGCTCGCGCCGAGCCAGCCGCGGACCATGCGGCCGTGCTTGATGATCCGGTCGGCCGAGAACTTCACCCACGCCGCGGGGACGGCGAATCCCGGCGCCGGGACGATCTTCTCGTCTCCCGCCTCGACCGAGGTCGCCGAGTGGACCATGCCGAGCAGCTTGCCGGCGGAGTCCGCGACGAACGCGCCGCAGTCGCCGGGCAGCACCGCGGCGGTCATCTGGATCATGTTCTCGTACTTCCGGCCTCGGACGAGGATCGAGCGGCCGATGCCGCCGATCGTGCAGACGGACGAGCAGGACGGCATGCCGAGGGCGTTGCCGACGACGATGGCCGACGTGCCGGTCTTGCACCCGTCGACCGAGAACGTCGCGGGCATCAGCTCCTTCGCGCCGATCTTGATCACCGCGATCCCGGTGCGCCGGTCGGCGTCGACCCGGTCCGCCACGTACGACCGCTCTCCCACGGTCACCTTGATCTCGACCGCGTGGTCGATGCCGGACGCGTCGGTGACGACGTGGCCGTCCTTCGTGTAGATCACGCCGGAGAACATCAGCTCGTCGGCCTGGACCTTGACGACGGACGGGCGGACTTTTTCGACGACCGCGGAGATTTCCTTCTCGAGCTTGCGGAGCGTGCTCTCCTCGCCCCCCTGCCAGGGGTACAGGCCGAGAATCAGGAGGATCGCCGGATGGCAGAACACAACTCTACCCTAGAAATCCTTCGCGGCACCTGCGGGGAGCGACTCCACGCGCGGGAGGTAGTAGTTTCCGTCGAGCTCGACCTGGGGGGCGCTGACCCGCGGCTGAGGCCGGAGGAACAGGCGCGGCTGGCTCGGATTGTGGGTCGCGGGCTGCACCGGGGAGAACCCGTTGATCGGCACGGTCGCGGCCACGTTCCCGGGCGCCGGAGCCGCCTCGCGCCGCTCGGCGACGTGGATAAGGACGCCGATGGCGATGCCGACCATGGTGACGGCGGCGTACCGGAGGCTCGCGTCGAGCCAGCTCGACCGGTCGACCACCTTCCGCGGGAACAGGTCGGAGCGGACGCCCGTCCAGAGCGACTTGAAGGTTCCGGGGGGCGCGGCGCCCTCGCGGAGCGACGCCAGGTTGGCCCGGGCTTCGCGGTAGGCGTCGAGCTCGCGCGCGCACGCGGCGCAGACGGCCACGTGGGCCTCGACGGCGACGCGGTCGTTATCGTACGCCTCGCCGCCCGCGTACAGGGCCAGCTGGTCCCGGATTTCCTCACATCCCATCGATCTACGTCTCCTCCTGATGACGAAGTCTATACGCTGGAGGGGGATCGGTGTTAGGGAATGCGCGTGGGTTGGCGCCCCGGCTAGAAGCCGACGTCCGAATCGTCGCCGATCTCGACGCCCTTCCCTTCCCAGATCGCCCGGAACAGCTTGCGGGCGCGGTGGAGGCGCCAGCGGACGGTGGCGTTGGTGCAGCCGACGATCTCGGCGATCTCCTCGCAGGAGAAGCCCTGGATGTCGCGAAGGGTAAGGACCGCCTTGTACTTGGGAGGCAGGCGGTCGAGGGCCACGTGGACGCGGGCGCGCGTCTCGGTCCGCTCGCCGGTCTCGGCGGGGTCGCGCGGACCGGGGTCGGCCAGCCCCCCGAGCCCGTCGATGTCGACGGTCTTCCCGTGGGAGAGCTTGCGCATCCGGTCGATGCACAGGTTGACGGTGATCTGGTAGAGCCAGGTGTAGAAGTTCTTTTTGACGTCGAAGCGGGCGATGTTGCGGAAGACGCGGATGAAGGCTTCCTGGGCGATCTCGCGCGCGGTGTCGTAGTTGGACAGCATGTTGTACGCGATCCAATAGACCCGGCGCTGGTACTTCTCCATGAGCTCCCGGAAGGCGTCCTCGCGCCCTTCCTGGCATCTCTTGATCAGCGAGACTTCGGCAGCTTCCGGCATCAGCGTTCCCGTAGGTTACCCATTAGACGCCGCGACACTACCCATTATAACGATCAACCACCCCTCGATGACACGGAGATTCGACGGATGGGTATCAGTTTGGGTTCCAAAGTTCGCCGGAAAAGAAAAAGGCCGCGGCGGGTGCCGCGGCCTTTTCCGGTAGGTTCGGGATCCTACTTCTCGCCGATCGTGACCTTGATCGTCTGCTCCTTGGACCTGCGGAGCACCGTCAGGGTCGCTTCCTGGCCGGCCTTGGCGGAGGCCATGAACTTCGCGAGGGACTCCTCGCCCTTGACCGCCTTGCCGTCGATCTTCGTCAGGATATCGTTCTTCTTCAGGCCCGCCTTCTCGGCCGGGCCGCCGGCGACGACTTCGGTGATCAGCAGCCCCTCGCCTTCAGGGAGGTCGAGCTGCGCCCGGAGCTCGTCCGGCAGATCCTCGGGGGAGATGCCCAGCCAGGGACGGGGGGCCTTCGGCTCGGCCTTCGGAGCCTCGGCCCGGGGCGCCGCCTTCTTCGGCTTCGCGGGCGGGGGAGGCTCGTCGCCCGGCAGTCCCGGGACGCCCTTGGGCAGGAACTCCTTGAAGTTGAAGTTCTTGAACATCTCCTTCATCTGGTCGTTCAGCCGGTACTTGCCGTCCTTGCCCTTCTCGAAGAACTGCTCCGGATCGACGCCGAACTTCTCGAACATCTCCCGGAACTGGTCGAAGGTGTCCTCGTCGACGGCGAAGAGATCATCCAGTCCGCCGCCGGGTTGATCGTCGGGCGGCGCGGCCTTGCCCTTGGGCTTGGGCTCGTCCTGCGGCGCGTCCTTCTTCTGGAGGAACTTCTTCACGCGCTCGCGGAGATCCTCGTCGTTCTTGCCCTGATCCTTCGGCGGCTCCGCCTGCGGCGTCGGCGCGTCGCCCGGATGGACGCCGAGCACGACCGTCACGTTCCTCTTCTTCCCCTCGCGGAGAATCTCGACTTTCATCGACTGCCCGGCGCTCGCCGCCTGCATGATCGGCGCGAGATCCTGGGCGGAATCCACCGCGCGGCCGTCGAGGGTCAGCAGGATGTCGTCGGCCTGGAGCCCCGCCTTGGCGGCGGGACCGCCCGCGACCACCTCGCCGATCTTGATGCCGCCCTTGATGTTCAGGTCCTTCCGATCTTCATCCGTGAGCTCGATCAGCCGGACGCCGAGGTAACCGCGGCCCTTGCGCTTGGGCGCCTCCGCCTTGGGCTCGGCCTTCGGCTCGGGCTTCGGCGTCGCGACCCGCGGGGCCGGCTTCGCGCCGCCCTTGAGTTCCTCGTCGATCAGCTTCTCGATGTCCTTGAGGAGCCGCTCGTCTTCCGTGCGGAGCCGCTTCTCGACTTCCTTGAGCAGTTCTTTCTTGAGGGCGTCCTTGTCCTGGTCCTGCGCGACCGCCGACGCGGCGAACGCGAGGCCCAGCAGGAGCGTGCAGACGGACTTCATAACCTCGCCTCCGAAGTACTCTTGTGTATATACGTCGTGCGGGGGACTTATGCGAGGGGTTTCCGGCCGGTGACGGTGGTGCGCAGGCCGAAGCGGGCTCTCACGGCGTCCACCAGAGGGGTGACTCCGCGGTCGGTCTGGACGACGACGTCCGCGTTGACGGCCTTGATCTGGGCGGCCATCTCGGGAGTCGACGCCATGTGCGACGCGTAGTTGTGGTAGACCACGATGTAGGTCTTGTGGGCGGAACGGGCCTTATCGAGGCTGGAGCGGACCGGCTCCTTCTCGCGCGTGGTGGCACCGAGATGGACGCAGATCACGTCGGGCTGGTACTCGTCGCACAGGAACGCGACCTCGCGCTCCGTGGTGGCGACGCGGACCTCGAAGCCCTGCCGGCCGAGCTCCATCCGCATGATGTCCTGGACCTTCGGGTCGCGGTCCACGACGATCACCTTGCGGGTGAGCATCTTTTGCATCGTCTTGAAATCGCGGGTCGATTTCAGGAAGTTCATCAGGTCGTTGTGGGTGATGACGTAGTTGGCGATGTTGGCCATGAAAGCGGCTTTGAGCTGGCCGCTCTTGATGTACTCCATGACCTCGGATTCCTTGCATCCGATCATCTCCGCGGCCTTCGTCGGAGTGTAGAAGCTTTGCGTGGTCATTGTTGGCTCAGTTCCGTTGAGAGTATTATATCGGCCAAACCGGAAATGGCGGCGGATAAATCTCTCAGTCCTTGCGATCCCCGAGCACCACGGTGAGCTTCACGGTCTGTTTTGCACGCAGGACTTTGACGGGCACGCTGTCGCCGGGCTGATGTTTCGCCAGGAGGTCGCCGATCCGGTCCTCGGTGACGGGCTCGCCGTCGAATTCGACGAGGATGTCGCCGACCTTGATGCCGGCGTCGAGCGCGGGCCCGCGGACGCCGGCGACCTTGATGCCGCCTCCGATGCCGAGGGCCTTGCGCTCCGCGTCCGTCATGTCGTAGGCGACGACGCCCAGGAGGACCTTTCGAGGAGCGGCGGGAGGCGCGACCTTGGGCGCGGGGGCGGGGGTCTTGCCGGAGGACTTCTGGATCTCGGCGCGGATGATCGCCCGGATTTCCTCGCGGGTCCGGTCGTGCGACTCCCGGATCTCCTTCTCGATCCGCTCGACGATGCGCTTGATCCGCTCGTCTTCCTGAGAAAAAGCGGCGGTCGACAGGAGGAGCGAGAACGCGGCGGCGGCGATGAACTTCATCTCTCTTTCCCCAGCTGAACGACCGCAGTCTATCGAGGGGCGGAAGAGGTGTCAATCGCGGGCGATGAAGGGCGGGGCGCTCTAAGCCGGGTTCTGGTCCCCCCTTTCGGAGGGCGACGGTCATCAATCTCGGCGCCGGATTGCTCCGGACGCTCGGTACGGCCTACCCATAGCGCGCCTCCCCCTTGCGGAGGACGTCGGGCGGGCAGCCCCAGGCATTGCTGCAACGCGCGTCTATTCGGCCTTTCTCCGGGTGGGGTTTACCATGCCCCCGGTGTCTCCACACGGGGCGGTGGGCTCTTACCCCGCCTTTTCACCCTTGCCTGATCCCCCTTGCGGGGGCCATCGGCGGTCTGAGTCTCTGTGGCACTTTCCATCGACCCTTTTCGGAGCCGTGTTGCCGTTAGCAACCACCCTGCCTTGCGGAGCCCGGACTTTCCTCAACCTGAAGACTTCCAGGTCGCGACCATCCGCGCCCCGCCCTTCATCGCCCGCTTCTCAAAGAGCAGGAACAAAAAAGACGGTCTTTTTTGTTCCCTACTGCTGACGCAGGAACTTCTTTCGGAATTCCCTCAGCACTTCTTGATCCACTTCGCGCGAGCCGTCCACCTGCATGAACAGCCAGTCGGGCCGCTGGGCCGCTTCCTCCGACACCCACCGCGCCGCCTTGACGAAGAACCCGGCGCGCTCCCGCACCTTCTCTTCCACCAGGCTGCGCACGCCCTTCGCCAGCTGCGCGTAGAACGGCGTCTCCACCCGGACGTAGACGACCGCCTCCGTGTGGATCTTCACGCCCTGCGGCACCATCCGCATGATAATCAGCGTGCTCCCCTCGAGCGCCGGCAGGATCCCCATGTGGAAGATGCCCGTCGTGACGTAGAACCGCCGGTTCTCCTCCTTCCGGACCAGCTCGAACCGCAGCCGGTACCCTTCGGGATCGAACACGGTGAACGCCGCCGGGTCCTTCGGGTCGCGCGTGATCTGCCACTTGCCGCGGCCCAGCTCCCGGACGATCCCGCCCGTGAAGGGCATCTCGTCGAGCAGGAAGTGGTAGATCTCCAGCCGGCTGTTCACGTCCGCCGGCTCCAGCGACACCACGGCCGCCACGTCCTCGAGGACGTGGTCGACTTTCTGTTTCTGCGTTTCAGTGAGCTGGTCGACCGGAACGACGTACGGGTCGACCTCGACGGCGGAACAACCGAGGGCCGCCACCAGACTTAAACCGGCACTAAGCGCCCAGGTTCGCAAGGATCTTCTCCTCGGCCACCTTGAGCGCCGCCCGGACGTCCCCGCCCGGACCGCCGCCCTGGACGAAGTGGGCCGTGCCGCCCCCCTTCCCCTGGATCGGCGCCAGCACGTCCTTGAACAGCGGCCGCAGGTCGATCGTGAGATCGGGGCTGCGCGAGATCACCACGCTCGACGTCTCGCCCGTCCCGCCCAAGACCGCGACCTTGCCCGGCGTCAGCGCCACGGCGGTCGCCACGGCGCGGAGGTAATCGATCCCCTTGCCGTCGAAGACTTCGACGACGATCCGGCCGCGCGCGGCGAGCTCCTTCCCGAGCTGCTCCGCGAGCTTCCGCTCCGCCGCGTTGAGCTGCTTCCGCGTCTCGGAAAAGTCGGCCTGGATCCGGTCGACCGCCTTCTCCAGGTCGTCCCGGCCCGCCGACAGCTTCTGGCCGATCGACCGCACGATCCGCGCGTTCTCCCGCGCCTCGGTGAGGGCGCGGTAGCCGCACATGAAGTGGACGCGCGTCGTCGCCTTCTGCCGCTCCACGCCGGTCACGCAGACCACGCCCACTTCTCCCGTCGTCCGCGGATGGGTGCCGCAGCAGGCCTGGCAGTCGTACTCGTTCACCGTGACGACGCGGATCCGGTCCTCGGAGGGCGGCGGCTTCCGCATCGGCAGGCTCTTCGCCTCCTCGGGTCCGAAGAAGCCGATCTGCACCGGCCGGTTCTCGTAGATCACCATGTTGGCCAGCGTCTCGGCCCGCTCGATGTCCACCGGCGCGATGTTCTGGTCGAGGTCGATCGAGCAGCCTTGGCGCCCCAGGTGGAAGCTCGACGTCTGCGCCTTGGCGACGCGGACGAACGCCTCCGAGAGAAGGTGCTGCCCGTGGTGCTGCTGCATGTGGTCGCGGCGGCGATCCCAGTCGATCACGCCGCGCACCTCGCCCTCGACCGGCGACGACACCGCGTGGACCACGTCGTGGCCGTCCTCGAGGACGTCGGTCACTTCGATGCCGTTGAGCGTCCCGAGATCGCACGGCTGGCCGCCGCCCGTCGGGTAGAACGCGGTGCGGTCGAGCACCACGCCCTTGTCGGTGGTCCGGACGACGTGCGCGGTGAATTCCTTGAGATAGGGATCGAGGTAGTAGAGTCGTTCGGTCATGGGAGGTGGATTGTATCGGGGCGGGCCTTGCGGGGCAACCCCGCGCTTGTTACGCTGACGCGCCATGCCTCGCAGAGCGTGGCTCCTCGCGCTGGGCGCGATCGCCGTGCGGGCCGCCGCCTCCTTCACCGTGGCGGTGATCCAATCCGACGGCGCCCGCAACCTGCGGATCGCCGAGCTGATCGAAGGAGGTCGGTTCGCCGAGGCGCTCCTGGTCGGAACCCATCCTCCCCCGCCGCTCCATCCTCTCCTCACCGTCCTTCTGAACATCGGGGTCGGCAACCTCCACGTCGCCGGCGTCGCCGTCTCCGTCGTCCTCGGCGGTCTGGCGGTGCTTCCGCTCTACGCGATGGCGCGGCGCACCTGGGAGGATCGCGTGGCCACGGTCGCCGCCGCGCTCTACGCCCTTCTCCCCGCCGTCGTCGACTTCCAGATCGAGCCGATCACCGAAGGAACGTTCATGTTCTTCTTCTTCGCCGCGATGGCGGTCGGCTGGTCGGCGCTGGAGGAGCGCTCGTGGGAACGGACCCTTGCCGCCGCCGGCTGCGCCGCGCTCGCGTGGCTGACGCGACCCGAAGGGATCTATCTGCTCCCGTTGTTCCTCGCGGCCTCCCTGCTCCGCTTCAACCGCTTCGCGGTCGCCGCTGTCCCGATCTTCGTCGTCACCTGGGTCGTGCTCGCCTATCCGTACCTCAGTTTCATTCATGCCCACACCGGCCGCTGGCAGGCGAGCCTGAGTCCCATTCCCGGGATGATCCTCGACGTCTTCAGGGGCGCGAGGCCGGCGGGAAGCCCGACCGAGAACTTCGAGGAGTATCGCGTCGTCCGGGAGCACGGCATGGTCGTGGGCGGCGCGCTCCACCTGGGCGCAAACTTTTTCAAAGTCCTCTTCTACGTCCTGGGCCCCTTCCTGCTGCTCGGACTCTTCAAGCCGAAGCCGGCGGAAGGCCGCCGCGCCCTGTTCGCCTTCCAGCTTCTCGCGGCATTCGGCTACCTCGTCCCGATCGCCCTGTCGTTCGTGGCGTCGACGCCGTTCTCCCATCGCTTCCTGCTCACGCCCGCCGCCCTGCTGCTCCCGGTGATCGCCGTCGGGATCCTCCGCGCCGCGGAGTGGACCCGTCGACCTCAGGCCTTCCCGATCCTGGCCGGCGCGCTGTGCCTGGCCATGGCGGTTCGCGACTTCCGCCCGCGACGGAGCGACAAGCTTGGGATGAAGGAAGCCGGGGTCGCGATTCTCAAGACGATCGGCCCCGGCAAGCGCGTGTTCGCGACCCACGCCCAGGTCGAGTTCTACTCGCAGTCGACGTATGTCCCGCTGCCCGAAGCGGCGACGATCGGCGATCTCGAGTCGGCCCGGCTCGACGCCTTCGCCTTCGGACCCTCGGATCGGAAGCTGGAGGAAAAGATCCGGGAGCGCCACCGCTTCCTGGGCGAATTCCCGTCGCCCCCGCGCAAGGACGTCCTCCCGGTCCGCGTCTATCTGGCGAAGCCATGAGCACGCGCGAACGGGCCGGTCTGATCGGGGTCCTCGCGGCCGCCTTCCTGGTCCGCGTCCTGCTGGTCCTCTCCCTCAGGGGCCAGCCGTACTTCGACACGCCGATCGTCGACAGCGCCGCCTACGACGAGTGGGCGGTCAAGATCGCGAAGGAGAGCTTCTGGGGCGACCGCGCCTTCTACCAGGACCCGCTCTACCCCTATGCGCTCGGCATCTTCTACAAGATCTTCGGCCGCGACTTCCTCTGGATCCGTCTCGTCCAGGCGGCGGCCGGCACCGCCGGACTCTGGATGCTCTTCGAAGCCGCCCGCCGATTCCTGGGGTATCGCACCGCGATCATCGCCCTGGTCCTGGGCGCGTTCTACAAGGCGTTCCTCTTCTACGACACGGCGCTGCTCAAGGAGTTCCTCGGCGCCGTCGCGATCGAAGGGGCGCTGCTCGCCTGGGCGATGACGCTGCCACAGGCCCCGCCGAAGGAGGGAGAACGCAAGCCGTGGCCCGTCTGGACGAAGTGGCTGATGTTCGGCGCGGCGCTGGGACTCGGCACGCTCGTGCGCGGCAACATGCTGCTCCTGGCCCTCGGGGCCGCCGCCCTGCTGGCGATCCGCCGCGAATGGAAGCCCGCGGGCCTCGTCGTCGCGGGCGCGCTCCTCTGCATCCTCCCCGTGACGATCCGCAATGCCGTCGTCGCGAAGGATTTCGTCCTCACGACCGCTCAGTTCGGCCCGAACCTCTACACGGGAAACAACCCGGAGAACACGACGGGCCGGTACCGGCCGCCGTCGTTCCTCACCGCGGGCGCGCCCGAGTTCGAGGAGGCCGGTTTCCGCGCGGAGGCGGAGCGGATCAGCCGGCGGCCGATGAAGGCGTCGGAGATCGACGCGTTCTGGCGCGGCCGCGCCGTCAGCTACATCTTCTCCAACTTCGGGACCTTCATCGCCGTCACGACGAAGCGCGTCCTGATGCTCGCCAACGCGTTCGAGATCCCGGACAACTACAACATCCCCTTCATGGCCCGCTTCTCCTGGGTCCTGAACGCGCCGCTCTTCACGTTCGGCTGGATCGTCGCGCCCCTCGCGGCCGCCGGGCTCTACCTCAGCTGGGCGGACCGCGGGAAGTTCGCGATGATCTACGTCCTGCTCGGCGCGTACCTCGCCTCGATCGTGTTCTTCTTCGTGTTCGGCCGCTACCGGCTCCCGATCGTCCCTCTCCTGTTGGTCTTCGCCGCCCACGCGGTCGTGAAGACGATCCAGCTCCGCGAATGGCGGATGACCGCGATCCCGAAGACCGCCGCCATCGTGTTCGTCGCGACGCTGATCCTCGTCAACGTGCCGCTGCCGGCCTCCGTGGGAGGCTATCGCGACTTCCGCACGGCCCACTACAACCTGGGCTACTACTACGCGACGCACGACCAGTACGCCGAGGCGGCGAAGGAGTACGAGTCGGCCGCCAAATTGAACCCCGACTTTGCCAAGGACCCGACGTTCCTGTGGCGGCTGGGCGACGCCTACGAGAAGAGCGGCCAGACGCCGCTGGCGCTCGAAAAGTACCGCGACGCGGTGCGGATCGACCTCCAGACCCCGGACGCGCCGAACCGCGTGGGCCGGATCTACTTCTACGAAGGCATGTACGACCGCGCGGCCGAGATGCTGGCGGAGACGCTGCGGCGCGATCCGAAGTTCCCGGGCGCGGCGGAGTTCCTCGCCGAATGCTACCGCCGGCTCAAGCGGCCCGACGCGGCCCTCGAGGTGCTGGTGGCCCCGGCGAAACTGTCGCCCAAGGACTGGGGAATCCGCCTCAAGCGGGCCGAGATCTATCGAGACCTCTCGATGTGGAAGGAAACGCTCCAGGCCGCGGAGGAAGTCCTCTCCCTCCACCCCGGACAGGCCGACGCGGTCCGGCTTCGCGACGAGGCGAAGAAAAAGTTGCGCTGGCCGTTCTAGGGCGTGATTGACAAGGGGCCCGAAACGGCGCCATACTCGATTCAGTGATCGAGCTCGTCTGCGCCACGTGCGGCAAACTGCGGACGGCGTCCCCGTCCGATCCGATGCCGCCGACCCGTTGCCCGGCCTGCAGCGGCGTCCTCGTCGCCAAGCCCGGCGGGACGCCGGAGCGCTCCGTCCGCGCCGACGGCAGCCTGGTCGGCTCCTCGTTCGGCAAGTACGCCGTCACCGCCGAGATCGGCCGCGGCAGCATGGGCGTCGTCTACGACGCGCAGGACACCCTCCTCCACCGCCGCGTCGCCCTCAAGATCATGCACGCGGTCCGCGTCGGCGAACCCCGGGAGGCGGTCTCCGACTGGCAGCGGTTCATGCAGGAGGCGCGGCTGACGGCGACCGTCGACAAGCATCCGAACATCGTCACCGTCTACGAGGCCGCCGTCCACGAGGGTCGCCGCTTCATCGCGATGGAGTTCGTCGCGGGCGAGCCCATGCAGCGGTGGCGGACGGGCCGATCGAGTCGCGAGCAGATCCGGCTGCTGCGCGACGTCGCGCTGGCGGTCCACCACGCCCACGAGCACGGCATCATCCACCGCGACCTCAAGCCCGCGAACGTCCTCGTCGCCAAGGGCGGCGTGCCGGTCGTCACCGACTTCGGCCTCGCCCGGTTCGAGCGCCGCAACGCCGGGCCGTCGCTCACGCCGAACGGCTTCGTCGTCGGCTCCCCCGCCTACATGAGCCCCGAGCAGGCGCGCGGCCAGCACGACGTCGACCGGACCACGGACGTCTACGCGATCGGGATCATGATGTACGAGGCGATCGCCGGCCATCCGCCGTTCGACGGGAAGAATCCCGTGGAGACGCTTTCCAAAGTGGTCGAGGGCACGAAGGTTCCGCCGTCGAAGGCGGCGCCGCTGCCCCAGGGCGATCCTCTGCTCGACCAGATCTGCATGAAGGCGATGAGCCTGGAGCCGAAGGACCGGTTCGCCACGTGTGCCGAGCTGGCCAAGGCGCTCGCCGGGTGGCTCGACCAGGCGTCGCCGGTCGCGCGCCCCCGGGTGGCGCTCTGGCAGATCGCCTCGTTCGCCGTGCTCTGCGGAATGTTCGCCGGCGTCCTGATCTGGAACAAGCGGGCGATGGACCGCCGCGAGGCGGAGCATCGCGAGCAGCTGGCCGACACGCTCCGCAGGATCGAGGCGCTCAAGCCGCCCCCGGTGCCGCCGCCCGGCCAGATGATCGTGATCCCCGTCGGCGGATTCGTCCAGGACGGCACCGACAAGTACAACACCGTGACGCCGAGCAAGATCACCTTCCAGCGGCCCTGCCTGTTCGACACGACGGTGACCCTTCCCGAGACGGCCGAGTACGAGTTCACCATCACGGCGTCCTGCGACCAGGCGCGCAACGAGTTCGCCAAGTTCCGGTTCTTCGTCGACGGCAAGGCGCAGGCCGACGTCGATCTCGTTGCGGAGCGGTCCCAGGAGTACAAGGTCACGGCCGTGTGCGCGGGCGGCGAACGTCGGATCGGGATCAAGTTCCTCAACGACTACTACGTCGCCAGCCCCCGCGAGGACCGGAACCTCTACATCCACGCCGTCACCGTCCGGAAGCTGAAGCAATAACAATTTGAACTCGACGACGGACGGCGTGCTACACTTCCGTCGGTGAGAACCCTGCGCGCGACGATTCTCGTTCTCCTGTCCGCTTCTGCGGGTTCGTGCGACGACGGCAGCGCCGGGACCCCCGGGATCTGGCTCCATTATGATTACATGGTCGCGCCGGATCACACCCACGCACCCAGTCCCACGGCCATCCAGAGGGTCGTGGACGCGTTCCGGCGGCACGGGGTGTCGCTGATGATCGATCCGCACCATGCCGCCATTCCGGAGCATCAGGTCATCGTCCTCGACCTCCCGGGCAGCCCTTGGACGTCCCTCGATCCGAATCATGCGGGCCCGGATGCCGTCTCCTTTGCACAGCTCAAGGCCACGTACTTTCCCCCGCGGCTGCTCCCGGCCCAGCACTACGCCATTTTCGGCCACTTTCATACGACCGACAACGCGACCCATGCCGCCAGCTATGCTCCCGGCCCAGTGCCGGAACCCGGGTCGCCGGGTCTGGCCATCCTGCCCGGCATGGATTTCGTAGTCGCCATGGCCAACCTCGACAATAAGAGCTGGCTCGAAATCGAAACCCTGAATCCCCTCCCCGGCCCGAACGCGCCGGACTACGCCGTGGCATCGATCTTCATGCACGAACTCGGTCATAACCTGGGGCTGCGTCACGCCGGAGACGCCAATGATCCGCAGTGGAAGCCGAACTATGTCAGCGTGATGAACGACGCTTACGGCGGGAGAGGGCAACCGATCCTCACGTTTTCGTCGACCACGCCGAGCGGGTTCTCCTACCGGATCGATTACTCGGATGAGACGCTGCCCGGCCTCGACGAATCGATTCTGAACGAGTCCGTGGGAGTGCAATCCCTCCATCCCGACGACGTCATTCTCTGGTGGGTGCCCGGCCCGGCGCAGCTCATGGGCCCGGCGTCGGGTCCCCTCGACTGGAACGGCGATGGGGACACGACCGACACGAACCTCTCGATCGATGTGGACAACTCCGGTTCGCTGACCTTTTTGACGGGGTTCGACGACTGGGCCTTCATCCGACAGCAGCTGTCGAAGTGACCCGGCGCACCAGATCCCCTTTTCGCCCCCTCGCTCCTCCGCTACAATTCCCGTAGCCCTGCCGAAGGAGTGCGCCATGACCGACTACCGCACCGAAAAGGACACCATGGGCGACGTCCGGGTCCCCAAGGACGCCTACTACGGCGCCCAGACCCAGCGCGCCGTGGAGAACTTCCCGGTGAGCGGCCAGCGCCTGCCGCGCACCTTCATCGCCGCGATCGCCCACCTGAAGAGCGCCTGCGCCGAGGTCAATCTCGCGCTCAAGCCGCAGCGCATGACGGCGGAGCTCTGCGCGTCGATCCAGGAGGCCTGCGCGCGCGTGGCGACGGGCGGGCTGGACGCCGAGTTCCCGATCGACGTGTTCCAGACCGGCTCCGGCACGTCGACGAACATGAACGCCAACGAGGTGATCGCCAACCTCTGCAACGAGAAGGCGGGCGGCCGCCGCGGCGTCTACAAACCGGTCCATCCGAACGACCACGTCAACATGGGCCAGTCGTCGAACGACATCATCCCGACGACGTCCCACCTCGCGGCGCTGCTGGCGATCCACAACGACCTCCAGCCCGCGCTCGACCAGCTGGCGACGTCGCTCGAGAAGAAGGCGAAGGAGTTCGACGGGATCATCAAGCTCGGCCGGACCCACCTGATGGACGCGGTCCCGGTGCGGATGGGCCAGGAGTTCGGCGGCTACGCGATGCAGGTCCGCAAGGGCCGGGAGCAGATCGAGCGCGCCTCGAAGGGCCTGGAGGAGATGGCCATCGGCGGCACGGCGACGGGGACGGGGATCAACTCCCATCCCGAGTTCGCGAAGCGCGTCTGCGCGATCCTCGAGAAGAAGCTGGGCATTCCGGTCCGCGAGGCGCGGAACCACTTCGAAGCGCAGGGCGGCCGCGACGACATGGCGATGGTCAGCGGCGCGCTGAAGGGCCTCGCCTGCTCGCTGACGAAGATCGCAAACGACATCCGCTGGATGGGCTCGGGCCCGTTCGGCGGTCTGGGGGAGCTCCAGATCCCCGACCTTCAGCCCGGATCGTCGATCATGCCCGGCAAGGTGAACCCGGTGATGAGCGAGATGCTGACCCAGATCGCCGCTCAGGTGATCGGCAACGACGCCGCGATCACGATCGGGGCCCAGGGCGGCAACTTCGAGCTGAACGTCATGATCCCCGTCATGATCGCGAACCTGCTCCAGTCGATCGCGATCCTGGCCAACGGCTCGCGCCTCTTCGCCGCCCGGTGCGTCGACGGCCTCAAGGCGAACCCCGAGAAGTGCGCGGACCTGCTCGAGAAGAGCCCGATCTCCGCGACGGCGCTCAACCCGATCATCGGCTACGAGCGCACGGCGAAGCTGATCAAGGAGGCGCTGGCGAAGAAGGTGAGCGTCAAGCAGCTCGCCATCGAGCAGGGGCTCCTCACGAAGGAGCAGGCCGACCAGGCCTTCGACTTCCGCAAGATGACGGAGCCCGGCGAGACGGCGGGCGGCGGCTAGGACTCAACACAAAGACACCAAGACACGAAGGACGACCCTCCGAGGATTTCCATCCAGGCCTTCCTTTGTGCCTTTGTGGTGCTATTTCTTCTCTCGGTGGGCGACGAGCGACTTCTTCAGCGTCGCGAAATCCTCGTCCTTCAGCGTCGAGCAGACCTTCTTCAGGATCTTCAGGAAGACCTCGATCTCGGGGTCCGTGTTGGGGCAGCCGATGTTGCCGTCGGGGCCGTTGCTGTCGGCCAGCTCGGCACCCTCGCCGTCGTGAAGGACGAACCACGGCACGCCCTGGCCCTGGGCTTTCGGGTATTTCTGATGAAGCTCCTTGCCGCCCGGGGTCTTGGCGGTATCGACGTGAAGGAGGACGAACTCCTTGGCGAGCAGCGGCGCGACTTCGGCTCGGGCCTTCCAGGCCTCGAACACGGTGCACCACCCTCAGCCCGGAGATCCGAAGGTCAGGAAGACCTTCTTCTTCGACTCCTTCGCGGAAGCGAGCGCGTCCTTGAACGCCTCGTCCGCCTTGCGGGTCTCCTGCGGGGGGATCGCCAGGGCCGCGAGAAAGACCATCGACATCAACTTCATGACAAATCCTCCATTCTGATTCTATCATGTCGGACGTGCCCCCTGTCACCCTCGACCGCATCCGCGAGGCGTACGGCCCGCTCAAGCCGATCGTCCGCCGCACGCCCCTGCTCACGTCGCGGACGCTCGACGGCATGGCGGGCGGACCGATCCACCTGAAAGCCGAAAACCTCCAGAAGACCGGCTCGTTCAAGATCCGCGGAGCCTATACCGCCCTCTCGCGCCTCTCCCCCGCCGATCGCGCCCGGGGCGTCGTCACGGCCTCGGCCGGAAACCACGCCCAGGGGATCGCCCTCGCCGCCCAACTGACCGGCCTCCAGGCCCGGGTGTTCATGCCCCTCGGGGCGTCGATCGCGAAGGTGCTCGCCACCCGCGGGTACGGCGCCGACGTCCAGCTCGCCGGCGGATCGTTCGACGAAGCCGTCGCGGCGGCGGAAGCGTTCGCGCGCGAGTCGGGCGCGCCGTTCATCTCCGCGTTCGACCACGACGACATCATCGCCGGCCAGGGCAGCGTCGCCCTCGAGCTGCTCGAGGACCTGCCGGACCTCGACACCGTCGTCATCCCGGTCGGCGGCGGCGGGCTGATCAGCGGCATGGCGGTCGCGCTCAAGGAGACCCGGCCGTCGATCCGGGTCATCGGCGTCCAGGCGGAAGGCTGCCCCGCGGCGGCCGAATCCTGGCGCGCGGGAACCGTCGTCGCCAGCCCCCAGGCGAAGACGATCGCCGACGGCATCGCGGTCAAGAAGCCGTCGCCGCGCACCGTCCAGCACATGAAGAAGCACGTCGACGACATCGTCACCGTCAGCGACGAGGAGATCGCGACCACGATCGTCACGCTGCTCGAACGGATGAAGATCCTGGTGGAAGGCGCGGGAGCGGCGGCGCTCACCGCGCTCATCTCGCGGAAGGCCGCGCCCAAGGGACGCACCGCCGTCGTGCTCTCGGGCGGCAACATCGACATCAAGCTGCTCGAAGGGCTGATCGAGCGGACGATGCTCAAGTCCGGGCGCTACGTCCGCCTCTTCTCGGCGTGCGAAGACCGGCCGGGCGGCCTGGCGGGGCTGCTCAAGACCGTCGCCGAGGCGCGCGGCAACGTCATCGAGGTGATCCACAACCGGACCAGCGCCGCGGTGCCGATCGGCTACACCGGCGTGGAGATCCTGATCGAAACCCGCGACGCCGCCCACATCGACGACGTGATCGCCCGTCTCAAGTCGGCGAGCTATCCCGTCCAGGTCATGTCGTAGCGCTATTTCTTGTCCGTGGCGTGGGGCGCCATGCCGGACTTGGAGCACACCTTCTTCAGGGCGCCGCCGATCTTGGGCTTGCAGCCGGCCTCGTGCTTGAACTCCGATTCGAGCTCACCGGTCGCGGAGCAGCTGTCGCACCGATAGCTGATCCGGGCCCGGTCTTCGGCGTCGCCCATCTTGAGGCAGTACTCGATCAGGAGGGGCTTGTTCTCGCACCGCTTGCAGGTCTTGTTGGCCAGCACGTCGTCCTTGGAAAGCTCGCGGTCGCACGAGACGCAGAACGGCGCCTTGACGATCTTCTTCAGGTCGCACGGCCCCGTCGCGTCGGGCGCGACCTTCTTCTCCTTCTTCGGATTGCCGGCCTTGACCGCGGCGAGCGCCTTTTCGAAATGCTCCGCGGGCGACTGGATGAACTTCCCGCGGCAGGGGCTGGAGCAGAACCCGACGACGACCTTCATGCCGTCGTGGGTGTACTGGGCGGTGAAGCCCGGGCGGGCCTCGCCGCCGCAGACGACGCAGAAGCGGCTGAAGGGCGTGTAGTCCTGCGCGACGGTCCCGGCGGAGATCGCCAGGAGCGCCGAGGCCGTGAGGAGAAGGCGGATGGGGGTCATCGGTCCCTCCTTGATGGTCCTCTATAAGCGTATTTGCGCTGGACGCTCGATTTGTGACGGAAAAGCAGACCGTCACATTCGGCGCGCGTGACGACTCAATAGGGTAAGGAGGCCCGGTGACCACCGGCCGGGATCAGCTTATGAACAGAGCCATCGGCGTCGCCCTACTGGTCGTGGGAGTTCTCCTGCTGGTCTGGGGCATCAACGCCTCGGATTCGGTCGGCTCGCAGATCTCGGAGACGTTCACCGGGAAGCCGACCGACAAGTCGATGTGGATGATCATCGGCGGGTGCGTGTCCGGGATCACGGGACTCGGCCTGCTGCTCTTCAGCGGCAAGCACGGCGGAACGGCCTGAGTTCGCTCCGAAACCAAGAAAGGCCACCGGGAGGCTCGCCTCCCGGTGGCCTTTTTTGTGTTCCGGAAAGTGCTACGGGCCGCCGCCGCCGGTGACCTTCGCGGCCGGGCCGCGCACCGTCGAGGCCAGGTAGTCGCGGTTCATCCGCGCGATCACTTCGATCGGGATCTCCTTGGGGCACGCCTCGGTGCACTCGGCCGCGTTGGTGCAGTGGCCGAACGCTTCGGCGTCCATCCGCTCCACCATCTTGAGCGCTCGGTCGTGGCGCTCCGGCTGGCCCTGGGGCAGCAGGCCGAGATGGGAGACCTTCGCGCCCGTGAAGAGCATCGCCGCGGCGTTGGGACACGACGCGACGCACGCGCCGCAGCCGATGCACGCCGCCGCGTTCATCGCCTCGTCCGACACCGACTTCGGGACGAGCATCGAGTTCGCCTCGGGCGCGCTGCCCGCGTTGGCGCTGATGAATCCGCCCGCCTGGATGATCCGGTCGAACGACGAGCGGTCCACCACCAGGTCCTTGAGGACCGGGAACGCTTTGGCGCGGAACGGCTCGATGACGATCGTGTCGCCGTCCTTGAACGACCGCATGTGGAGCTGGCAGGTCGTCGTGGCCTTCATCGGCCCGTGGGGGCGGCCGTTGATCATCATGCCGCACGTGCCGCAGATGCCCTCGCGGCAGTCGTGGTCGAACGCGACGGGATCCTTCCCTTCCGTGATCAGCTTCTCGTTGAGCACGTCGAGCATCTCGAGGAACGACATGTGGCTCGAGATGTTCTGGACCGGGTAGGTCTCGATCCTCCCCGGATCCTGCGCGTTCTTCTGGCGCCAGATTTTGAGCGTGAGGTTCATTACTTGTAGCTCCGCTGCGTCGGGTGGACGTAGTCGAACGTGAGCGGCTCCACGTTGCGGACCGGCTTCTGGCCCTCGCCCTTGTACTCCCAGGCCGCCACGTGGGCGAACTTGTCGTCGTTGCGTTTCGCCTCGCCGTCGGGCGTCGTGTGCTCCTCGCGGAAGTGGCCGCCGCACGACTCGTCGCGCTCCAGCGCGTCGAGGCACATCAGCTCCCCGAACTCCAGGAAGTCGGCCACGCGCCCGGCCTTTTCGAGGGCCGTGTTCAGCTCCTCGTTGGCGCCGACGACGTTGACGTTCTTCCAGAACTCGTCGCGGAGCCCCTGGATCTTCTGGATCGCCCCTTCGAGGCCCTTCGCGTTCCGCGCCATGCCGCAGTAGTCCCAGCAGATCTTGCCGAGCTCGCGGTGGAAGGAGTCGACGGTCCGCTTGCCCTTGATCCCGAGCAGCTTCTTCACGCGGCCGTCGACGTCGGCCTCGGCCTTCTTCGCGTCGGCGTGGTCGGCGGACACCTTGTCGAGCTTGGCCGTCGCGAGGTAGTTCGCGAGCGTGTACGGCAGGATGAAGTAGCCGTCGGCGAGGCCCTGCATGAGCGCGCTCGCGCCCAGCCGGTTGGCGCCGTGGTCGGAGAAGTTCGCCTCGCCCGCCACGAACAGGCCGGGGATCGAGCTCATCAGGTTGTAGTCGACCCAGAGGCCGCCCATCGTGTAGTGGACCGCCGGGTAAATGCGCATCGGGACCTGGTACGGGTTCTCGTCGGTGATGCGCTGGTACATTTCGATCAGGTTGCCGTACTTCTCCTTGATCGTCTGCTGGCCGAGCCGCTTGATCGCGTCGGCAAAGTCGAGGTACACGCCCAGGCCGCTTTCGCCCACGCCGCGGCCCTCGTCGCACACCGCCTTGGCGGCGCGGGAGGCGACGTCGCGCGGCACGAGGTTGCCGAACGCCGGATACCGGCGTTCGAGGAAGTAGTCGCGCTGGTCGTCGGGGATCTGCGAGGGCGGCCGCTTGTCGCCCTTCTCCTTCGGCGCCCACATGCGGCCGTCGTTGCGGAGCGACTCGGACATCAGCGTGAGCTTCGACTGGTACTCGCCGGTCACCGGGATGCACGTCGGGTGGATCTGGGTGTAGCACGGATTGCCCATCGCGGCGCCCTTCTTGTAGGCGCGCCAGATGGCCGTCGTGTTGCACCCCTTGGCGTTCGTCGAGAGGTAGAAGACGTTGCCGTATCCGCCGGTGGCGAGAACGACCGCGTCGGCCAGGTGGGTCTCGATCTTGCCGGTGACCATGTTCCGGGTGACGATGCCGCGCGCCCGGCCGTCGACGACGATCACTTCGAGCATTTCCGTCCGGGGATACATCGTGACGCGGCCGGCGGAGATCTGCCGCTCGAGGGACTGGTAGGCGCCGAGGAGCAGCTGCTGGCCGGTCTGGCCGCGCGCGTAGAACGTCCGGGCGACCTGCGTGCCGCCGAACGACCGGTTGGTCAGGTAGCCCGAGTACTCTCGGGCGAACGGCACGCCCTGCGCGACGCACTGGTCGATGATGTTGACGCTGATCTGGGCGAGACGGTAGACGTTCCGCTCGCGGGCGCGGTAGTCGCCGCCCTTCACCGTGTCGTAGAAGAGCCGGTAGACGGAGTCGCCGTCGTTCGAGTAGTTCTTCGCGGCGTTGATGCCGCCCTGCGCGGCGATCGAGTGGGCCCGGCGCGGGCTGTCCTGGTAGCAGAAGCACTTCACGTTGTAGCCGAGCTCGCCCAGCGTCGCGGAGCCCGCGCCGCCCGCCAGCCCGGAGCCGACCACGATGACCGTGTACTTGCGCCGGTTCGCAGGGTTGACCAGCTTGAACTCCTGCTTGTGGCGCTCCCAGGAGGTCTCGATCGGGCCGGTCGGGGCGTTCGATTTCAGTTCCATGCGTCTCTCACTTGACGAAGCCGAGCAGCACGGCCACGGGGACCGCGATGAAGCCGCCGCAGATCACCACGGCGAAGACCACCGCGATCGACCTCAGCGCGCATTCCCAGTTGGGCCGGTTCACGCCGATGGTCTGAAGCATGCTCCAGAGGCCGTGCGACAGGTGGAAGGCGATGGCCAGCATCGCCGCGATGTAGAGGCCCGAGGCGATCGGGCTGTTGAATCCGTCCACCAGATTCCGGTAGACGTCGACCTGATGCGTCTGGTCGTCGGCGTGGAAACTGGGATGGACGGTGCCGGTGGTCAGGTGGAGGATGTGATAGACGATGAAGAGCGCGATCACCGGGCCGCTCCAATACATCGTCCGCGCGGCGAACGTCGTGCCGTGAGGCTCCTTCATCGCGTACGCCACGGGGCGAGCGTCGTTCCGGAGCTTGAGGAACCGGATCGTCGCCCAGATGTGGATCCCCACGGACACCAGGAGCAGGAGGCGGGTGCCCCACAGCAGGCCCTTGGAGTCATGGAGGAACTTCGAGTAGGCGTTGATGGCCGCCGGCCCCTTGAAGATGAGCATGTTCCCGGTCACGTGGCCGATCAGGTACCCGAACATGACGACGCCGGTCAGCGCCATCAGGACCTTGAGCCCGATGTTCGAGCCGAGGAACCGCCCGAGGTACGAGCCTTGCATGAATCCTCTCTCTATCCCTAACGCGGAATGGTGAACGCCCCAATTCTATAAATCACAGTCCGAACACCAAGGAATAAACGATGATCCGGGAGGCCGCCATGGCGACCGGGGTGTCGTCGCTGGAGGCCGTCCCGCCCGTCGCTCCCTTGCTCGAGATGCCGGTCGCGACATCCACGTTCAGCGCCGCCGTGATGGCGTTCACTTCCTCGGGGGTCTTGAAGAGCGTCGTGTCCAGCTTGGCGCCGTAGTACTTCGCGAAGATGTCGGCCACCTGGACCCATCGCTGGTCGCCGTACACGCCCTTCAGGCTCTGCAGCGCCGCCCATTCGAACTTGGCGCCGCGGACCTCGAGGATCGTGTGGGGATCCTCGGAGTACAGGTGGATGAACGGCTCGCGGACCTCGCTGCGGCTGGAGGACGCCACCGTGTACTTGCTCCGCGCGGTGTCCGAGTGGGTTTTCGTCTCGGTGTAGTAGCCGAGCACGACCGCCCGCACGATCCCCTTCGGCTGGGGCAGGTCGAAGAACTGCGCGTTCAACTCGCCCGGCGCGGGCGCGGTCTCGATCGAGAAGACGAGACCCATCTCGTTCTCGACGGCCTTGAGCGCCTTGAAGATCTTGGGAGCGCGCGAGAACCGGCCCTTGTCGATCACGAAGGCGTTGATGCCGCCCTGCCGCAGCGCCAGCGCCTGGCCCTGCGCGTCCTCCTCCTTCGGAAACGCGCCGACCTTGCGCGGACCGGGCGCGCCGAGGATGACCTTCGCCTCGTAGAGGCCCAGGCCCGTCGCCTGGGCCATCGCCTTCACCTTGGCGTCGTCGCGCTTGATCCCGCCCGGAATGTAGACAAAGTAGTTGGGAACGATCATTCGCTCCGTCCTTCCCCGGCCCCCGAGGGGTTCACGCCACGTTCAGGAACCTCTGAGCGAGCCGCAGCCATGTCTCGACCCCCAACGCCAATGCATCCTCGTCAAAGTTGAAATGGGACGAATGGTGCGGATGGATGAGCCCCTTCCGCGGATTCATCGAGCCCAGGAAGAAGTAGCAGCCGGGAACCTCCTGCAGGACGAGCGACATGTCCTCCGCGCCCATCGAGACGTCCTGCTCGACCGCCGCCGCGGTGCCCGCGGCCTCGCGGACGCTGTCGCGCACCAGGTCGGTCATCGACTCCTCGTTGACCGTGGGCGGGTAGCCCCGGTGGTACTCGAATTCGAAGCGCGCCCCCATCGCCGCGGCGACGCCGCCGGCGATCCGCGGGATCTCGCGCTGCAGCTGGCGCCGCACCGACTCCTCGAACGCCCGGACCGTTCCGGTCATCTCGACCACGTCGGGGATGATGTTGTGTCGCGTCCCGCCGTGGATCTGGCCGAAGGTGACCACCGCGCTCTTCGTCGGATCGACCTTGCGGCTCACGATGTTCTGACAGGCGGTCACCACCTGGGCCGCGGTCGAGACGGGGTCGACGGTCTGATGGGGCGCGGCGCCGTGGCCGCCCCGGCCGATCACCTTCATGGTGAACTCGTCGGCGCTGGCGAACACCGGCCCGGTACGGACGCCCATCCGTCCCGTCGGCAGATCGTTCCACATGTGGATCGCGAACGCGGCGTCCACCTTGGGACCCTTGAGGAGCCCTTCGTCCATCATGGGGCCGGCGCCCCCGGGCCCTTCCTCGGCCGGCTGGAACATGAACTTCACGTTGCCCCGGAAGGAGGTCCGCTGCTTCTGGAGCAGCTTGGCCGCCATCAGCGCCATCGCGGTATGGCCGTCGTGGCCGCAGGCGTGCATGACGCCCTTGTTCCGCGAGCAATAGGGGATTTTGTTCTCTTCCGTCAGAGGCAGCGCGTCCATGTCGGCGCGGATCAGCATCGTCGGCCCGGGCCGCGACCCCTTGATGAGCGCCACCGTGCCCGTGCCGCACATCGCCTTGTGGTCGACGCCCCAGCTCTTCAGCTTCGACCGGACCAGGGCCGACGTGCGGAATTCCTTGAAGCCCTCCTCGGGGTACTGGTGGATGGCGCGCCGGAGGGCGACGAGTTCCTTGACGTTGGACCGCACGTCGGGCGAAATATTCATGAGTCCCACTATAGCACCCGCCCGGTTTTCCGCGCAAGCGATCGGCCCTCCGGGGAAACCCGGGGGTCGCGTTGCGAGATTGACCCTCCCCCCCGCCGCCGCTATAATCATCCGCATGTCTGGACACTCTCACTGGGCCACCATCAAGCACAAGAAGGGCGCCGCCGACGCGCGCCGCGGCAAGCTGTGGTCGAAGCTCTGCCGCGCCATCCAGATCGCCGCCAAGGAAGGCGGCGGCAATGCCGACATGAACCTCAAGCTCCAGAACGCGATCCTCGACGCGCGCGCCGAGAGCGTCCCCAACGACAACATCACCCGCTCCATCAAGCGCGGCACGGGCGAACTCGAAGGCGTGAGCTACGAACAGGTCACCTACGAAGGCTACGGCCCGGGCGGCACCGCGTTCATGGTCGACGCCCTGACCGACAACAAGAACCGCTCCGCCGCCGAGATGCGCAAGATGTTCGAGAACAGCGGCGGCAACCTGGGCGGCGCCGGCTCCGTCCGCTTCATGTTCCACGCCAAGGGGCTCATCCTGATCCCCACGTCCGCCGCCGGCGAGGACCAGATGATGAACGACGTCCTCGAGTCGGGCGCGGAGAACATGGAGACCGCGGGCGAGAGCTACGAGATCACCACCGCCGTCCCCGACTTCGAAAACGTCAAGAAGGCGCTCTCGAAGAAGTACAAGTTCACCTCGGCCACCCTCTCCCAGCTCGCGAAGGACCCCGTCAAGGTCGACGAGGAGACGGGCCGCAAGATCCTCAACCTGATGGAAGCGCTGGACGACAGCGAAGACGTCCAGAAGATCTACACGAACTTCGAGCTGCCCGCATCCCTCATCGGCAAGTAGTCCGCTTGGTGAAGCTCGCCGTCACCCTGGGCGACCCCGCGGGCATCGGGCCTGAAGTCGTCGACAAGGCCCTCCAGGAATCCTTCGACGCGGAACTCACCGTCCTCGGCTCCCGCACCGGCGGCGGCAAGGAAGCCCTTGCCGCGATCGACCAGGCCCTCGACCTCGCGCTCGCGAAGAAAGTCGACGGCATCGTCACTGCGCCGGTGTCGAAGGAGCGGATCTCCAGGACCGGCGTCCCGTTCATCGGCCACACCGAGCACCTGGCGGCCCGCGCGGGTGTGAAGCAGCCCGTGATGTGCTTCGTCGCCGGATCGCTGCGCGTCGCGCTCGTGACGACGCACGTGTCGCTCCGCAAGCTGCCGGCGATGGTCACGGCCGACCGCATCCTGGGAATCCTGCGCGAGACCTCCGCGGGCCTCCGCGACTTCTTCGGCGTGCTGGAGCCGCGGCTCGCCGTCTGCGGCCTCAATCCCCACGCGGGCGAGGACGGCGAGTTCGGACGCGAGGAGATCGAGATCATCGCGCCGGCGATCGACGCGGCGCGCAAGGAGGGGATCAAGGCCGAGGGCCCCTACGCGGCCGACACCGTCTGGAAGCGCCCCTGCGATGCGATCGTCGCGATGTACCACGACCAGGGGCTGGGCCCGATCAAGGCGATGCATCCCGACGCGGTGAACGTCACGCTCGGGCTGCCGTTCGTCCGGACGTCGCCCGATCACGGGACCGCGTTCGACATCGCGGGCAAAGGGGTCGCGGATCCGAAGCCGATGATTGCGGCGATCCGCCTCGCGGTCGAGATGTGCCGGGCAAAGAAGCCCTTGCTGTAGGCTACTTGTCGTGAGCGAGCACTGCGGCTTCGCCGCAGGCGAGTCGACCTACTGTTTATCCCACTCCAGCGCCTGGGTCCGGATGGGGACGGTCATCCCTTCCGAAAAGATCTCGGACTTGGCGACGCCGCCCGGAATGTCCTTCGTCATCCATGCCTTCAGGTTCACTTTCGGCGCCTTGGCGGTCGCCTCGGTCTCGATCTCGTAGAGACGGCACTTGAGCGCCTTGCCGGAGATCGTGATCTCTTCATCCTTCTCGGCGATCGTCTTCCCCTGCGGCGGCGCCTTCGCCTTGATCTCGTGGCGCTTCGCCGGCTGGTCGATCGCCCGGTCGTCCTTCTTCATCCGGGTCAGGATCTCGAGGACGACCTTCTCCCCCGTCACCTCGAGCAGCCGGGTCACGGACTCGTACTCGATCCTTTTCCCCTGGTTCTCCATCACCATGCGGTTCTTCACCCACGAGCCCGGCTTGCAGTTCGCCCAGTGCTGGTACTCCGGATTGTCCTGCTCCTGCGTCGCCAGGAGCATCAGCGCCAGCGCGGCGACGACGAGTTTCATGCCTTCCTCCCGGCGGCGAGCAGCCCTTCCGCGTGCTGCTCGGCGCATGGACCCAGACCCGTGAGACTATATCCGCCCTCGAGCGCCGAAACCACGGGAATGCCGATGCCGCAGACGACGTCGGTCATCGTCCGGTAGTCCTGGGGCTTCAGGTTCAGGCCGCCGATCGGATCGCCCTCGTAGGCGTCGAAGCCGCACGAGACGATGAGGAACTCCGGCTTGAACTCCTTCGCCGCCTTCGTCACGCCCTTGCGGAAGACCTCCAGGACCTCCTCGCGCGGCGTGTCGATGTCCATCGGCAGATTGATGATGTTGCCCGCGCCCCGCTCGAGGGCGCTGCCCGTGCCGGGATAGAACGGGGAACGGTGGGTGGACAGGTACCAGACCGTCGGATCGTCCTCGAACGTGTCCTGCGTGCCGTTGCCGTGATGGACGTCCCAGTCGACGATCAGGACCCGCTTCTTCAGGAACCGCGCGGCGATCGCGACGTTGTTGAAAAGACAGAAGCCCATCCCCCGCTCCGGCGTCGCGTGATGGCCGGGCGGACGGACGAGGCAGAGCGCGGTGCGGTCGCGCCCGTCCCGCAGGGCCTCGACCGCCGCGAGCACGCCCCCCGCCGCGCGGACCGCGACCTCGTACGACCTCTCGTTGAGGAACGTGTCGGCGTCGAACCATCCGCCGCCCCGCACCGACGCTTCCCGGACGACCTCGACGTACGCCGGATGATGGACCAGCGCGAGTTCCTGCCCGGTAGCGTCGCGCGGCGCCAGCGGCGTGAGCCGCTTCAGCAGTCCGACCTTCTTGAAATGGTCGAGGATCGCCGTGACCCGCTCCGGACATTCCACGTGGCCGGGCGCGTGGTGCTCGAGGTAGATCGGATCGGAAACCAGGAGGGTCACGCGCCCGAGTATACCGACCAAATCCGAAATCCGAAAACCGAAATCCGAACGACCGCGCCGGAACGGCATTCTGACGTTGCGCATCCCTTTCGGATTTCGGATTTCGGATTTCGGCTTTCCCGCTATAATCCGCCCGCCCATGACAGATCGGCCCGTGATCGTGGTGGCGCCCAACGCGTTCAAGGAGACCTTCTCGCCCCACGAGGCCGCCCGACTGATCGCCCGCGGCCTCCGCCGAGCCCTCGACGCCCGCCTGATCCTGGTTCCCGTGGCCGACGGCGGGGACGGCACCCTCGACGCGCTTCGCGCCTCGATCGGCGGCCGCCTGGTGCAGGTGAAGGTGACGGGGCCGCTGCGCATGCCCGTGCGCGCCTCCTATCTGAGGGCCGGCCGCACGGCGGTGATCGAGATGGCCAAGGCCAGCGGCCTCAAGCTCGTCCCGCCCGCCCAGCGCGATCCGATGGTCACGACGACGCGCGGGACCGGCGAGCTGATCGCGCACGCCTACGCGCGCGGCGCGAGGCGCATCCTGCTGGGCGTCGGCGGCAGCGCGACGGTCGACGGCGGCGTCGGCGCCCTGGAAGTCGTCACGCCCGCGATGGCGCGGTGCGTCACGATCCTATGCGACGTGCGGAATCCGCTTCTGGGCCCCAAGGGGGCGGCGCGGGTCTTCGGGCCCCAAAAAGGGGCGACGCCGGGCCAGGTGAGGCTTCTCGAGCATCGCCTGGCCGTGTGGGCCCGCGAGCTGCGGCAGCGCACCGGAGTGGATGTCCGCCGGATCCCCGGCACCGGCGCCGCGGGCGGCCTGCCGGCGGGATTGATCGCCTACGGCGCAAGACTCGTCCCCGGCGCCGAGTACATCCTCAAGGAAGCCGGCTTCCCCCGCCCCTGCGACTTCGTCGTCACCGGCGAAGGCTGCGTCGACCCGACCTCGCTCGGCGGCAAGGTGGTGGGCACGGTCCTCAAGCTCTCCCCGGCGCCGGTCGTGCTGGTCTGCGGCCGCTGCGACCTGAAGCGGCGGGCCTTCGAGACCGGCGACCGCGCCCCCGAGGCCCTGGTCCGCGCCGCGGAACGGGCCGGCAACTGGATTAAAGGTCGCCTGCGCTCCGGCCGATAAGAATCTTTGCGGCTCAATTGCTGGGGCGTCACATGAAACCGTTCGACCTGCTGCTCCTGTCCGTCGCGATCGGCCTCACCTGCTTCACGTGCTACATGTTCTGCACCGGCGGCGAGCCGCTCTCCGCGGTTGCCCCCGACGCCACGATCCAGGCGCCGCGGAACGCCGCCTTCAAGTCGGTCGTGCTCCATCACAGCGCCACCCACGGCGGCAGCGCGGCCGCCTTCGAGCGCAACCATCGCGCGCGCCTCGGCGGCCTGGCCTATCACTTCATCATCGGGAACGGCTCCGGCGCGGCGGACGGGACCGTCGAAATCGGCTACCGGTGGCGCGACCAGCTCCCCGGGCCCCACACGAAGAACCAGGACATCAACCTCGAATCGATCGCGATCTGCCTGGTCGGCGACCTCGAATCGTCCGCGCCGACGAAGAAGCAGATGGCCGCCCTGCTGAATCTGCTCGAGAAGGTGTGCCGCGAAGCCCAGATCCCCGCGGATCGCGTCCGTTCCCACCGCGAGGTCGACGCCGAGACGCTCTGCCCGGGCCGCGGTCTTCCGATGGACGGGATCCGCGAAGCCCTCACCGCCCGGCTCGGCGTTCCGACCGCGAAGATCGGCCGCTAGCTCAGGGCAGGTCCGCGACCTTCCACTGTCCCCCGACCAGCCGCCAGTGCATCGTCAGCTCCGAATCGGGGCGTGAACCGTCCTTGCTGACGACTTCGCAGACGAGACCGACGCTCGCCGTGTCGCCCGACACGACGATGGTCCGGTACTGAGCCTTGCGGAACTTGGTGCCCTGCTTGACGCGTTCCTGCACCGCGCGCTGGACCGTCGCTTCATCGCCCTGCTTGGGGGCGACGAAGCTCATGATCTCGGCGACCTCGCCGCGGTTGAACACGGTGATGTAGTCGTCGCACCGCCGGCGCAGCTCCTGTTCCACGGGACCGAGCCGGGTCAGGTGGAATCCCTTGATCGTCCGTTCCAGCAGCAGGGACTCGGTGTTCAGTTTCGCCAGCTTGGCGTCGTCGTCCGGCGTCTTCTCGCGCTTCAGCCGGAGACGCTCCATGTCGCGCTGGATGGTCATGAAGTATTCGCCCAGGACGTCGCGGATGTCCTCGACTTCCTTGTTCGCCTGCTCGAGGGCGATCTCCTTCCGCTTCTTCTCCTCGTCGCTGGCCGCCTGCTTCTGGAGCACGTTCTCGTACACGGCCTGCTGGACGTCGTGGAACTTCTTGAGATAGGGACGACCTTCGTCCATCCGGCCCGCCGCAAACAAGGCCAGTCCCAGGTACCGGTAGGCCTGCCAGGCGTCGGGATGTTTGGCGAGGACCTTCTGGAATTCCCCGATGGCCAGATCCCGTTCCTTCTGGCGGTTGAGGGTGTCGTCGATCGGGAACGGGAACGGAAGAATGCTGGTTGCCCGCTGATAATAGAGCATCCCGAGGCCGTAGTGCGGGGCCATATCCTCGGGCTTTTCCTTTGCCCGGCGCACGAAAATCTCGTAGGCCTGCGCGTGGCTGTCGACCGCCTCCTTGAACATGCGCTTCGATTCCGGGATCTTCCCCTGGGCCGCCATGTCGGTGGCGCTCTTGAAGAGGGAGTTGCCGTACTCGCGCGAAGCGTTGGCGAGGCCGAGCCAGCCCAGTTCGTGATCGGGGCAGCGCTCGATGCACAGCGAATAGATCTGGCGCGCCTGGTAGTAGTTGCCGCCTTCGAAGGCGACTTTGCCCAATTCGAAGGAGGTCTGGGCGCCTTGATGGTCCTGGCAGGTATGACAGCCGCCGATCAGCGCCGCAAGCGCAACGGCCGCCGCCCCCAGGACCGCGCTCTGCCTAGACATGCGTCAGACTCCTCTTGATCACTTCCTCGACGGGCGCCTCACCCTTGAGATCCTTGAGCGCCCGCCGCACGGCCTCCTCGGCCTGACGGCGGTCGTAGCCCAGAGACACCAGCGCCCCCACGGCGTCCTTACTAGTGGACGATTCCCCGCCCTCTTTCCCTGCCGCCGAGGGAAGCTTTCCTTTCAGTTCGACGATCAGCCGGTTGGCGATCTTCTCGCCGATCCCCTTGATGTTCTTCAGGAACCCGACGTCCTCCTCCTCGATCGCGCGCGACAGGTCCTCGGGCGTGACGCTCGACAGGATCGCGATCGCCTTGGCGGGCCCCAGCTGCTGGACCCCTTCGACCAGCCGGAGGAAGATCTCCCGCTCCCGCTCGGTGATGAATCCGTAGAGGCGAAGATCGTCGTCGGTGACTTTGAGGTAGGTGAACAGGCGGACGGTTCCCTCGCGCGGCAGCTTCTCGTAGGTCGACAGGGGGATTTCCACGCGGTAGCCCACGCCCCCCACATCCACCACCGCATACCCCGGCTTGCGCGCGGCAATGCGCCCGTTTAGAAAGTCGTACACGGGGGCGGATTATACAGGAAAATCCCGAATCCAAAATCCCAATTCCCGATAAGATCCTCGTATGCCGCTCCCCCTCCCGGACGCCCGAGACGGACTGAATCCGTGGTCCCGGCTCATCCTCAAGGGTCTCGTCGAAGCCGATGCCGCCTCCGACGGCCGACACCTGAAAACGGTGAAGCTTCTGCGGCCCATCGCCGCCTCGACGGGCGCCTCGGTCGTCGATCTCTATGCCGTGCTGCTCCGACTTGCCCGGGATTGGGTGTGTCGCTATCCGCTCATCGACAATCAGGGCAACATCGGCAGCATCGACGGCGATCCCCCGGCGGGCATGCGGTACAACGAAATGCGTCTCAGCCGATTCGGAGAAGCGATCCTGGCGGAGGGCGCCCCGGACTCGCCCGCCCCCAGCCACTTTCCTCACCTGTTGTGCAACGGTTCGTGGACCCACGGCGGTCGGGTCGTCACGGTTTCGACCATCGAGGCCAGGAATGACGAAATGGAGACGCCTGGCCCGGAGGATACCGTCCCGCTCGATGAATGGACCGGAGGCGAACTCCTCTCCCACTTCCCCCCGCACAATCTCGGGGAGATCGCCACGGCGCTGCTTCACTTGATCGATCATCCGCAGGCGGACTTGAACAAGATCCTCGAACTGGTCTCCGCTCCGGATTTTCCCACCGGAGGAACCGTGATCGCCGACGGATCGTTAAGACGGCTTTATGAGACGGGAACCGGCGCTCTGACGATCCTGGGGAGAGCACAGCTCGAAGCGGGCCAGCGCGGGAAGAAGGTCATCGAGATCACAGAGATTCCCTACGGGGTTTCGAAGACCGCGCTCATCGAAGACATTGCGGGCAAAGTGAAGGAGAAAGAAATCCTCGGCATCTCGGACATTCGGGACCTCTCCAGCCGGGAGGGGATGTGTCTCCAGATCGAGGTCCGAAGGGGATACGACGAAGAACGCGTCTTGAGCTCGGTGATGACCGACACGCCCATGAAGCACGCGCTCGAATTCAGGATGATCGCCAGCGGCGCGGGCGCTGAAACCCCTGTTTCCCTGCTCCAGCTGATGCAAACCTACCTCGAGCACCGCCGGAAGTGCCTCGGGCTTCGCAAGGGCCGGAATGGCGACGACCGGCTTCGGGTCGATGTCTCCCTCTGGCGGGAACAATCCGATCCCCGACGGACGCAGATCCGGCCGGTCAGCTGACCAGCTCGCGGTACAGACGCGCGTAGGCGTCGAGCATGGTCTGCGACGAGAAGTGGTCGCGGACGTGGCGGGCCGCCTTCCGAGTCAGGGCGAGGCCCATCTCCGGCGCGCCGGCCAGGCGTACGATCGCGCGGGCCAGCGCCTCGGGATTGGCCGACGGCACGAGCAGGCCCGTTTCGCCGTCGCGCACCACGTCGCCCACGCCGCCGACGTCGGTCGCGATCGCGGGGACGCCCGCCGCCATCGCCTCCAGCAGCGCCAGCCCCTGGCTCTCGTAGAGCGAGGGCTGGACGAACAGGTCGAACGACGGAAGCATCTCGGCGCTGTCCTTTTCACCCGTAAACGTGACCGAACCGTCGAGGCCCAGGCTGGACGCGCGGCCCCGAAGGTCGCCCTCGAGCGCTCCGTACCCCACGAGGACCAGCCGCGCCTTCGGCCACTCGCGCAGCACGGCCGGCATCGCCTGGATCAGATACCGGTGCCCCTTCTCCTCGGACAGCCGCCCCACCGCGCCGATGACCGGCGCGCCGTCGAACGCGCGCAGCCGCGGCCGCGCAAACCGATCCAGGTCGATCCCGTTTCTCACGACGACGTACTTCGACGCGGGCGACAGCCGCAGAGCCACCTGCTGTTCGAGATCGGGCGCCGACAGCGCAGTGATCCGGTCCGCGCATCCCTGGGCCGCCCGCGTAATCCAGCGCAGCATCTCGAGCTTGAGCCCGCCCGGCACGCCGGGGATGTTGGCGCCCCGCGAGAAGATGTGGCCGTGCGGCGTGAAGACCACCGCCGGGACCCCCGCGATCCGCCCGGCCAACGAGGCCAGCACGCCCGCCTTGTAGGTGTGGGCATGGACGATATCGGGACGCTCCTTGGCGAAGATCCTCGTCAGCCGCACCAGGGCCGCCGCGTCGGTTCGGGGGTGGATCTCGCGGACGAGCTCCGGCACGACGAGCGCCCCCGCCGGCGCCGATTCCGGACCGCAGATGAGCGTCTGCTCGAACTCCTCCCGCGGGAGCAGATCCAGCAGGCACCGGACCACCTGCTGCGCTCCGCCCCGGACGAAGCGCGTAATGACCTGGGCGATGCGCAGCCGGTTCATGGCAGGTGATTCGCCAGATAGAGCAGGGATGCCTCGAGATCCCTGTAGTCGACGATGCCGTCGGCGACGCTCGGGTCGAGCACGTCGCGGAGAAAGCCGAGCGCGTAGGACCAGCGCCGCTCCGGGTGGCGGAGCGCGCTCCAGGCGGCCGCAGCGTCGAGCGGGAGGAATCGAAGCTTCACGCCGGCCTGGTACCCGGGCGCATCGCCGATCGTCTCGCCCATCGCCCGGCGGCAGAGAAGCTCCGGGAAATTCACGCCCGCGCGGGTCGCCAGCGCCATCGATCCCCAGAATCGCGGGTTGATCTCCATCAGCCGATAGTCGTCGTCCTTCTTGAACTCCACCATCGCGACACCGGTCCAGCCGAGCTCGCCGATCACCGACGCGGCATAGCCGGTGAGACGATCGTCCACGACCGACACGCACAGCGTGCTCGGCCCGCCCGAAACCGGATACTCCCGGATCCGCCGGTGGGCGAACGCCGCGAGCACCTTTCCCTGATCCGCCAGGATCCCCACGCCGTACCCGGGCCCCTCGACTTTTTCCTGGATGAGCGGAAAGGGCTTGAGGGCATGGAGCGATCGGTAGGCCTGCCGCACGTCGTCCGCCGTCCGTCCCACGGCGTACCTCTGGCCGGGCTCCAGCACGGTTCCGGCGTCGTCGCGCAGCTTCACGACCGCCGGAAACCTCAGCCGCTCCAGCACGCCTTCGAGCTCCTCGTCGTCTTCGGGCGCGTACGTGACCGGGATCGGCACGCCGACCTTCCTCGCGACCGCAAGCGCGGCCGACTTGTCGTTCGCGCGCCGCAGCAGCGCCGCGGGCGGGATCGGCAGCCGCGCCGGGATCTTTTCGCGTTGGGCCGCGCACGCCAGGGCGACGTTGGTGGAGACCGGCAGGACGATGTCGAAGCCCGAAGCGCGCTCCGCCAGCGCCTCGAGGAACTCGCCGTCGTCGCGCAGCGTCGGCAGGACGTCGTGGCGCGACACGTATTTCGACCGGAAGGAGGCCGGCGTCTTCAGGGCGAACCGGTCCTGCTCCACGACGGCGATCTCGGCGCCGGCACGGCCCAGCGCGCGGACCACCGCGAGCGCCACGCGGTTAGCGCCGTCCGTGACCAGGACCTTCACGCACCACCTCGACGAACACCTGTTCGACGCGCTCGACCACCTTGGCCCAGTCGTAGTGGGCCGCCACGTGGGCGCGGCATCGCGCGCCCAGCGATCCGTCGCGCTCCGCGAGGAACCGCCGGATTCCGCCCGCGATCGCCTGCGGCGTGGAATCGTCGAACACCATCTTGAGCGGTCCGAGCACCTCGGGGATCGCCCCGACCGGCGTCCCCATCGCCGGCGTCCCGCACGCCATCGCCTCGATCGCCACGAGCCCGAAGCCCTCGAGCGCCCGCGTCGGAAGGACGAAAAGATCCGCCGACCGGTAGAGCGCGGGAAGATCTTCGTCCCGCACGTAGCCGAGGAACTTCGCCGGGACCTTGAGCGACGCGGCAAGCCCCTCGAGCTCCGCGCGGAGCGGACCGTCTCCGCCGATCACCACCTGCAGCCCCGGGACCTCCGCCGCGGCCCGGATCAGGAGGTCGATCCCCATGCGCTCCACCAGGCGCCGGACCGTCAGCGCCACAGGCCCCGGGCCGATCCCGAACCGCGCGCGGTTCTGCTCCCGCGTTCCGTCCGGAGCGAAGCGGGTCAGGTCCACGGCGCCCGGGATCAGGGTGACTTTGCGGTCCGGGACCTTCCGGTGATGGGCCTTGAGTTCCCGTCGGATGAACTCGCTCTCCACGAACACGGCGTCGCTTCCCTGGAGCGCGAGATCCTCCATGCGGTTCCGGAAGGTCGTGTTGAAGATGCGGGAGACGAAGTGGGCGTCGGGGTTCGACGCCTTCCATTCCGCCGCCCACGGCGAGATGAACCAGTAGACCTTCGGCACGGAGCCCGACGCGGGACTCTCGGCGATGCCGGAGGCGCAGAGCGGCTGGTTCAGGACCAGGAGATCGATCGACCGGTCCGCATGAAGCGCGCCGAACCGCTCGCTGTTCATCTTCGTCGCGTAGGAGAGCCGCTTCGACGAGGACAATTCGGGCCGGTGCGGGTACGTGTGGAACGTCACCTTCTCGACGTTCGCGCCGTCGGCCGGACCGAGCTCGCTCACCGCGGCCAGCACGTGAACCTCGTGGCCCCGGGCCGCCAGCAGCCGGTCCATGTCGAACGCGAACCGGCTGTTGCCCGGAGCGTAGAAGTCGTGGACGTGGAGGATTCTCATCGCCGGGCCGCCGCCTTTTCGTAGATCTCGACCGTCTGGGCGGCCGTCCGTCCCCACGTGTGCTCTAAGACCCGCGCCAGGCCCTTCTCGACCAGCGCCGCCCGGAGCGCGGCGTCGCCGGCCATGCGCTTGAGCGCTTCCGCCAGTTCGCCGACGGAGCCGGGGGTCACCAGGAGGGCCGCATCCCCCGCCGCCTCCGGGAGGGCTCCCCCCGTCGTGGTGATCACCGGCACGCGGCTCGCCATCGCCTCGAGGACCGGAAGTCCGAATCCCTCATCCTGCGAAGGATACACGAAGGCCAGCGCTCCCTGGTAGAGCGCGGCCAGCTCGTCGTCCGCCACGCGGCCGAGGTAGGTCACGCCTTCCGCGCCCCGGCGGACCCGCTCCAGGACCTCGCCGCCGCCGAATTCCAGCGCGCCCGCGAGGACCAGCGTGGCCCGGACCTGCCGGCGGACGGACTCGAACGCGTCGAGCAGGACGGGGACGTTTTTCCGCCGCGTGATGTTCCCGACGCAGAGGAAATACGGCGATCGGACGGCCCGCTTGTCGCGCAATCGCTCGGCTTCGGCGGGCGTCGGCGCGAACGCCGACGGGTTGACGCCGGTCCGCACCGCGTGGACCTTGCCCTGGGCGGCGGGAAGGAGAGATTCCAGGTCCTTCGCCGTCGCGGCGGACATCGCGATCACCGCGCTCGCCCGCTCCATCGACGCCGGGAGCGCGCGGTTCCAATAGAGCCGGAAGCCGAGCGGGTAGCATTCGGGCTTCTTGAGGAAGATCACGTCGTAGATCGTCGCGACGCTGGCACACGCAAGCCCCGCAGGCACGAAGCTCTTCGTGCAATGGAGGACGTCCAATCGCTCCTCGCGCGCCAGGTCCGCCAGCCGGCAGTGGTCGAACTTGAGCCTCGCCAGCTTCCCCATCGACGGAATCGCGACGCGCCGCCCTCCCGGGGGAACCGGCAGGTCCGTGGAGTCGGTCAGCAGGGCGATCTCATGGCTCGGGGAGAGCCGGGCGATCGCCCGGACGAGCTCGGTGATGTACCGCTCCACGCCGCTGGGGGCGGGAGTCGCCATGTTGGGGGCGTAGATCCCGATGCGCATCAGCGGGTGGCGCGATAGGCCGCGATCCCCCGGGCGAATCCCTGAAGGCCGACCGCGATCAGCGCCACCGACCCATGCTCGAGAGCGAAGAGCCCGAGCCGGAGCGTGCGCTTGAGGAAGAACAGGGGCAACAGGGCGCGCCGCGCGTGGCGCAGCACGAACAGGACGCTGTTGTGGGAATGCCAGTACAGCCAGTCCTCGAACCGCGGCGCCCGGCAGCCTCCCGTCGGCAGGTGCAGATGCTCCAGGGAGGCCCGCGGCTCGAAGACGAGCCGGACCCCCACCCGCCGGGCACGCAGGCAGAAGTCCGTCTCCTCGCCGATCGAGGAGCCGCCGTACGTCTTGTCGAAGCCTCCCACCCGGCCGAAGACGGACCGGCGGAAGGACATGTTGCCGCCCGGAAGGTGATCGACGTCGCACCGCGTCGTCGCGCCGAAGTTGCGGACGACCTTGCCGTCGCTCTCCCGGAATTTCCCGATGGACGAGCCGCCGGAATCGTAGCCGCCCTGGACGCGCCCCCCCACGCCTCCCACCTCCCGATCGGCATACGCCTCGGCGTGGAACCGGATCAGGTCGGGGTCGGGAATGCTGTCGTCGTCGAGGAAGAGGACCACGTCTCCCGTCGCCAGGCCGATCCCGACGTTGCGGGCGTTGGGAAGTCCGCGCTCCGGGATCCGGTGGTGCCGGACCCCGGGAGTCGCCGCGGCATAGGACGCCACCCGCTCATCGGGCAGCGCCGACTGGTCGACGATGATGATCTCGTGAGGCGCCACGGTCTGATGCTCCAGATGGCGGAGCAGATTGTAGATCGCCTGGGGGCGATCCAACGTCGGCAGGACAAGAGAGACGCGGACGGAGTCCATCAGTTTTCTTTATCGGTAGAAGTATACCCCTCGGATCAGGGGGCCATGGCCCGGCGCAGACTCTCCTCGACCTGCCCCACCGCCCGGTTCCAGCCGAACTGGGACTCCGCCAAGGCCCGTCCGTTGAGCGCCGTCCTCGACCGTCGATCCGGCGAAGCGATCGCCGCCTTCATCAGCGTGGCAAAGTGATCCACGTCGAGGGGGCCGGCGTCGCCGATGTCGTGGCGCTCGACGAAGTCGCGGATCTCCTGCTGGTCGGTGGCGACGACGACCGGACGACCCGCCGCCATGTATTCGTAGAGTTTGAGGGGGGAGAATCCGAACTGGGCGTGCGGGCTCTTGAGCACGTACGCGCAGACGTCGGCCGCGGCGATGTAGTCCGGAACCCGTTCGTGGGGAACCCGCCCGGCATGGAGGATGTCGCCCCCGGTAGGACCGTCCTTCCCCACCAGCACCAGCAGGGCCTTGGACCGGGCGGCCGCCGCGATCAGCAGGTCGATCGCGTGATGGGCGAAGAAGCCGGCGACGCAGACGATGATGGGCCGGTCGAGCGGCAATCCCAACTTCGCGCGCGCGGCGTCGCGATCCGAGGGCTTGAAGAGGTCGGTATCGACGCCGTTGGGCACCACGTCGATGCGGTTCTCGGGAAACTCGTACTTCTGCGCGAGCGCCTGCCGCAGGAGGGGCGAGACCGTCACGATGCGCGCCGCCCGCTTCAGCGTGAACCGGTGCGACTTGCGCACCGCCGCGCGGCGCCAGCCCTTGACCTCGTACTCGAGGAGCCCGTTGATCTCGACGACGAGCGGCTTCGCGAGCCGTCCTGCCGCAAGCGCCGGCGTCACCGTGGCGTGAATCCCGCGGACGTAGATCAGGTCGGGGCGGAACGCGCGGCCGCTCCGGACGAACGTCGCCAGCGAGCCGGCGAGGTGCTGGATCTTCCCCGGCGGCAACGGATCGCACTCCGCGTTCACTCCGGGCGCCTTGCCGCCCGGGCAGACCAGCTTGACCGTGTGGCCGCGCGCCGCAAGGCCGTTGACGATCGACCGGACATGCACCGACCACGCGAACGGAACGGTGAGATCGTCGAACGTCAGGTAAAGGATTCTCATGGTGCCGGAAGGGAGTTTAGCACGGAGCGTCCCATGCTGCCGGATGCCGAATGTTGACCTGAGTCAACATTTGACTTGGGGAGCGTGAAAAGCTCAGTGCGGCTGAGGGCGCGGCGCTTTCGCGAGCGCTTCGATGCGGGCAAGCAGGCGGGGGAAATTCTTGCGCGCGTCGGCGCGGGCCAGGGAGATCGCCCGGCCCCGGAGCGCGACTTCCTGCCGGTTCTGTTCGCTCTCGGCCACCTTGATCAGCACCTTCGAGAGCGCTTCGGAGTTGCCGCCCGGAAAGACCCAGCCCGACTGGCCGTCGGCGATCCATTCGCGGTTGGCGGGGATGTCGCTCGCGACGACCGGCAGTCCGGACGCCATCGCTTCGAGCAGGCCGAGCGACGCGCTGTCGCTCCGGGAGCAGGTGACATAGATATCGCCGGCCGCCAGGTGCTCCGGAATCTTCTCGTTTTCGACCATGCCGATGAACTTGACGCGGTCGGCGACCTTGAGGTCCGTCGCCCGCTTCTCGAGGTCGGCGCGCAGGTTGCCTTCGCCGACGAGCGCCACGGCGAACTTCTCCATGCCGGGCTTGGCCAGCGCGGCCAGGAGCGTGGGATGGTCGTACATCTCCTTGAGCGGCCGGGTGGAGATGATGACCGTCTTGTCGGCGATCCCCCACTGGGCGCGAAGGGCGTCGTTCCGCGGACGCGGCTCGAACTTGCCGCCGTCGAGCTCGATGGGCAGCACTTCGACGGCGTCGGGCCGCAGCCGCGCGAGACGCTTGGCCTCCTCGGCCGCCGTCTTGGAGTTGCAGACGACGAGGTCCGCCGTCCGCAGCGCCTTGGTCGCCCGCTCCGCGAAGCCCCGGTGGAGCTTCGGCCAGACCAGGATGTCCGAACCCCAGGGGAAGAGACAGAGCGGCTTGGCGAGCGCGTGGGCGGCAACGTAGCCGGAGGTCAGCGCCCAGTTGGCGAAGACGACGTCGAACCGGTTGCGGCGCATCACTTCCTTGATCTTGAGGCACGCGCGCGCTTCGTCCCGCCGGTACTCGACTGCGCGGATCAGCCTCCATCGGCTGGCGCCGGCGCCGTCGGGATACGTCGCGTATCTCTCGTGGATGATGTTGAGCCCCATCTCCGTGACGAACTTGGGGAGCTCCGGGGCGCGGTGGAAGAACGTCAGCAGCGTGACCGAATGGCCCGCCGCGCGGAACTGCGAGAGCAGCCGCTCGTCGTGGACGTTGAGGATGTCGGACAAGTAGAGGATGTTCATGCGGCCACGGATTTACCAGGGGATTTCAGGACGTCGAGGTCATAGTCGTCCACGATGCGGAACGCGCGGGCCATCCCCCAGCCGAGACCGGCGGACAGGAGGAACGCGACGCTGAGGAGCAGGAAAGCCCGGGGACGGCTGTCGATCGCGGGCAAATGAGGAGCCAGTGCCCACCACCCCGCGTACACTCCGGCCAGCGGCACCGCAAGCACGGCGGGCTTGAGAAGGGCGTTTCCCACGTACTCTCTCCAGCGGAACTCCAGGAACCCGCGCAACCCGATCATGAAGGCGATCTGGATCAAAGCCAAGCCCGCCGACACCGAGGCGGCTAAGCCGACGTAATCATAGCGTCGCCCCACGGTCATGTAAAGAATCACGGTCGCTCCCAGACCCATTCCGCTGCAGGCCGCGGTCCACCCCGCCCTTCCCAACGCCGCGGCCACGGACTGGCCGCACGACCCGATCGCCGTCGCGATGCCTCCGATGGCCATGATCCGCAGCACCAGGACCGCCTCGGGCAGGGGCCGCTTCATCCAGAACATCATGAGCTCGCGGCCGAACAGCGCCGCGAATCCGAGCAGACCCACCCCCGCCAGCGCATGGTACTTCGTGCCGCGGAGGAACAGCACCCGGACCCGGTCGAGATCCCCGCGGGCGGCGAGGTCGGAAGCCGCCGACAGGATTCCGGAAGAGAGCACGGTGATGGCCCCGGCGAGCCGGTCCATCAGCTGCGCGCCGAGCTGGTAAACCGCGATCATCGCATCCGAGGGCGCCCAGCGACTGATCACGACCCGGTCGTTGCGGAAGCCCTGGAAGAACATCAGGTTGGCCTGGAATTTCCAGCCGTGGGACAGGAGACGGCGGAACTCGGCGCCGGAAAATCGGGCCGGCGAGAACGTCATCGGATAGCCCTGGCGGGCGATCATCCCCAGCAGGATCACGATCTGCAGGACGGCAAACAGCAGGCCGTTCAACATCAATCCCCGGAGCCCCCAGCCAAGCTCGAGAAAGGCCACCTGCCCCCCCACCCAGAGCGGCGTGACGGCGATCGCCATGAGGTTGGTGAGATCGTGGCGCTGGAGGCCCTGAAGCGTGTTGATCAGGTGACGCATCACGACGGTGAGAACCGATTGCGCGGCCAGCCCGACGAAGATCGGAACCGCCATGGCGAGATCGGCTCGGGGAGCGTTTTGGCGGATGAGCGCGGGAGCGACGGCCGCCGCCACTCCCACCAGCAGGGCGCCGACGACGAGATCGAACGTCAGCCAGGTCGCCCACAAGGTCCGAAGACCTTCGAGATCGCCCTTCGCGCGGCGCTCGGTCACCTCGCGGACGACCGGCCCCCAGAGCCCCAGGTCGAAGAATGAGAACCAGTTGGCCAGCGTGAAGAGGATCACCCAGATACCGTACTGATCCATCGACACCCGGCTGATGGTATAGGGGACCAGCACGATCGGAATCACGAACTGGACGCCGAAACCGCCGACCGACCAGAGCGTGTTCCGGGCGAGGACGGACTTGGACGCCGCCGCGCTCACTTCTTCACCTCGTCCAGGATCTTGGCGAGGCGGTGCGTCAGGTTGCGCCGGAGGAACGGTTCCGTCGACGGCGCAATATATCGCTCCAGGGATTCGATGAAGGTCTTCAGGACCTGGACCCAGGAGGCGGGGGTCGCGTAGTCCACCCAGGCCCCGGCTCCCGTGCGCGACAGCCACTCGGCGGCGGCACCGTACCGGGGCACGATCGCGAACGTCGGCCGTCCCGCCCGGAGATACTCGTAGAGCTTGGCCGGCAGCTGCCGCGCGGCCGGAGTCTCGAGACAGAGAAAGAACGCGGAGCTCGCGGAAAAGACGGCGCCGAGCTCCCGATGGGTCCGGTGGCCTTCCACCGACACCGGGAACGGCCAGGTCCCCGCGGTGAACTGGTTGAACCGGTCGCCGACGACCTTCACCTCCACGTCCTTCACGCCGGTCCGCGCCAGGGTCTTGAGGAACGGCAACGGCGTCTGGTGGCCGTAGACCGCGCCGGCGTAGGTGAAGACGAGGGGCCGCCGCGCCGGCTGGGGCGGATCGACGGAATAGTCCTCGGGATCGCAGCCGTTCTCGATCGTCTCGACCCGCGTCCTCGGGAACCGGGTGAGCAGATCCTCGGTGTGCATCGGATTGAGCGTCGTGACCGCGCGGGCGGTCTCGATCACCTCGCGCTCCAGCCGATGGTGCGCCTTGTCGTGCCAGCGGGTCGAGGGCTTGTAGTACATGTTCCGCGTCCACTCGTTGTGGAAATCCACGACGAGCGGCAGACGGAGATCGCGCGCGACGGCGGCCGCCGCGACCAGGGATCCCGTGGGCACCGAGTTGGACCAGAGGACGTCCGGCTTGTGCTGGTCGATCAACTTCGGCAGCGTCTTCCGGAGCAACCGTCGCCAGCCGGTCTCCTCGTCGGGAACGCACAGGAAGCGCCGGACGGGATCGATCCAGCTTTTCGGGAGAATGCCCAACATCCGCGAGCACTCGGTCGGACTCAACTCCTCCGCGGGCGCCGGCTTACCCGCGAAGCTCTCGTCGCGGGGCTGGAGGGGATCGGGCCGGCGCGCCACCACGATCGGCTCCCACCCGAATTCCGGCAGGTAGCGGGCGAACTTGTGCGCGCGCTGGGCCGCGACGGCGCCCGACGGCGGAAAGTGGAACGCCACCATCAGCACGCGCTTCGTCATGGCCGCTGCACCGCGTACAGCCGAACCCAGCTGTGCCCTTTCCACGGCCACCGCCGCAGTTCGACGAAGGGCGCCGATCCGAAAACGGCGTCCGGATCCTTGAGCCAGGGCAGGGCCACCGCGGCCGGTTCGTAGATCACGTGCGTGATGCCGGTCTCGCGCAACCGACGGAGGTAGTCGTCCTTTCCGCGAACCCCCTGCCAGAAATCATTGGGGGCGAGGCGCCGGTCCAGGTAGTAGGGTCGCTGCGCCAGGAACTGGACTCGGACGTCCGGGTCCGGGAGCCCGTTCAGGAACTCGCAGGCTTCGAACGTCTCGATCTTCTTGGCCAGATAGTGGGAGCGGCTTTCGATCCCGAACGCCGCCGGAGCCGCGACGGCCGCCTTTCCGGCCTTGAGCGCGACCAGGGGGAAAGCCGGCAGCAGGAGTCCCGCGATCAGCGCCGTGCGGACCAGCTTCGGCCCGGACTGCATCCATCCCAGGAACGGCGCCGCCGCGGCCGCACCGAATCCCAGGAGGCACGGTCCGAGGTACCGCGCGTGGCTGTCGACCCAAAGATAGGATCGAAGGCGCACCACGAGCACGAACATATAGAAGCCCACCGCTCCCAGCGCGAGCAGCGCCGGCAGGCGGGATTCCGCGGGCTTCCGGAACAGGAGCACCCCGCCGATCGCGGCAATGACGAACGGACCGGCGGAATCGATCCAGTATTCGGACGTGGTCACCACCGATCCCAGCGCCACGAAGAACTGGCTCGCCCACCGGGATTCATCCGGTCCCAATTGAACCATGCTGTCCTCGACCGCCTGATGGAGGTAGCCGGGCACGAAGGAACCGGTGGTCGACCAGTTCCAGACCGGCCAGAAGCCCGCGGGGATGGAGAACCCCAAAATGCCGGCGAGAATCAGCATCCAGGCCCGCGAGCCTTCGCGGCGGACCGCGGCCAGCACGAGCGGCGGAAGGAACACGAGCACCGGGAAGGCGGTGATCTTGACCCCCAGCGCGAATCCGGTCAGCATTGCCGCCAGCACGGCCCAGGCCCGATCGCCCTCCGCCCGGTACCGATGGAACGCCAGGAACGCCGCCGTCACGTACAGAAGCACCGACAGCTCGAGGTACTGGTAGCCCGTGAAGCCGGTGAAGAGGGGGCTCAACGCGACGACCGCAGCGGCGGATCGCCCCGTGCCCGGTCGGAGTCGTTCGGAGCAGGCTCCCGCCAGCAGAAGCGCGAGCGGCGACGCGGCCAGCGACAGGAGCCGCGCGAGACCTTCCCCGCCCAGCGCCATGCCGAACAGATAGACCATGTAGTAGCCGCCGGTTCGGTGGTACCAGTCGTCCGGGGCCGTCAGAAGTCCGTGCTCGCGGACCATCATCTTGACCGCCGCGAAATGGAACTTGCCGGTGTCCATGCCGGTCACGGGGGCCAGCGCCTGCACCGTTCCGAGGACCACGATGATGCCCGACAGCCATGCCGCCCAGGCCTGCCACTCCTTGCCGGGCCACAGCACGCGCTTCCAGGAGGTCGAGGCGACGCCCGTCTTGAGGACCCCCAGGTTCGCCCGAAGCTCGCGCACGCTCACGGCCGCCATGAGAAGGGCAAGGATCAGGCAGGAAACCCAGGTCACCTGCCGCGCCACGGCGAGGGCGAAGGTCGACAGGGTCAGCGCGCCCAGGGACAGGACGGTGGAGAAGGCGAAGCGCTCGACGGCGCCCTCCGTGCGCAGGCCCAGCCCGCGCATGAGCCGGTCCCCGAACGACCAGAAGACCAGCAGGAGCAGCGCAAAGCCCGGAACGGCGACCAATCCCCCTCCCCTAGAAGAGCTTGCGGAAGAACGGAAAGTGCAGCAGGAGATCGCGGAAGTACTCCCGGACCCTCATCACGAAGAAGACGTAGTAGATCACATAGTAGGCGGCCGCCAGCGCCACGAACAGGAGCGCGCGGGGCGGCGCGGGCGGCGCCTCCCCGACGTTTCCGGCCCCGTCCTGCTCAGCCATTCGATTCCCCTGCGCGGTCCATGCAAAATCGTACGATATAATACCTTGAAGCCGCAGCCCCTCTTGAGGCGTCGATCATGGAGCATGGCGAGCAGCACTCCTTCTCCGGCACCGTGCTGCAGAAACTCCTTCTCACGCTCGTCCCGCTGGGGCTTCTTCTTTACGGCCTCTTCAAGGGGTCGGACGCGGACCTGCATTTCCAGATCGGCGTCGCGGCCGGCTTCCTGGTCTATATCGTCACGTTCATCGATCTGACCTTGGGGCTGGCGATCCTGATCGCCTGCGTCGGTCTCTCGCCCGAGCTCACCATCGGAGGCATCCAGAACCTGCGGCTCGAGGACTTCATCGTCCCGGCGCTGCTGCTGTCCTGGATCACTCGGATCATGCAGCAGCGGATTCCGCTCGCCCCCATCCTGGTTTCCCCCGCCCTTCCCCTGTACGGCGGCGCGATCCTGATCGCCACGCTGGTCGGCGTCGCCGGGGGCACGACCAAACTCCTGACCGCCGCCCTCTACATGGGCAAGTTCACCGAGTTCTTCCTGATCTACCTTCTTCTCGTCAACAATATCACGCGGCGCGAGGAGTTTCGCGCGCTCGCCGTCTTCAGCGTGATCGTGGCGCTCGCCAGCGCCCTCATGGTCTCGAACGCGTTCTCCGAAGACCGGACCGCGGGACGGCTCAACGGCCCGCTCGGCGAGACCGCCAACATGTACGGCGGCTACCTGATCCTGAACCTCGGGATCGCCCTCGGCCTGTTCCTCCACTCCCCCACCGCCGGCGCCCGGGGCGCCTTCGCGATCGCCGTCGCGCTCCTGGGGGTCCCGCTCCTCTACACGTACTCCCGGACGTCCATCGTCGCCATCTTCTTCGCGGCGATGCTCTTCGGCATCATGAAGGACCGCCGGCTGCTCGTCGTGACCGTCATCGTCGGGATCGTCACTCCGATCATCGCGCCGGCCGCCATCATGGACCGCATTTCGACGATCGCCGGCATGGCGACCGGCAACGAGCCGTCGTCCTGGAGCTCGCGGATGTACGCCTGGCAAACCCTGGGCGGCAAGGCGCTGGAGGAAAGCCCGCTGGTCGGATTCGGCCTCGCCTCCGTCAATCTGGGCATGGTCGACAACGAATACGTCCGGGTTTTCATCGACACCGGCATCCTCGGGCTGGGCCTCTTCCTCTGGGTCCTCGTCAAACTGGGGATCCGAGCCACGTCGCTCGTCAACCAGCTCCCGGACCACACCTTCGAGCGCGGGTATGCGTCGGGGTACTGGATCGCGTTCGTCGCGATGATGGTCCACGCCGTCGGAGCGACGAGCTACACGTCGATCCGCACGATGGAGTGCTTCGTCGTCATCACCGGTCTCTTCGGCGCGCTCTACAACCGCAGCCAGGAATGGGGCGTCACGCGCACCTCGACGCCGGGCGGCGGCACCATCCTGATCGAGTCCTCGCCGGTGCTGGAGCCTCAAGCCGCGGCCCGGATCAGGTAGCGCCGACCGCTACAGGATGTACTTCTTCACGTCCTCGTCCGCCAGGATGTCCTTCAGCCGGTCGCGGACGTACTTCGCATCCACCGAGATGCGTGCGGGAGAGATGTCGGGGGCGGTGAAGGAAATCTCGTCGAGCACCTTCTCCACCACCGTGTGAAGCCGGCGCGCCCCGATGTCCTGCATCGTGCTGTTGATCTGGGCGGCCACCGTCGCCATCTCCTCGACCGCGTCGCTCGCGAACTCGATGCGGACCCCCTCGGTATCCAGCAGCGCCGTGTACTGCTTGAGCAGCGCGCTCTTGGGCTCGGTGAGGATGCGGATGAAGTCCTCGCGTCCCAGGCTCTTGAGCTCGGCCCGGAGCGGAAACCGGCCCTGGAGTTCGGGGATGAGGTCGGTCGGCTTCACAAAGCTGAACGCGCCCGCGGCGATGAAAAGCATATAGTCGGTCTTGACGACGCCGTACCGGGTGTTGACCTGGGAGCCTTCGACGATCGGCAGGAGGTCGCGCTGGACGCCGCCCCGCGAGACGTCGGGCCCCGATCCCTTCTCCGCGCCGACGATCTTGTCGATCTCGTCGACGAAGATGATGCCGGACTCCTGGGCGCGGCGCAGCCCTTCCCGCGTCACCCGCTCCCGGTCGATCAGCTTCTCTGCCTCCTGCTGGGTGATGACCCGGCGGGCTTCGCCGACGCCGAGCCGGCGGGTGACCTGGCGCGGGGGGAACATGTTCCCCAGCGCGCCCGGCATGTCCATGCCGACCTCTTCCATGCCGCCGGGCGAGAACACCTGCATGAACGGCGTCTGCTTCTCCTCGACCTGGACCTCGATCTCGCGCACGTCCAGGCCGCCCGCGCGGAGCTTCTCGCGCATCTTCTCCCGCGACTGCTCGCCGTGGTCCGCATCGGCCGTCGACGGAGTCGCCGGGCGGCGCGGCAGCAGCAGGTCGAGCAGCCGGTCCTCCGCCAGCTCCTCCGCCTTCTTCTGGACCTTGGCGAGCTCCTCGGCCTTCACCATGCTGACCGCGACTTCGACCAGGTCGCGGACGATGGACTCCACGTCGCGGCCCACGTACCCGACCTCGGTGTACCGCGTCGCCTCGACCTTGACGAACGGCGCGGAGACGAGCTGGGCGAGACGGCGGGCGATCTCGGTCTTGCCGACGCCCGTGGGGCCGATGAGCATGATGTTCTTGGGAGAGAAGTCGCCGCGCAGCTCCGGTCCGAGCTGCTGGCGGCGCCAGCGATTGCGGACGGCGATCGAGACCACGCGCTTGGCGGCGTCCTGACCGACGATATGACGGTCGAGCTCCTCCACCACGCGTCGCGGGGTGAGGTCGGCGGGATCCTTCACGCTAGAGCACCTCGATGTCGAACTGGGCGTTGGTGTAGATGCAGATCTGCGCGGTGATTTCGAGCGCCTCCCGGACGATCTCCGCGGGAGGCAGCTTGGTGTGCTTCACCAGGGCTCGTGCGGCGGCCGTCGCGAACGGGCCGCCCGAACCGATCCCGACCACTCCGTCGTCGGGCTCGATCACGTCCCCCTGGCCCGAGATGAGCAGCGTCCGCTCCTTGTCGGCGACCACCAGGAGCGACTCGAGCCGCCGGAGGAACCGGTCGGTGCGCCATTCCTTGGCGAGGTCGACCGCCGCCTTGGCGACGTTCCCCTGGGCCTTCTTGAGCATCCCCTCGAACTTGTCGAGGAGGGTCATCGCGTCGGCGGTCCCGCCGGCGAATCCGGCGAGCACCTTGCCCTCGTGCAGCCGGCGCGTCTTGATCGCGTTGTGCTTCACGACGGTGTTGCCGAGCGTCACCTGTCCGTCGCCGCCGAGGGCGACGGAACCGTTCACGCGCACCGCGAGGATGGTGGTCACGTTGGGGATGGTAACTGGCTGCGGAGCTTTGTGCAACACACTCCTTCGAGTCTTGCCGGAGCGGGGCGAATCTGCCATAGTACGCCGATGCGCGGCCGGTTCATCGTGGTCGAAGGGATCGACGGCTCCGGAAAATCCACGGTCGCCGCGCGCATCGCGGACGAGCTGACCCGGCGGGGCCGAAAAGTGCTCCGGACGCGCGAGCCCGGCGGGACGCCGCTCAGCGAAAAGATCCGCGCCCTCCTCCTCGACGCCAAGAACTCCGAAATGGTCCCCTTCACGGAACTTTTTCTCTACATGGCGAGCCGCGCCCAGCTGGTGGACGAGGTCATCCGGCCCTCGCTCCGCGACGGCGTGGATGTCGTCTGCGACCGCTACTACTACTCCACCGCCGCCTATCAGGGAGCGGCGGGACGCGTGGGCATTCCGGTCGTCCTCGAGGTCGCGGAGAAGATCGCGAAGTTCGAGAAGCCCGACCTGGTGGCGCTCCTCGACGTCGACCCCGCCGTGGCCCGCGGGCGCGACGGGATCCGCACCGACCGCGTCGAGAGCAAGGGCCTCGACTATCAGAAGCGGGTGCGGGCGGGCTTCCTCAGGCTGGCGAAGCGCGACCGGCGGCGCATCCGCGTGTTCGACGCGTCGCGGCCGTCGGACGCGGTCTTCGAGGACGTGCGGAAGGCGGTGGACCGTGTCCTTTGACGCGCTTCTCGGCAACGCCACGGCGCTCTCGCGGCTCCGCGGGATCCTGGAACGGAAGCGCCCGGCCCACGCCTACCTGTTCTCGGGCCCCGAAGGCGTCGGCAAGAAGCTCGCGGCCCTCGAGTTCGCGAAGTCCCTGGGCGCCCGCGTGATCCTGGTCCAGCGCCCTGAGGACCGCCACGAGATCCTGATCGCCCAGATCCACGAAGTGATCCGCGAGCTCACCTACACGTCGAGCGAAGCGCGCGCGGTGATCTTCGACGACGCGCACCGGATGTCCGAAGAGGCGATGAACGCGCTCCTGAAGACGCTCGAGGAGCCGCCCGAGCGGACGCTCCTGATGCTGGTCACCTCCGTGGCGGACCGGCTGCTCGGCACGATCCGCTCGCGCTGTCAGGTCGTCCACTTTGCCCCGCTGCCCGACGAGGAGCTGGTGAAGTATGCGCGGGAGCGGCTGATGCTGGGAGGCGACGAGGCGTCGGCGGCGGCGCTGCTGGCCGAGGGATCGATCGGGTCGCTCATCACGCTCGCGCCGGAGATCGGCGAGCTCCGGACCATGGCGAAGGACCTGCAGGCGCGCGTGCTTTCCGGAGAGCTCAACGCGGTCATCGAGTCGCTCGGCAAGATCCGCGACACCGAGCAGGCGCGGCTCGCCGCCAAGCGGAAGCTTCGGCTGCTCGCCCACAGCCTCCGCGAGGTGCTTCGGGCCCGGTCCGGCCTCCAGCCCTGCCTCGCCTCGCCGGAGTTCGTGGAGAAGCTCTCGAAGCTCGACGAGGACGACCTGCTCGACCGGCTCGAGACGCTCATCGACCACGAGCGGATGATCGACCTCAACGCCAATGTCGGCCTCACCGTCGAGGACGCGCTGCTGCGCTTGTAGTGTCGGAATACCCGCGGCCCACTCCTCTCGTGCTGGCCATTCCCACCCTCCTCTCGAGAGGCGTGTTTCTTCACGTGATGGGAGCGGCTTTCGGAGGCGGGGCTCTGATGGCGTTGATGGTTTCCGGCCTCGTCTGGGTGCGATACCTCAGGATGCGGCCGTCAATCCGATAGATCCCCTTGGCAGACGGGCGCCGGACGTGTACATTCTGACTTCCTCATGAGCAAGTTCTACCTCACGACCGCGATCGACTACGTCAACAGCGCCCCGCACGTCGGGACGTCGTACGAGAAAATCCTCGCCGACGTGCTCGCCCGCTGGAAGCGGCTGAAGGGCGACGACGTTTTCTTCCTGATGGGCAACGACGAGCACAGCCAGCAGGTGGCCGAGCGGGCCCAGAAGGAAGGTCTCACGCCCCTCCAGTGGTGCGACCGGATGGACGAGAAGTTCCAGACCACCTGGAAGAAGCTGGACCTCTCCTACGACCGCTTCATCCGGACCTCGAATCCTGCCCACCACCGCGCGTGCCAGGAGATCTTCCGACGGCTGCGGGCGAAGGACGACATCTACAAGGCCCAGTACAAGGGGCTCTACTGCAAGGGGTGCGAGGAGCGGAAGAAGGAGACGGAGCTCGTCAACGGCAAGTGTCCCAACCACCCGACCCTCGAGCTGACGACGCTGGCGGAGGAGAACTACTTCTTCCGGCTGAGCAAGTATGCGCAGCCGGTGAAGGAGATCATCCAGCGCGGCGACTTCATCGCCCCGTCGTTCCGGGCGAACGAGATGCTTCAGGTCATCGAGCAGGGCCTCGAGGACATTTCGATCTCGCGACGGGCGACGACCTGGGGCGTCCCCATTCCGGACGATCCGGACCAGGTCATGTACGTCTGGTTCGACGCCCTGGTCAATTACATCACCGCCGCCGGGTTCCCCGACGAGCCCGACCGGTTCACGAAGCTGTGGCCCGCCGACGTCCACGTGATCGGTAAGGACATCACCCGGTTCCACGCGGTGATCTGGCCCGCGATGCTCCTCTCGGCGGGGATCGCGCCGCCGAAGAAGCTCGCGATCCACGGCTTTGTCAACTTCCAGGGCGCCAAGATGTCCAAGACGCTGGGGACCGCCATCTATCCCGACGTGATCGCCGAGCGCTGGGGCGCCGACGCCCTTCGCTCGTACCTGCTGGGCGAGGTCGCGTTCGGATACGACGGCGACTTCACGTGGCTGGGATTCTTCGCCAAGTCGAACGCGAATCTCGGCGACAACCTCGGAAACCTCCTCAACCGCATCGTCGCGGCCAAGTACTTCAACGGCGAGTTCGCCTCGAAGGGAGCCCCCCTGCCCCAGGACGCCGTGCTGCGCGAAAAGGTGGGCTCGCTCGCCGACCGCGTGGCGCCGCTCATGGAGAAGAACGAGTTCCACACCGCGCTCGCCGAGATCTGGGATGCGGCCCGGGCGACGAACGGCCACATCGAAGCGCTGGCCCCGTGGAAGCTCGCGAAGCAGGGCAAGACCGAGGAGGTCGCCGGCGTGCTCTACCAGGCCGCCGAAGCCCTGCGGATCATCGCCGTCCTGCTCTCGCCGTTCGTCCCCTCCAGTTCAAAGCAGATTCTGTGGCAGCTGGGAATTCCGGATTGCCCGTTGAATCTGGAAAACGCCCGGGCGTGGGAATATATTAAGGCAGGGACTCGCGTTCAGAAGGGGCCGGTACTTTTCAAAAAGATCGATCCCGATGCCGAGCAACCTTGAAGATCGCCTGAAGTGCGTGGCGGCCGCGGATGGGCGGTATCACATCAATGCCTACCGCTTCGTCTACGAGGCCCTCGACTACACCGTCAAGCAGCTCGAGAAAAAGCGCCACATCAGCGGACGCGAGCTGCTCGAGGGCATCAAGAACCTCGCGCTGGAGCAGTTCGGCGCCCTGGCGGTCATGGTCTTCGACGTCTGGGGCGTCCGAAAGACCGCCGACTTCGGCAACATCGTCTTCAACCTCGTCGAGGCGCAGATGATGAGCCGGTCCGACGAGGACAGCCGCGAAGACTTCGAGGACGTCTACGAGTTCCGAAAGGTCTTCCGGATCGATTCCAAGCCGCGGTCGATGAGAAGCTCTCGATGAGCCGAGGCTGGAAGATCGCGATCCTGTCGGTGATCGCCCTCTCCGTGATCGCCCTCACCTACTACCTCCGGGCGGTCTTCCTTCCCCCGCTCGTGGCGCTCCTGCTGGCCTACGTCCTCAATCCCGTGATCGGGGCGCTCGAACGGCGGAAGGTCCCGCGGATGGCGTCGATCGCCGGGATCTACGTCGTCCTCCTCGGCGTGATGGCGATCATCGTCTTCTGGGCGGTCCCGTCGGCGTTCGCTGAGGCGAGCGACTTCGTCAAGGACACCTTCGTCGGCGAGAATCCGAAGATCAACCGGCTGATCGCCAAGATCCGGCCGATGCTGGAACGGTCCGTCGGCGTGGAGAAGGCGGACGAGCTGGTGAAGGCGGCGCACGACAAGGTCGCCGAGATCAAGCATGACCTGCCGCACCTGAGCGGCCGGCTCGCGGGCGAAGCGCTCGCGTTCGTGACCGGCGGGATCGCGACGATCTTCTCGATCGTGTCGTTCCTGGTGCTCGTGCCGGTCTACCTCTTCTTCCTGCTGAAGAACCTCCATCCGTGGTGGGACCGCCTGACGCACTGGTTCCCGAGGGCCTACCGGACGGGGGCCCTCTCCACGCTGGATCGCATCCACCGGGCGAACATGTCGTTCTTCCGCGGGCAGATCACGATCTCCCTCCTCGAGGGGCTGATCATGTTCGTCGGGCTAACCTTCATCAAGGTGGGCTATCCGCTGCTCTTCGGCCTCCTCTACACCGTGGCGAGCGTGATTCCCTTCCTCGGCGTCGTCACGATGTTCGGCGTCGTCGAACTCTACGTCCTCGCCGACCAGGGCATGGGATCCGCGTTCTGGCTGGTCCTCGGATTGTTCGGCCTGATCCAGATCCTCGAAGCCGCCGTGTTCCAGCCGCTGATTCTGGGCAAGGAGACGGGGCTTCATCCGATCGCCATCATCCTCGCGCTGCTCAGCGCCGGTCAGCTGCTGGGGCTCTTCGGCGTGCTGCTGGCGATTCCGCTCGCCTCGACGGTGAAGATCCTCTTCGAGGATTACGTCGTGCCGATGTTCGAAGAAGTGGCCGATCTGACCAAGATCCGGCGACGACCGGAGGATCCCGCGCCTCCCGCGCCTAATCCTTGAGCGCGGCCGCCGCCGCGGACCACGCGGCCTCTCCGTCCTTTGCCCGATCCACGATCCTGGGGACTTCCTCCACGGACGTGTCGAGCCGCAGGACGTGCCCTCCCGACGGATGGTTCCCGGGGCGATCGGCGCCGATCGGCTCGGTCTTCGGAGTCTCGCGGAGCGTCTCGCGGACCTTGACGGGGCCGCGGTAGTCGATCGTTTCCTTCTGGTCGGGCTGCGACGACGTCGTGCCCCGCACGGGGCAGATGAACGGATCGGGCGTGATCGTCTGCCACTTTCCGCGCACGTCGCGATACTGCGCCTCGCGGACCGCCTGCCAGAAGTCGCGGCCCGTGCGCTGGGGATCGATGGCGTTCCAGTTGCGCGACGCGAGGCCGCCGAGATGGCGAAGATTGTTCCGGCAGTGGGCTTCGAGGCCGCGGGTGCTCGCGCTCTGGTAGAGCACCACGAGGACCGCGGCCGCCGCCGCGAACACCACCCCGGCCACCACCAATTTCACGCGGCGATTATAGCGACGGGGCGGGATGGACAACAGCATTCGCGGTGACTTACAATCACGCACCGTGACGCTCGCCGCCATCGACATCGGAACCAATTCCGTCAAGCTGCTGATCGGCCGCGTCCTCGACCGCAAGGTGACCCCGCTGCTCCACCGATCGGTCATCACGAGGCTGGGCGAAGGTCTCCAGAAGAGCGGGGAGATCTCGACCGAGGCCGCCGACCGCACGATCGAGGCGCTGGCGGAGTTCCGGTCGCTCGCCGAGAGCCGGGGGGCGACCCGCACGCAGGCCGTGGGAACGCTCGCGATCCGTGCGGCGAAGAACGGCCGCGGGTTCGTGGAGCGGTGCGCCCGCGAGGCGGGGCTGGAGATCCGGGTCCTGACCGGCGAGGAAGAAGCGCGGCTGTCGTTCCAGGGCGCCGCGGGCGCCTCCCAGGCGGCGCAGGTCCTGGGGATCGAGATCGGCGGAGGCTCGACCCAGATCATGGTCGGCACCTCCGCGAAGCTTCACGCCTCGTGGAGCCTGTCGATGGGCGCCGTGACGCTCACCGAGGAGTTCCTCCGCACCGATCCTCCCGCGGCCGACGAGATGATGGCGATGTCCGCCTCCATCCGCCGCCACCTGCAGCAGGTCGTCGCCCGCGTCGGCAAGGAGGGCGAGCTCGTCGGCATCGGCGGCACGGTCTCGGCGATCCTCACTCAGCTCCGCAAGCACGAGGGCGGCGATCCGCGCGAGTTCCACCAGACGAGCGTCACGTTCGAGACCATCTCCGCCCTCTCGATCCACCTCTCGCTCAAGACCGTCGCCGAGCGGGAGCAGATGGGGATCGAAAAGGGCCGCGCGGACATCATCACCGCCGGCGCGTGGATCCTCACCGCGGCGATGAGCCATCTCCAGGCATCGGAGCTCCGCGCGAGCGCGCACGGGCTTCGCCACGGTCTCCTGATCGAAATGGCATCGTCCCCGGACCCTTGATATAATCCCGCCCTCGTGAAGCTGACCGTCAACGGCGCCGAGAAGACCGTGGCCGAGGGAATCACGCTGGCCCAGCTGGTCCGCGATCTCGGCCTGGAGAAGAACCCGATCGCGATCGAGGTCAACCGCCAGGTCGTCCCGCGCGACCGGCACGGCGATACCCGGCTGGCGGAAGGCGACCGGCTCGAGATCGTGACCCTCGTGGGAGGCGGCTAGATGTTCAAGGTCGGACCCGTCGAACTGAAATCGCGCCTGATCCTCGGCACGGGCAAGTACCCGAGCCCCGAGATCATGGTGAAGTGCCACGAAGCGTCGGGCACGGACATGGTCACCGTCGCGGTGCGGCGGGTCGACCTGAACGACAAGACGAAGGCGAGCTTCCTCAACTGGATCGACCGGTCGAAGACCAAGCTGCTGCCCAACACCGCGGGCTGCTACTCCGCGGACGACGCGATCCGCACCGCGATGCTCGGCCGCGAGGCGCTCTCCACGCCGCTGGTGAAGATCGAGGTGATCGGCGACGAGAAGACGCTCTACCCCGACCTGCCGGAGCTCCTGGTCGCGACGAAGCGTCTCGTGAAGGAAGGCTTCGTCGTGATGCCCTACACGAGCGACGACGTCGTGATGTCGCTGCGCCTCGAGGACGCCGGCGCGGCGTGCGTCATGCCGCTGGGCGGGCCGATCGGCAGCGGCCTCGGAATCCTCAATCCCACGAACATCCGGATGATCGTCGACCGCGTGAAGGTGCCGGTCATCGTCGACGCGGGCGTCGGCACGGCGAGCGACGTCTCGCTGGCGATGGAGCTCGGCGCCGCGGGCGTGCTGCTCAACACGGCGGTCGCGGCCGCGAAGGATCCGGTGAAGATGGCGACGGCCGTGCGCCACGCCTGCGAGGCGGGCCGCCTGGCGTTCGAAGCGGGCCGCATGCCGAAGAAGGAATACGCCACGCCCTCGTCTCCCAGCGAGGGCAAGATTCAGTGACCGGCATGAAGGGGGTCGTGCTCGCGGGCGGTCTGGGCACGCGTCTCGCGCCGCTCACGCGGGTCACCAACAAGCACCTCCTGCCGGTCTACCGGAAGCCGATGATCTACTACCCCATCGAGAAGCTGGTGCGGGCGGGACTGAAGGAGATCATGGTCGTGACCGGCGGCCCGTTCGCCGGCGACTTCCTCAAGCTGCTCGGCAACGGCCGAGAGTTCGGCCTCAAGGAGGTCCACTACACCTACCAGGAGGGCGAAGGCGGCATCGCCGAGGCGCTGGGGCTGACCGAGAACTTCGTCGAAGGCGACCGGGTCTGCGTGATCCTGGGCGACAACATCTTCTCGGCCGACATCGGCCGCGGCGTCGAGGAGTTCCTGAGCCAGAAGTCCGGCGCGAAGATCTTCCTGAAGGAAGTCGACGATCCCGGCCGCTTCGGCGTCGCGGAGCTCAAGGGGAAGAACGTGATCGGCATCGAGGAAAAGCCGAAGAAGCCGAAGTCGAAGTACGCGGTGACCGGAATCTACATGTACGACAACGAGGTGTTCTCGATCGTGAAGACGCTGAAGCCGAGCGGCCGCGGCGAGCTCGAGATCACCGACGTGAACAACGCCTACCTCAAGCGCGGCGCGCTCACCTACGAGATCCTCGACGGCTGGTGGACCGACGCCGGCACGTTCGAGTCGCTCTACCGCGCGAACAAGCTCGTCGTCGAAACGCCGGAGATGCACGGATGAACCGCCTCGCCCTGCTCGTCCTGCTGATCCCGCTGGGCTGCGGGAAGTCCGCGCCGCCTCCCGCGTACGTCCGCCCGGGCGACCGGCCGCTGCTGCGCCCGGACGCCCCGGAACTGAAGACCCCCGCTCCCGCGCGCTTCAAGGCCCGCTTCACCACGTCCAAGGGAGCCTTCACGATCACGGTGGACCGCAGCTGGGCGCCGCTGGGCGCGGACCGGTTCTATCACCTGGTCCGGGGCCGATTCTTCGAGGAGGCCCGCTTCTTCCGCGTCCTCAGCGGCTTCATGTGCCAGTTCGGCATCCCCGCCGACCCGGCCGAGTCCGCCCTCTGGAAGGACGAGACGATGAAAGACGACCCCGTGCGGGAGACCAACACCCGCGGGAAGGTCTCGTACGCCACGGCCGGACCGGGCACGCGGACGACGCAGCTCTTCATCAACACCGCCAACAACCGGCGCCTGGACCGCTCGGGCTTCGCGCCGTTCGGCGAAGTGACCGAGGGGATGGACGTGGTCGACAAGCTCTACGATGGATACGGCGAAGGCGCGCCCAGCGGGAGCGGCCCCGACCAGAAGCGCATGGAACGCGAAGGGAACCCCTATCTGCAGGCCGAGTACCCCAAGCTCGACCACATCCTGAAGGCCGAGATCGTCGACTGAGCGGCGGCCGCAGCCTCCGGCATCCGGCACCCAGCAGCCGCGCGCCGATTGGCCTTTCCTTTCACCGTGCCCGCGGCGTCGAATGATCGGCATGACGCTTCTGCTGACCGCGTTGGCGCTGCTGACGGATCCCGAGGCTGCATACCCCATCGAGCCCCTGACGCTGCGGAGGCTCTACTGCAGCGCGGATCTCGTGGTGCTCGCCAAGGCGGGACCGATCACGCCCATCCCGGAACGGTCCGACTCCTGGGCGGACTCGAAGGTCGTCCTTACCATCGAACGCGTCATCAAGGGGAAGCCCAAGGGGAAGGAAGTCACGGTCTACACTCCGCAGGGGATCGAATGTCCCGCGCCCGACCGCTACCCTCTCGGTAAATCGCAGTTGGTGTTCCTCAAGTGGTCGAAGAAACTCCGGGGATACGTGGCTCCGGGACTTTCCTACGCGACCCGGCCGATCGAGGAACCCGTCCTGGGTCTGTATCTGCGCCGGATGGAGGAGCTGTCGAGGATCCCGGTCGAGAAACCCGGCGAGCCGCCAAGTGCGGAGACCCTCGACTGGCTGGTGCGGTGCATGGAACATCCTGCGACGCGCTGGGAAGGCGCCATGGAGTTTCAGCCCCCGGAGCGCGACGACGGCCCAAGACCGAACGCCCCCTCCCCCGCGAAACTCTCCAGGGAGCAGCGCACCCGGCTCATCGACGCGCTGGCCGCCACCCCGGGCTTCGACATCGACGAAATCTTCGTCCTGCAGATCTTCAAGGATTTTCCCGACACGCGGATCGACACGTATCTCGCGACGGAGCTCCGGGCGCAATACGCGCGAGGAACCTTCAACTGGACCGCTCACCTCATGACGCTGCTCTCGGAACGGCTGAAGTTTGCCGACAGCGCGAAGCTGATCGAGGAGTTCAAGCAGGCCGAGGACGACGAGGGCACGCGCAAGGTGCTGGGCAAATTCCTGGACCTTGTGGAGCAGCAGTAGCCTGCCTCGAACCTTTCGGACCCATCGCCGTTGGTAGCGGCATGAGTCTGACTCTCGCCGTCCTGCTCCTCCTTCAGGACGACGACCCCCTGAGATTCTCGGCCCCGGGGGCCGCCTCGATGTACCTGGCCCTCCATCAGCAGTACGACGGCTCGTGGGGGGAGCCCCCGCACCGCTGCAGCTGCCGGCTGGAGGTCCCTCCTCCGGACGTTCGACTCGCGCCTCAGGTGGCCGTGCAATTGAATCTGCTGGAGGACGACGACATCGCCGTGCGCGATGGCGCCCAGCGAACGCTCTGGGGCCTCGGAACGGCCGTGATTCCCTACATCCAGAAGGCGTCGAAGACGGGGCCCGTGGAAACCCGGTCCCGATGCCTGGAACTTCTGAGAGACGGTCACCGGTTCTCCGGCGCGGGAAACGTGTCGAGCACGGCGCTGGCGCTGCTCAGCTGGTTCGGGATGGGTCAGACGTCTCAGTCCCGCGACGTCTTCCGCAGGATCGCGATGGGGCCGATGATGCAGAGGGGCCTGGACTGGCTGATCCGGAACCAGGAGACGAGGACGGTGTCGGACCCGTTGGACGAGATCCTCGCGGCGTTGACGCTGTCCGAAGCGGCTTCGCTGACGAAAGACGCGCTCCTGGAATCCGCCGCGCGCGTCGCCCTGAAACGCGTCGGCGGCCTCACCGATTCCGGAACGGAGGTTCTCGCCTGGAAGGCGCTGCTGTTGAAATCCGCGGAACGGAGCTGGTGGAAGGGGCCGGCGGCGCCGGAGCTGCGCCGCATCCGGGGGCTCCTGTCGGAACGCCCGGAGCGGCTCGCCCACGCGGCGGTCTATCTTTGCGACCTGTGGAGCGGCGCGGTCCCGGACGCCTGGGCGGCGGCCGATGCGCTCTGCGGAGACCCCCTCGAGCTCGATCCCGTGACCCTCTTCTTCGGCACGCTGGCGCTGTACCATGCGCTCGGGCCGAAGGCCTTCGGAAGCGGCTGGATCGACGACGAGGTCCGAGGAGAGATGCTCACGACCCAGGGCGTGAAGCGCGACGGCTGCGGCAACGGAGCCTGGAGGTGCGCGGGCCCCGACGAGACCTTCAGAAAAACCGCGCTCTTCGGAATGACGCTGCAGATCTACTACCGCTACGTCGCCTCTCCGTCGGCCTGGGACGCCCCCAAGCCCGAGGAAGCGGAAGGTCGCTAGCGAGGTTCAGGTGGTCCGACTGAGCCGGACCTTCGTGGGAGACGCGTGGACGGTGCCCTCCCACGCTCCGCCGGTCACCCGCCACTTGGTCCTGGCCGGATCGTACGAGTACGAAAAAGAGACCGGGTAGGTTCCCGTCTCGGGAAGAACGAACGACACCCATACCAGGATCTCGACGTGCTCGCCCGGCTTCACCTCGACGACGTAGTCCTCGGGCCATCGGGTTCCGCTGAACGGTTCCCCGAACAGCTTGCACCGCGTCATCATCGGATAGGGCTTTCCGTTTCCATCGACGATTCCAACGTCGTAGGCGGGAGAGATCCAACCGTGTTCCGATCCGTCCATGGGACGGACGATGCGGAGGCTCTCCACGCCGTGATTGGAGAAGCGCACGCGAAGTTGACGACCGTTGATCTGACCCACCACCTCAACGGTCAAGGCAGCGGGCTCGACGGAGGACGGGGAACTGCAGGCCGAAGCGCGAGGAATGCGAGGACGAGCACCAGAGAGACGGGTCTCACGGGTCCTCCCCGGCACAACTCCCGGGCCGCCCTACTCCTGCGTCTTGAGGAACTTCGTCAGCGTCAGCTGATTGCCCGACTGGTTGTATTCCAGGCGGTCGCAGCAGCGCAGCATCAGCATGATGCCGAGGCCGCCCATGCGTCCCTGGGCGTGGCGCTCGCGCGCCGCGGAGATGGCGTCGCGGGTCGAGCCGCTCTTCACGTACTGCTCGTGGTTGAAGCCGCCGCCCTGGTCCTTGACGACGGTGGTGATCTTCTCGTTGTCCAGCAGGTACTGGACCTCGATCTTGCGGTCGCGCTTGTACTTGTTGCCGTGCTGCGCGGCGTTGACGACGGCCTCGCGGAAGGCCGCGCTCATCGCCACCTGGCCCTCCTCGTTCAGGCCGCTCGTCTCGAGCAGCTTGTGGACCATGTCGATCACCTTCTCGATCGACGGCTCGTCGGTCGGCAGGTGCACGTTGAGCTGCTGGAGGAAGATCAGCTCCTCTTCCGCCGCCCGCATGATCTC
>Ga0134121_10000081_pt1 | contig 104675 bp, 99 predicted proteins | sample KB301_FD_96463 | JGI IMG/M metagenome (GOLD analysis project Ga0134121, IMG submission 96463) | Terrestrial soil microbial communities without Nitrogen fertilizer from Kellogg Biological Station, Michigan, USA - KB3-0-1 | ecosystem: Environmental > Terrestrial > Soil > Unclassified ...
CAGCGACGGCCTCTACGGGTTCAACCTCGGCGAGGGCGTGGACCGCGTGGGCCCCGACGCGGCCCATCCGCTGGTGATCCGGAACATGAAGCTCTGGGACGTCCACTACGCGTTCCGCCCCGAGATCCCGAGCGTGCTCGTGGAGAACATGCAGATCATCCGCGCGGTCTACGGCGTCTACCATCCCGACTTCAACAACCACGTCTACCGCCGGCTCTACATCGGCGACACGAACGCCGAGCCGTTCAACCGCGGACACGACGACGAGAACGTCCAGTACGGCCCCTTCACGGTGGACGGCCTGGTGATGGAGCGGTGCCACGGGACGCTGATCCAAGTGAGCCAGCACTCGCCGACGGGGAAGGCGGCCGCCCACTTCCGCGGCGTGGAGTTCAAGGACAACCAGCGGTCCGTGCCGGCCTACGTGGACACGACCGCCAACGGGCAGCCCAAGAATGCGCCGCCGGACGACCTCATCCCGTACGTCTTCCACGACTGGTTCGGTCCCGGCCGGCATGCCAAGCTGCTGACGGCGCAGATGGTCGAGCGGGCCAACGACGGCCTCGAGTACAAGGAAGGCCCGGCGCCGTTCGTCGGCAAGAAGATGAAGTCGGCCGAGGCGAAGGACATCGCGTTCCCCGAGCTGCTTGCGCCCGTGGACGATCTTCCTCCCGCGACGGTGATCACCCACGTGTCGAAGACGCTGATCCGCGGCACCACGTCGGACAACGGCACGGTGAAGCGGGTGCTCGTCAACGGCAAGGAAGCGAAGGCGACGGCTCCCAACTTCGCCGAGTGGGAGATCGCGAACGACGGCTCCGGCAAGGTCGAGGCGTGGGCCGAGGACGCGGCGGGGAACGTCGAGACGAACCGGCACGTCCGCTGATGGCCCGCCCGATTCAGGGGGTCGAGGGGCGACGACCGGAGTCGGCCTGAGCAGGGAAGAGCACCAGCAGGAGGCATCCCGCCGGCTCCCATTCCGTTCGGAATCCCTCGAACGTGTTCTGGCGCCATCCGTGGGCCGGGTCGATCGTGACGATCCGCCGGCTCGCCGGGTGGAGCGCGACCACGACCTCGTAGTGGGTCAGCCCCCGCGACGCGAAGGGCTTGACGAGGCCGGCGATGACGGGGCGCGCCCTGGAGAGCTCGTGCTCGAGATCGGCCATCTCTCCCTTGAGAACGAACGCCTGAAGGCCCTTTTGGCGGGCGAAGTCGCGGAGCGTTCCGGCCTTGATGCCCTGTTCCGCGAGGGGAGGGCAGGCTTGGGCGATTTCGTCCTGGCACGTGGACAAGTGCCAGGCGGCGAGCGCCATCGCCAGGGCCGCCGCGCCGCAGTCCTCCCGGTCCTTCTGGAGAACGACGGGCAGCTCCGTCGCGATCAGCCAGCCTTCCTCCGACCGCAGCTCCTTTGGATCGAAGTCCGTTGCGGTCCCGCGGTAGGCGCATCCCGCGGAGAGGAGGGCCGTCAGGACGACGAGTCGTTTCAGCATCATCAAAAAAGTCGCCGGGCACGAAGACCGCGGCGGCGCGATCTCCGTGCCCCGACGACTTGGAATTACAGCAGGATCACGAGCACCAGGATGGCGATGAGCAAGCCGGTGCAGCAGCCGCCCGCCACGATGACGACTTCGTCATCATGGCCGCCGGCGAACTCTGACAATCCTGGGCTCTGGCTCTCACGCCGGCCGTAGTCCCGGATTTCCGTCGCGCTGCCGGGAGCCGCGTCGGTCTTCTCAGACGCCGGCGCCACGGCCTGCACGACGACCTCCGTCACGGCTCGGGTCGGAGCCTCGCGCCCGTCGGCCCTCGTTCCGAGGAAGCACAGGATGCCCATCGCGAGGGCCAGAGGAAGCAGCAGGATCGATCGGTGGTTCATCATGATCGTCCTCCTTTTCCGAAAGAATGGCCTCTAGCCTACCCAGACCCAGACGCCGCCACGATAAACGTGGCCGCAGCCCGGTCCATGGTGATGGTGCGCGTGGTAGTACCAGTGGCCACCGTAGTAGTAGTGGCCGCAGGCATCGGAGTGGATGTGACCCGTTTCAATGACGGCCACCTCCCCGTGGGGGCCCGTGGCGACGACGCAGCCGCCCGCCACCGTCACTCCGACGAGCATGAGCATCAGCGTCAGCGTCTTCATGGGAATCACCTCCATTTGAGGTATTTACGACGTTCAAATCCGATGGTCTCGGTCCTGGAGGATCGTCGCGGCTCAGGTTTTTCCGGAGAGGAAACGTCTTGCCCTCGGGCAGGAAATGAGGTAGGCTTAGGGCGTCAGGGAAGTTCGATTCGAACCCTCGCGAGACCAACCTCTCCCGAAGCCTCCAATCATCCCTTCCTTGTGTGTTTCTTTGTTCCGTTTGGAGTTGTGGACCTTGAATTTCCACATCAGCAGTCTGTTGTCCCGGGCGATGCGCCGCGGGAACCCCGAATCCCGTCCCCGCGTGTCCCGCCGGGACCGCCGGCGCCGCTCGAAAGACCGGGCGCGGCACCTGCAGGGCGCCTATCTGATGGACGTGCAGGACTCGTACAGCGACACGGCGCGTTGACCCGGCGTTCTCCGGGGCGTATGCTCGACGTCCCAGTCAGGAGAACCGCCATGACCGACCCCGCTCCGGCTTCCCCGAAGCCCCCGTCGAAGATCCTCTCGATTCTCAAGAAGGTCCTGATCGGCTTCGTCGCGATCCTCGCGATCTTCGCGCTCGTCGTCGCGCTCCAGCCGCCCGATTTCGCCATCGCGCGCACGGCGGCGATGGCGGCGCCCTCCGCCGCCGCGTTCGCCCAGGTCAACGACTTCCACAAGTGGGAGGCGTGGTCGCCGTGGGCGAAGATCGATCCGGCGATGAAGACGACGTACGACGGCCCGGCCTCCGGGACGGGCGCGATCTACACCTGGGCGGGCAACGACCAGGTCGGCGAGGGCCGAATGACGATCCTCGAGAGCCGCCCCGGCGAGCTGGTGAAGATCAAGCTGGAGTTCCTGAAGCCGTTCGCCGCGACCAACCAGGCGGACTTCGCCTTCAAGGGCGACGGCTCCCAGACGTCCGTCACCTGGTCCATGAGCGGCAGGAAGAACTTCATCCAGAAGGCCTTCTGCCTGTTCATGGACATGGACAAGATGGTGGGCGGCGACTTCGAGAAAGGCCTCGCGCAGATGAAGGCGGTGGTCGAAGCGAAGAAGTAGCTCCGGCTAGTCCTTGGACGACGCGACCCAGCTGCGGAAGTCGTCGTTGATCTTCTTCATCTCGCCGCCGAGCGCCTTTTCGAGCGCGCCGCGGCAGGTCGCGATCGGCAGGGCGAACGGACTGGCGGCGCGGGCCCGCTGGACCTCCTTGTACATCGGCACCAGCGCGCCCTTGTCCTGGAGATAGAGCATCACTCCGCGGGCGAGATCGTAGTGCAGGCTCACTCGGTCGCCCGCGAAGAAGTCGGCTCCCTTATAGTTCACGAACTCCGCGAGGTTCGGCAGCCGGTTCTGGGCCAGCGCGGTGCGAAGGATCCCCATCGTGGACCCGCGCTCGCCGATCGGAACCCCTTTCTCGACCTTCGAGCGCTCGAAGAGCTGCGCCAGCCCCTCGGTGAACCAGGCCGGCTGGCGGCCCGTGTCGTCCTCGAACAGCGCGTGGCAGTACTCGTGAAGCAGCGATCCCGAGTCGGGCTCGAGATGGAGCACGAGCCACCGCGAGTCGTACGAGAAGTACCCGCCGACCCATTGGCGGTTCGGCGCGTCGATCTTCGCGTACTCCTGGAACGCCGCCTGGTCCTTGAAGAGCCGCGCGAGCACCGGGAGGCCCGAGGTCTTCAGGCCGAAGAGCTTGAGGATCGGCTCGCGGAGAGTCCGCACCTGGTCGAGGGCCTGGGAGGCGACCCGCGGCTCGACGTTGCCCGTCACCGCCAGCATCAGCTCCTCGTCGACCTGGAGGAGCGGCGACGGGCCGAACACCTTCTTCGCCTGGTCGAGGAAGCGGTCCTGGTTGAGCCAGGGGAGCGACCGGAGATGGGCGGCGAACTCCTTCTCGACCGTGTCCATCTTCGCGCCCAGCGCGGCTTCGACCGCCGCGGCTCCGGACGGGTCCTTGCGGTAGCTCTTCCGGTACTCCTCGAAGAACCTCTTGAGCGCGCCTTTCTTCTCGAGGTACGCGGCGACCTTCAGCGACATCGACGTGTGGAGCGAGAAGACCTCGCGGCCGTGGAACGACTGGAGATCGAGCGCGAAGAACGCGCGGAGCGGGGGCAGGGTGGAGCGTCGCAGCGCCTCGCGGAGCATCGCGGCGCGGTGGTCGAACGTCGCCGGCTCCGGATCGGGATCGTCGAGCACCGAGAGGGCGGCGCCGATCCACGGCGGGACCGCGTTGTCGTTCACGCTGTCGCTGAGGAGGAAGAGGCGGGCCGCCTGGACGGCGTAGAGGCGTCCGGCCTCGGTGCGGAGCAGCACGCGCCGGTTCAGCACGTCGTAGTACGTCGTCTGGGGGATCGCGGCGCCGTAACGCTGGGTGGTGTACGCGCGGTAGCTCTCGGCGGAGGCGAAGTGGATCAGCAGCAGCGAGTTCTGGGGCGGCACGTCGAGCGCCCGCTCGCGGAACGCCTTCACGGTCCTGCGGAGCGTGTCGCGCAGCGCGCCGGCGTCGGTCTCGTCGGTCGCCAGCAGGATGCCGGGCTCGACGCGCTCGACGGAGAATGCGGGCCCGAGGTCCTTCTTTGCCGCGGCGACGGGATCGGCCTGAATCAATTGCGGATGGGGTTGCGCGAATCCGAAATCCGAAATCCCCAATCCGCAATGGGGGGTCGTGGCGAGAATCAGGATCGCCGCGATTCGCATCTCTCTTCCTTGAACGTCAGGGGAGGGGCTTCCCGTTGATCAGCGACTCGGCTTTCTTCGAATCGACCGGGCGGCTGAACATGTACCCCTGCGCGAACTCGCACTGCAGCTCCCGGAGGGCGTCGCGCTGCATCGCCGTCTCCACGCCCTCCGCGATGACGTGGAGGTCGAGGTTCTGGGCGAGAGCGACGATCGTCCGGATGATCTCCCGTCCGCCGCCGTCGGCCTTCATGCCGAGGACGAACGAGCGATCGATCTTGAGCGTGTGGACCGGGAACCGGTGCAGGTAGCTGAGCGACGAGTAGCCGGTGCCGAAGTCGTCGAGATAGAGCGCGAACCCTTCCTTGTGGAGCTGCTCCAGCTGCTCGGTCGCGGCCGGCGAGCTGTCGAGCAGCACCGTCTCGGTGATCTCGAGGCGGAGCGAGGCGGGATCGAGGCCGAACTCCCGGATCGCGGCGCGGACGTGGTCGGCGAGGTCGAGCCGCCCGAACTGCTTCACGGAGAGGTTCACGCTGATGGAAATGTCGCTCGCGCCGGGGATCCGCGCGCGCCAGTCCTTGAGCTGCCGGCACGCTTCGCGGAGGACGAAGCGGTCGATCTCGATGATCATTCCGGTCTCTTCCGACATCCGGATGAACTCGGCGGGCGGGACCAGGCCCCGATCGGGGTGGTTCCAGCGGATGAGCGCCTCGAAGCCGGTGACCTTGCCGTCGCGGAGAGTGACGACGGGCTGGTAGTACACCTGGAATTCGCCGCGCTCGATCGCCCGGCGGAGCTCGGTCTCCATGCGGAGGAGCTCGACCGCGCGCGAGTGCATGCTGCGGTCGAAGACCTCGTGCGACGCGCCGCCCTTCGCCTTCGCGCGGTACATCGCGATGTCGGCGTCGCGCAGCACGTCCTCGGCGTTCTCGTAGCCCGTGTCGCTCATGGCGACGCCGATGCTCGCGGTGCTGAAGACGTCCTGGTCGCCGACGCGGACGGGCTTGGCGAGCTGGAGGTGGATGCGGGAGGCGACGAGGGTGCAGTCGTTGACGCTCTTCACGTCGTCGACCAGGATCGTGAACTCGTCGCCGCCGAAGCGGGCGACGGTGTCGCCCGGGCGCACGCATTTCTCGAGCCGGCGGGAGATCTCGATGAGGAACTGGTCGCCCGCGAGATGGCCCAGGCTGTCGTTGATGATCTTGAACCGGTCCATGTCGACGAAGAGGACGCCGAACTTGTGGACGCGGCGCCGGATCGTCTGGCGGATCACCATGCCCAGGCGGTCGAGGAAGAGCGCGCGGTTGGGCAGCCCGGTGAGCGAATCGTGGAACGCGTCGTGGATCAGCTGCTCCTCGAGCGCCTTGCGCTGGGAGATGTCGATGCCGGTGATCACCGAAAAGCGGAGCAGCCCCTCGCGGCCGACGAGGGGCGTGAGGGACCAGGCGATGAACGGATGGGCGCCCATGCGGGTCAGCCAGTGGTGCTCGTGCTGGTTGCCCTTGGCCTCGGTGGGCGGGGTCGCGACGATCTCGCGCACGGTCTCCGCCTCGTCGGGCGAGATGAACGCCTCCCAGAAGAGCTTGCCGATCGCGTCGTGGGCCGAGTAGCCGGTGAGGTGGCCGGCCGCGCGGTTGAACCGGACGACGCGGCCGCCGGCGTCGAGCACGACCATCAGCAGGTCGGTGGAATCGAGGACGGCGTCGGTGAAGCCGCGCTCCTCGCGGAGCGACTCCTCCACGCGCTTCCGCTCGGCCGCCTCCAGGGTGATGGCGGCGAGATCGGCGACCGACGACGCGAACTCCTGGTCCTCGAGCGGCCACTCGCGCGGATCGCCGACGTGCTCGTGGCAGAGGACGCCGACCAGGCTGCCATGGAGCCGGATCGGGGCGTCCATCATCGCCGCGATGCCCTTGGGGACGAGATAGGGCGCGGTGAACTCCGACGTCCTCGGATCGCGCCGTGCGTCGTTGGCCGCCACCACGCGGTGCTCCTCGAGCGCGCCGAAGTAGCGCGGGTAATCGCGCGCGGTGATGACCGTCCCCGGATTCTCGGATGCGCCGCGCGAACGGGTGTAGAGGCAGCGGCAGACGATTTCCGTGTGGTCGGGATTGAAGAGCCAGACGCCGACGCGCTCGACGCCGAGGTTCTGGGCGGAGGCCTCGCACAGGCGGCGGAAGCTGTCGTCGGCATCGGCGGGGGAGCGCTTCGCCAGGTCGAGGAGCGCGCTCTGGAAGCCGCTGAGCTTGTCGCGATGCTGGCGCAGGGCGTCGCGCGAACGGCGGCGCTCCGCGGCGTAGCGGACCGCGCGGATCAGCAGGTAGGGGTCGAACGCGCCGCGGACGAGGAGGTCGTGGGCGCCCCGCTGGGCGGCGCGCGACGGGGTGCACTCCTCGGCCGAGAACGCGTAGACGATCAGGGGAAGGCCCTGGGTTTCGCGCCGGAGCTGGTCGAGGCCGGGGAATCCGGGCGCGTCGGGCAGATGGAGGTCGACGATGGCGACGTCCTGCGGCTCCTGGGCCTGGACCGCGATGGCCTCTTCCGCGCGGGCGACGCGGGTGATCTTGCAGGTGAGGACCGACTTTACGGAGGCGAGCGTGGCGGAGACCAGCCGGGCATCGGCGTCGTCGGTCAGCGCGAGGACGATGCGATAGGGGGAGGCAAGGTCGGTTTTGGTGCTGTCCATCGAAGATCGGCTTCGGGGGAAGTATACCCCGCCCGGGCGCGGAGCGGCGGGCGCCCCAATGAAATATGAACGAGCGTCAATCCTTGCGCGACACGCCGGTCTGCCAGCTGGCGAATTCCAGGACGGCGCGGCAGTGGGGGCAGATGTAGGCGCGCTCGAAGACGCGGGGCTGGATCTCCCGCTCGCTGCGGACGAGGTTGTCCCAGGAGACGGGCTTCTTGCAGGACTTGCAGACGGCGGCGTTGTCGGGAAGGGGGAGATCGGCCACGGAGGCATTGTGGGCGGACCCGGGCCGCCCATCAAGGGAAAAGAAAAAGCCCCGGAGGCCGAGCAGCCTCCGGGGCCTTTCGATCGGTCGATCGGAACTACTTCGTGTGGGCCTTGTGCGCCTTGTGGGCCGTCTTGTGCTTGGCGCCCTGATGGCGTGGCGTCGATTCCTTGTGGGCCGACGGCTTCATGGGCGTGATCAGGGCCGCGTGATGCGGCGCCGCGGGCTTCGAGCCCTTGTGATCCGCGGCGATGGCCCCGGTGGCCGCGACTCCGCCGAACAGGACGACCGCACCGGCGAGCAGAAACTTGTTCATGGTTCCCCCTTCCCAGCAGACTGACGACAGGCACACCGCGTGCCCAGGCGGGGAACGGCTCCGCGGCCGTTCGCCGCTATCTACATCGGCAGAGAACGGAGAACTCTGATGGAAATCATGAACGGCGGCTACTTTTGCTCCCAGTCGCGCAGATTGCGGAGTCGTTCGGGGGTGTAGCCCAGCTTGACGAGCGCGGCGCGGAACCGCGGGGGCCCCTCGCGAGGAGTGCAGCGGTATTGCTTGGCGATGTACCAGATGCTGTCCCTGGAGAGCGCGTCCGCGCGGCCCAGCTCCACGAGCGCGGTCGCCGCCCAGGCGCGCACGTTGTAGTCGGTCTCCTCCAGGAGCGGGATCAGCGCAGATGCCAACTCCGGCAGCTGGAGGTCGCCGAGCGCGGAGGCCGAGGCCGCGCGCACCTGGCTGTCGGAATGCTGGAGGAGCAAGACGATCTGCGGCGCGAATTCGTTCGCGCCGAGGCTGCCGATCGCCGCGGCCGCGTAGGGGATCACCTGCGGATTCGGGTCGTCGAGCAGCTTCGCCACCTGCGGTGCGAACTCCTTTGCCTTGAAGGCGCCGAGCACCGCCGCGGCCTCCAGGCGCACGTCCGGGATCGGATCCCGCAGCTGTTCGGCGACCGCGGGCGCGAACTCGCGCGCACCGAGCCGGCTCAGCGCGTAGGCTCCCAACTGCCGCCGTTCCGCGTTCTCGTCCTGGAGCAGCTCCGCCAGGCGGGGCGCCAGCTCCTTCGCGTCGAGTTTCCCCAGCACGTCCGCCGCTTCCCAGCGGACCCTGGCCGACGGATCCTTGAGGAGCTCGGCGATGTTCGGAACGAGTTTCTTCGCCTTGAGGGAGGTCAGCAGACGCAGCCCCTCCAGGCGCGTCTCCTCCTCCGCATCCTTGAGCAGCTCCGCGATCTGGGACGGCGCTTCCGGGGTCTGCATCCGGCCCAGCGCCCGAGCGGCCGTCGTCCGGAGCGCCGGATCCTGGAGGAACTCCGCCACGCGGGGAGCATGGGCCTTCGCTTCCATCGCCCCGAGCGCCTCGAGGGCGTTTCGGCGCAGTCCGGGCTGGACGTCCTTGAGCAGCGCCGCGACCGGATCCGCGAAGGCCGCGGCCCGCAGCTGCCCCAGGGTCGCGACCGCCGCCTCCCGCACCTGGAGGTCCGGGTCGCGAAGCAGCAGCGCGACGTCGGCGGCGGCATCGCGGGCGTCCATCCGCCCCAGGGCCTCGACCGCCTCCTTCCGCACGCCGACCTCGGCGTCGCGAAGCAGCGGCACGACTTCGGACGCCGTCTCCTTCGCCTCCAGCGCGCCCAGCAGTCGGACCGCGAACATCCGGCGCCCCTCGCTCCTGGACTTGAGCGACTCCGCGACTCGGAGTCCGACCTCCTTGTTGCCCATCTCCTGGAGCAGGTCGCAGAGATCCTGGAAGAGCGAATCGTTCGGATCCGCGACCGGATCGTTCGGCTCGACCATCAGCTTCGCGACGGCCGGGGCGAATCCCCACGGCCGGGCCTCTTTCAGCGCGATGAAAATGTCGTCGGCCCTTTGCTCCGGCGATTTCAGGAGGGGGACGATCTTGGGCGCGAACTCGGCGGCTTTCAGGTAGATCAGCGAGGTGGCGGCCTTCCGGCGCAGACGGGGATCCGGATCCTGGAGGAGAGGCGCCACTTTGGAGACGGACTCCTTCGCTTCGAACCTGGCCAAGGCATTCAGCGCCGCAAGTCGGACCTCGATCGCCGGATCGCCCAGCAGTTCCGCGACCGCCGGAGCGGTTTCGTGCGCGGCCAGGTGCTCCAGCAGCGAGACCGCCTTTTCGCGTCTCGAGGCGCTCGCGTGCTTGAACAGCGCGACGATCTTGGGCACCCCCTCATTCGATCGAAGATGGCTCAGCAGCTCCCAGGCCGTGTGAAATACGGCGTCATCGGGGTCGACGAGCAGCTCGGCAATCGGGAGCGCAAATTCCGTCGCGCGGCCGTCCATCAGGGCGGAGTGGGCGTTCTCGGAGATCTCCTTGTCCGGATCCTTGAGGAGGGCGCCGATCTTGGGCGCGATTTCCTTGGCTCGGAGACGAATCAAGGCGTTCATGGCGGCCATGCGCACGGACTTGTTCGGGTCCTGGAACAGCTCGATCGCGTGAGGCAGACACTTTCGGAGCCGCTCGTCCACCATGAAGTGCAGGAGCGCCCACTTCTGGTCGTCGACGTCCGAGCTGCCCGGTCGACGGAAGGCCTCTTCCACGAGGAAGGACAGATCTTCTTGGCCAAGCTGAAGGGGTTTGGACCTTGCCCACTCCCAGGCGTCGTAGCCGCTGGCGGTCAGGAGCTCCTCGCTCATCCCGACCACGGCGCGCAACCTCGGAGGCATGCGTCCGCGGAGCTCGAGGTGTCGGAGGATCTGCGCCGCCCGGGCCTTGTGGGCGGCCACGGGACTTTGCGCGAGCTCTTGAAGCGCCCCGCGGACGGCGTCCTGGGTGGATGCTTGTTCGCTCCATTCCAGGAGTTTTTGGGCCGCCCGGACCTGGGCCTCGGCGTCGTCGCCCTTGAGCCGCTCGATCTCCCCCGCGACCTGCGCGGCGTCTTGTGCCAGGAACAGGAGCAGCGACAGCATCGGGGACATCAGGGTCAAGCGTACCCCGAGCCGGCCTCTCGGATCAAGGTCAGCGAGGCCCTACTGAAAGTCGTAAACCTCGACGCGAAGCCAGTTGTTCTTGTTCCGCTTGATGAACACCTGGTGCTGCGGATCGTCCTGGTACGCGTCGTGGTCGGCGACGCTGTCGAAGGTGACGGTGAGGCCGACGTCGTACGTGTGGTTGACGACGTCGCGCGCCTCGGTCTTCGCGGGCGCGCCGGCCCAGAGGTGCTTGACCGACGGGGCCTTCAGGTACTTGAGGGCGTCCTGGATCGTCTGCTTCGCCGCGTTCTTGGGGGCGTTCTTCTTCATCCAGAAGAAGACGTTGTGCACCAGCATGGAAATCGCTCCTTAAATTTGCGCGGGCACTTTACCGACCGACGACGGGAAAGGCAATCCTCGTATGATCCGGCGTCGTGTCTATAATGGGTTTCGAAGGGAGAATCTTCCCATGATCCGCATCGCGATCGTCTGGGGGCTGGCCGTCCTGGCGCAAGCGGCGCAGGAGCAGCTGCCGCCGCAGCCGCCGTACGAGACGCGGGAGAAGCACGATCCGAACGGCATCAACAAGTGGTACCTGGGCCGGGAGATTGCCCACGTCATGGGACCGGGCGGCATCCCGTGGCTCGAGCGCCCCGAGCGGGAGGACGAGGAGAACCCGACGAAGTGCATCGAGGCGCTGGAGCTGAAGGAGGGCGACGTCGTCGCCGACCTCGGCGCGGGCTCGGGCTACTACACGTTCCGCATGGCTCCGAAGGTCGGTGCGAAAGGGAAGATCCTCGCGGTCGAGATCGAGGACAAGATGCTCGCCGAGCTCAAGAAGAAGATCGAGAAGCAGAAGGTCGCGAACGTCGAGACGGTGAAGTGCACCGAGACCGACCCGAAGCTGCCCGAGGCGGGCGTCGATCTCATCCTCATGGTCGACGTCTACCACGAGCTCGCGTTCCCGTACGAGGTGATGACGGCGATCCGCAAGTCGCTCAAGCCGGGCGGCCGCGTGGCGCTCGTCGAGTTCCGCAAGGAGGACCCGAAGGTCCCGATCAAGGAAGTGCACAAGATGTCGGAGGAGCAGATCAAGAAGGAGATGGCCGTCGTCGGCCTCGCCCATCAGAAGACCGACGGCAGGCTGCCCTGGCAGCACATCGCGATCTTCACGAAGCCCAAGTAAGTCCCGGCGCGCGGGTCTCTACCAGCGGGTTTCCTGCAGCAGCAGTTCGCTGGCGTCGGCGTGGGAGATGGGCTTGGAGAAGAGCCAGCCCTGGCCGTAGCCGCACTTGAGCATCCGGAGCACGGCGAGCTGGTCCTGCGTCTCGATCCCTTCGGCGATCACGCGCATCTTCAGGTTGTGGGCGAGCGTCACGATCGCCTTCACGATCTCGTGGCCTTCCGCGCGCGGGCCCATGCGGCTGACGAACGAGCGGTCGATCTTCACCGCGTCGATCGGGAACCGCTGCAGGTAGCTGAGCGACGAGTACCCGGTGCCGAAGTCGTCGAGGTAGATCTGGGCGCCGAGCTTGCGCATCTCGCCCAGCATCTCGCCCGCGGTCGAGGTGTTGTCGATCAGGACGCCTTCGGTGATCTCGAGCGAGAGGCTGGGGGCGGGCAGGCCGCTCTCCTGGATCGCGTTGCGGATGACGTCCACCAGGTCGGAGTGGTGGAACTGCTTGCCCGAGAGGTTCACGCTCACCGTGAGGCGCTCGCCGTCGGGGTACCGCTCCTGCCATTCGCGCACCTCGCGGCAGGCGCGCTTGAGCACCAGGCGGTCGATCTGGATGACGATGCCGGCGTCCTCGGCGATGTTCATGAACTCCTGGGGCCCGACGATCCCGCGCGTGGGATGCTGCCACCGGACGAGGGCTTCGAAGCCGTCGATCCGCCCCGTGGCGAGCGACACGATGGGCATGTAGAAGACGCGGAACTCGTCGCGCTCGACCGCCTGGCGGAGCTCGTTCTCGATCTGCAGCAGGCTCACCGCGCGGGCGTGCATCGCGCTGTCGAACACCTCGTGGCGCGCGCGGCCTTCGGACTTGGCGCGGTACATCGCGGTGTCGGCGTCGCGGAGGACGTCCTCGGCCTTCTCGTAGCCCGTCTCGCTCATCGCGATGCCGATCGAGGCGGTGCTGACGATCTCCTGGTTCTCGACCTTGACGGCCTTCTTGAGCGAGGTCTGGATCCGCTCGGCGACGTGGACCGCGTCCTCGGGGTCCTGGACGTCCTCGAGCAGGATGGCGAACTCGTCGCCGCCGAGGCGGGCGACGGTGTCGCCGGGGCGGACGGCGAGCTCGAGCCGCCGGGCGGTCTCGACGAGGAGCGTGTCGCCGGCGCCGTGGCCGAGCGAGTCGTTGATCATCTTGAAACGGTCGAGGTCGAGGAAGAGGACGCCGAAGAGGCGGTCCTTTTCGCGGCGCGAGTGGCGGATGCGGTGGCTCAGGCGGTCGACGAAGAGCGACCGGTTGGGGAGCCCCGTGAGGGCGTCGTGGAGCGCGTCGTGGATGAGCTGCTCCTCGGCGAGCTTGCGCTGGGTGGTGTCGGACTGGGCGCCGACCATGCGGTAGGGGCGGCCGCTGCCGTTGCGGACGGCGAGGCCGCGGCTGAGGACCCAGCGGTAGCCGCGGTCCTTGTGGCGCATGCGGTGCTCGCTCTCGAACGTCGGGGTGCGGCCCTCGAGGTGGTCTTGGAGGAGCGACTGGACCTGGGCGAGGTCCTCGGGGTGGACGCGGCGGAACCATTCGAACGGCGTCGTGCCGATGTCCTCGTTGTCGTGGCCGAGCATGGCCTTCCAGCGCTGCGAGTAGTAGACCTCGTTGGTCTTCAGGTTCCAGTCCCACAGGCCGTCGTTGACGCTCTGGGCGGCGAGCGCATACCGCTCCTCGCTGGCGCGAAGCGCTTCCTCGGCTTGCTTGCGTTCGGTGATCTCGACGGCCATGCCGCCGACGAGCCGCTGGCCGGCGCCGTCGTCGACGGGGAACTGGAGGATCCACCAGTGCTGGCGGAAGCCGTCCTGTCCGGTCAGGGACTCGTAGAGCTGCCGGGGCTTTCCGGTGTCGAGGACGGCGCGGTCGTTCTCGTGGAGCTGCTTCGCGGTGTCGGTGCTCCACGGTTCGGGTCCGGTGTTGCCGGTGAGGTCGGCGCGGCGGACGTTGAACGTGAGCTCGAAGGGGGTGTTGAGGAAGACGTAGCGGCCGTGCTCGTCCTTGATCCACGCGACGGCGGGGCTGTTGTCCATGAAGGCCTGGAAGCGCTGTTCGCTCTGGCGGAGCTGGTTGACGATCTGCTCGGTAGACCGGCGGTGGAGGACGCCGACCATGATGACGATGGCGGGGGTGATGGCGGCGAGGACGACGGTGCGTTCGAGCTGTTCGGCGTCGTAGTGGAACGGCTGGCCGTCGAGGGAGAAGGCGAGGGCGAAGTAGATCCAGGAGATGGCGGCGCTGGCGAGGCCGGGGCGGAGACCGCCGGCGAAGGCGGAGAAGGCGACGATGAGGACGACGAGGGAGGCGGAGTTTTCAGGGCGGAAGCCGCGGGTGGAGAGGAAGCCGAGGACGGCGGCGGTGGCGGCGGTGAGGAGGGGGCCGCCCACGACGCTCCAGTTGGTCCGTCGAATGACTCCGAGTGCCGGCTTGATCATGATCCCCTAATCGAAGGCTCCCCCAGGAGGCCCATAAATTATAGCCGCGATGGGGGAAATCACCCGCCCGTTAGAGAAATAGATGGTGAAAATTAAGCGAATCTATGACCCTCGGGAATCCTCCGACGGCACCCGCATCCTGGTCATGCGCCTCTGGCCCCGCGGCATCCGCCGGGAACAGGTCGACGAATGGAACCGAGACGTCGCCCCGTCGGTCGACCTGCTCCGCGCCTTCAAGCGCGAGGGGCTGCCGTGGGAGCGGTACGTGAAAGGCTATTGGAAGGAGATCGCCCCCGAGGCGGTCGACGCCCTCCGCCGCCGCGCCCGTCGCGAGACGATCACGCTGCTCTGCAGCTGCCAAGACGAGAACCACTGCCACCGCGGATTGCTGCGGGACGCGATCACCCGCCGGCGCGCTTCGACCGGAAGCCGGCCTCGAGGAGCAGGCCTTCGAGCGCGTCGCGGTGGTCGCCCTGGATCTCGATCGTAAATCCCTTCACCGCGCCGCCCGTTCCCAGGCGGCGCTTGAGGTCGCGCGCGAACGCGTCGAGATCGAACCCGCCCTTCGGGAATCCTTCGAGGATGATGAGCTCGCGCCCGCCTCCCCGCTTCTCGCGCCGCATCTTGATGGTCTCCGACCGCAGCTTCTTCGCGGGAGGCGCGGGAGCGGCGGCCGGGACCGGCGGCGGATCCGCGGGGCCGGGCGGCAGCGGCGGACAGTCGCAGGCGGGAGGCGGCAGTTTTCCGCACTGGGGGCACGGAATCGCGAGGGGCATGGCGGAATAATAGCGAAGGCCCGAGCTCTCCGCCATCTTCATGGAGGTTTAAGGTCAGGTCCGATAGAGTGGTCGGATGCGCATCGCCCGGCGGTTTCTCCTGCTCTGCGCCCTCGGCTGGTGGCTCGGCGGCCTCACGTTCTACTCGCTCGTCGTCATCCGAGCGTCGCACCAGGTCGTCGGCAACCACACCAAGGTCGGGTTCATCACCCAGAAGGCGACGACGGGGCTCAACGCGATCGGCGTCGGGGCGCTGGCGCTGATGCTGTGGAACGTCGCGGCGTCGTGGCGGCCGTCCGGATCGTGGCCCCGCCGCGGGCTGGCCGCATCATGGATTGCCGCGGCCGGCGCCCACGCAGGGGTCTATTTGCTCCACGGCCGCCTGGATGCGATGCTCGATTTCCAGGCGCGGACGGTCCAGGCCGGAGCGCCGTTCCACGGGCCCCACGAGCTGTACCTGATCGCGACCTCGATCGAGTGGGTCGCCGGGCTGGTCTATCTCCTCGCGGCGCTGATGGGCTGGCGGCAGGAGGACGCTACTTCGGCGTCGCCCTCGTCCGCACCTTGAGGGGCTGCTTGCCGCACTCGCCGCACTTCACGAGCGAGTTGTCCACCGGCTTCGTGCAGGCGAAGCAGACGAACTGCGAGTCGGCCGCGTTCCAGTAGAAGTAGTTCACCTCGGAACACGCCGGGCACTTGGAGATCAGGACTTCCTTGTCCTCGTGCTTGTCGCTGCCGGCGCAGACGAACATGATGGCGCCCGTCGCGTCGAGGGGGATGCCGTCGCGCTCGTTGGGGATGTCCTTGCCGGGCAGAATCCCGGCCTTGGCGACCCGGGTATGAGGCTTCTTCACGATGGTGGGCTCGCCCGTGGCGCACCCGACGAGGCCCAGGATCAGCAGCGCGACCGGCAGGTTCTTCATTGGCTCAATCCCCCGCAATTCAAGTGTTCCTAGTATATCCCGGGGAACAAAATCGACGGTCTTTTTTGTTCCCGCGGTAGAATGGCGACCCATGAGACTCTACCGGACGAAGAAGGGGATGGTTGCGGAGGACGACGGGAAGGCCGGCCTCCTCAAGGACAAGGACTGGGACGCGCTTTTCAACCACAAGAACCTCTCCTCGTATCTCGCGAAGTCGCTGAAGGCGGCGAAGCCGATGAAGTTCGATCCCGCGTCGGCCGCGCTGCTGGCGCCGATCGGCACCCAGGAAGTGTGGGCGGCGGGCGTCACCTACTACCGTAGCCGCGATGCGCGCATGGAAGAGTCGAAGGCGGCCGGCGGCGGCGACTTCTACGCGCGCGTCTACGAGGCCGACCGGCCCGAGATCTTCTTCAAGTCGACGCCCCACCGCGTGGCGGGCCCGGGACAGAACGTCCGGATCCGCAAGGACTCGAAGTGGAACGTGCCGGAGCCGGAGCTCGCCGTCGTCGTCAACGCCGCGGGGGCGATCATCGGCTGGACGATCTGCAACGACATGAGCTCGCGCGACATCGAGGGGGAGAATCCGCTCTACCTGCCGCAGGCGAAGGTCTACGACCAGAGCTGCGGACTTGGGCCGTGCATCCTCGTCGCGTCCGACATGCCGCCGCCGTCGACCGAGATCCGCATCGAGATCCGGCGGAACGGCGCCGCGGCGTTCGAAGGGAAGACCGCGCTCGACCGGCTCAAGCGGTCGCCGACGTCGCTCGTCGAGTGGCTCTGGCGCGACAACAGCTTCCCGTCGGGCTGCTTCCTCTCGACGGGCACCGGCATCGTGCCGGCCGACTCGTTCACGCTCCAGCCGGGCGACGAGGTCCGCATCACGATCGACCCCATCGGAACGCTGAGCAACACGGTGGCGTGAGCGGGGGATCTACCTCCGGTCCTCGGAAGCGACCAGCGGGCGGGTCGCGTGGCGGAGGAAGAGGATCGCGAAGCAGGTGTTGAAGGTGTTGAAGACGTTCGGGTCGACCTTCTCCCACCAGGGGTTCGTGAGCCAGGCTCCCGACGCGTCCTGCTGATCCAGGATGAACTGCGCGCCCATCGGGTACCACATGTACCTGCCGAACTTCTCGCCGCCGTACAGGACGCCCGCCCGCTCGAGGCCATACAGATAGTAGTAGTTCGAGCCGACCGACCAGTTCTGGGCGACCCAGTTGATGCCCGCCTTGATCGACGCGGTCTTCTTCCATTCGCGGCCGAGCATGTACTCGTAGATCGTCATCGACGAGATGCCGCCGACGGTCATCGCGTGGTAAGGGCGCGGGTCTTTTGCCGAAGGGCCGTAGCCCCAGCCCCTGGCGGCATAGTCGCCTTCCTTCCTCTCGTCGGCGGACTGGTTCTCCGTCCACCACCTCATCGCCCGATGGATGGTCTCCTCGGGGATCGCGATGCCCGCGTCGAAGCAGGCCCGCAGGCCGAGCGCGGCGTACTGCGAGTTGGAGTTGTCGCCCTCGGCGGGGCCGTCGCGCGTCTTCCGCGCGATCAGCTTGCGCACGATCTTGGGCCGGACGCGTCGGCCGTCGGCGTCAAGCTTCGCGGCCGTCGGCACCGGCGCCTTGGCGGGGGTGGGCACGCCCTTCGGCATTTCCGTCGGCGCGCCGTACAGCCACTGACCGTTCAGGCACTGGTTGTCGATGAGGAACTGCGCGCATTGCCAGATCCGGAGCTGGTAGGCGACCCGGTCGAGCTCCTCGAGGATCATGGCCTGGAGCGCGACGCGGTAGGTTCGGTCCAGCGGGCCGTCGAGCATCTGCTTGAGCCGCTTCTGGAAGTCCGGGTCGGACTCCGGGACGCCCGCGTGGACGTAGGTCCAGAGGATCAGCTCGTTCGGGCTCCAGTCGAGGTAGTCGGCCGGGTAGGTGCCGAGCCGCAGCCAGGCGATGCCGCGCTTGATCGCCTGGTCGACCCGCGAGGCGTCGATGACGGGCACCCGCGTCGCCTGTTCCAGGGCCAGGCCTTTGGTCGTCGTCGCCGAGAGGCGGAACCGTCCGATCTGATGCTGATCGTAGATGCTCTGATGGTCGAGGATGATGAGCAGCGTCACCGGACCCGTCAGGCCGGTCTTGGTGTCCAGGATCACCTCATGGGGCTTCCCGACGTGGGGAGCGATCGCCCATCCCGTGTCCTTGAGTCCGTCGAGCAGCTGGCCGGGAGAGAACCCCTCCTGCGTGTGGTCGGCGGCGGCGACCCGTTCGAACGCCACCGGCGTGCCGGCGTTGGAGGACGGATCGGAGAGCACCTGGACCTGGAATTCCGACAGCATGAAGTTCCCGTTGCCGGCGCGGCCGGGTCCGGAGACCGGGAGCGACTTGTCGGGAAGGGCCTCGAGCCGGAATCCCCAGATGCCTTTGAGGTCGGTTTGAACGACGATGGAATACCGGCACTTGGGGGGCACGGGGCCGCTCGCGAGAATCGAGCCGTCCTCCTGCGCGGTGAGGACCACGCCCTCGGTGGCGGTCATCCGCTTCGGCGCGAGCACGGTCCATTTCGTGGCGGCCCCGGCCGCGGGGGCGGGCTCGGGCTTCGGCGGAGCGGGTTCCGGGGCCGCCGCCGGAGCGGGCGCGGGCGTCGGCTCGGGGGCCGCGGTCACGGGCTGCTCGGGAGGGGGGCCGTAGCTCGGGAGCTCCCATCGCTTGATGCGGTCGAGAATCGCGGCCGCTTCCTGCTCCGCGCCCCGTTTCCGCGCCTGGTCGAGTTTCGTGGTCAGATCCGCGTAAAGCGCCTTCACTTTGCCGTCGAGTTCCCGCGTCCGACGCTGGATTTCCGCCACCCATTCGAGGGTATCGACGCGGTCTTTCGCCGCGGCGAGGAGATCGAATCCCTGACGGAACTTCTCCTCCGCTGCGGCGGCGGCGACTTTGCGGTCGATCTCCGAGAGTTCGGCGCGGACATCGACGGCCGGCGCCTTTTCGACGACGGGCGGCGTCGGGCGGGCTTCCGGAAGCGGCGCGGCGGGGGAAGCGGGCGTCGGGCGACGGATGATCTCGGGCGCCGGCGCCGGCGGCGGCGGCGAGGCCGGGGACCGTCCGCCGAGCACCACGATCACCGCCACGACCAGCCCCAGGAGGAGGGCGCCCCCGCCCCAGAGGAGCGCGGGCGGGAATCCCGGGGAGCCCTTGGCCGGTTCCACGCCGCGCCGCGGGGTGGCCGTCGGGATCCGGCCGGTGGAACTCAGCGCTTTCCTCGTGGACGTCGAGGACGACGACACGATGGGCTCAGGAAGGATGAGGTTGGCGGAGCACTTCTTGCAGTAGGCGGCGTGGGCGATGCGGACGGCCTCGCCCCGCTCGAAGTCGGTGCCCCGGAGGCGGATGCCGCAGACGGAGCAATGGACGATTTCCTGTCCCATGAGCCCTCAGGTCCCCGTGGATGATAACACCGGCCCGGGGGCTCAGGGGTGCAAACGTGAACCATCGGGCGCGTGGCCCTCGCAGCGCAGGACCGGGAGCGGGGGGTACTTCGGGAAGCGGGCGTCGGCCTCCGACCTGCGGCAGTAGATGAAGACGGAGCCGCGGTCGCTGCGGTTCTCCTTCCGGTGGCGGCAGGTCGCGCAGAGCCCCTCGCGGCTTTCCTTGATGGGATCCATCCCCGACATGTATACCATGAAGCCCATGGGCGCACTCGGGGTTCACTTCGCGCTGGCGGACGACGACGCCCGCCGGCTGCTCGCCGCTCCGGACGCCGAGGCCGTCCTCGCCGTCGTCCAGGAGATCGAGGAGCAGTGGGATGAGGCCTGGCTCGTCCAGGACGACAAGGCCTGGGACGCGATGCACCGCAGCCTGTCGAACGGAACGCTCTACTCCGACGAAGGCGAGTATCCCCTCAACCGGACCGTGCTGGGCGGGAAGCACCTCTACGACGGCGCCGACTACGTGGTCTCGTACGTGCCGCCGAACGAGGTGAAGGACGTCGCGGCCGCGCTGGCGCCGATCACGGAGGCGGACTTCCGGAAGCGGTACGACGCCATCGATCCCGACGACTACGACGGCTCCCACGGCCAGGAGGACTTCGACTTCACCTGGGGGGCGTTCGTCGACGTCCGCGCGCTCTTCAAAAAGGCCGCCGACGCGGGCCGCAGCGTCGTATTCACCGTCGATCAGTAACGCGGGCGGCGGGGGCCGTTATGTATAGGTACCTCTAGGAGACAAGATCATGCGAACGTTCGTTGGCGCGGTGATTCTGATGCTCGCCCTGGCGCCGGTGTCCGGGGTGAGCCAGGACAAGAAGAAGTACAAGATCCTCTACATCACGCAGTCGAAGGGCTTCAAGCACGGCTCGGTCGACCGGAAGAAGGACGCGCCGCTGGCGCCGTCGGAGATCTCGGTGACCGATATCGGCAAGGAGTCCGGCCTCTTCGAGGTCGAGTGCACCCAGGACGCCGCGGTGCTCACGCCCGAGAAGCTCAAGGAGCTCGACGCGGTCATGTTCTACACGACCGGCGGGCTGCCGATCTCGCCGGAGAACTTCGCCGCCTACGAGGAGTGGCTCAAGTCGGGCAAGGCGATGATCGGCGTCCACAGCTCGACCGACACGTTCGGCAACTTCAAGCCGTACTTCTCCCTGATCAACGGCACGTTCGACGGCCATCCGTGGGGCTCGGGCGAGACCTGCACCATGACCGTCCACGAGACCTCGCACGTGGTCGCCAAGCCGTGGCCCGCGGAGTTCCAGATCAAGGACGAGATCTACCAGTACCGCAACTACGACCCGAAGTCGGTCCGGGTCCTCTACAGCCTCAACATGGCGAAGTGCAAGACGAAGCAGCCGTACCATGTCCCGGTCTGCTGGGTGCGCGAGTTCGGCAAGGGCCGGCTGTTCTACACGAACCTCGGCCACAACGAGGGCACGTGGCAGAACCCCCAGTTCAAGGAGCACCTGCTGACGGGCATCCGGTGGGCGCTCAAGCTCGAGGAGGGTCCGGCCGAGCCCAATCCGGAGCTGCAGTACGCGGAGCAGATCAAGGCCTTCGCGATCGTGCTCGGCGGCGGCAAGGACACCGAGAGCCTGATCGCGCGGGCGGAGAAGGGCGTCAAGGCCGATCCCGCCTGGGGCGCGAAGATGTACGAGGACATCGACAAGTTCCGCCGCAGCGACAAGAAGAAGGATCCCGAGAAGTCCAAGGCCGAACAGGACCGGATCCTCGCCGAGATCGAAAAGAAGTAACTCGCAACCGGCAACCGGCAGTCGTCCCCCTCCTGCGCCTCCCCCTGGGGGAGGGGTGGGAGGGGGATTTTCTTTACCGGGTACGGTGTCCCGCGTCCGGGTTTCGGGCTATACTCCCGCTGAGAGAGAGAGGGGGCCGTTGATGAGTCTCACCGTCGGGATTTCCATCCCGCCTTCACGCACGCCGTCCCGCGCGAGAACCTCGCGGTCCTACCTCCGGTGGTTCATCGGCTTCGGCCTGGCGGGCCTCTTCTACTCCGCGTTCGCCTGGAGCCTCCTGCTCGCCGGCCACGGGAAGTCGCGCGTCGAGCTCGCCCTCCAGCTTCCGATGAAGGGGCTGATCCGGTTCCTCGAATGGGTCCATTGCCCCGAGGTGCTCGCGTTCGTCGTGACCTTGTTCCCGCCGCTGACCGGCCTCCTCTTCGGCGTGCTGGCGCTCGGCGCGTGCTGGGCGTGGCGCGCGCTCGGACTCCAGTGGGACCGCGCCAAGCACGTGGTCGCGGGGACGGCCGTCTTCCAGGCGCTGCTGCTCGGCTACGCCTGCTCCCACGCGACGCTGAGCGAACCCGGTCCGCACGGAGTCCTGTCGCTCCCCGGCAGCGGCGACTCGATGCTCGCGCTGGCGATCGTGATCTTCTTCGTCGGCGGCGTGTCGCTCGTCGCGCTCTCGCCGCACTGGGTCTCCGACCGGACGGACCTGCGGTACTAGTCCTTTCTCCGGTACTTCCCAACGGATCCCGGATGCGGGGAGCGGTCCGTCTTCGGCCGGCTGAGCGATGAGACGCTCTCGTCATCATCATCGTCGTCGTCGTCCGCGCACAGGATCGCGACCGCGATGAAAACGGGGGCGGCGGCGATGGCTCCGACGACATAGAGCGCCACCTTGCCGGCGGTCAACGCCGTCTCGCCGCACCGGTGCAGTCGCCGCGCGTTCACGATATCCAGGCGGACCGTGACGGCCTTTCCCGGCCGGACCTGGACCCGGGTCGACTCGGTGCCGATCCCGCGACCGGCGACGGAGATGTCGTACGTCCCCGGTTTCAGTCCTTCGGCCGCCGCCGGTCCGGTCGTCGAGCTCTCCAGGCGATCGACGATGGAGAAGTCCTTCATCACCGTGAGGTGGTAGCCCTCGCTGAGCCGCCGCGGGGTTCCTCCGTGGTTGGCGAGGAAGCGGATTTCGCCGGCGGGCTCCTCCGCGGGATTCCGGAGCGGACGCTGGTCGATCCGGAGCACGGTGCATCCCGACAGCAGAGCGGCCAGGAGGATGAACGCCGGAAATGCTCTCATGTGGCCCTCCCCAAAACTTGGGGAGGTACACGACGGGGGCGTGCCGGTTGTTCCGCCTATTTCAACTTCTTCAGCCGGATGTTGCGGAAGAGGGAGGCGGTCTGGTAGTTGACGAGGCCGAGCGGCGCGGCCGACTCCACCGCGGGATGGACCGAAATCTGCCGGTTGACGAGCTCCAGGTTGACCACGTGCTTGGTGTCCCACAACACCTCGATCTTCGCGGGCGTCACGATCAGCCGGAAGGTGTACCACTTGTCTTTCACGTAGGTCTGGTCGGTCGCCGTCTCGTTCTCCGACGCGTTCATGTGGTCGACGCTGGAGAGGCCCGTCACGCCGCCGCCCCAGCCGCCCGCCACGAAGCTGCAGGTGTCCTTGCCGACGGGGAAGACGATGCCCAGGAAGAAGTCGCTGCCGTCGACCTTCATCGCCTCGACGGTGAACTCGTAGTTGGTGCGCGGAGGAGCCTCGCCGGTCCACTGCACTCCCGAGCAGGTCGCGCCCGCCTCGACCTTGATCGCGCCGTTCTCGACCTTCACCGCGCCCTCGCCGCCGAAGTCGACCGATTTCCAGGCGCCGAGGGACTTTCCGTCGAAGAGGCTCTTCGCGCCGTCGTCTTTCGGCGGCGCGGAGTCCTTTTCCGCGCAGCAGGTGCAGCCGGCGGCGAGCAGGATCAGGAGGGCCAGGGGTCTCGGGATCATTTCTTGTCCAGGAACTTGATCCGGAGCTCCTTGAACTGGATCGTCATCGTGAACCCGCCGTGGCACTGAAGGCCGATGACGCCGCTCTTGCACGCCTTGGGGCTGTCGTCGGTGAGATCGGTGGTGACCTGGCCGTTGATGCTGTACACGATGTGGTTGCCCTCGGCGCGGACGACGCACTCGTTCCATTCGCCGATCGGCTTGATCATCTTCTTGATCTCGGCATCGCTCTTGTCCAGCGGCGTCGCGCTGCGCTTGTTCTCCGCGTCCCAGACCGTCTTTTCGCCGCGCTTGCTCATGACGCCGCGGCCGCCCGCGACTCCGCCTTCGTCGTAGATGATCCCCGTGTAGCCGTTGCCCGCGTCGATGTCCGCCTGGTAGCCGCCGACGTGCAGCATCTTGGCGTTGTCGATCTTGCCGCGGATCTGGACGCCCGAATTGCCCGCGGGCGTGACCATCTTCCAGCTGTACCGCAGCTCGAAATCGGCGAACTTCTCGGGATTGTCCTTCGAGCAGAGGAGGATCAGGTCGGTCTGCTTAGACCCTTCCTTGGTTTCGGCGCACTGGATGGCGCCGTCCACGACGGACCAGAATCCCTCCAGGCCTTCCCAGCCGGCCAGATCCTTGCCGTTGAACAGCGTGATCCAGCCGTCGGCGCCGGCGGCGGGGATTTCGTTCTTCTTGTCCTGGGCCACGGCAAGGGTGGTGATCGCGGTGACGAGGGCGAACACGAAAGCACGAGTCATGGGTTCAGTCTCCTTTTCGACTCCCCTATATAACGACAGAGCTTGCCGATGTCACGCAGTTGTCATCACTTTCCGGGAATCGGGCGATCGGGGGGCGGGGGAGGCGGCTGCCGCCAGTCGCGCGGCGGCGAGTAGGCGATCTTCAGCTGCGGCGTCTCCAGCCGCTTGCCCCCCTGGAGCTTCGAGACCAGCAGCTGGTCGAGCAGGCCGCTCGTCAGCAGCGTCCGCTCGACGGGACGGTCGGCGACCCCCGTCTGGATCATCGTGACGACCCCCTCCAACAGCCACGCGAAGTGCATGAACGGGCGCGCCTCCTGCGTCGCGAACCGCGTGGACCGCTCGTCGCCCGACTTGGTCCGCCACGCGACCGCCCATTCGCGGACCGCGTGATTCAGCGTGAGCACGCTCGCGCGGAGGCCGTCGGCGTATTCGATCCGGAACAGCACGGGCTCCTTCACGGACTTCTTCGCCTTCTCGTCGAGCTCCGGCGATCCCTTCTGCCGCCGGAACGCCGCGTCGAGGAGCTTGCGGTCGTAGAGCCCGTCCTTCCACACGTCGTCGCCCGTGACGCACTGGACCGCGCGGACGCCGGTCTCGCCGCCCTTGCGGCGCTCGGCGAGGCACTGGACCATCTCGAGGGCGTGGAAGCCGTACGCGTCGAGCGTGTGATAGGAGACCGCGACGATCTCCTCGAGCTCTTCGCCGCGCCGGACGTCGGCCGCCGGCTCGCGCCACAGGCCGGGGAGCGACGATCCGGCCAGCATGGGGATCTTCAACCGCTTCGCCGTTTCGTAGATCCACGCCGCATCTTCCGCGGTGTCCGCGAGGTGCTTGTCGCAGAAGACGGGGACGACGCGGCCGGACTTCTCGAAGATCCGCACGATCTCCTCGAAGAACTTCCGCTTCGGGTACTGGATCGACGTGGTCTCCGAGCGCGGATACTTTCCGTGCTCGCAGATCATGAGCACGCCGTCGACCGCGAGCGTGCCGGTCCCGAGCGTGAGCGCGTCTTCGATCGACGGACTGAGGCGGACTCCGGCGTCCTTCGCCAGCGCCTGGCCGACGTCGGCGGGCTTCTCGGAGATCTGGTCCGTGTAGAGCGCCGCGAGCTTGAGGTTCGGGGTCCGGCCCTTGCCGTCGAGGGTGTCGGTCTCGAGCAGCCGGCTGGCGATCACGTCCGCGTGGGAATTGTGGTAGTAGGTCGTGACGACGGCCGCGACCTTCTTCGGCGGCGGGGCGACGCGGATCAGCGTGAACGGATAGATGATCGTCGCGTAGATCGAGCCGTCGCTCGCGGCGACGAGCGCCATGTGGGCGTGCATCGGCGTGAGCGTGCCGTCGGGAAGCCGGTGGAACCCGTGGCTCCACGGCTTCTTCGCGGCGAAGTCGTAGAAGTCGGGATTTTTCACCGCGAGCACGCCCCGGTCGTCGATCTTTCCGCTCGCGGGGTCGTACACCGCCAGGTGGTGGAGATAGCCGGAGCCGAAGCCGGTCTTGTTGTCGACGCGGATCAGCGCCCAGACGCGCCCGTCGGGGGCGATCGTCAGCGCCGACCGCGAGTCGGGATGGGCGCCCTCGACCATCGTGCCGACCCGACTGGCCTTCGACGGATCGCGGAGGTCGAGGCGGATCAACCTCGCGTCGTTCATGAGCACCAGATAGGCGGTGTGGCCGTCGGCCGCGATCTGCCACGTCGGAATCGAGCTGGTGTTCGGCCGGGTCCAGACGTCGCCGTCGACGACGATGTCCTGGATCGCCGCCTTGTCCGTGGAAGGATCGTAGACCGCGAGCTTGAAGTCCCTGGTGACCGCGCAGGCGCGGCCCTCGCGGTCCATGAGCGTGGACGCGTACGGCGTGAGCATGGGGCCGAGCTCACGGTACTTCTTCGTCTTCAGGTCGAGCAGCATCCAGTGCTGGTCTTCGCACGTGACCACGTAGGCAAGCCCGAGTTTTTCGTCGGCCACGACGTCGGCCACGCCCTGTCCCGCGAACGGCATGCCGAGGTTCTCGGATTTGCCGGTCGACGGATCGTAGACCATCACGTAGCCGCCCGGGTACTCGGACGTGTCCCCCTTCTTCCGGTAGCCCTGCTTCGAGCCGACGTAGATGCGCCCCGAAGGCGCGACGAAGTTCCGGGTGTGGAGCTTCGCCTGCGCGGCGTAGCCCTTCGCCGAGAGGCCGCACACGGCGTTCGTGTCGAGCACCACGCGCTGCGCGCCGGTCCGCGGCTCGAACTCCACGAGATAGGAATTCTCGCCGTACTTCGCGCAGCCGACGTAGATCCGCCCGTCGATCCCTTCGCACAGGGAGAAGTAGCCCGATTCCTCGCTCGTCGTCTCGGGAAGGACGTGGGTCGCCTCGCCCCAGACGTACTCGAACGGGGGTTTCTGATCCTGCGAGAGGACCAGCGCGAGCAGGAATCCGATCATGGCCGTCCTTTCTCCGCGAGCTTGATGCGGAACAGGGCGTACTTGCGGGGCTTGCCCGGAACGTCGGGACCCTGGCCGGTGAGGTAGAGCGTCGTCGGCTCGGCCGGGCCGCCGAACGCGGCGTTGGTTGGATCGCCGGGCATCTTCACGAAGGCGAGCTGCTCCCCCGCGGGACCGAAGATGTAGAGGCCCGCCCGATCGCCGCTGCCGCCGGTCGCGTAGAGGTTCCCGGATGCGTCCATCGCCATGCCGTCGATCGGCCGCCGGTCGGGACCGAAGTCGAAGAGGATGCGCTTTCCGGCGAGGGTGCCGTCGGACTGGACGCGGAACGCCACGAGGTGATGGTTGCCCTTCGGATCGCTGTTGGTGTCGGCGACGTAGACCGTGTTGCCGTCAGGCGAGACCAGGATGCCGTTGGGCTTCTGGACGTCGCGCGTGGCGAGCGTGACGAGCCCCGCGGGGGAGACGACGTAGACGCCTTCGAAGTCGATCTCGCGCTTCTCGCCCTTGGCGCCCTGGTACAGCGGGTCGGTGAAGTAGACGTTTCCCTTGGCGTCGATCGCGAGGTCGTTGGGCGCGTTGAACCGCAGGCCGTTCCACTTGTCGGCGAGCGTCCGGACCTGGCCGGACTTCTCGGTGATGGAGATCCGCCGGTTGCCGCCGTTGGCGCCCTCGCAGGCGACGAGCCGGCCCTGGGCGTCGAACTTGAGGCCGTTCGACTTGCCGCTCGGGTCGCGGTAGACCTCGGTCTTCTTCGTGGCGGGATCGAATCTCAGGATGCGGTTGCCGATGTCGCTGAAGTAGATCGAGCCGTCCGGCGCCCGGGCCGGCCCTTCGGTGAACTCGCCCTCGTTCCACAGGAGCTCCAGCGCCGCGCCTGCGGGCACGAACCGCTCCTGCGCCGTCGGGGTGAACTCGCCCCGGGGGGCGGGCGCCGAGGCGCAACCGAGTACCGCCACGAGGGCGAACGGCAGGACGTGTTTCATCGTCTTCTCCCAGTCCTCTATAGCCTTACGGGTCTGAGCCAAATATTGATTCCATCGGCTGCGGACCTCGCTAAAATACCGCCATGCAGAAACTGCTGATCGCGACGCTCCTTCTCTCCCTGGCGTCCTGCTCCGAGGAACCGCCTCCTCCCAAGCCGAAGAAGGCCCCCGAGCCGGCGCCGGTGGTCAAAAAGGTCGACCTGCCGCCCCCGCCGCCTCCGCCTCCGCCGCCTCCGGTCGAGGAGAAGCCCAAGCCCCAGGCGGCCGCGCCGAAGGTGCTGCTCGATCCGACGCTTCCGGAGTGGACCCAGACGGCTCCCGCCGAATACAAGGCGAAGTTCTCGACGACCAAGGGCGACTTCGTCATCCTGGTGACGCGGGAATGGGCGCCGCGCGGCGCCGACCGATTCTACACCCTGGTCAAGAACGGCTACTACGACGACGTGCGGTTCTTCCGGGTCATCGCCGGCTTCATGTGCCAATTCGGCGTCAACGGCCATCCCGACGTGAACGCCGCCTGGAAGAACAACACGATCCAGGACGATCCCGTCACCCAGAAGAACGTCCGCGGCACGATCACGTTCGCCATGCGCGGCCCCAATACGAGGACCACCCAGGTCTTCCTCAACTACGAGGACAAGAACGTCCGGCTGGACGGCAGCGGCTTCGCTCCCTTCGGGAAGGTGATCGAGGGAATGGACGTCGTGGACAAGCTCTACGCCGGGTACGGGGAAGGGGCTCCCAGCGGACGCGGCCCGGATCAGCGCCGGCTCCAGGCGGAAGGCAACGAGTACCTGAAGGCCGAGTTCAAGGACCTCGACTACGTGAAGTCGGCGACGATCATCCAGTAGTCCGCCACTCCGCGCCCGCGGGGTGTGTTGGATCTTCATGCGTCGCCTGCTGCCCGCGCTGCTGCTGCTCCTCGGGGCGATTCCGCAGGAGACGGCCAAGCCGAACATCCTCTGGATCACCTGCGAGGACATCAGTCCCAACGTCGGCTGCTTCGGCGACGCCTACGCCTATACGCCGAACATCGACAAGCTCGCCACGCAGGGCGTCCGCTACACCCACGCGTTCGCGCCCATCGGCGTCTGCGCGCCGTCGCGGTCGACCCTCATCCTCGGCACGTTCGCCTCGTCGGCGGGAACCCAGCACATGCGATGCAACGGACCCCGTCCGGCCTATCTCCGCTGCTTCACGGAGTCCCTCCGCGACGCCGGCTGGTACTGTTCGAACAACGAGAAGACCGACTACAACTTCCCGCCGCCGAAGGGCGCGTGGGACGAGTCGAGCAAGAAGGCCCACTGGCGCAGCCGCAAGCCGGGGCAGCGGTTCTTCTCCGTGTTCAACATCCTCCACTCCCACGAGTCGCAGATCCGCCTCCCGGAGGCGCAGTACCAGAAGCGCACCGCCGACTACACGGCGAAGGAGCGGCACGATCCGGCGAAGGCGCCGATCCCGCCGTACCATCCCGACACGCCCGAGGTGCGGCGCGACTGGGCGCGGTACGCGGACATGATCACCTACATGGACCGCGACGTCGGGATGTATCTGAAGCAGCTGGAAGAGGACGGCCTCGCCGACGACACGATCGTCTTCTACTTCTCCGACCACGGCGCGGGGATGCCGCGGAGCAAGCGGTGGCTCTACGATTCGAGCCTCCGCGTGCCGATGATCGTCCGGTTCCCCGAGAAGTGGAAGCACCTCGCGCCCTCGGCGCCCGGGACGACGTCGGACCGCCTGATCAGCTTCGTCGACTACGGCCCGACGGTGCTGAGCCTGGCGGGCGTGAAGGCGCCCGCCCACATGCAGGGCAAGCCGTTCCTGGGCGAGGCGGCGGAGAAGCCGCGCGAGTACGTCCACGGCTTCCGCGACCGCATGGACGACCGCTACGACCTGCTCCGCGCCGTGCGCGACCGGCGCTGGAACTACATCCGCAACTACCGGCCCGACCAGCCGTGGGCCCAGTACATCAGCTACATGTACGAGATGCCCACCATGAAGGCGTGGCAGCGGCTCCACGACGAAGGAAAGCTCAACGACGTCCAGGACCGCTTCTTCCGGACCAAGCCCGTCGAGGAGCTCTACGACACCGTCGCCGATCCGTGGGAGATCCGGAACCTCGCGGACGATCCGGCGCAGCGCGAGACGCTGGAGCGGATGCGCGCCGAGCTCCGCCGCTGGATGCTCGACATCCGCGACCTGGGATTCCTGCCCGAGGCGGAGCTGCGGACGCGGTTCGGATCGACGCCTCCGCACGAGGCCGTGCGGAAGGACCCGGCGGGCTATCCGCTGGAGCGGCTGATCGACGCCGCCGACCTGGCGACGCGCGGCGATCCGAAGTGCGTCGAGCTGCTGGCCGACGCCGACAGCGCGGTCCGCTACTGGGGCGCCATCGGATGCCGCGTCCTGGGCGACCGGGCGAAGCCGGCCGAGGAGCGGCTCGTCCAGGCACTGTCCGATGCGTCGCCCAGCGTGAGGATCGCCGCGGCGGATGCGCTCTCGCGGCTGGGTCGGATCGAAGAAGCCCTCCCGGTGCTGGCGCGCGGGCTTCAGGACGAGAACGAATGGGCCCGCCTCCACGCGGCGACGGTCCTCGACGGGCTGGGCTCCAAGGCCGATCCCGTCCGCGACGTCCTCAAGGCCGCCGCCGCCGACAAGAACGAGTACGTCCGCCGCGTCATCGAGCACGCCCTGGGGAAGTAGACTCCCGCCGTTTGTTTAAAACCGCGCCAACCCGCCGACCATCCTCGGATAGAATAGCGGGGATCGGGATGATGGACGAGTTCGTGGAAATGCCCAGCACGATGTGGACGCTCCTCACCCGGGCCCGGGAGGGGAACGCCGGGGAGCTCGACCTCCTGCTGCGGCAATACCGGCCGCCCGTGCTGGCCTTCGTCCGATCGCTGGTCCGCGACCCCGAGGAAGCTGAAGACGTCACCCAGGAGGTCTTCGTGACGGTCCTTCAGGACGGGGTTCTGGCCAAGGCCGATCGCCTCAAAGGCCGATTCCGCAGCCTCCTCCTCGCGGTCGCCCGCCATGTCGTCTCCGAACGGTGGCGCGCCCGCACCGCGCTGAAGCGGGGCGGCAACCAGCGCCCGCTCTCGCTCGACCGGATCGACGGCCCGGACGACCTTCCGCTCCGGAACCAGATCGAGGCGCCGGCGGCCGACCTCGAGTTCGACACGCTCTGGGTCGACAACCTCATCCGCATCGGCATGAACCGTCTTCGCCAGCAGAGCGCGAAGGAGGGGACGAGCTACTTCGACGCGCTGTTCGCGGTCGTGAACGACGGCGCGGCGTACGCGGAGATCGCCGAACGGATGGGCGTCTCCATCCACGACGTGAAGAACTACGTCCACCAGGCGCGGCTCCGGCTCCGCCGCTACCTGCTCCAGGAGATCCACTCCTACTCGCCGTCCCGCGACGCGGCGCAGGCGGAGATCGAGTATCTGCTGAAGCTGCTGGAGCCGTGAACGTGCGCGACGCCGCGCTCGCGGTGGTCCTGCTGACGCTCGCGCCGTCGGTCCTGGAGGCGCAGGACTCGGAGACCGGCGCGCGTGCGAGGGCGCTGGGCGGCGCTTCCACGGCGTTTTCCGACGACCCCCACTGCGTGTGGATCAATCCCGCCGGGACGGCCGCCCAGCCCGGCGGACTCGCCATCTCGTACGAGACCTATCCGCTCTACGAGGAACGGGGAACCCCGATCACCCGCGCGCCCGCCCGCGACCTGTTCAACGATCCCGTCTTTCTTCCGTCCTTCTTCGGCATCGTCTATCAGCTCGGCAGCCCCGACCAGCCGATGGCCCTCGGCCTCGGACTCGCGACGCCGTTTCACGTGTACCATCCCTTCCGGGGACCCGATCCGGCGCCGGGCGACGCTCCGAGCGTCACGGTCGATCAGCACTTCACCCGGCTGCGCCTGAGCTACGGGATCGATCTGGCGCTGAAGCCCGCCGATGCCGGCGGCTTCCTGACCCATCTCTCGCTCGGCGTCGGCGCCGACCTCGCCACCGCCCGGGTCGAGTTCACGAGTCCGCCCGAAAACGAGGTCTCTCCGGTGGAGCATGCGACGGCGATCACCGGCGGCGTGGGCGTCCAGCTCGGACTGTTCGACAACCGGGAAGATTTTCGCGCGAGCCTCGGCGTGGCGTACCAGGGTCCGGCCCACTTCAGGTTCGGGGGAGGCTTCTCCGTGCCGGGCGGCATCGTGCCGTTCTACGACTGGCCCCAACAGGTCCAGGTGGGCCTGGCCGTCTACCTCCTGCCCCGCCTGCCGCTCCGCTTCTGCGTCGAGTTCCAGTGGATCGACTGGGCTGCTGCGGCGCAGGAGTCGCGTCTGGCGGGAGTCGACGATTTCCGCGCGACCACCACCGTGTCCTTCGGCGCGGAATACCGGATCGATCTGAGCCCGTCGATCGGCCTCCTTCCGCGGGTGGGACTGCGGGTCCAAACCGAGCCGTGGTCGCAGGACGCCAAGCCGGAGCTGCCGGGATCGGGGCACTTCCAGCTGTACCTCAACACGCGCAGCACCAGCTTCGTCGTATTCTCCGCCGGGATCGGCCTCATCTGGGGATACTCGGAAGGCACCCAGGACAGCCTGGACCTGGCGTTCGAGATCGGCGGCGACACGCCGGGATTCGCGTTGAGCTACACGTTCCAGTTTTGATCCGGAGGAGCCCACGGAAATCGCGCTGGCCCTGTTCGCCTGCGGGGCGCTCTGCGCCGGACTCCAGGACCCCACCATCGGGGCTCGCGCCCGGGCGATGGGCGGAGGAGCGAGCGCGTTCGAGGACGATCCCATCGGCGTCTGGTGCAATCCGGCCGGCATGGCGACGCAGCAGACGGGCGCCTCGTTCGAGACGCAGACGTACATCGTCTACCGCCGCAACGACGCCGCCGCTCCTCCGACCCACTTCAGCGGCGACACGGGTTTCAACGACCCCGCCCTGGTGCCGAGCACCGTCGGCGCGGTCATCCAGGTCGGAACGGTCGAGCGTCCGCAGGCCATCGGCATCGCCTTCGTGAGCCCCGTGCTGCTCCGCATGGCCTTTGACGCCGCCGACGACCCGTCCAGTCCCAACACGTGGACCACGTCGCAGCGGTTCTCGAGGTTCCGGCTGGCCTACGCCCGCGACTTCAAGTTCCGCGCCGCGGGGGAGGAGGGATTGTTCCCTCATCTCTCGATCGGCCTGGGAATGGACCTGGGCATGACCACGATGCGCATGGAGGATCCGTTCATCGACCAGGACCGCCGCGGATCGAAATCCGAATTCGGCGCCGGCTTCGGCTTCCTCCTCTGCGCGTTCGACAACACGCGCAACCTGAAGGTCAACCTCGGAGCCGCCTATCAAACCTCCATCTCGTTCGACCTCGTGATGCCGGTGACGTCGACGGACCGGAACGCCCCGACGCTCAACTGGCCCGATCAGATCCAGCTGGGAGCGCTCGTCTACCTGCTCGAGGGGCTGCCGCTGAAGATCTCGGCCGAGGTCCAGTTCATCGACTGGAAAAACGCCTGCCCGCCGTCCGATGTCCCCGGGGTCGACCGGTTCACGCGATCCACCGTCGCGTCCGTCGGCGGCGAGTATCGGATCGCGCTGTCTCCCTCGACCGTGCTCTATCCCCGCGTCGGCGTCCGGTTCTTCGACGCTCCCTGGCGCTCGCGCGACAAGGCGGATCTGCCGGGGGTGGGGGAGTGGCAGCTCCGGATCACGACCCACGCCGAGCGCTTCACTGTCTTCTGCGCGGGAATTGGGTTATCCTTGCTGGGGCAGGGCGGCGGAGCCACCACCGTCAACGTCGCCGTCGAGTTCGGAGAGGACGCGCCGTCCGTTTCCCTCGGAGTCGTCGTCGTGTTCTGAGGATCTCCCATGAACGCCGTCGCGCTGGCCGTCCTTCTGCTGGCGGGGCGGGCCCAGGACGACGCGGACGCGAAGCAGGTCACCATCCCGAAGCAGGAACGGTCGTCCTACGTTCCGGCGGTCCAGAAGTACCGCGACGCCGAAGCGGCGCTGACCGATCCCCTCGAGTGCGCGAAGCGGTGCACGGAGATGCTCGAGGACAAGTCGGTGCGCGAAGCCCATCGCGACGCCTTGCTGCGGATCCAGAACACCGACGGTTCGTACGGCGACTGGATCCTGTTCGCCCCCTTCCAGCTCCGCGGCCGCGCCCATCTCGCGAGGGCCGAAGCGCTGGCCCCACGCGATCGCCGCGAGGCCACGGCCCAGGCGCTGCAGGCCGTGACCGATCTCGACGAATCGTTCCGCCGGGGCGTGAAGAGCAGCGAGCCGCTCCTGGCGCGGGCGCGCAAGCTGGCGCTTCAGCTCACGGAGCCGGTGCCGAACGAGCGACTGGCGGAAGCCGAACGGCGGCTGGTGGAGATCCGGAAGCTGCGGGATCAGAAATCCCCGCCCGCGGCCGTGCTGGAGCGGTGCGAGTCCGCGGCCGACGTGGTGAAAGGCTCGGCGTACGAGGGAGAGTGGGGGCTGATCCGGGATACCTTCTTCCTCGCCCACTGGAGCGGGCTGGCCGACGCCGGACGATTCCGTGCGGCGCGCGCCGCGGTCGCGACGCACGGGGGATTCCTCGGAGCCGCCGGCCGCAAGGACGTGCTCGACAAGATCGACGAGCGGTCCCGGGAAGCGGCGCGCCGGTTCCACGCGGAACTTCGGGGATTGCTTCCCGACCAGGACACCTGGGCCGCGTTCGTTCGCGTGCCGTCGGCCGAGATCGAGCGGCGGCTCTCCCTGCCGGAGGCGGGCGAACTCGACGGCGTCGACGGCGGCCTCCTCTGGGCCCGCCGGTGCCGCGAGCGGCTGCTCCCCCTGCGGGCGTCCGCCGACCTGGCCGTCGCCGCCGATCTCTGCGTCGAGGCCGCCGCGCAGGTCCCCGACGGCGAGAACCGGGCGTTCGCCGCGCTGGAGGCGCTGGTCTTCGACCTGGCGCTCGGTCGGCTGGAGCGGAATCTGTCGGGCGCGCTCGCGGAGGAGCCGGAGGGACTCGGTCGCCGCCGCGACGAGGCGCGCCGGGTCGTGGAGGCCTTCGAGAAGTTCGCGCTTCGTTTCGAGAAGGAACCGCCGCCGGCCGTGACGAAACATCTCGCCCAGGTCCGGGCGATGCCCGACCGGCTTCCCCTCGATCCCGGCCGGCTCGACGAGATCGGCCGGCGGCTGCTCGATCCCGCCGACCCCAAGGGTCTCTGGGGCCGCGCACCCGATCTCGCGCTGGAAGTCGAGAACGAGCTGTCCGAGCTGGACCGGTCCCAGGGCGCGCGCCTGTCCAGGAGCTCGCGGCGCAAGCTGTGCACCTACCTGCTGGTGTCGCGGATCGCGAGGCTGCTGCTCGCGGGCGGGCGGACCGAGGACCTCGCGCGAAGCGAGGAGCTGAAGACGCTGAACCGGAAGCTCGATCTCGACGGGGGTCCGCTTCCGGACGTGATGAAGCTCGTCAGTCCGCGCGTGCGCGCGGTCCTCGATCGGCTCAAGTCCTAGGGAATCGGCTCCAGCTCGATCGCCTTGCCCGGCGCCAGCTCTCCCCGGATCAGATAGGCGCGCCCCGCCTGCAGCGCCGACTTCGGCACCGAGTAGGTCCGCTTTCCGAGTTCCGGATGGAGGAATTCCAGCTCGTAGGCGTCGAGCTCGAGATCCTCGAGCGCGAGGGGAGACGTGACGTCGGGATCGGAAGCGGAGCCGAGGGAGGCGTCCACGATCTTTCCGCCGCGGATGAACGGTCGCGAGCCCACCGTCATCGCGTCGATGCGGGCGAAGGGATGGACGTTGACGCGGAGCGTCACGAGTCCGGGGAAGAGGGCGATCCGCTCGGCCCGCTTCTCGAGCTCGCGGAACTCCGCCTGCACGGGACGGAACGATTCCGGCAGCCGGTCGAGGAGCGATCCCATCGCGGCGGCCCACCGGCGGAAGCGCGTCGCCTCGTCGCGCCGGCCCGGCCACGCGGCCCGGCCCAGCTCCTCCATCCGGCGGAGGGCTCCGCTTCCCGACCGGGACTGGTCGCCGAACCACTGGAGAAGATCCTGCGTGTCGGTCCCGAGCGTCTCGGGCGCGCGGGCCATCAGCGCGTCGAGGTCCTTCCACCGCGCGGCGGTTCCCTCGTCGCCGGGCTCCAGCCCGTTCCGCGCCTCGAAGAACTGATCGCGCCACAGCCGGGGACCGGGGTCCGGGCCCCGATTCCGCGCGAGCGCGGCGACCACCACGACGACCGCCACGGCCGCCGCGAAGAGCACGGGATTGCGCCGGACCACGCGGGGAATCCAGCGGCGCGGCGAGGGCCGGGCCTGGATCGAGCGGCCGCCGGCGAGACGATCGAGATCGTCCGCGAGCTCGGCGGCGCTGGCGTATCGATGGTCCGGATTCTTCTCCAGCGCCTTGAGGATGATGGTCTCGAGCGGCGCCGAGAGGTGGGGATTGTGGCGGCGGGGCGCGACGAGGTCGTCGTTCACGACCTTCATCAGGATCTCCATCGGCGCGTCGGCCTCGAACGGCGGCCGCCCCGCGACCATCGCGTACAGGATCGCGCCCAGCCCGTAGACGTCCGACCGGCGGTCGATGCTGTCCTTCCGTCCCATCGCCTGTTCGGGGGGCATGTACGACGGCGTTCCCATCACCATCCCGGAGACGCTGACGTCGACCGAGCCTTCGACGGTCTTGGCCAGGCCGAAGTCGAGGACGATCGGCCGCCCTTCCGAGGAGACCATCACGTTCGCCGGCTTCAGGTCGCGGTGGATCACGCCCGCTTCGTGGGCCGAATGGACGGCGCGGCAGACGGAGAGCATCACCTGGACGAGCCGCGCCTCGTCCATCGGCGTGCCTTCGAGGGAGCGGCCGTCGATGAACTTCATCGACAGGTAGTACTGGCCCTCCGACCGGCCGAAGTCGTAGACGGGGATGATGTTCGGATGGTCGAGCCCGGCCGCGAGGCGGGCCTCGCGCTCGAAGCGGACGACGTCGTCCGGCGAGGGCGCCTTCAGGAACTTGATCGCGACGTATCGGGAGAGCGGGAGCTCCCAGGCCTTCCAGACGAAGCCCATCCCGCCGCTGCCGATGCGGCGGAGGAGGACGTATTTCGTCGAGAAGACGTTCTTGGGATCTTGAAGCGCCTCCTGGACGTCCGGAGGCACCGCTGCGGCGCGCGACTCGTTCTCTCCGTCGACGCGGCCGAGCTCGAGGCGCTTCCGCGCGTCGCGCTTGAGCACCGGCCGGCCGCAGGCGGCGCAGGCGCCCGAGGCGGGATAGTCGGGAGCGAACGCTCCGCACTCGAGGCAGAAGCAGCCGCGGTCCGCCGCGTCCGGGGGCATCCGAGCAGTATAACCGGACCCGCCGCCCGGAGCCCGCCTCCGTTTCCATCTTCTTTAAAACCGGCGCGGACGGGCGACCATCCTGGGAGCGAGGGCGATCCCGGTCGACGCCCTTGAAGAGGAGGCACCCGTGCTGAATTCCCTGGCGTCCATCCTGCTCGTCTGCGGAGCCGCGGCCGAACCGGCCCAGGCGCAGGAGATCGTCTCCGTCCGGTCCGAACCGCCGGCGATGTCCTTCCAGGATCTGCCGCCGTGGCTCTACGATCGGGGGGACGGCGTCCACAACTCCATGTTCGGGACCTACACCCGCAAGAACGAGCTGCAGGTCTACCTGTTCTACGAGTACACCGTGAACCGCGACGAGGAGTACAAGCCCGAGGAGATCGGCTTCGTCGGCACCCAGGACTTCCGCGCCAAGCGGGTGGACCATGAATTCCTGATCTTCCTGGCGTACGGCATCACCGAGGACCTCATGGTCGAATTCGAGAGCGCCGTCTGGACGAAGGCGACCCAGCACAAAGCGTCCGGGGACACGTCGGCGATGCCGTCGACGCTGAGCGAGCAAGGGCTGGGCGATACCGAGGGCCAGATCCGGTGGCGGTTCGTCCACGAGTCGCAGGGCGTGCCCGAGGTCCTGGCGTTCTTCGAGTACGTGCTTCCGCTGCAGAAGGAGCGGCGGCTGATCGGGACGCAGGACTGGGAGCTGGAGCTGGGCTTCCAGATCACCAAGGGATTCTCCTTTGGCACGTTCACCGCGAAGATCTCCTACGCGTACGACCGGGCGGAGAGCAAAGCGGAGCTGGGCGAGTACGCGCTCGAATACACGAAGCGGTTGTCCGATCAGTGGCGGATCGTGCTCTGCGTGGAAGGCACGCAGGATGAGGTCGAGGGCATCGCCGAGATCCAGTGGATGCCCACGAAGAACATCATGTTCAAGTTCAACATGGCCGTCGGACTCACGTCCAAAGCGGCGGACTTGGCTCCCGAATTGGGGATCCTGATCTCCTTCTGAGATCGGCTCCGCCGACCAACCCGATCCCTGCGGACGCGGGGCTCTTCCGAAAGGAGGGGCCCCGCGCCGCACCTGGTCTCAGCGAAGGGGAACGGCGGCGCCGGGGCGCGTTCGGGGCATGTCGCGCGGATCGGGATGGCGCGGCGGCTTCATCCGCGGCGGCGGGGGAGGCTCCGGTTCGGTGGTCCGTTCGACCCTCTCGTCCGCAGGCGCGTAGAAGACGTTCGCCTCTTCCGTCGGGATGGGTTCCTTCGGGTCGTCCTTCATGAACGTCCGAACGGAGAAGTCGTCCCGAAGCCGCACGAGGACGAGAGGCCGCGGCGCAACAAAGACGATCACCACGGAGACTGCAATTCCCAGAAGGATGCCGACGGTCAGCGCGGTGGTCTTCCGGGTCGTCATGCTTCCATGAGACGGCCCGCTCCGGGGAAGCGTGCAACGTTCAAGGTAGCGGGACGTCCTTGAAGACGAACGTCACCGTCTTCTGCCAGGTCTCCTTGTGGAACTGCAGCTTGAGCGACTTGCGCTCCGTCCGCTGCAGCTTCTTGTTCACCTTGAAGTAGTAGTCGATCTCGCGCACGTCCTTGACCTCGCGGGCCATCAGGAATCGATTTTCGTTCTCGGCCGGGACCGCCGGATGCTCGACGCCCTCGGCATCGATGAGGATCACCGACGCGGAGTCGAAGCGCGAATCGATCTCGGCCTTCAAGTCGGCCACCGTCCCGACGATCGGGGAGAAGGTCAGCTGGAGATTCGTCGCGTTCCCGACGCTGTCGGTCGACGCGTTCGTGACGACGACCCGGAAGCGGCCGACCTCCTGGGTCGACCCGCGGGCGGGCGAATCGAACAGCAGCTCCTGCGTCTCGGTGGGGAACGAGTAAGTCGCCGTCGCGCGCACCGAGGCCAGCCGCGCGGCCTGGGGGGACAGCCCCTCGAACTGGACCTCCCGGGTCGATACGGCCGGCGCGCCCGCCATCTGCCACTGGACGTTCGTCCGGTCGATCCGCCCCAGCTTCTTTCCCTGGTCGTCGATCACCTCGTCGATCTGGAGCGTCCAGTTGCGGAGCGGTTTGATCGAGGGCTCGTAGTCGGGCTCGACGCCGACCTTCAGGACGGCCAGATGCTTCTCGAAGGTCTGGGTGCGGACCACCTGAAGGCTCTTGAAGCGCAGCCGGTATGCGCCCGAGTACGCGGTCGGGTAGGGCAGCCATTTCCCCACGTTCAGCTGGAACGCGCCGCCCGGGAGCGATTCCACGGCGAGCAGGTCGGAGGCGGCGCACAGGCGGTCGAGCGTTTCAAGCAGGGACGATTCCTTCGCGGCGAAGGAGAACTTGTGGCCGGCGGGAACCTTGCCGGCGTCGATCTTCGCGCCGGTCTGCTCCTCGATCGACTTGACGATCGCCTCGAGCGGCGCGTCCTTGAACTCCGCGGTCACCGTCCGCGGCGCGCGGTCGAGATCCTTCACCTTCGCGGCGATGCCGATCGCCTTGATCGTCTCCTTCACGCGGCCGCGAAGCTCGAGGTCGTCGGCCTTCATCGCCTCCTGGAGCCGGGGCACGGCCGCGGAGCCGATCTTCGTCAGCTCGCGGACGGCGGCGTCGCGCTCGGACGCTTCGTCCGACTTCAGCTGGTCGATGAGGCGTCCGACCTTCTGGTCGACCGCGGGGTCCTGGGCGAGCAGGAGAAAGAGAAGCAGCGTTTTCATTTCCAGTCCACCTTGATCGGTTCGGCCTTGGCGTTCTGCTGCCGGAGCTCACGGACCTGATTCGCCCGGGCCCGGCGGAGCTCGGCGTCGATGCCCTTCGTCAGCACCTCCGGGAGTTCCACCTGGACGACCGCCGGCTGTTTCTCCATCGTCACGGCGACGCGGTTCTCCGCGGGATGCCAGGCAATGTGGGTGATCTTTCCGGTCAGCTTGCACGGGCCGAGATCCCGGCTGGCCAGCTCCTCGCCGGTGCGGGCCTCGTGGATGCGGAACTTCTGGTTTTCCTCGAAGGCGGCAACCAGCGTCCCTCCGGGGCTGACGATCCGCCGCTGGCCGAACGAGAAGCCCTTCACGACCTTGCCGGTGGCGATCTCGGCGATGCCGTCGGGGCCGACGATCCAGCGGCCGTCGGGGGTGAACCGCGATCCCGGTCCTGTCTTCTCGATTTCCCGGACGAACTTCCCGGTCGCCCCCTTCCACAGACCGCAGAACGAGGGGGTGCCGATGAAGACGAGGTCCTCGGGCGCGGAGTAGTCGACCGCCTGGGCGCCGTCGACGGTCTTCTCGTCGGGCATCTCGAAGGCGTAGAGCAACGTCCCCGCGCGGGGATCGAAGGCGCCCGTGTAGTTGGCCAGGTCGGGGATGCCGGGCGCTTTCGGCTTCTCGCCGTGAAGGAAGGCGCCGTTGTTGGTCGCGAGGAAGACCTTGCTCCCGTCGCCGTTCCACGCGACGCCGTTCACCTGGAGCATCCGTCCGAAGAACGAATGCTGCGGTCCCGTGATCTTCCCGAGCGCCTGGCCCGACTGGAGGTCCCAGAACTGCAGCGTGCCCGAGTACTCGCGCTGCGTGGCCCCCCACGCGCCGTCGGGCGACAGATAGGTTCCCTGGATGCCGCCTCCTCCGCCGCCGGCGTTCGACGGGAGCTTGCCCAGGAGCTCGCCGCGCACCGTGTCCCACAGCTCCGCCCGGCCGCCCGAATCGCCCTTCGAGAGAAGCAGGCGGCCGTCGCGGCTCGCGCCCTCGCCGCCGTAGACGCAGTACACGCCGGGCTTGAACGACTTGAGCACGCGTCCGGTCTCGTCGTCGTAGAGGCGCGTCACCGCGCCGTCGGACACCATCAGGCGCCCGTCGGTCGTGAAGGACACGCTGTAGGGCGCCCGGGCGTGGCCCTCGCCGCTCGGCGCGATCGCCCGCCGGTTCTTCAGGTCGAGGATCGCCGGCGTCTGCCCCATGCAGGAGGCCGCGAACCACCGGCCGTCGCGGCTGAGGATCGCGTCCGAGGCGTACTTCATCGACGGCGCCGGAAACGAGTCCTTCTTCTCGCCGCTCGCAAGGTCGTAGGTGGTCAGCGCGCCACCGCCGTAGCAGTAGACCTGAGTTCGGTCGAGGCTGAGCGCGCTCGCGCCGGGGAATTTCCGCTGGACGACGCCGTCGGCGGCGTTGAGGATCGCGCTTCCCTGGCCGCCCGAGGCCAGGAGCTGCGCGTCGCCCGGCAGCCAGCGAAGGGAAGACCGCCAGCCCAGGAGGTTGTCCGGCGCGAGCCACTCGTGGAGCAGCTTGCCGGTCTTGAACTCCCAGACGGTCACGCGATCGCGGCGGTCGTATTTCGCGTTGTTCTGCGCGCCGCTCCAGCTGTCGACGCACGCGATCTTCGCGCCGTCCGCCGTGAACGACATGGTCGACACGCGGTACTGGACCTGGGGCGGATGGCGCGCCACCTCCTCGAGTCCGGGCGCCGGCTTGCCGTTCGTCAGGTCCCAGCCCAGCACGCCCGGCTGGTCGCGGTACTCCTTCTTCTCGCCCGTGAGCAGGAGCTTCTCGTCGGGCGAGATCTCGAATTTTCCGTAGTGGTTGGGCGTCGGGAACTGGAAGAGCTCCTTCCGGTCCTGCAGATCGAGGATCACGGTGCTGTCGACGCCGACTTTCGTCACGGCGTTCGTCATCATCGTCATGAACGCGATCCGGCGGCCGTCCGACAGGTACCGCACGTCACAGACTCCGCCTCCGGTGCGGATGCGGTCGACCTCCTTGGCCGACTCGAGGTCCCAGATCACGATGCCGTCGGCCGACGTCCCCGCCGCGAGCCGCCGGGAGTCGATGCTGAACGACAGGCACTGGATTTCCGACGGCGTCTGGAACGGCGCGGTGCCCAGGATGCGCATGCCGGCGGGCGGAACGTCCTCCTGGGCGCCGACGGCCAGGAGGCCGCCGAAGAGGAAGAGGAAGAGCGGGGCGGTCGTTTTCATCCCGATTAGACTCCGACGGGGCACGGTCGTTTGCGGAAACCGGCGAAGCATGTCACTCTTTCCGGACGCTTGGTATCATCGAACGACTTCAGGGAGGTTTCCATGCGGATCGTCCTGATTACCCTTCTCGCCGGATTTCTCGCTCAGGAAAAACCGACCTGGCCCCAGTTGGTCGAGCGCGGAGAGAAGAATCTCGAGCGGCTCCGCACCCTGAAGGCGACGATGCCGAGGGAGGGATTCGAGGTTGCGGCGCTCTCGACGTCGCTCGGCGGCGATCCCGACAAAGCCGCCGAGTTCGTGCGGAAGCACATTGCGAACGAGCCGGTGCGCGGATTCGCCAAGGGAGCTCAAGGCGCGCTCGTGTCGCGCCGCGCCGGATGGGCCGACCGCGCGCTGCTGCTCGCGGAACTCCTCGCCGACAAGTCGCCCCAGCTGGTGAAGGGATCGCTGGCCGCCTCGAAGCAGCCCACCTCCGCGTTCGTCCCGACCGTGGAGATGATGGTCGAAGCGGATATCGCCCACGTCGCGGAGAAGCTCCAGACCGATCCGAAGAGACTGGAGAAGAAGTTCAAGGACTCCGAGGCGGCGTCCGCCGACTTCCAGGCGAAGGTCGCGGCGCGGATCCAGCGGGATCTCGAGGCCGTGTCCGCGGCGCTTCAGGCCGCGGGCGTGACGCCGCCGGCGTCGACGGCCCCGCGCTCCGAGGAGGTGTGGTGGGTCCGGATCGGCGAGAAGGACTACGGCAAGCCGGAAGGCGCGGAAGAGAAGTCCGTCCATTCACCGGCGGACCTCCCGGCGGAGGAGATTCATCGGCTCACGATCCGCATGAGGATCCGGCAGGGAGAAGCGGAAACGACGGTTCTCGACGTCTCGGTCCGGATGATGGACGTTTTCGGCCGCGTCCTGACGCTGTCCAACGTCGCCGGAGACGACCCGAAAAAACTCACCCGATCGAAGAGCGCGAAGACCCGGGACCAGCTGGACGTGATGGCATCGACCGGCGTGTTCGTGCCGCTCCTGACCGGGGCCGGGAACCCGGTGTCGGGCCATCCGTTCGATCTCACCGGCGGCAAGCTTCCGGTGCAGAACGGCATGATCGGGATCGCGAAGAAGCTGGGAGGCGCGCTGGGGGCGTTCGACGCTCTCCCCGGCGGCGCCGAGGAGAAGAAGCAGGAACTGACGGGCGCGACGGTCGAGTTCGTGCGGCGGGGGCCCGGCGAGGGGCCCCCGGCGATCGTCCGGGAGATCCTGAAGCAGGGCGTGAAGGGCCGCCAGCGGGTGTTCGACCTGCTGTCGGTCCGGGAGATCCTGGTGCTGCCGGGCGAGATCCGCGGGGACTTCGCGCTCGACCTGCTGCTCGCGTCGGACATCGCGGTGAAGGAAGCGGTGCTGAAGAAGATCCAGCCGAAGGCGCTGATCGTGGAGAAACGGCCGGCGAAGCTGAACGCGAGGCTCTACGAGTTCGCGCTCCAGCGCGCCTCGACGCTGCGCCGGATGAAGGCGCCCGTGGCGACCGGGATCACGTTCGTTTCGTTCGTCCGACGGATCGTGGACGGCCGGCCGGCGAAACTTCGCGGCGGCTTCGACATCCTGGCGAATCCCGCCGTGAATCTCGCCGCGCCGGCGGGATGGAAGGAGAACGGAGCGTTCGCGGCGGGGATCGCGGACACGGCGCTGGAGCACGTGCTCCATCGGGTGAAGGGAGCCCATGCGAACGCCAGCGTCCAGCTGGAGCAGGCGAAGGCCGCGCTCAAGGTGGAGAAGGAGGGCGACCGGGTCCGGGTGGTCATTCCGGGAAAGCCCGGAGCGTGGTACGAGATCGATCCGGTCACGGGAGGCTGCCTGGGATACACGGACGAGGGGGGCGGCCAGGACATGGCGGAGTACGTCACGCTGCTCGCCGACACGCTCGAGGAAATCCGGGAGTGGCAGTCGATGGCGGATCGGATCAATTCGGTCCTCGAGTGCGCGATGAACGCGATCGATGCCGCCGACTCGGAATCTTCGTTCGCCCACTGCATCGCCGGCGTTGCGATCGGCGAAGCGTTCGGCTGGGCGGCCGGCGGCATCATCGGCGGCGCCGCCGGGGACAATCCCTACGCCCGCCTCGGCGGGATGGCGCTGGAGGACTGGATGACCGACACGTTCGGCGACGCCATGGACGCCGCGACCGGCGGGCGGTGACGTCAGCCGGTCTTCTTCAGCCCCGCGGGCAGCGACTTCGTCGCGAGTTCCACCAGCGCCGCGATCCGTCTCAGGTCTTCAGGCGAGCCGAACCGAAGCTGGAGTTCCCATCCGACGCGCGGCGGGATCAGGCTCCCCGGCCGCTGGGAGGCCAGCGTCAGGAGCTTTCCCAGGAGATCGCGGTCCCGGGCTTCGGAGACCGGCTGCCCGATGGTGAGCTGGTGGATTCCCAGCGTGGAGACTTCCAGAAGCTTGAGGCTCTGGATCGCCGGATAGTCCAGGTTGGGAAACCGGACCTTGACGCGGTAGTCGCTCTGCGGAGCCATGGCATTCCCGCCTTGTGTCCGCACATTAGATTTGGGTCCGGCCCCTGGCGTTTACAAGAATCGGAATTTTGATCAGACCTGGAGTGCAAGGAGTGGCCCAGAACCCCCTTGGTGCTGTATGATCATGGACCATGTCGAATACGCCGGAGGTGATGGCCAAGGCCCTGCGCAAGGTGACGGCCGCGGCCGGAGGCCTCGGTTTCAAGGCCGTGGCCATCGGTCCCATCGCCCATCAAGCCTGGGGGGCGAAACGGGAGGCGCCGGGCCTTGACGTTTTGGTCTCCTCGGGTTCAGAGCAGCGGGAATCTCTTCTCAGCGCCGCGCGCGGCGAGGGCCTCCAGCAGTCGCCCGACAAGCCCCTTCGCCTGCACTACACCGACGCGAAACTCGCCGCCACCGTGACGGTCGACCTCACCGAAGCATCGACGCCCTTTCATTCCCAGGTCATTGGCCGGGCGCAGCGCGGGGACATCCTGTCCGTGGGGATGCTGGTGGCCACCTGCGAGGACCTGATCCTCCTGGGAGCCGATCGCGCGGTTCTCGTCGAACTCCTGCGCCACAACGCCGGCAGGATCGATGGCGCCTACCTCAAGCGCGAGGCGGAAGCGGCCGGCATCTTCAATGAGGTCAAGCTGGCCTGGCAGCAAGCCAAGCAATAGGCGGGGACGCGGATCCGGTCAGGGCGTCGGGAGAGACCTCAGATACGTCAGCGCGGCCGGCGCGTCCGCCGCGAAAGAAAGCTCGCGCTCCAATCCCAGAATCTTGAAGATCTCCCAGATCTTCGGCGGCGTGGACACGAAGATGATCTTTCCGCCCTTTTCGGCGACCTGATCGACCATCCTCAGGAAGCCGCTGAATCCAGCCGAGGAAACGTATTCCGCATTCTCCAGGTCCACCAGGAGGTGGCGGGCGCCCGTTTCAAGCACTTCTCCCGCCGCCGTCACCACGGCCTCGATATTCGAAGCGTCCACCGACCCGCGGAGGGAGAGCGCCCAGACGCCCTTGTCGAGCTCCGCCTTGTGCACTTTGAGTAGGTTTGCCATCGCTGGATAGTATAGCCTCCCGGGTCGACGCAGTACCTGATTGGCGACGCTGAATTGCGTATACTGTCGCCCTCCAATTTCCTGAAAGGCTCCCCTCGATGTCGGTCCTGACCCTGGCCGATGTAACGTTCGGATTCGGGACGCCCCCCCTGATTCAAAGCATCACGCTGGGCATCGAACCCGGCGAACGGGTCGGCCTCGTGGGCCGGAATGGGGCGGGGAAGTCCACGCTCCTGCGCCTGATCGCCGGGGAGCTTCACCCCGAAGCCGGAATGATCACCTTCAGCACGGGCGCCAAGGCGGCCTACCTCACCCAGCACGTTCCGACGAACATCGGAGGAACGGTGTTCGAGAAGGTGGCGGAGGGATTGGGAGCGGTCGGCGAGGCCGTCGGGACCCACCACCGGCTGACCCGGAAGGCCAAGCTCTCCCGGCTGACGGACGAGGAGCAGGGGGCTTTGGATCGGGCCGTCGCGCGATTGAGCGAGGACCATTCCTGGGAAAGACTCCACCGGGTCGAACGGACGCTCACGGAGATGCAGCTGGAAGAGGACCGGCCGTTTGATTCGCTGTCGGCGGGGAAGAAGCGGCGGGTCTTTCTCGCGAGGGCCCTCGTCGACGCACCGGACGTCCTGCTCCTGGACGAGCCCACCAACCATCTGGACATCGAGTCCATCGTCTGGCTCGAGGATTTCCTGCGCAACTACCCGGGCGCCCTGATCTTCATCACTCACGACCGGACCTTCCTGCAGGCGCTGGCGACTCGCGTCGTGGAGCTGGAACGCGGCCGGCTGTTTGATTTCAAGACCGACTACCGGAGCTTTCTGAGACACCGCGACGAACTGCTCGAGGCCGAGGCGAAGCAGGAGGCGCAGTTCGACAAGAAGCTCGCGGAAGAGGAGCGTTGGCTTCGGCAGGGCGTCAAGGCCCGTCGCAAGCGCAACGAGGGTCGCGTGAAAGCGCTCGTGGCGATGCGGCAGGAACGGCAGGCGCGGCGGAGCCAGGTCGGGCTGGTGCGGATGCAGGCGTTGGAAGCCTCGCGCTCGGGCCAACGAGTCGTCCAGGCGGAGGCGGTCACCTTTTCCTACGGGGAGCGATCGATCCTCCGGGACTTCAGCACGGAGGTCGCCCGCGGGGACCGGGTCGGTCTCATCGGTCCGAACGGCGTGGGAAAGACGACCCTGTTGAGAATCCTCCTCGGCGAACTTCAGCCGCAATCGGGAACGGTCAAGCTCGGCACTCAATTGGCCGTCGCCACCTTCGACCAGCTCCGCGCCCAGCTCGACGAAACGAAGACCGTGCGGGAGTCCGTCGCGGCGGGGCAGGAAACCATCGATTTCAACGGCAAGTCCCGCCACGTCCTGAGCTACCTGCAGGATTTTCTTTTTCCGGCCGACCGGGCGAGACTGGGGGTCGGCGTCCTGTCCGGCGGAGAGCGGAACCGGCTCCTCCTCGCCCGACTGTTCGCCCGACCCTCGAACGTGCTCGTCCTCGACGAGCCGACCAACGATCTCGACGCGGAGACGCTCGAACTCCTCGAAGAGCTCCTGGCCGACTATCCGGGAACGGTCTTCCTGGTCAGTCACGACCGGTCGTTTCTCAACAACGTCGTGACGAGCACGATCGCCTTTGAAGGCGAGGGCGTGGTGAAGGAGTACGCCGGCGGGTATGACGACTACCTTCGGCAGCGCCCGGCGGTCCCGCGCGCGGGGGTCCTTCCAGCCGCGAAGACCTCCAAGCCGCCGGCGTCCTCGATGCCGCCACCGCCCCGAAAGCTGAGCTTCAAGGAGCGACGAGAACTGGAATCGCTTCCTCAAGTGATCGAAGATCTGGAGACCCGGCAGAAAGCGCTCCACCTGGAAATGGCGGCGCCGGACTATCATCGCCAAGGGGCGACGCGGATCTCGGCCGCCCGTTCGGAGCTCGAGGCCATCGAACGGGATCTGACTCTGGCCTATTCCCGGTGGGGGGAACTCGACGCCCTCGATTCCTCAAAGTGATGAAGGTGAGCAAGCAGTTCGCGCTGGAGGCCTATTCCCACGGCGAAGCCGTCCGGGGCTATTCCCGCGCCGTCGGCCAGGTCGGCCTCTGGAATTGCGAGCGGTCGATCTTCCGGAGACATTTGCCGGTCGACGGACGCATCCTGGATCTCGGCTGCGGCGCGGGAAGGACAACCTTCGGCCTTTACGGCGAGGGCTACCGGAACCTCATCGGCGTTGATTTCTCTCCGCGCATGATTCGCCAGGCCCGGGTGCACTCCGAGCGGCGGGGTCAAAAGATCCGTTTCCGCGTTGCGGACGCCTGCCGGCTTCCGTTTCGAGCCCGGTCCTTTGAGGGATCTCTTTTTTCCTTCAACGGCCTGATGACGATCCCCCGACGCTCTCTCAGGATCACCGCGTTGCGGGAGGTCCGGCGAGTGCTGGTCCCCGGAGGACGCTTCGTCTTTACGACGCACGAGAAGGTCGACAAGGCAAGTCCACGCTCCTTCTGGCAGGAGCAGCGGGCGCTCTGGGCGACCGGCAGACAGGATCCCCAGCTCCACGAGTACGGCGACGAGTTGATCGAAGAACTGGGCCGGCCCACCTTCGTCCACGTCCCGGATCGCCGCGAGGTTCTGGAGTGTCTCGCAGCGGCGAAGCTGGAATGGGTGGACGACCGTTGTCCCGATCTGGCCCGCGAGTCGAAAGTCGTGAAGACGTTCATCGGGTCCAAGTGCCGCTTCTGGGTGGCGCGCCGGCCGACTTGAATCGGAGCGGTAGGTTTCTGTTGTGTTCGCGCCCGCGGAGGTTATAGTTCTCCCTCCAGGAGAGGGGGACCCGGCAGGGGATGAGGGGCGATAAAACAGAGACTTCCTTTCTTCAGTCGCACCCCTCCCTTTCTTTCGATCCGAGTGGGATTCTGGGAGCACCATCGTGAGCCGCAGCATCGACAGGGATGGATTCGGCGGAACCCTGGTTCTGGATCATCGCGCGGGGGGACCTTCGTCCACCGAGCCCCTCGACTTGCCCCCGGAGTCTTTGGATCCTCGAGAGCTGGAGAGGATCGAGGCGGCGCAGGACGAGCCTTCCAGGATTGTTCCTGCCGACCCCTCGTCCGGAGATCCCAAGCCGGACCGCGATTCCACCACGCTGTCGGACCCCCTTCAGCTGTATCTGAAGCAGATGGCCCAGGTTCCTCTCCTGACCCGGGAGGAGGAACTTCGCCTCTCCAAGAACATCCATATTTCCCGAAAGCGATTCACGACGGTCCTCTTCGAGTCCCCCGTTGCCGCCGCCAAGGGCCTGGAGATTCTCGAAAACGTCGATGCCGGGACGGTCTCGCGGGGGCGCACCCTCAAGACCAGCGGCCCGGAGGACTCGGAGATCGGCGCCGCCTCGGACCTGCTTCACGGCCAGGTTCTCGAACTGCGTCGAATCCTGGCGGAGGCGCGGACGGAGGTCGGCCCGACGCCTGCCCGGACCTGTCGAGTCGCTCGGGAGCGGCAAAGGGAATGGCTGAAGCTTCTCGGTCAGATGGATTTCCAGCCCGACAAAGTCAGCCAGGTCCTGAAGGACCTCGAGCTGTTTTCGGATCGATACACGCTTCTGGACGGGATGCGTGGGGAAGGGGACGGCGAAGCGGAGTATCTCGAGCTCCGGACCCGCGCGATGGAATCGGCCCCCGCGCTCCGGGACCGGGTCGTGGAGGCGCGCAGGCTCTCCAAGGAGTACGGTGACGCCTTGAGCGCCTTGTCGAGCGCCAACCTCCGCCTCGTGGTCTCGATCGCGAAGAAATACCGAAACCGGGGCCTCTCTTTCCTCGACCTGATCCAGGAGGGCAATCTCGGCTTGATGAAGGCCGCGGAGAGGTTCAATGCCGACCTGGGATTCCGCTTCTCCACCTACGCGACGTGGTGGATCCGCCAGTCGCTGAGCCGGGCGATCGACGACCAGGCGCGAACGATCCGCATTCCCGCCCACATCGTGGCCGCGACCGCACAAGTGCGATCGATCGCCAAGACTCTCGCGCAGACGTTGGGACGCGAGGCGTCGACCGAGGAAATCGCCCGCGCCGGCCGCCTCTCGGTCGGTGAAACCCGGGAACTTCTGACGCTTCGCGGGGGCACGGTTTCCCTGGACCACACGGTCGGCCGCGAGGCGGACACGACGTTCTCCAACTTGATCGCCGACGAGAAGGCCCCGTGCCCGGTCGACGGCGCGACTCAAAGAATGCTCCGGGACCAGGTGTCGGGCGTCATCGGGCAGCTTCCGTTCCGGGAGCGCGAGATCCTGAAGCTGCGCTACGGGCTGGAGACCGGGTACACGTACACCTTGGGGGAGATCGGGGCCATCTTCAACCTGACCCGGGAGAGGATTCGTCAGATCGAGTCGAAGGCGTTGCGCAAGCTGCAGCATCGCAGCCGATCGAGGCTGCTGGAGGGCTTCGTCCTCTCCGAAAGTCCCGGGGGTCGATAGTCGTCGAAGGGTTATTTCACCGACGGAAGAGCCTTACTCCTGCTCTTCCTTGGTCTGACACTTGACGCAGAGCCGCGCGTAGGCGATCGCGCGAAGTCGTTCCTTGGGAATGCTTCCTTCACACTTCTCGCATTTCCCGAAAGATCCGTCCTTGATTCGATCAAAGGCGTCCGCGATCTCCTTGAGTTCCTCGGTCTGACTTGCCATCCGACCGTAGGAGAGATCCCGTTCGGACTCGTCGCTCGCCAATTCTGCGGTATGGCCCGGCGCCGAGGATTCACGACCGGCCCCCTCTGCCTTGCTCCCCCGGGTTTCTTCTTCCAGGCCGGCCAGGTCGCCCTTGAGGAGCCGCGTGCGCTCCAGGAGCATGGTCTTGAACTCTTTCAATTCCGTCTTCGTCATACTCCGGTGTGCCATCGAACCTCACTGTCTTCGTGGAGGAAAACCAAAATGTCTACGAGATCGCCGGGATTCAAGATCGAATCGGGGATCCGCGCCCGTGTGCGGGAGCGCTAGTCCCGCCTCAGCGCGGCCCGGCGACTTTCGGACTTGATGCCCTTCTTCTGAAGCACGTCGACCAATTCCTGCCAGTCTCCGCTGACCGCGGGCGGGGCGTCGACGCGAACCTTCCGTGAGACGGGGCCGCTGCATTTCTTCGACTTGGCGATTCCTTCCGTCAGGGCCTGGATCAGATTGCGCGTGTACTGCCACTCGTTGGGGTTGGGATCCTTTTCCAGACGATCCATGCGCTCCCTGAGCTTGTCCAACTTCACGAAGGTCGCCTCAACGTCGAGAGTCATCATTCAGCGGGTCCTCTTGCTCAAATCAACCTGTCGACACGCCATCTGTTATATCGACTTTTCGGCGCCGAAGATAGTGGAGATTGGCGCTTCGGAGGGAACGCCGCGCTTGACCAGCCGCCGGATTCCAGCCGTCCGCTGGTTCTGTGGAAGTTGCTGGCTCTCAATCCTTTGCGATGGCATCCCTAGGCGCAGGAGCAGGGGCCGCAGTCGTCACGCTTCTTGGAGTAATCTATCGGGGTGCCGCGGCGATCCATCTCGATGTGGCAGCAGTCGAGAACGGCCTGCTTGAGCCGGGCTCTGGCTCGCTGGACCCGGCTCTTGGCCCCGGTGACGGACAGGCCGAGCCGTGAGGCGAGATCCTTCTGGGAGACCCCCTCGAGCTCGACCAGGCGCAGGGACGTTTGGTCCTCTTCGGGAATGAGGGACATCATCGGGCCGAGCCACGATGCGACCTCGGCGGCGACATCCTGGGAGGCGGATTTCGCCGCGATCTCCTCATGAAGGCCGACGAGGCGGTGATTCCGATAGTGATCGACGATCGCCCGTCGCGTCACCTGAAAGAGCCAGGCTTCGAGCCTCTCCTCCTCCTTGAGCTTGCCCAGCCCGGCGTGAATCTTGGTGAAGACTTCTTGAAGAATGTCGTCGATGTCGACGTTCTCCCGGACGCGCTTCGCGATGAACGCGCGCAACCGGGCGCTGAAGGCGGTCCAGATCGCGTCGGTCGTCATCGGGGCTTCTCCGCTCTCACGAAGGCGCTCACGAACTTTCCGTCGACTTGCGGCGCGATGACGTCGGCGTCTTCGAGCTTGTAGGTACGGGTGATGGAGAGGTCCACATTCTCGAAGCCGGCCTTCGTGAGCTTGGACCGATACTCCGATTCCTCCAGCGCTCCAGCCAGGCATCCGATCCAGAGCTCGACGCTTTTCCGGACTTCCGCCGGAACAGCGCCTCTCACGACGACATCCGAAACGGCGACGCGACCGCCGGGCCGCAGCACCCGGAAGGCTTCTCGGAGAACCTTGTCCTTGTCGGCGGCAAGGTTGATCACGCAATTCGAGAGAATGACGTCGACCGAGTTGTCGGGAAGCGGGATCTTCTCGATTTCTCCCTTCAGGAACTCGACGTTCGTCGCCCCGGCCTTCTTCTGGTTCTCTCGGGCGAGCGCGAGCATCTCGTCGGTCATGTCGAGACCGTAGACCTTGCCCGTCGGGCCTACGCGCCGGGCCGACAGGAGAACGTCGATGCCACCCCCCGAGCCGAGATCGAGGATCGTCTCCCCGGGGTGAAGCTGGGCCAGGGCGGTCGGGTTCCCGCAGCCGAGAGAAGCCTTCACTGCTTTGTCCGGAAGCTGGGCTTTCTCCGTGTCGTCGTAGAGGTCACGAGGGATGGGGTCGACTTCTCCCCGGGGCGAGCCCCCACAGCAGGACGGCTCGCAACAGCTGCTTTTCCCGCCCTTCCCGGCGGCGAGGGCTGCCTGGGCATACTTCTCACGGACGGCCTTTCTCAGTTCTTCGTCGTTCATGGCTCCTCCTTCTGTCTGACCGCTTGACGGGGAGCCTTCCCAAAGGACGCCGCAAATCGTCAGGTCCTTCGCGCGCAATCGAGATCCTTGGCCAGCGTCGACACCCGCCGGCGGATGTCATCCCGGATTTCCCGGACCCGTCCGATGGCCTTGCCCTTCGGGTCTTCCAGGGGCCAATCCTCCCTTCGGAGGCCCGGGACGACCGGGCAGGACTCTCCGCAGCCCATCGTCACGAGGAGCGAGGCGGTCGAGGCGAGCTCCGCCGTGAGTTTCTGGGGTTGGACGCCGGAGAGATCGACCCCCAGTTCCTTCATCGCCTCCAGGACCTCCGGATGGACCCGGGGGCCCGGCTCCGTGCCGGCCGAAACGGCGCGGGCTTTGGCGGGATCCGCGACCAGGTTGAAGAGGGCGGCCGACATCTGCGAGCGGCCCGCATTGTGGACACAGGCGAAGAGGACGGTCTTCATGGATTCTCCTTTTGGGCGAAACAGACCCGCGGCCAGGGCCGCGCCGACGAGCTGCGCGACGAGGAAGGCCGGAACGTCGACGGGACGGATGCCCGCAAAGGTGTCGGTCCACGCCCTCGCGAACGTCACGGCCGGATTCGCGAACGAGGTGGAGCTCGTGAACCAGTAAGCGGCCGTGATGTAGGCTCCGACCGCATAGGCCGCACGGCCTTTCGAGCCGAAGATGACGACGAGAAGGCCGAACGTCGCGATCGCCTCGGCCACCCACTGAGGCCCTCCGGTCCGGGCGTGCCGGGAAGCCCCCAACAAAGGGACTTCGAACATGTAGTGCGCGGCCCAGACCCCTGCCAGGGCGGCGATCATCTGGACTGCCAGGTAAGCCGGGACAACCTTCCAGGCCACCTTCCGATGCCACGCGAGCGCGAGGGTGACGACCGGATTGAAGTGCGCGCCGCTGATGGGGCCGAAGGCAAGGATGAGCGCGATCAGCGCCCCTCCGGTGGCGAGACTGTTCGCGAGAAGCGCCAGAGCGCCATTTCCGTTGGCAAGGCGCTCGGCCATGATCCCGGAGCCGACGATCGTCGCCAGGAGGAACGCGGTCCCGAGCGCCTCCGCCAGGAGACACCTGCCGAGGGGAACCGGAGCGGGAAGGGGACTTTCCAGGTCGCGAGTCATTATTCTATTCGCCTAGACGCATATACTTTTTCGAAACAAACGACTAGGTTCCGCACGAACCGCCTTCCGGGCAGCAGCCGCCGGTCTTCTTGAGCGTCTTGGCCTTCTCGGCGTCGCGAGCGACCTTGGGGACATCGCCGAAGCAGGCCGAGAGGCACTCGATGAGCTTCCGGTGGAAGGGGGACGAGGCCGGCGCGAGCCGGTAGAAGTTCCAGAGGCCGTGCCCACGCACTTCGACGAGGCCCGCTTTCCGAAGATAGGCCAGGTGGCGAGACACCTTGGGTTGAGGCAGTCCGAGGACCGTCACCAGATCGCCGACGCAGTGCTCCCCCTCCTTGAGCAGGCTCAGGATGCGGAGACGCGTTGCGTCGGAGAAGGCTTTGAAGATCCGGTTGACGGGGATGGATGCGGTCTTCGTCATATTCGCCTAACCGCATATTAAGGGAACGGCGCTTCGACGACAAGTCTTTAGGGCGTCGCGGCGGAGGGTAGACTGGAATCGTGCCCGCGACGTTGCGCGACTGCGCCCGGTTCTCCGTCTACTACGCGTCGACGTTTTTCCTGCTGGAAGTGATCGTGGGGCCCATCATCGCCGTCGTCACGGGAGGACACAAGGTGCTCGCCGCCTATCTGCTCCAAGTCTGGGACGTCTCGCTCCTCCGCGGTCTCGGGGTGATGCTCAGCGCCTTCGCGGGCGCCATCCTGCAGGGACTGACCGTTGTCGCGGTCTCCTCCACGCTGTCGCTCGGCGTGATCTGGAAGTTGATGGCGATACGACGCGGAAAGTTGAAGCCGCGGTAATCGGAATCAGCGGACGCGGCGGAGGATCAGGAGCGCCATCGCGGTGCCGTAGCTCTTGCCGAGCTCGTGGCTGTCGATGAAGCTGCCGTCCCACTCGGGGATCGCCAGGATCTGGGCGCGGAACTTCGCGAGATGGGCGTCGCGGAAGGGCTCGGGAAGCGTCCGCGCGGCCTCCAGGGTGTGGAAGACGGAGTTGAAGTAGAAGAACCCGGCGAGCTCCTGATCGGCGTGGTTGTCGCAGGTCCGGACCGCCTCGAGCAGCGACAGGTGCTTCCAGTAGACGTCGACGCCCGCCGAGACGTCGGACGCCGATCCGCGGCCGCAGTCGAACAGCGCCAGCTCCGACGACGCCGTCCGACCCAGCGAGTTCCGCTCCGAGCTCGGCGGCTTGCCCGGCTCGTGGCGATAGTCCTGCCGGCCGTCCGGATGGCGCGTCTTCTGGAGCGCGTCGGCGGCCCGCTGGAGCATCGATTCCGGGACGTCCGCGCCCGCCCGCTTCGCGAGCGCCAGGCAGCGCACGACGGCCGCCGTCGCGAACGCGCTGGGGTATTCGTGGCCCCAGAATCCGTCGCGGTCCTGAAGCTCCCGGAGACGGTGGACGATCCGGTTCATCTGCGGCACATCCTTGGTCCCCTCGAAGTAGAGGAGGCGGTAGGCCTGGGAGTAGCACGCCTCGCACTCGCCGGGCAGGACCACGTCGTCCCGCCGGAGGAACGACTCGGCGCGGGCGAGCGCTTCCTCGACGCGCGCCGGCGCCGCATCGCGCCACTCCAGGAGCGCGCGGGCCGCGATCGCCGTCATCGCCATGAACACGTTGGGCCGGTGGTTCGTGTCGGGCCACGACGTGTAGCCGGGCGCGAGGAGTCCCTCCTGCGTCCGGCGGCGGATCATGTAGCCGGCCCAGCCGTAGCAGTAGCGGGAATCATTCCACGTCCCGTCCGCCCGCTGGGCGCGGAGCAGGAAGTCCACCGCGCGGGCGGCGGCGTCGTCGACGGTCCGGGCCGGCGACCGCGTGCTCGTCGGCAATCCGTCGGGCGGCTGCAGGAAGAAGTCCTCGAAGTTGTGGGCCATCGGACCGTGACGGAGGCCGTCGCGGCCGAGCACGAGATGGGCCGCGGCCTTCCACGCCCACGGGCTGTCCGGATGGTTTTCGACGAGACGCCTCCAGGTCCTCTCCGGATCCTTTCCGGTCCACCACTCCGTCGCGGAGAGGTGATAGAGGCCTTCGGGAGAGGTTTCCTTCTCGAGGATCGACCGGGCGCGGTCGAACTCGCGAAGCCCCAGGTGCGCGATGCCTTTGTGGAGCGGCGCGCAGGGCAGGTCGAGGACGTCGCGGAACCGTCCGGCGCGGCGGAGCGCGATCGCCTTCCGATCGGGTGAGGACGACTCTTCATCCTCCCGGAACGATCCGGCGGGCGCGTGCTTTCTCAGGACGGCGACCAGCGCGGCGCGGATCCAGTCCGCGTTGAACGTCCGGATCCGGTCGATCGTGTGGACGATCTGTCCCTCGGAGGTCATGACGATGAGCGCCGGCTCGATGCGGTCGGGGAAGCGGACGCCGGTCGCGGCGCTCGTCTTCTCGTCGCACGCCATGCGGAGCGGGACGAAGCTGGAGGCGACGAGCTCGGCGACGCCGGGGTCGGTGAAGATCGCGACCCGCATGTAGGTGTCGAGGACCGCCGCCCGATAGGTGTGCGTCCCGGGCAGTCGCATGCAGTACCAGAGGAGGAGCCGGTGCTGCTCGCGGGCGAGCGCCTTCGCGGTCTCGAGCAGGTGGAGCCGGTCGACGCCCGGGTCGATCGGCGGCTTCGGCGTCCCGTCGGCGATCTCCGCGCCGTCGGTGAGCCACGGGATCCGGCAGTCGCACTTCCGGAACAGCGCGAGCTCGGGAGATTCCTGCGGCGGGAGCAGGAGCAGGGCGGCGACGGAGAGGGCGATTCTCATGATTTCTTCAGCTGCTCCTGCAGAGCCGCCCGTTTCTTCGCCCACTTGGGATCGATCTCGCCCTTCCACACCTTGATCTCGTCGAACCACGCCCACTCGCCGGCGCTGACGAGCTGGACGCGGGAGCGGACGAGGGTCATGCCGTCGGCCTTGGCGAGGACCATCTCCTTGTCGTCGACGGTGGCGACCATCTCGTCGCCCTGGATCTCCCACACCATGGTGTGCCACGTGCCGGGCTCGAACTTCATCTTCTTCTGGTCGACGACGAAGTTCTTCGTCGTGGGGCCGAAGCCGGTCATCTTCTCGATCCGGAAGCCGTCGGGCTGGATCGTCAGCTGGGCGACATGCTCCTTCTTCGCGTCGTTGGTGGCGTCGTCGAGCTGCATCCCCATCCACTTCGCCCCTTCGAACTTGAAGAGGAACTGGATGACGACGTTCGACTCCTTGAAGCTGCGGGTCATGGTGGGGAGGTGGCCGTCGGCGGGATTCTCGGCGACCTTGAGCTGGTCCTTTTCCACGACGAAGCGCCCCTTGTAGAGGCTCCAGTCCTTGCCATAGGCGCCGCCGTTGAAATTCTCCTCCCAGAGGAGCGGCCCCCGGAGGCACATCCAGACTTTCGGGTCGGCGGGCTTCTTCTTCGCGTCCTGGGCGGAGGCGCCCGGGAGAAGGGCGAAGAGCGCCAGCACGGCCAGAGCGGAGACGCGCCGCATAAGGAGTCCTTAACCTGATCCCTGTTCCTTCTTAGGGAGGCTCCGGGCGGACTATTAGAAAAGAATTTCCCCCGTTGCGGCCTTCAACCCATATAATCTGGGGAGAGGTTCTGAAAGGAATGACCATGACCGCATTGATGATGACCCTGGCCCTCCTGGCGGCTCCGCAATCGGAGAAGAAGGAGGTCAAGTGGCTCACGAAATATCAGGACGCCGTCCAGCTCGCCGCCCGCGAGGGCAAGCCGCTGGTCATCGACGGCTCCCGAGAAGGCTGAGGGAACTGCAAAGCGATGGAGAGCAGTGTGCTCCCCTCGGACGAAGTCAGCGCGATCCTCGCGGCCAAGTTCATCTGCGTCAAGGTCGACGCCGACAACCCGGGCCCGGCCGAGAAGATGCTTGGCAAGGTGACGGGCAACATCCTGCCGTTCTACGCGTACGCCACGCCGGACGGGAAGTTCATCAGCGGGACCAGCGGCTTCCGGAACAAGACGGCCTTCAAGGCGGACCTTGAAGGCGTGCTGAAGAGCGACCTGATGAAGGTCCCCGCAGAGTTCGAGAAGAAGCTGGCGAAGATGGCGGACCAGGCCGCGAAGGACTTCGAGGCGAAGAAGATCCCCGCGGTGATCAAGGCCGCGCGCGACGCGGCGGCGATCCGCGGCTTCTCCGACTCCAAGGACAAGATCCAGGAGCTGATGGCCCAGGCCGTGACGGCGGGCAACGACCGGATCAAGGAAGCGGCCGAGCTGTGCAAGGACGCCAAGTTCGATGAGGCGGGCGCGATCCTGAGCGCGCTCTCGAAGGACTACAAGGGCAGCGAGCTGGAGAAGCCCGCCGCCGCGGCGACCAAGGCGCTCGACAAGTTCAAAGCCGCCGCCAAGGACGCCTCCTCGGCGAAGCGGAACTACGAGCTGGTCGTGAAGGAGTGCAAGGACGCGCCGCCGTTCGTCGAGCTCGCGGAATCCAAGCTGAAGGAATAGGCCTGGCCTATTCGGCGCCGGTCATGCCGGCGAAGAAATCGTTCCCCTTGTCGTCGACGACCGTGAAGGCCGGGAAGTCGACGACGTCGATCTTCCACACCGCCTCCATGCCGAGCTCCGGGTATTCCAGGACTTCGACCTTGCGGATGCAGTCCTTGGCCAGGCGCGCCGCGGGTCCGCCGATGGAGCCCAGGTAGAAGCCGCCGTGCTTCTTGCAGGCCTCGCGGACGGAGACCGACCGGTTGCCTTTCGCGAGCATGACGAGGCTTCCGCCCTTGGACTGGAAGAGATCGACGTAGGCGTCCATGCGGCCGGCGGTGGTCGGACCGAACGAGCCGGAGGGAAGGCCTTCGGGCGTCTTGGCCGGCCCGGCGTAGTAGACCATGTGCTCCCGGAAATAGTCGGGCATCGGCTCGCCCCGATCCAGGCGCTCCTTGATCTTCGCGTGGGCGATGTCGCGCGCCACGACCATCGGACCGGTGAGCGAGAGCCGCGTCCGGATCGGATGGCGGGTGAGCTGACCGAGGATTTCCTTCATGGGACGCCGGAGGTCGATCGGGACCGCGTCGCCCTGGACGTCCTGTTCGGAGACGTCCGGGAGGTACTTGGCGGGATCGGTCTCGAGCTGCTCGAGGAAGACGCCGTCCTTCGTGATCTTTCCGAGGGCCTGGCGGTCGGCGGAGCAGGAGACGGCGATCGCCACGGGGCAGGAGGCGCCGTGGCGCGGCAGCCGGATGACGCGGACGTCATGGCAGAAGTACTTGCCGCCGAACTGCGCGCCGATGCCGGTGCGCCGGGTGACGTCGAGGACTTTCTGTTCGAGGCCGACATCGCGGAACGCCCGTCCCAGCTTGTTGCCGTCCGGCGGCAGCCGGTCGAGGTACCGGGTGGAGGCGAGCTTGGCGACCTTGAGGGTGTATTCGGCCGAGGTGCCGCCGATGACGATGGCCAGATGATAGGGCGGGCAGGCGGCGGTGCCGAGCGACCGGACCTTCTCCTCGATGAACTTGATCAGCGTCTCCGGGTTGAGGAGCGCCTTCGTCTGCTGGTAGAGGTAGCTCTTGTTGGCGGAACCGCCGCCCTTGGCGATGAACAGGAACTTGTACTCGTCGCCGTCCGTCGCTGCGATCTCGATCTGCGCGGGGAGGTTGCTGCCGGTGTTCACTTCCTTGTAGAGATCCAGCGCGGCCATCTGGGAGTATCTCAGCGCGGACCGGGTGTAGGTCTCGAAGATGCCCCGGGAGATGGCCTCCTCATCCCCGCCGCCGGTGAAGACGAGCTGCCCTTTCTTGCCCATGACGATCGCGGTTCCGGTGTCCTGGCAGGAGGGAAGGACGCCGCCCGCCGCGATGTTCGCGTTCTTGAGGAGCTCCAGCGCGACGAAGCGGTCGTTCGGGGAGGCTTCGGGATCCTTCAGGATCGCCGCCAGCTGCGAGAGATGGCCGGGCCGGAAGAGGTGGGCCATGTCCCGCATGGCCTCTCGCGCGAGCAGCGTCAGCACGCGCGGCTCCACGCGCAGGAAGGTCCGGCCGGCGGCCTCGAAGGTGGAGACGCCGTCCGCCGTCAGCAGGCGGTAGGGCGCGTCGTCCTTGCCGAGCGACAGGATCTCCTGGAACTCGAAAGCCGGAAGCGGCGTGCTCATGGCGCGAGAGTAGCACTTCGGGGCGGTTTCGTCCAACCTCCGCCTTCACTGCGGGAGCTTGACGCGCGCGAGGTAGATCGACGTCTTTCCCTCGTGCGACGAGTAGTAGCTCACCCAGAGCAGGCCGTCATGCCAGACGAGACCCGGATAGCTCGTGTCGCCGCCGGAGGGAAGCCGGAGGAACTCCTTCGCCGTTCCCGCCGCGGGATCGAGCCACATCAGCGCCGTATGAGCTCCCTTCTCGTGCCGCCGGCCGCCCGCGACGATGCGGGCGTCCGGCAGCCGGAGAAGATGGGGACCGCCGACCTGCGTCCCCAGGTCCTTCCACGTCCACTCCTGATACGGCGCCTTTGCGACGCCGAGCTGCGCGGTCTTCGTGCCCTCGTCGCGCCGGAGCAGGCAGAGCGCCGAGCCGTCGTCCTGGAACACGATCGAGCTCTCGTTCGGATACCCCTGGTCGAACAGCGTCTTCACTTCGGTCTTGAACGACTTCCCGTCGCCGCTCGAATAGAGCCGCACCGTCTTGTCGTCGGCGCAGCCGTAGCCGATCCCGTAGGCGCGGTCCTTGTGCCACGTCACCCGCCAGAGCCAGAAATCGGGATCGCCGACCTTGGCCGGCTCGCTCCAGCTCTTTCCGTCGGAAGAGAACCACGACATCGACTGATATGCGATCTCCGCGGGCTTGGGCCAATGGGCGACGCCGCTCAGCATCAGCCGGCCGTCGGGCGCGATCGTGATTTTGGCGTCGCGCAGGTCGGCGCCCGCGAGAGTGACCAGCGCCTCCGAGGTCCACGTCTGACCGTCCGACGATCCGAGCACGCGGAGCGCGCCGTCGGGCGAGACGTGGGTCTTGCCTTCGCGGAAGACGCAGAGCCACCGGTCCTTGAACCGGATCAGGTCGGTGAACGCGTTGTGCGGCGCCTGGTCCCAGATCTTGCGGCAGTCGACCAGTTCGGGCTGAAGGCACATCGCCAGGAGCAATGCGGTCATTTTTTCCTCCGGAATATCGTACGGACCGGACCGTGAGGGCGCACTTCAAAGTGTTAGTTACATAGATCGCGCCGAGGTTACAGGAGCGGGACAACAGCGGCGCCGGGGAGATTGGACCCCATGTCTGGGAAGGGCGGGCTCATCTGGGCCCTGGGCGGCGCGGCTCTCTTCGCCGCGCTCCTGATCGTCCTCTGGCCGCGGTTCCAGACCGCCCCGAGCGAGACCGGCTCCGCGGCCGTCGGTTTCCGCTCCGACATCCAGCCCATCCTTGCGAAGCACTGCTATTCCTGCCACGATTCGAAGAAGGCCAAGGCGAAGCTCAACCTCGAGATCTTCGTCGACGACGCCTCCGTCCTCAAGGCGCGGAAGACCTGGAAGAAGATCTACGACCAGGTGAACGCGCGCGAGATGCCGCCCGAGGACAAGCCACGGATCCCGGCGCCGGAGCTCGAGAAGCTGACCACCTGGATCGAGTCCGCGCTCGACCGGCCCGATCCCCACGCGCCGCGCGATCCCGGCCGCGTCGTGATCCGGCGGCTCAACCGGATCGAGTACCGCAACACGATCCGCGACCTGGTGGGCGTCGACTTCAACCCGAACGCCGAGGATTTCCCGTCGGACGACGTCGGCTACGGCTTCGACAACATCGGCGACGTGCTCTCGATGCCCCCCGTCCTCATGGAGAAGTACCTCGCCTCCGCGGAGAAGATCCTCGACCAGGCGATCCAGACGGCCGACCGGCACAAGCCGAAGGTCCGCCACTTCGACGCGAGGAAGATGGAGATCGTCGGCGGCAGCTCGCCCGAAGGCGACGTGCTGGTGATGTTCGGCAACGGCGACTGCGTCCAGGCGGTCGACATCCAGGAGGCGGGGAAGTACCTGATCCGCATCCGCGCCGCCGGCGACCAGGCGGGCAGCGATCCCGTGAGGATGTCGCTCAGGGTCGACGACCGGGCGATCCGGGTGATCGACGTCCCCGTGGGACGCAAGGAAGCGAAGATCTACGAAGAGAAGGTCGATCTTCGCGCGGGCCGGCGGAAGATCACGACGTCGTACATCAACGACTACTACAACCCCGAGGTGCGGCTGAAGGACCGCGACCGCAACCTGGTACTCGATTATCTCGAGGTGGTCGGGCCGGTGGACGTGAAGCCGCTCGATCTTCCCGAGTCCCACCGGCGGATCTTCATCGCGACGCCGGGAGTGTCGACGTCGAAGCGCCAGGCGGCCGCGGAGATCGTGGCCCGCTTCGCGACGTTGGCGTTCCGCCGCCCGGTCGCCCCGTCGGAGCTGGAGCGGTTGCTCGCGCTCTACGATCTTGCGGAGAAGCAGGGCGACTCGTTCGAATCGTCGGTGAAACTGCCGCTCCAGGCGGCGCTCGTGTCGCCCCACTTCCTGTTCCGGGTCGAGCGCGGCTCGGAAGCGCGGGACGAGCGGGGCGCGCGCCGGCTGACGGGCTACGAGCTGGCGAGCCGGCTGTCGTACTTCCTCTGGAGCACGATGCCCGACGCGGAGCTGTTCGAGGTCGCGGAGCGGCTCCACGATCCGGCGGTATTCGAGAAGCAGGTCCGCCGGATGCTGAAGGATCCGCGGGCCCGGTCGCTGGCGGAGAACTTCGCGATCCAGTGGCTCCAGCTGCGGCGGCTCGAGACCCAGGCGCCCGATCCGAAGCGGTTCCCGACGTGGGACGAGAAGCTCCGCGCGGCGATGCACGAGGAGGCGGTGCTGCTCTTCGACGAGATCGTGCGCGGCGACAAGAGCCTGGTCGAGCTGCTGGGCGCCGACTACACCTATCTCAACGAGCGGCTGGCGGCCCACTACGGGATCGCCGGCGTGACGGGGCCCGAGATGCGCCGCGTCGCCCTCCAGGATCCGCGGCGCGGCGGCGTGCTGACGCTGGGCGCGGTGCTGACGGTGACGTCGAACCCGACGCGCACCGCCGCGGTGAAGCGGGGGAAGTGGGTGCTCGAGACGATCCTCGGGACGCCGCCGCCTCCGCCGCTTCCGGACGCCGGGGAGCTGAAGGACGAGACGGACGAGGACCGGAAGCTGTCGCTGCGGCAGCGGCTGGAGAAGCACCGGGCCGATCCCAGCTGCGCCAACTGCCACAAGCGGATGGACCCGATCGGGTTCGCGTTCGAGAACTACGACGCCATCGGCGCGTGGCGCGACCAGGACGGCCCCCACGCGATCGAGACCGCGGCGTCGCTGCCCGACGGCAGCTCGTTTAAGGGTCCGGTCGAGCTGCGGGCGCTGATGCTGTCGCGGAAGGACGACTTCATCCGCTGCCTTACAGAAAAAATGGTGACCTTTGCGCTGGGGCGGGGCGTAGAGTATTACGACGCCTCGACGATCAAGAGCATCCGCAAGGCGTTGGCCGATAACGAGTACAGGGTCTCGACGCTGGTGACGGAGATTGCGAAGAGCTATCCGTTCCAGTACCGCCGGGACCGGGCCAGGGGAAGCGAAGAGGTGAAGGATGAGTAAGCAGATCTCGCGCCGCGCGGTCCTCCGGGGCATGGGCGTGGCGGTCGCGCTGCCCGTGCTCGAGGCGATGTCGCTGCCGGCGTTCGCGCAGAACTCGTCCAAGACCCCGCTTCGCATGGCGTTCTTCTCGATCCCCAACGGCGTCAACAACACCCACTGGTTCCCGAAGGAGGTCGGCCGGACGTTCGTGTTTCCCAAGACGCTCGCGTCCCTCGAGTCGGTCCGCGAAGACGTCCTGGTGATCTCGGGCCTGGCCCACGACAAGGCGAAGGCGAACGGCGACGGCCCCGGCGACCACGCCCGGTCGAGCGCCACGCTCCTCACCGGCTGCCAGGCGCGGAAGACCGACGGCAAGGACATCCGCGCGGGCGTCTCCATCGACCAGGTCGCGGCGGAGAAGGTCGGCAGCCGGACAAAGCTGCCCTCGATCGAGCTCGGCTGCGACAAGGGCGCGATGGCCGGCAACTGCGACTCCGGCTACAGCTGCGCCTACTCCTCGTCGATCGCGTGGAAGAGCCCGACGCTGCCGCTGCCCAAGGAGATCAATCCGCGCGCGGTGTTCAGCCGCCTCTTCGGCGATCCCAGCCAGCTCGCGCAGGAGCGCGACCGCGCCAAGCAGGCGATGTACCGCCGCAGCGTGCTCGACCTCGTCAGCGGCGACGCGAAGAGCCTGAACGTCGACCTCGGCCTGGCCGACCGCCGTAAGCTCGAGGAGTACCTGGAGGCCGTCCGGTCGATCGAGAAGCAGATCCAGTCGGCCGAGCAGGACGAGGCCCGCCGCATGCCGCAGATGGAAGCCCCGGAGGGCATCCCCGCGGAGTTTCCGGCCTACGTGAAGCTGATGATCGACCTGCTGGTCGTGGCGTTCCAGACCGACACGACCCGGATCGCGACGTTCGTGCTCGCGAACGAAGGCTCGAACCGCACGTTCCCGTGGATCGAGGTGCGCGACGGCCACCACTCGCTCTCGCACCACGGCGGCAACGTCGAGAAGCTGGAGAAGATCCAGAAGATCGACCAGTTCTACGTGGAGCAGTACGCGTACTTCGTCCGCAAGATGAAGGCGGTGACGGAGGGCGAAGGCACTCTCCTGGACAACTCGATGCTCTTCTACGGCGGCGCGATCGGCGACGGCAACCGCCACAACCACAACGAGCTTCCGGTCCTGCTCGCGGGCCGCGCGCAGGGGACGATCGAGCCGGGCCGCCACGTCCGCTACCCGAAGGACACGCCGCTGACGAACCTCTTCCTGTCGATGCTCGACCGCGTGGGCGTGACGGAGGATCGTCTCGGCGACAGCACCGGCCGTCTGAACCAGCTCAGCTCGTAGAGGCGGTTCAATTTAAAACAAAAAAAGGGCGCCCCTTTCGGAGCGCCCTTCTTGTCGTTGCTGTCGTTACCAGCTCCGGCGTCCGCCGCGGCCACCGCCGCCGCCGCCGCCGTAACCTCCTCGCCCGCCGCCGCCGCCACCACCGCCGCCCTCACCCTTGGGACGGGCTTCGTTGACGGTGATCGCGCGGCCCCGGACCTCCTGGAGATTCAGACCGCTGATGGCGGCCTCCGCCTGGGTCTTCTCGGGCATCTCCACGAAGCCGAAACCCCGCGACCGGCCGGTCATCTTGTCCATGATGATCGCCACGGAGGAGACTTCGCCGAAGGCCTGGAACGCCGAGCGAAGATCGTCCTCGGTCGCTTCATACGACAGGTTGCCCACGTAGATGTTCGTCATCTACTACCTCGAAAAAAAAGAAAAGAAACAGGTACCCAAGGAAGGGGGATCGGAAGCGTAGCGGCGTGGCCGTCGGCAGTCGAACCGAACTTCCCTGACACTTCGCACTATACTGAAAACCGCGGGAAGGGACAAGGGCGAAAAATAAAGAGGGGGAGGCCCGCCGGGCGGCGGGACCTCCCCCCCGAAACCCGATCCCTACTTCACGACGTACTCGACGAGCTCGGTCGTCGACGACATCGTCGCCGCGCCGGTCGACTTCGACACCGACTTCACCAGGTGGCCCGGGACGTCCTCGCACATCCAGGACTTGGACTGGGTCTTGATGCCCGACGCCTCGGTCTCGATCTCGGTCCAGGTGCACTTCAGCTTCTTGCCCGCGACCTCGATCTCCTCGCTGCCGGACTTCGGCTTGGGGCCGTCGACGGCCTTCCCTCCCTCCGGGGCCTTGAGCGGGAACTTGTTGGTGCTCTTGTTGGTGAAGCCCGTCATGGCCATTTCGGTCTCGACGACCGCCTCGTCGGCCGTGAGGTCGACGAGCGTGTGGGTCATCGTCATCTCCGACTTCGTCCCCGCGGTGTCGGAGACGGTCTTGAGCTTGACGGAGGAGCCCTTCTTGAAGCTGCCCCACATGTGCCTGGGGGCCGACGACTTCCCGGGCTCGGCCTTCGCGGCGATGGCCGACGTGGACGCCGCGCCGCCCGATTCGGCGGGGCGGGCGGACGACACAGACTCGGTCTTGCCGTCGCAACCGGCGAGCGCGACGCACGCGGCGACGGACAGAAGGAAATCACGCATGTTCATTCTCCTTGAGGGGGTTAGTAGAGCTTGAGGATGTACAGGTCGACGACGGTCCAGACGGCGACCGCGATCGCCGCGAGGCCGAGCTTGCCCTGGAACGGGGCGAGCTTCGCGACCGTCAGGTCGAGCTTCTCCGTCGCGGCCGGAGCCTTGATGAACGTCTTGAGGACGCCGATGCCGCACAGCAGGCCGAGGCCCAGCAGGAGCAGCGAATCGGCGAGCCAGGTGAACCCGATGATGGGCGCTTTCAGCATCACCCCGGCGTGCAGGACCCAGTTGATGAGCCACCACGCGCCCCAGAAGGCGCTGATCGCGCCGATCCAGCCCTGGTAGGGAGCGACCTTGGCGATCAGCTCCTTGGCGTCGGGCTTCCGCGCGATGATGAGGCTCGACGCGCAGACCACGCCGAGAATGATCAGGGCCACAAACGTGACGATTTCCATCTCCTCATTCCTCCTTGAGTTGAAGTTCCGATCAACAGGGGGGCGCCAACCCTCGGAGGAAGAAGAAGACTTTGGACCGAGCGGTTACAAAACCGTGAGAATTGTCCGGAACGGGAGAACCAGGACAGCAGTACCCAGTACATCAACGCGGACATCAACCGCCAGCACTGGGGGCGCGATCTTGCGGGGAGGGGCCCGCCACCGGAGGAGCCGATCCAGCAGAAGGGCGACGACGGGCCCTCTGCTGATGTCCTGAGTGCTCCGTACTGGGTCCTGATCAGACCTGCGGCACCCAGCCGTTCCGGTATTCCCGAGACCAATGGGTCAGCGCTTCGCGGTCGCCGACCATCTGGCGGGTGTTCGGGTCGAATTTGATCGTCCGGCCCGTGCGGTAGGAGATGTTGCCCAGGTGGCAGAGCAGGGTGCTCTTGAAGCCTTCCTCGATCTCGGCGTTGAGCGGCGCGGAGCCGCGGATCGCGTCGACGAAGTTCTGGAGATGGACGACGTCGCCGGCGTTCGACGAGCCTTTGGCGACCTCGGCGCCGGACGGGTCCTTGATCGAATACTGCGAGCCGGAGATCAGCAGTGAGCCGCGGTCGCCGAGGAACGCGACCTGGTGGTTCGGGTCGCCCGGCATGCGGCCTCCCCAGCTGCGCCCCTCGAAGGTGAGGAACTTGTTGTTGTCGAATTTGAAGTTCACGACGTTGGTGTCGGGCGTCTCCTGGTCGTCGTCGTAGCGGAGCTTGCCGCCCATCGAGCTCACCTGGACCGGATAGTCCACGCCCAGGCCCCAGCGGCAGACGTCGACCACGTGGACGCCGTTGTTGCCCAGCTCGCTCGTCCCCCACTGCCAGAACCAGTGCCAGTTGTAGTGGACGACGTTGTCGCGGTACTCGCGCTCGGGGGCGGGACCCTGCCAGAGGGTCCAGTCGAGATGGTCGGGCACCGGCGCCGGCTTGCCGCGGCCGATCGTCGGGCGGTCGCTGAACAGGTAGAAGCACTGGGCCGAGAGGACCTTGCCGATCGCGCCTTCCCTCAGGGCGCGGATCGCCTCCTGGTGGCTGCCCCAGCTGCGACGCTGCGTGCCGTGCTGGACGACGCGCCGGTGCTTGCGCGCCGCGGCGACGAGGAGCTCGCCTTCGCGGGCGTTGTGGCTGCAGGGCTTTTCGACGTAGACGTGCTTGCCGGCCGCGCAGGCGAGGATCGCCGCCGGCGCGTGCCAGTGGTCGGGGGTCGCGATCACGATCGCGTCGACGGACTTGTCGTCGAGGATGCGCCGGAAGTCCTTCACGCCCTGCGGGGCGCGGGCCTGCTTCGAGGCGACGTCGGCCACCGCGGCCGCGAGGTACTTCTCGTCGACGTCGCAGACGTACGTGACCTCGGCGCCGGGCAGGGCGGCCATGCCCATCGCGAGCGTCGACCCGCGGCCGGGGCTTTTCCCGCTGTTGGAGCGCGAGACGCCCATCACGCCGACGACGATGCGGTCGTTAGCGCCGGTCGCGCCCAGCGCCAGAGCCCCTGCCGCAGTTCCCAGAAACTCGCGTCTGTTCATGAATGCCTAGGGGAGCAAGAGCGCGGATTAGTCGCGAAATCGGAAAGAAAATGGTGCAATCAGCAGCATGGCCATCCGCTCGCTTCTCCTCGTCGTCCTGCTCGCGGGCTGCTCGGGGCCGTCGACGGTCGACGGCGACCGGCGGCTGCTCTACGTCGCCAGCCCGGGGATCCGCAACTACCTGGAGTGGGGCGGCGCCGGGATCCTGGTCTACGACATCGACCGCGGCCATCGGCTCGTCAAGCGCATCCCCGTCTCGTACGTCGACGCGCAGGACGGGGACGACAAGGCGCCGGAGAACGTGAAGGGCATCTGCGCGAGCGCCCGGACCGGGCGGCTGTACGTGTCGACGCTCACGCGGCTCGCGGCGATCAACCTCGCGAGCGAGAAGCTGCTCTGGGTGAAGCGCTATCCGGGCGGCTGCGACCGGATGTCGATCACGCCGGACGGCTCGAAGATCTACCTGCCGACCCTCGAGAAGGACGACTGGCACGTCGTGGACGGGAAGACCGGCGACGTGATCGCGACGATCTCGCCGAAGTCGGGATCGCACAACACGGTGATGGCGCTCGACGGCTCGAAGGTCTTCCTGGCCGGGCTGCGGTCGCCGCTCCTCCGCGTGGTCGACACGAAGACGGACCGGGTCGTGAAGGAGATCCCGTTCAGCGCGCCGGTCCGTCCGTTCACGGTGAACGGGTCGGCCACGCTCGCCTACGTGAACGTGAACGGGCTGCTCGGCTTCGAGGTCGGGGACATCGCGACCGGCAAGTTCCTCCACCGGGTGGAGGTGCCGGGATACAAGGAGGGCCCCGTGAAGCGACACGGCTGCCCGGCCCACGGGGTGGGGCTGACGCCCGACGAGAAGGAGGTCTGGGTCGTCGACGGCTTCAACAAGGCGGTCCACGTCTACGACAACACGGCGATGCCGCCGAAGTATGTGCAGACGATCGCGCCGTTGATCGACGATCCGGGCTGGGTGACGTTCACGCTGAAGGGGGACTTCGCGTATCCTTCGACTGGAGACGTGGTCGATCCCGTGACGAAGAAGATCGTGGCGCGGCTGAAGGACGAGCAGGGCCGGGACGTCCAGAGCGAGAAGGTGATCGAGATCGACTGGGCGGGCGGCGCGCCCGTGCGGAACGGGGACCAGTTCGGCATCGGCCGGGTGGCGAAATGAAGATTTTTGAAGTCATATTTGCATCCAATATGGGTCTGGGCTAAATTTAGGTGGGAGAACTGGGCGCGCGGCCGCCCCCTTTGAGGACGCGTTGAGTGAACAAGCCGGACACTAAGATCACCCTGTCGTTGAAGCCGAAGGTGCTGGATCCCCACGGCGGCACCACGAAGAAACTCCAGTCGTCGCCGATGCCGGAAAACCTGCCGCCGGGCATCGACCGCGCGGTCCTCGACGAGCTCCGCCAGGCGGTCCGCACCTACGACTACCTGCGCCAGTTCGGCGAGCCGATCGAGTTCTGGGAGGCGGTCCGGCTGGCCCGCGCCCACCGCGGCATCTCCGAATCGGCGCCCGAGGAACCCGGCCCCGCCGAGGAGGGGCTTGCGGAAGAGCTCCAGGTCCTCCGCCGGCAGCTTTCGCCGATGGTGCGCGACCTGCGCCGCTTCCTTCAGAACGTCCCCGACATCCCCCCTCCGGGCGAGAGGCTCGAGATCGCCCTGGGATTCCTGCTGGCGTCGTCGCGCCAGCATGAGGCGGTCGCCAAGTGGCTGGCCGACTCCGACAAGCACCTGGAGAAGGCCGCGAGCAAGCTCCGGGGCCTCGCCGACATCGCGGCGCCGTACATCGAGGTGCTGCGTCCCTGGACGCTGGACGGCGAGAAGGCGACGTTCACGATGGAGGAGCCCGCGGCCGCCGCGGCTCCGCCGCCGCCCGCCGCGCCCGTGTCGATCGAAAACGACATCCTGGACAACCTCCGCCGCTCGGTCTGGTGCCGCCGGCTCTTCGCCGAGGAGCAGATCGAGGCGTCGTTCTGGGAAGTGCTGATGCTCAACACGGCCGAGCGGATCCCGACGCAGGCGCGCCAGGCCCAGATCATCCAGCACAAGAAGGACAATCAGCTCGCGGCGTACCATGAGGAGGCCCGCAACCTCCACTCGAGGATCATGCCGATCCGCGCCCGCCACGGGCGGTGGGTCGAGGTCTTCCAGTCGTGGCTGCGCGACGTCCCCGGCGTGCCGAAGGACGCGGGCGAGTTCGAGCTCGCGGTCGCGTTCGCGGTGGTCGAGGCCGACGGCCCGGCGCGGGCGCGCAAGTGGCTCGAGACGCCCGAGGCCTCCGCGCGCGAGGCGGCGCAGCACCTGGCGAAGCTTGCCTTGACCGCGAAGGCGTACGTTGCCGCGTTGAAGAGGCCGACGTAGATCGCACTCGCCTCCCGGCTCTGAGTTTGCTATAACTCCGTCCGCCGAAATCCCCCCTTTCCAAAGGAGCGCGCGTGGCCCACTACATCATGCAGATCCAGAACCTCAACAAGATGATCGAGAACAAGACGATCATCGGAGACCTGACCCTCTCGTTCTACTACGGCGCGAAGATCGGCATCCTGGGCGGCAACGGCGCGGGAAAGTCCACGCTCCTGCGGATCATGGCGGGGGAGGACAAGGACATCGACGGCAAGGTCTGGTGGAATCCCGGGACCAAGATCGGCTACGTCGCGCAGGAGCCGCTCCTGGACGCCAAGCTCACCGTCCGCCAGGTGGTTGAGCAGGGCATCGCCGAGCAGCTTCAGCTCGTGAAGGACTTCGAAGCGGTCAGCGCCTCGCTCGAGAAGGGGCTCGACGACGACGCGATGCAGTCGGCGCTCGACAAGATGGCCGCCCTCCAGGAAAAGATCGACCATACGAACGCGTGGGAGACCGACCGGCAGCTCGAGATCGCGGCCGACGCTCTGGAACTGCCGCCCTGGGACGCGCCGGTGGGCCGCCTTTCGGGCGGCGAGCGGCGCCGCGTGGCGCTCTGCAAGACGCTGCTGTCGACGCCCGACATGCTGCTGCTGGACGAGCCGACCAACCACCTGGACGCGAACACGGTCGCCTGGCTCGAAAAGACCCTGCGCGACTTCAAAGGCGCCGTCATCGCGGTGACCCACGACCGGTACTTCCTGGACAACGTCGCGGGCTGGATTCTGGAGATGGACCGCGGCCGCGGCTATCCCTTCGAGGGGAACTACACGTCGTGGCTGCTCCAGAAGCAGAAGCGGGCCGAGCTCGAAAACAAGCTCACGGAAGCCCGGAACAAGACGCTGGCCCGCGAGCTCGAGTGGATCCGCCAGAACCCTAAGGCCCGTCAGGCCAAGCCCAAGGCGCGCATCACCGCCTACGAGAAGCTGGCCGAGGAAGCCGAGCGCCTGCAGGAAGACAAGATCGAGTTCCAGATCCCGCCCGGGCCGAAGCTCGGCAGCAAGGTGCTCGAGGTCCGCGGCGTGCGGAAGGCGTACGGTGACAACCTCCTGATCGACGGCATGGAGCTGACGCTTCCGCCGGGCGGCATCATCGGCGTGATCGGCCCCAACGGCGCGGGCAAGACGACCCTTTTCAAGATGATCACCGGGCAGGAGAAGCCCGACCTGGGCACGCTGGTAATCGGCCCTTCCGTCGTCATGGCCTATGTCGACCAGACCCGCGAGTCGCTCGGTGCCTCCCGCACGGTCTACGAGGAGATCACGGGCGGCGAGGACGAGATCCCGTTCGGAAAACAGCGGATCAACGGCCGCTCTTACGTGAGCCGGTTCGGCTTCCGCGGGACCGACCAGCAGAAGAACGTCGGCGTGCTCTCGGGCGGCGAGCGCAACCGCGTGCTGCTCGCGAAGACGCTGAACAAGGCCGCGAACCTGCTCCTCCTCGACGAGCCGACGAACGACCTGGACGTCGATACGCTCCGCGTCCTCGAAGAGGCGCTGCTCGCCTTCAACGGCTGCGCGGTCGTGATCAGCCACGACCGCTGGTTCCTGGACCGGATCGCGACGCACATCCTCGCGTTCGAAGGGGAAGGGAAGGTCCGCTGGTTCGAAGGGAACCACCAGGCCTACATGGAGAAGCGGCGCCAGGAGCTCGGCCAGGCGGCGGACCAGCCCCACCGGATCAAGTACAAGAAGCTGGCTCCGGCGTAGCGGAAGTCGGAAACCAGAAGCGAAAAGCCGAACGCCCCGCCCCCCAAGGTATCATTGGGGGGGATGGTCATGCTGGGGTGCAGCGTCCTGATCCTCGGGTTCATCCTTCTCTTCGCGGTTCTCACCCTCAGCCGCCGACTCTCGTTCCCACAAACCTACGCTTTGGAGCCGGTGCCGCTGACGGGATTGACGAACTCCGAGATCGCGACGCTCGGCAAATGGAACCGGGATCTCGAGGAGCGGGGATTCCGCCGAGCCGGCGAATTCGTCGTTCGGATCAACCACGCTCCGTCGGGAAGCTGCGAGCAGATCGAGCAGTTCCGGGGATGGTTGTCTGCCGATGGGCGCACCTGGGCCTGCGGCAAGCACGAGTCCTTCTTCGATCACAGCTCCACCGGAGCCGTGCGGTCGATTCTGAGCCTGACCTTCCTTTCGCAATCCGCCGACGGCATCACGTCGTGTACCCACAACAAGAACCTGGACGAGGGGTACGAGCGCCACCCGAAGAACCGAGTTCTCCATCGTCCGGACCTCTCCGAGGTCGGCCCGATGCTGAGCGCCCACGAACTCCATGCCCCGGAGGCAACGGATCGCCGGACCTGGGAGGTGGGCGCCTTTGCCGCGGTGATCCGCGAGGACTGGGAGGAGAAGGGGAGGTGGCTGGAGGCGAACAAGTACCTGCGGTCGGAGGGCGACCGGTACCGCGCGACTCCAAAACTGGCGTTGACGATTGCGCTGTACAGTCTCAATCCCCTTCGGATCGAGAACGGGAATCGGTGGGCTGTTCTGCTCAAGCTGCTGACTTGCGCAGTTCTGATGGGAGTATTCCAGGTCCTGGTCCGCCGGCAGGCGCCTCCGCAACAGCTGGAGATTGAGCTCTACGGGTTGAACCTTCTCTGGGGCATCCTGGGCTCGATCCTGTTCCCTCGACTCTCCTTCGTGTCCTGGTTCTACGTGGTCCTGCCGCCCTACCTCTACCTCCATTTCCGGGAAGGCTATGACGGAGAGTCCTGGTTGTACGGATTTCTGATCACCGCCCTGATCTGCACCGGTGTGGAACGTCTGCGCTACGCGCGTGCCGGAAAGAGACTCGACGCGTCTGCTCCACGGGAGCCGGCATTGGCAGGGACCGCCCGCGTCATGTTCATCGGGGGGCTTCTCTTGAGCGGGGCGGTTTCAATCGGGGCTCATCTGGTCGTCCGAACTCCGATGCCCACGACCTGGGGACCGTTGCTTATGAGGGCCGGCTTGCTGCTGCTCTCGATAGGATTCGTCCTGATCTTCGGATACTGGACGCTTCTGTCGATGTTTCCGGAGCGTCGGAAGTCGCCGAGTTACCCCATCATTCGAGCGCTCGGCTGGTGCGGCCTGGTGATCCTCGTCGGATTGGGCACGGGATTGTATTTTGACGATGCCGACCAGACCGCTTCCACCGAGCGCGCTCGAACCATCCAATCCGCGCTGGAGAACTACCGGAAGGAACTTGATGTTTATCCGGAAACCCTGCAGGAGCTCCTGCCGAAGTACTTGCCGGCCGTTCCTATTCCGCGCGCCGGTCTGAGCGATCTCCGATTCGAATACCGGAAGGCATCCGAGGGAGGAAATCCCGGGTATCGCCTGTCCTACGTGTCGTCCTCGGGTGAACGGATCTTCTTTCCACGGGAACGGTCGGAATAGCCGCCTAAATCATCCCGCTCGACCGGAGCAGCGCCTCGTGGACCGCGAGGTCGTGGTCCATCGAATAGTCCGGCGCTTTCCGGCCCGCCACCACCGCGGCGAACTCGCGGAGATCCAGGATCTGCAGCGTCTGGGCGGGCAGCTCGATCCGTTCCCAGGCGCCGCCGTTGCGAGTCACCTCGATCGGCTGGATGTTCTTGTTGGCGAGGTGGCCGCTGCCCAGGTGGGGGATGACGCCGGCGCCCTCGGTGCCGTAGACCTCGATGCGGCGCTGGAAGGGGGCGACTTCGAGCGCGGGGACCTCGATGATGCCCCACGCCTTTTCGAATCCGAACACGCCGACGCCGTTGTCGATGAAGCCGGCCGGCTCGGCCTGGTGGTGGTGGGCGAGGAAGGGCGTCGCCGTCGCGGGCTTGCCGAGGATCGTCACCATCATGTCGATGACGTGGCCCGCCATCTCGAAAAAGATGCCGCCCTTGTAGCGGGAGACCTCATAGACGTTGCGCTTGTAGTCGCCCAGCGCCTTGGGGAGGCGGGCGCGGAACTCGTAGACCTTGCCGAACTCGTTCTTCTTCGCGCGGGCGAGCATCTCGCGCACCGCCGACATGTACCGGAAGAGATAGATCATCTGGACGTGGAGCTTCTTCTCGCGCGCGAGCTCGATCAGCTTGCGGTGCTCGTCGAGGCTGACGCCCGCGGGCTTCTCGAGCATCACCGGCAGGCCCCGCTCCAGCGCCAGGCGGGCATGATTGAGGTTGTCGAAGACCTGGCCGTCGACGACGACGCCGTCGAGCTTCTCGGCCAGCAGATGCTCGGGCTTCTCGAACAACTTGAAGCCCGGAATCTTCGGCTCCCACCGCTTGCGCTTCTCGGCGACGACCTCGGGGTCGGGATCGTGGAAGCCGACGAGCGTGAACTCCTTCGGGTTTTCCGCGACGCGGCTGACGATGCCGTCGGCGTGGCTGTGCCACATGCCGAGCATGCCGAGCCTCATCGGCGGCGCGTCTTGTGAGCGAAGGGCGAGGGCGGTCGCGGCACCCTGGGCGAAGAACTGGCGGCGGGTGACGTCCATGGCGGTTCCTCCCGGATCCATGATAACTCTACGCCGACGCCCGGCGCGACGATCATGAGCTCCGCGGCGAGCGCACGTAGAACTCCGCCAGGTGACCGAGCGCCCGCGCCTCGCGCAGCGGATCGCTCCAGGCGTCGAGCAGCAGCCAGCGGCGGCCGCGGCGGACGACGAGCGCGTGGGTGGGCTCCGCCGTGGCGGGGAGCTCGCACCCGGTCGGCAGCTGCACCGTGCGCGGCTCGTAGAGGACGATCGGCCGCAGGCCCTGCTCGGCCAGCAGCCCCACCTTGCGCCGGACCTGGAACGGGAGCAGGATCGGCTCGGCCGCGTAGGTCATCGACGAGGGCAGGGCGGAGGCGACGGGCGTTTCGACGCGTCCCGTCCGCTTCGCCCCGAGCCAGCTCTCGAACGCGATGCGCGGTCCGGCGGTCCACTTCACGGTGTCGCATTCGCGGAGCGGATCGTACGCGAACCACCGCGGCGCGGGCCCCGGCCGCAGCTGGCGTAGGAGCGCGACGAGGTTGAGCGCGCCGAGCGAGTGGCGCTCGATCTCGAGCCCCGCGATCTCCCGCTCCGCGCGGCGGCGGAGCTGCTCGCAGACCGTCCGTTCCGACGGCAGCGCGTGGACCGACAGCCGCTCGGCGGACCCGCGCGCCTTCGACCAGACGTCCAGATCCTGCGCGATGCGGCCGACGTTGCGGGCGGGGGACACCAGACTGAGCAAGGACATTGCAGCCTCCCTTTCTTCCCCGGGCTTCACACTAGTCAACCGTCAGGGTGTGACATGTGGGGTCACACAGATCCGCGGGGCGCCGGTTCTGTGGAAGGTGAAAGTTTTCATTGTGGTCCGGTCCGGTTATGGGTAACCTGGGAAATGTGAATTCCGTCGTCTGTTCGCTGTGCAGCAAGAGCGACGCGCGGTCGGACTGCTACGTCCGCATCGAGCGCGAGGAGCATCCGGCGTGCCGTCCGTGCTGGGAGCAGCTCCTGCTCGATCCGCGCCGCGTCCTCCGGTCGGTCCTGGAGGGCTCGACCCGGCTGCGGCTCTCCCCGCCCTCCAACTCCTGACGCCCGCGCGTCAGTTGAGGTCCACCGTCACCGCCGCCCGCTCGAAGTCCGCCGCGGCCAGGAGCGGCTGGGGCTTGAGCGCGCCGAGCGACGCGACGAACCGGTCGGGCACGACCTCGAGGCAGGCGTTGTAGCCCGACGAGATTTCGTTGAAGTAGCCGCGCGCGAGCGCGATCCGCTGCTCGCATTCGATGAGCGACTCCTGGAGCTCCTGGAAGGAGGCGTTCGCCTTCAGGTCGGGGTAGCGCTCGGTGATGGCTCGGATCGCGGGAAGGACCGCCGCGGGATCGGGCCCCGGCCGGCCCGGCAGCGTCGCCTCCATCTGGCTCCGCAGCGCCGCGACCTCCTTCTGCACCGTCGACTCGTAGTCCCGATACCCCTGCACGGCCGCGACGAGGTTCGGGATCAGGTCGTGGCGCCGCTTGAGCTCGACGTCCACCAGCGACCCCGCCCGGCGGACCCGCTGGCGCAGTTCGATGAGGGAGTTGTAGACCATCCAGGTCCATCCGAGGAGCCATGCGGCGAGGAACCCGGCCGCGGCGAGGATGGCGTCGGGCACCGGCAGCCCGTCGGGGCCGAGGCGGCCCAGGCCGACGCCCACGGCCAGCAGGACCAGCGCGAGGAATGCGAGTCCCCACGACGACCAGCTCATCCCCGAGGCGATGTCCTTCTCGCTCCGGCAGGTGATCAGGAACATCGGCGCCTTCGGGTCGAGCGCGATCTCGGGCGCCACGATGTCGTCGCGCTCGCGCGACTGGCCGACGACGTAGAGCTCGAGGCCCAGCGGGATGCCGTACTCGACGAACCGCCGCCGGTAGTCCGAGTGCATCACCGCGTCCTGGGGTCCCTTCTCATAGTAGAGCGGATCGCCGTCGTCGCATTCGTACTCGAACGTCACCACCGGCTCGATCTTCGCCCCCTGCGGGTCGACGCGGATGACCCCGGTCTCGTCGCGAAGATAGAACCGGATCATCTCGCCGCCGTCGGCGACCGTCTTCCATCCGCTCTCGTGGACCGTGCGGGTGCGCGTCCGTCCCTCGTTGTCCTTGTAGGTCTCGGTGTAGGTGTGGGACCAGTGCTCCTCGACGGACCAGCTGTAGTGGACGCACTTCTGGTCGCTGAGCCGGCCGGTCAGCGGGCGGCGGGAATCGGCGGTGCCCTTGAGCTCGACGAACCCGATGAAGACGCCCTGCGACTTCACGGTCGGGAGCATCCGAAGGAGCCGCTGCCGCGCCCGGAGCCGGAACGCGAAGAAGAGGCAGAGCAGGGCGAGCGCGGCGCCGCCCGCGATCCACGCTCCCGACTGCGCGGGAGTCAGCTGGGCCAGAGTGAGGAGCTCGATGCTATTTCTTCTCGAAGTAGAAGATATCGCGCGGCCCGTTGCCGAGCCGGTTGAGCACCACGTCCTCGGTCGCGCGGCCCCAGTGCGCCGTCTTGCCCGGGATGATGAAGTAGCCGCCCGCCGGCACGACCTTGCCCGACGCCTCGTCGACCTTCTGGCCTTCGCCCGTGATCATCGTCCCCGAGAGGATCGTGACCGCCTCGTCGGCGGTGTGGTAGTGGGGCGGATTGGGCAGGTCCTTCGGGAACTTGAGGAGGATGATGTAGGGGCCTTTCGCCGGGTCGCCGTACTGCAGCACCGTCTTCACGCCTTTGACCATGCCGGGCGCATCCTCCCAGGGAACGTCCTTCGCTTGGACGATCTTCATGGGCTGCGCGTTACCGGGCGCCTTATCGCCGTCCTTCAAATAGGTGAGGTCGCGCGGGCCGGGCGCGAACCGGACGATGACGGCGTCCTGGGTGCACTTCGCCCAGTGGGCCGTGTTGGCGGGGATCGTCACGTAGCCGCCCGCGGCCACCTCGACGCCCTTGGACTCGTCGACGGTGTCGCCCTGGCCGAAGATCACGGCGCCCGAGGCGACCGTCGCGAACTCGTCGAGCTTGTGATAGTGGGGCGGGACGAACGCGCCGGCGGGGAACTTGATGAGCGCCTGGTAGGCGCCCTTGTCGGGGTCGCCCCATTGGATCGCGGTCATCATCCCGGTCACGAGTCCGGGCGCCGGCTTCCAGTCGATCTTGTCCTTCGGGACGGCGATCAGCTTGCCTTCCTGAGGAACCAGCGTGGCCAGGAGCAGCGCGAGCGCGAGCGTTCTCATGGGGTCCTCTCTACGGTTTGAATTCGAAGGCGCCGATGTCCGGCGCGGCCAGCCGGGTTTCCCCCCGCTGGTCGGTGGCGGGGGCGGAGCTGCCGGCGTCGACGGCGGGGCTCGGGGGAGCGATCGCCATCGTCTTGAGGGGAATCATGGGGGTGCCGCCGTTGTCGGCGAGAGCCGAGAGATTCGCATTGGCGAACGTGACCGACGCCAGGGCGGGCGTATCGGCCGGGCCGCCTCCGCCTCGCGTCGGGGGCCACTGGAGATTGCTCCATCCGCCGCCCAGCGTCGCGTTGACGTTCCAGCCGTTGCCGAGATCGACGCCGGTGTTGTTCATGAGCAGCGAGTTGCGCAGGGCGACGTTGCCCGGACTTCCCGCGAAGATGCCGCCGCCCCAGCCGGCGGCGGTGTTCCCGGCGATGGTGCACGAGCTGATCAGGAACGAGCCGTTGATCGTCAGGGCGCCGCCGAAGCCGGGCGACCCCGTCGCCTGATTGCCCTGGAAGGTGCAGTTTTCGAACGTGCCGAAGACGCACGAGCTCCAGACTGCGCCGCCCTGCTTGATCGTCTTGTTTCCGTCGAACGTGGACCGCGTCACCGTGATCGTGTTGTTCTGGTGATAGATCGCGCCGCCCAGCCCGGCGACCGGAGTCGGGGGCGACGTCACCTGATTCCCGGAGAACGCGCACTGGTCGATGAAGACGTTCGATCCGGTCCCGGCGTACGTGAAGGCGAAGATCGCTCCGCCGTGATCCTTCGCGGTGTTGTTGGTGAACGAGCAGCCGACGACGTCGAGACGGGGCTGGTTGGCGAGCTGGTGGACGCCGTCGGCGTAGACGGCACCGCCGATCCCGCCGTTGCCGCCGGCGTCGGCGCCGCCTCCGGTGCCGAACGCGTCGCATTGATCGAACACGCATTTGATCAGCGTGATCTGGGATCCGATGCTGTTGATCGCCCCGCCGTTCGACCCGTCGCAATCCGTGAACGTGGAGCCGGAGACCTGACACAGCCGCTGCCGGAGCGGCCGCAGCGCGCCGCCTCCGATATCGTGGCCGGTATTCACCGTCTTGCAGTTCTGGAACTGGCAATCGATGACCGTGAGCTTCCCGTCCCCGCCTTCGACCCGGAGCGCTCCGCCTTCATCGTCGGCCCGGGCGTCGACGAACTTCAGGCGCTGGATCGTGAGCTCGCTGTCGAATTTCTTGTGAATGATTCGGCGGACCGGGGCGATGCTGCCGGCCAGCGTGACCGTATTCTTGCCGTCGAGCACGACGGTCTTGTTCGCCTTGAGCTCCAGCTCTGCCGTCACGCCGATCGTGACCGGACCGGCGTTGTTGAAGACGATGGTTCCGCCGAGGTCGAAGAATCCCTGAAGCTGTCCGGTGATGACGTCGGGCGCCTTCGAGGTGTCGACCACATGGTCGGGGGCCGACGTGTCGACCGGCGTCAGAGCGGTGAAGACCAGGGGCAGTCCGCCTCCGCCGCTGCCACCCCCGCCGCAGGCGGGAGCGAACGCCGAGAGGACCGCCAGGATCGCCGCTCCTCGGATGCGCATGCCGACCTCCCCGCCCAGATTAACCGAGAGCGGGCGCCGGGCAACATTATTTGGGGCCGCCGCCGCTCGTAACGGCTCCGAGCGGCCGGGGATCAGCAGGATGTACGGCCCACAAAACACGCAGCCTCAAGCCCCATCGGCCTCGCGCCGACTCTTCCCTGCGGTTCACGCGGGAGGAACTGCGGCGACTGGTCGAGGCGGCTCCCGGTCCGTCGGTCTCGTGCTTCCTGCCGACCCACCGCAATCCCCCCGAGAAGAGGGAAGACCGGTTGCGGTTCCGGAACCTGTTGAACGACGCCGAAACGAAGCTGATCGCCGACGGCCTGCGCCGCCCGGAGGTGCGGCGCCTGCTGACGCCGGCGCGGGAACTCCTGGAGGACGAGCCGTTCTGGGAAAGCGTCTGGGACGGCCTCGCCGTCTTCGTCTCGCCGACGCTCTTCCGCCGCTACACCGTCGCGAGCGTCCTGCGCGAATTCGTCCACGTCGGATCCCGATTCCACCTCAAGCCGCTCCTTCCGGTGCTGGAGCGGGACGGCCGGTTCTTCCTGCTGGGGCTCAGCCAGCGGCGCGTGGCGCTGTTCGAGGGAACGCCCGAATCGTTCGTCGAGATCCGGGTCCCGCGCATGCCGCAGGACCTCGCCAGCGCGCTCCATGTCGAAAGTTTTCCGCCGGAGCGGGACATCCTGTTCCGGAGCCAGACGCCGCTGGACGACACGCGTTTCCTCCTCGATTTCTTCCAGTCCGTCGATCGCGCGGTGGTTCCGGCGCTCCGCGGAGAGCGCGCGCCGCTCGTACTGGCGGCCGTGGAGTACCTCCACCCGCTCTACGCGCAGGTCAACTCGTATCCGCGCCTCCTCCCGGACGGAATCCGCGGGAATCCTCAGACGTTCGCGGTCGACGACCTCCATCGGCGCGCCGCCGCGGTGGCCGCCGCCGCGCTGGACCGGGAGGTCGACGATGCCGTCGCGTCCTACGTCGAACAGGCCGCCAGCCCGCGCGCCTCGCAGGAGCTGAGCACGATCCTCGTCGGCGCCTTTTTCGGGACCGTGGCCCGCCTCTTCGTCCCGGGCGGCGTCGAGCTCTGGGGTCGATTCGATCCGGCGACGCTCGAGGTCCGCGTGCACGACCGGAGGGAGAAGGGCGACGTGGACCTGATCGACTGGGCCGCGGTGAAGATTCTTTCGAACGACGGCGAGGTGTTCACGCTCCCGCGGGAGCGCCTCCCCGGCCAGGGTCCGCTGGCGGCGTTGTTCCGGTACTAGTTTCCGCGGACCGGGTCGGATATCCTCAAGAGATGGCCCGCGTGGATGAGCTGATGAAGCGCATGCTCGCGGCGGGCTGGAAGCCCGGCGGCCCCGCTCCCGAGGAATCCGTCTCGCGGATCGAAAAAGAGTTCGACATCACCCTTCCGGCCGACTACCGCGCCTACCTGATCGCCGCGGGGGGCGGCGACACCCAGGCGCCCGAAGCGTACACCGGACTCCTGCCCGTCAAGATCCTCGCGCTCTTCAACCGCAGCTACCGCATCCCCTGGAATTTCCCGGGCCTGTTCGCCATCGGCAACGACGGCTTCCTCGTCTACGTGCTCGACTACCGGACCGAACCGCCCGTCGTCGCCAGCATCGGCCTGTCGAGCTCCGTTTGGGAGGACGTCGTGACGGAGACGGACACCTTCGCGGAGTGGCTGGAGCGGAGGATCCCCTAGATCGGGAGCTGGGCCGCCGCCGCCTGGTCGAGCACCCAGACGGCGCGGCGGGCGAGCTGCGCGGGAACGGCCTTGGGATCGACGACGCCGCTGAGCGCGCGGGCGACCATCGGGGCCTTCTCGGCGCCGCGGACCAGCATCACGATCGAGCGCGAGCGTCCGATCACCGCCGGCGTAATCGTCATCCGCTGGGGCGGCGGCTTCGGCGCCGTGACCGCCACGACGCGGGCCTCGCTTTCGTCGAGCGCCGCGGAGCCGGGGAAGAGCGACGCCGTGTGGCCGTCCGCGCCCATGCCCAGCACGAGCACGTCGATCGGATCGGGCAAGCGCCGGCCGTACCGCTTCGCCGCCTGGTCGCGGTCGGAAGCGTCCGCCGGCATCCGGTAGGCGAGTCCGAGCGCCTCGGGATGGGACTTGAGGAGCGTGTCCTTCACCAGCTTGTAGTTGCTGTCGGGATGATCGACCGGCACGGCCCGCTCGTCGGCGAAGAAGATCTCGAGCTGCTCCCACTCGATCCTCGCCGCGAGATCGGAGTCGCCGAGCTCCTCGTAGACGGGGCCGGGGGTCGTTCCGCCGGAGAGGGCGAGGGAGCAGCGGCCGCGGGCGAGCTGGGCGGCGGCGATCTTCTTGCCGATCGACTCCGCGCCGAGCCGGCGGAATTCCTGGGCATCCTTCGCGACGAGGACCTTGTTTCGGGAGCGCGTGCTCATGTCAGCGGTCTCCAGCGCCGGCCGTCGCGCCGGAGCAGCTGATCCGCCTCTTGAGGCCCGGCGCTGCCGGGGTCGTACTCGGGGAGGGGCGCCTTCTGCGCGTCCCACGCCTCGAGCACGGGCGTGACGACCGACCACGCCGTCTCGTCGCCGTCTCGCCGCGCGAACAGGGTGTGGTCCCCGCGCATCGCGTCGAGCAGGAGTCGCTCGTACGCCTCCCACGGCTCGCGCTTGAACGAATCGGCGTAGGAGAAGTTCATCGTGACGCTGCCGACCGCGAGGTCTTCGCCCGGCACCTTGCAACCGAAACTGAGCGCGATCCCTTCGTCCGGCTGGATCCGGAGGGTCAGGACGTTGGGCTCGATCCGCTGGCACACCTCTTCATTGCCGAAAAGGCAGAAGGGAATCGTCTGGAAGTGGATCGATACTTCGGTCTTGCGCGCCGCGAGCCCCTTGCCGGCCCGCACGTAGATCGGCACGCCCTGCCACCGCCAGTTGTCGATCGCCATCTTGAGCGCGACGTAGGTCGGCGTCCGCGAGTCCGGGGCCACGCCCTCGGCGGACCGGTAGCCGCGGTACTGGGCGGCGACTACCTGGGCCGCGACGTCGGCGGGGGCGATCGGTCGGATCGAGCGGAACAGCTTGAACTTCTCGTCGCGAATGTCGTCGGCCTTGAACGTGGCCGGCGCCTCCATCGTGCAGAGCGCCAGCACCTGCATCAGGTGGCTCTGGACGACGTCGCGGAGCACGCCGGTGGCGTCGTAGAACTTGCCGCGGCGCTCGATGGTGAGCTCCTCGGCCATCGTGATCTGCACGTGGTCGATGTACTTGCGGTTCCAGATCGGTTCGAAGATCGAGTTGCCGAACCGGAACACCAGGATGTTCTGGACGGTCTCCTTGCCGAGGTAGTGGTCGCTGCGGAAGATCTGGCTCTCGTCGATCACCTGGGCGACCGTGCGGTTGAGCTCGCGCGCGGAGGCGAGGTCGCGGCCGAAGGGCTTCTCGACCACCACACGCGACCAACGGTTCGCGCCGGTCGGATGGAGCAGGCCGGACGCCTTCAGGTTGCGCAGGATGACGGGGAAGACGCCCGGGGGAACGGCCAGGTAGTAGAGGCGGTTGCCGGGAAGGCCGTTCCGCTTCTCGACCTCCTCGATGGTCCGGCAGAGCTTCGTGTAGTCGTCGGGCGTGTTGACGTCGGCGACGACGGTCTCGAGCGGCGCGGCGAATTTCTTCCACACCTGCTCGTCGATCGGCTTCGTCCGGGAGAACTTGGCGACGGAGTCGTGGAGATCGGTGCGGAACTGGTCGGAGGAGCCGACGGACGTGCTCGTGCCGATCAGGGCGAACTTGTCGGGGAGGGCGCCGTCGCGAGCCAGGTTGTAGAGCGCCGGGACCAGCTTGCGATGGGTGAGATCGCCGGTCACGCCGAAGATGACGAGAAGGCAAGGGTCGGGCGGTCGCGAGCGGACGACGGCCGGCCCCGCGCCCGGGCGGACTCGGATCTGGGTTCCTTCCATCAGGGCTGCCACTTTGAATCAGGGGCGGGCCCGGGTCAAGACTAAAATCCCGGCTTGCTCCCGCCCTTCAGGCGCTCTAAGATGGATGCGTGCACGGGACCGCCACTCCTTCGGCCAGGCTTTTCTCCGGCGATTTTCTGACCCTGACGCTGGGTTGGGTCGTGATCGGCTTCAACTCCGTTGTGCTGGGGATGACGCTGCTGGCCGGTCTGGCGGTCGTTTATGGTTCCTTCCGCACCCCGATGTTGGGGTATTTCTTCGTGGTGTATGTGACGGTCATCGCTCCCATCCTCCTGGCGATCACCGCCATCCGCTTCTTCAGGTCGGGCCTGCAACACGGCGGCCCCGCGGCGTGGCTCGGGCTGTTCACGGCAACGCCTATTCTTGGCGCCTGGATCTGGCTCGTCGCGATCGCTTGATCGTCGCCGGACGACCGCCTATCGACCGCTCTTCCGCTTCCCGATGCAGTAGAGGGTCCGGTCGGAGCGGAGGAAGACCTGGCCGTCGCTGGGCGTCAGGCTCGCGCGGAAGATCTCGCCCGGCCCGGCGGTGATCTTGTTCCGGGCGACGATGTGGTCCTCGGCTTTCGGATCGACGACGACGGTCTCGCCGGACTCGAGGACGATGAAGGCGAGGCCGCCGTAGGCGACCGGCGACGAGGACGACACGCCGCCGACGCGCATCCGCCAGAGGCTGTTGCCGGTGGAGGTCTCGTAGGCGCTCAGCAGATCCGGCCGCAGGCTCATCAGCAGGACGACGTCGCCGAGGACGATCGGCGACGGCGTGTCGCGTTCGGTCTTCTTGGTCATCCAGAGCCGGTTCGTGGCGGTCACGTCGCCGGAACCGCCGGGACGGATCGCATAGATGCCTCCGGTCGCGAGGCCGTTTGCAGCGTAGAGCGTGCCGCCGGCGGGCGTGACCGTGGGCTCGCCCCGGCCGACCGGGCAGCGGCAGATCCAGAGCTCCTTGCCCGTGTCCGGCGCGTACGCGATCACCCCGGTGTGGCCGTTCAACACGAGCTCCTTGCGGGTGCCGGTGTCGATCAGGACCGGCGTGCTCCAGCCGCGGTTGGGTTCGCGCGCGGCGCTCCAGACCTCGTCGCCGGTCTTGCGGTTGAACGCGACGAGCCGGGCGTCCTTGTCCGAATCGCAGTTCTGGACCACGAGATCGCCGACGAGGACGGGCGACGCGGCGGTGCCCCACGGGCCTTCGAAGGTGCCGAGGTTCTTCGACCAGACGGGCGCGCCGTCGACGGTGAAGCAGTGGAGTCCTCCGCCGCGGCCGAAGAACGCGTAGACGCGCTCGCCGTCGACCGCGCAGGTGGCCGACGCCCAGCCGTTCATCGCGTGGCTGGGTTCGGGGTCTCCCGTCCAGGCGACCTTCTCCCACTCGATCTTGCCGGTGCGGCGGTCGATGCAGAGGACGACGCGCTGGCGGCCTCTCTCGAGCGCCTGGGTGAGGAAGATCCGTTCGCCCCAGATCACGGGCGACGACTGACCGGCTCCTTTGAGCGCCGTCTTCCATTCAACGGACTCGTCCGACCATTTCTGGGGAAGGTCCTTCTCCGCCGAGTGGCCGTCGGCCGCGGGGCCGCGCCAGCCGGGCCACGAGGCCGGGGGCGCCGCCTGGGCGAGGAGCGCGAGCGCGGCCAGCGGAAGCAGCACGGTCATCGTCATCCTCCTCCGACTGTAACACCCGTACTGTAACCGACGTCGCGGAATTCCTCTCAGGACTGGTGATGATCAAGATGCTCGCAGCCACGGCCCTGCTCCTCGCGCTTCCCGGTCCCGAGGAGGACTATCCGGCGCTCGTCACCTCCGCCGCCGCGAAGGAGCGCCAGCGCGACGACGAGCTCCGGGCGGCCCACCGGGCGCTCGACGAGGGCGCCTACGACCGCGCGGTCGAGCTGGCGAAGCACGCGCGGGAGCTGGACGGCGAGATCGTCCGGATCCGCGGCGAGGCGCGCGCCTGCCTGGGCCGTCTGGTGGCGCAGCTCGTGCAGAAACTCGACGACGACGAGTTCGCGGTCCGCGAAGGGGCGAGCGAACGGCTCCGCGGGCTCGGCTCCGTCGCGGTGCCCGGTCTGATCCGCCACCGCAAGTCCGAGAAGTCTCCCGAGACCCGCTACCGGATCGACGAACTGCTGCGGGGCATCTCCGTTGACGACCAGGGCCGGGTCCGGCAATGGGCGATCGAGGCGACGGCGAGCAGCGAGTACGGCACGACGGACTGGTCGGCCTCGCAGGTCGCGGGCGAGCCCGACTCCCAGGAAGGAGATTCGCGGACGGCGTGGGCGGCGAAGGAAGCCGATGGCGGCCCCGAGTGGCTGCGGCTGAAATTTCCGGCGGCGGTCCGGGTCTCGAAGATCCGCGTCCACGAGAACCTCACCCCGGGCGGCGTCGTGGCGGTCGATGTGATCGGCGAGGACGGCGTCCGGCGGCGCGCATGGGAAGGCGAGGATCGAGGCGTCGCCTGGTTCGAGGCGGATCTTCAGGGATTCGTCGGCCGCGAGATCGTGATCGTGCTCGATACGAAGAAGCACGAGGGTTGGGAAGAGGTCGACGCGGTCGAACTGATCGGCGAGCTCCCCTAGGATCCGATCAGAGTCCCGCCGCCAGTTTCTTCAGGAAGGCGATCTGGCCGGGCTCGAGGCACTCCGCCAGGTCGGTCAGGTCCGATTTTGTCGCGTTCTGCCGCAGGCTGTCGAGGCAGGCCCCGAGCAGCCGGGACATCGCCAGCCCGTCGTAGCCCTCGCCCTGGTTGCCCCAGCTCCGGAAGTCCTTGAGGTACCGCACCAGGTCCTCCAGCGATTGATGCTGCATCGATGCTCCCTATTTCGAACCGGCCTTGCACGCCTCGATCTCGTCGCGCAGCTCGGCCTCGGCGGCGGGCCGCAGGCGGACGATGTGTTGATAATCGATGAGGGCCAGATTGAAGTCGCCCTCGGCCCTCATCCGCCGCGTCGCCTTCAGGGTCGCCATCAGCCGGTAGGCGTCGGCGCGGAACCGCAGCGCGAGGAGATGGTCGGGCGAGATGAAGAGCACCTTGCGGAGATCCTCGATGGCCTCGCCGTAGTGGGGGATCGGAAGGAGCCGCTGGGGGGCGCTCAGCGCCTTGGCCCGGCCCTGCCAGATCCACGCATCGGCGACGAGGAGATTGAGTTCGAGCGCCTTCTTGGTGTCGACGAGGGCCGACTGGAAGTCCTCGTCGCCGTTCCGGCCCGCCGCCATCTTCCATTCGCCGCGCCGGACGAGGCCCTCGGCCCGCATCGTCCGGGCGGTCACCGCGGGGAAAGTCGCGTCCGATTTGACCGCCGCGTCGAGATCGCGAAAGGCCTCCTCGAACATCGCGGCGGGATTCTCCTTCCGCCGCACCATCTCGGATCCGAGCCGCGCCCGCGCGAGCCCCCGGCCCGCGAAACCGGCGCCGCTCTGCGCGCTCCGGGCGAGCACCAGGTCGAACGACGCGATCGCGGTGCGATAGTGGCGGACGGCGTCCTCGCCGGGCGACTCCGCCAGGAGCATCTCGATCTGTCCGCGCCGCTCGGGCGCCTGGATGCCCTCGGGGATCTTCTGCGAGGCGATGTCGAGATCCTGCGTCGCCTTCTGGAGGGTTTCCGCCGGATCCTTGCCGCGAGCCGTGAGGTAGTTGCCCCACGCAACGTGGATGTTGGCGCGCGCAAGCCACGTCTCGCCCCGTCCCGGATTCAGCCGCAGCGCGCGGCCGAGATCCGCGATCGAGTCGTCGTACAGGGGCTGGATGTTCTCGCCCTTCAGCGCGAGCCACACGCTCCAGGGGATGCGCGCCAGGGCGCGCCAGAAGTACGGCTCGTCGCCCTCCGGATTGCGCTCCAGGGCCTTGCCCAGATCCTCCATCGCCTCCTTGCAGAGCGGGATTGGATCCTGGAGGGCCATGAACCGGCTGACCGAGAGCGATGCCCGGACGACGCCGCGCCACATCCACGTCGCCGCGTCCTTCGGATTGAGCTCCAGCGCGTGACCGAGATCCTCGGCCGCCAGCTGGAACTGGCGCGTCGCGTCGTCGGACCGCGACCAGCCGATCGAATAGCCCAGGAGGAAGTAGGCCATGCCGCGGTCGCGGATCGCGCCGTCGCGCTTCGGATCCTTCTTCAGCACCTCGGAGAAGTCGCCGATCGCGGCGATGACGACCTCGGACGATTCCTCGCCCTTGTAGAACTTCTGCTGGCCCCAGTCGAGCCGCGCCTTCCCGCGCCCCTCGTAGTGGGGAAGGCAGCCCTTGTCGTGCTCGAGGCCGTCGCTCCAGACGGCGATCGCCTTGTCGTACTTGCCGGCGTCCCGCTCGAGGAGTGCGAGCGCCTCGACCGCCTCCTCCAGGAAGGGGGCTTTCTGGAGCGCGGCCTGGAGCTGCGGACGCGACCGCTTCACGAGGCCGCGGGCGCAGGCGAGCTCCGCCGCGCCGATCTCCTCCGTGCCCGGCGCCTCGAGGGCCTCCAGGTCGGACTCCATCCGCTCGCGCAGCGCCCGCGCCGCCGCGTCCCCCTTGGCGAGCTTCTCGCGCGGGGGCACGGTGACGTCCTCGGCGCGGATCTTCGTCGCGCCCTCGTGGACCAATTTCTCGCCCAGGCCGCGCCACGCCCGCTCGATCAGCTCGTCTTCGCGGCGCCGGAGGAGGCGCGACGTGAGGACCAGCCGCTCGTACCTCGCGCGGGCGCAGGCCGGATTGAGGACGAGGGCCAGCTCCTGCTCCGCGATGGCGCGGTCGTACTCCATGAGCGCCCGGCGCATCCGTCCCTGGTGGGCGTGGGGTTCGGCGAGTCTCGGGTAGCGCGCCGCGGCCCCCTCGCACGCCTCCAGCCCGTCGGCCGCGAAGACCTTCATGCGCTGGAGATCGCCGGAGCGTCGGAGCTCCAGCGCCCCGCGGATCGCCCGCTCCATCCCGTCGTTGAGCAGGCGGATGGCCTCGCGCCGCTGGCGTCCGCCCCAGATCCCCAGCAGGATCACGAGCAGGAGGGCCGCGGCCGCGCCGCCGCCGATCCCGAGCACCAGCTTCTTCCGGCGGAGGAACTTCGCCCAGAGCTTCGAGACCGGGCCCGACCGGCGGGTGTTGAGCGGCCGGCCGGTCCGGAAGCGCAGGAGATCGTCCGCGAACGCGTCCGCCGACCGGTACCGCCGGCGTCCCTCCTTCTCCAGGGCCTTGAGGCAGATCGTCTCCAGGTCGACCTCGACCGACGGGTCGATCTGCCGCGGCGGCACCGGCTCCTCGGAGATGATCTTCCGCATCAGCGCGACCGGCGTGTCCGCGCGGTAGGGGAGCGAGCCGGTGAGGATCTCGTAGAGGATGATCCCGAGCGCGTGGACGTCGGTGGCGGGCCCGATGTGCTCCCGCAGGTCCTGGATCTGCTCGGGGGCCATGTATTCGGGAGTTCCGACGATGAAGCTGGTCTCGGTGATCTTCGTCTGGAACGAGGTCGCCCGCGCGATCCCGAAGTCGCTGAGCATCGCCCGGCCGGATTTTTCGACGATGACGTTCGCCGGCTTGAGGTCGCGGTGGATGACGCCGGCCGCGTGGGCGTGGGCGACCGCGCGGGAGACGTCCTCGAGGATCCTGAGAAGATCCTTCCGCGCCGTCTTCTTCTCCTCGAGGAGATCGGCGAGCGTCCGGCCCTCGACGTAGTCCATCGCGATGAACGGCAGCGGATGGCCGGTCTCGGGCTTGGTCTGGCCCACCTCGTGGATCGCGACGATGCCGGGGTGGCGGAGCTGCGCGGCGATGGCCGCCTCGCGCCTCATCCGCTCCGCCGCGGTGGGGTCGGTGATCTCCTCCTTGAGCACCTTGATGGCGACGCGCCGGCGGAGATCGGGATCCTCGGCCTCGAAGACCACGCCCATGCCGCCGCGGCCGAGCTCGCGGATGAGGGAGTACTTTCCGATCTTCGCCCCCTCGGGAAGCTGGGGCGGCTGGTCGGGCTTCTTCTGGGCCGCGAGCGTGCGGAGCAGCTGCTCCGGCGTGATGTACTTGTGGCGCAGGAGCAGCTCGCCGATGAGCACGTGGGGCGTCGTGACCTTCTGCTCCTCGAGGCACTCCTCGAGCTGCTCGTCGGTGATGTACCCGCGCGAGACGGCGATCTCGCCCAGCGGCGATTCGGGACCGGGAAGGTCGTCGCCCGCGTCGTCGAGGAACTTGCGGATGTCCCCGATCGCTCCCGTCCGGGCCGCCTCGTCGGCGTTGGGCGGGGCATCTCCCTCGGGACCGGGAGCGGCGGGAGGAAGATCGGCCGTCGTGCTCATCCTCTGACGATCTTTTCGAACTCGGTCATCACCTCGTCCTCGGAGGTCGAGTACTCGCGGATCCGCTCCAGGACGATTTCCCGGAGGACCGCCCGGCAGCGGGCGAGCCGCTTGCGGACGTCCGATTCGCGAAGGCCGAGCTGTGCGGCGACGTCGGCGTAGGTCCGGCCCTCGATTTCGCCCTTGAGGAACCGGCTCGACTCCGACGCGTCGCCCGAACCGTCGTCCGGAAGACAGTACAGGCGGAACACGTCGAAGAGATTCGAGGATCCTTCCCGCTTCAGGCGCATCTCGAGCTCGCGGATGGACTCTCGGAGGACCGTCTTGATCCATTCGCGATCGAAGGCCTTCTCGGGGTCGACGGTCGGGTGGGCGTCGCGGACCTCTTCGAAGCGGAAGAGGAAGAGGCCGCCCTGGGGGCGGCGGGCCTGCTCGCGGCGGGCGGCGTCGATCATGAAGTTCTTGAGGGCCCGCTTGAGGAAGCCGCGGAAGCTGCCCCGTTCGGGGCTGAGCTTCTCCCAGTCCTTCCGCTCGATGAGCCGCGCGAAGAAGTCCTGGGTCAGGTCCTTGGCGTCCTCGACGCTCTTCTTGCCCGAGGCGCGGAGGTAGAGATAGGCCGGCTTCCAATATAGATAGATGAGGCGCTCGAGGTGCTCGCGCTGCGCCTTGCCCACGCCGCGGACCAGGTTCCACGACGTGGACGGAAAGTCCCGCCGCGAACCGCCGATCGACGTGTCGCCCATCGCCGTCATAAAGCTCCTATACAGCACGACGGACCCGTCTCAACGGGAAAAAATAATCGGCGGAGAAAAACGACCGGCGGATTCTACCCGAACGCCGCGAAGGAGATCCAGGCGACTGTTCCGATAGCGCCGAGGGCGAGATCGAGCGGCCGGCGCCGGATCACGGCGGCCGCGAAGAGGGGCCCGAAGATCGCGGCTTCGACGAGCATTCCATGGAGCGTGCGCGATTCGACGAGCAGATGGCCCAGGTCGGTGAAGTCATGAGTGTAGCCGTGGAGGGGCAGGCCCCCCGCGACGGGGCTGAACGCACGGCTCCAGAAGGGAGCGAACAGCGCGACCGATGGACCGCCGCCGTTGAGCAGGTCCATCATCGGATGGAGCCAGACGATCAGGGTGAAGGTCGGCAGGAGCCCCAGCGCCTCGCGTCGCTTGCCCGCGGCCGCGACGGCTGCGGCGAGCAGCGCGGCGGCGGCGAGCGCGAATCCCAGGGTATGGGTCGGCCCGCGGTGAGGGAGCCCGACCAGGCTGTCGACGTCCGGCAGGCAGCCCGCGACGGCGGCGGCGACGAACCACCCTTTCTGTTCGAGGGGCCGGAGGGCGGGCGTCCGCTGGGCGAGCGCCCAGACGGTCATCCCTGCCAGCCCGTGGCCCAGTACGGAAGACATCCTCCTCGATTATAGCCGTCCCGGGGTCCCGCTTTTTTCCTGAAATCCGGGGACGGTTCGGGGACCCCCTCGTACTGCCCGGTGAATCTTTGGGAGGCAAGTCATGGCGACGAAAAGGAATGGATGGTTGGCCGCGGTCCTGATGGTCGGGATGGCGGTCGGTTGCGGCGAAGGCGGCACGTCGAGCGCTCCGCCGAATGCATCTCAGAAGGCCGCCGGTCAGACGGCCGAAACGGGCAGTTCCTCGGTTGCGCAGACCCAGGATGCCGCGAACGACGCGATCGTCGAAAGCGGCGCCCCGGGCTCGACGTCGGCCAAGTCCGGCTCGCAGAAGGCGTACACTGCGGGGACGGCGATCAGCTACCAGGGATCGGTCACGGTGACGGTCGACCTCGACATGCTCAACGGGCTGGGCCAGGACGCGTTCCCCAACGCCTCGGGCCAGTTCTCCGTGAAGGCGACCGGTGACGTCGTGGTCGACGGCCAGAACGGCCACGTCAACTACGACGTGCAGATCGAGTGGCTCACCAACGGCGTCTTCAACGATCCGGCGTGCGGCACCAGCGCCACGATCGCTTCGGGCAGCAAGTGGAGCTACAGCCTGAAGATCCAGTGGGCGAAGACCGACGACCTCAACTGGTCGATCTCCGCGGTGGCGGATGTCACCGGCGACCTCGTCGCCACGGTGACGAAGGACGGGACGACCTGGAACGTGACCGGCAGCGTCACGCGTCACGCGGCCGTGACGTTCACCCGGACGAACGGGGACTACGCCTTCACGTTCGGCATCCACGGCCAGCACATCGTGGTGGTGACCAACGGGCTCGAGACCCACACCGTGATCACGACGATGAGCGCGCTCGACCACATCGTGATCGAGGTCGACGGCGTCGCGTTCGGCCCCTACACCCTGGCCCAGATCCTCTGGTGGTGGGGCTTCAACTGCCACTGCTAGCAACAACCCTCCGTGCGACGCCCGCCTCCCCCGGATCGGGGGAGGCGGGCGCGCCCATTTCAGAAACCGGACGAAGGCGGACGATGAGGCGGCACGAAGTGTTCACGGGAATGCGGCGGATCGCGCTGCTTCCTTGTTGGGTCCCGCCAAACAAATCGGGTAAGGTATCTGTCGGAATTGGCAAACCCGAGCGGAGGACTCACCGCCATGCGAAGCCTTGCCCTTCTCGCGCTTGCCTCGTTCTCCCTGGCCGCACGGCCTGACGGCGAACCGGCGCCGGACTTCACGCTGCCCGAGCTCTCGGGCAAGACCGTCACGCTCAGTTCGCTCAAAGGAAAGAAGGCGATCGTGCTGGTGTTCGCGGGCATCGAGTGCCCGCGTTCCACGGCGAGCGAGCCGCGCCTGGGCGATCTCGCCAAGGCCTTCGCCGAGAAGGACGTCGCCTTCTACGTCATCAACTCCAACTGGAGCGAGACCGTCGAGGCGATCTCGGAGCGTGTGAAGCGGGTGTCGTTCCCAATCCCGGTCCTCAAGGACAACCGGAACAAGATCGCGGACCTCTACAAGATCGACACCCAGCCGACGGCCGTCGTGATCGACGGCGACCTCCAGATCCGCTACCAGGGTCTGATCGACGACCACAAGACCGAAGACCTGGTCAAGAAGCCCTATCTGCGGCTGGCCCTGGACGCCGTTCTCGCGGGGAAGGCGCCGGACCCGGCCCGGACGCCGCCGCTCGGGTGCGCGATCCAGAAGGTGAGCGCGGGCGCCGTGGTCTCCGACGGCACGACCTACGCCAAGGACGTCGCCCGGATCCTGAACAACAACTGCGTGACGTGCCACCGCCAGGGTCAGGGCGCGCCGTTCTCGCTCGAGACCTACGAAAAGGCGAAGGCGTGGTCGTACGAGATCGCCAACACGACGAAGGACCGGTCGATGCCTCCGTGGAAGCCGGTGACGAACCACGGGCGCTACTACAACGAGCGCCGCCTCACGGACGACGAGGTCGCGATCCTCGATCGGTGGCACACCGGCGGCGCGCCGTCGGGCGACCTCAAGGAAGCGCCTCCGCCGCCCAAGTTCGCCGAAGGCTGGATGCTCGGCAAGCCCGACCACGTGTTCAAGGGCGAGGCCGGGTTCGAGCTCAAGGCCAAAGGGCGCGACGAGTACCGCTGCTACGTGATCCAGAACCCGTTCACCGAGGACAAGTGGATCACGGGCGTGGAGTACAAGCCGGGCAACCCCCGATCGGTGCACCACATCATCGGCTACCTCGACCTCACCGGCCAGTCCGAGAAGAAGGACGCGGCCGATCCGCTGCCGGGCTACAAGTCGGACGGGTCGGGCCCCGGGATCTTCCCCTCGGGCTCGCTCTCCGGATGGGCCCCGGGGAACCAGCCCCGCATGCTCGCCGACGGCGCCGCGCGGCTGCTGCGGAAGGGCGAGCGGCTCATCCTCGAGACCCACTACCACAAGACGGGCCGCGTCGAGAAGGACGAGGGAGCGGAGGTGGCGGTCTACTTCGCGAAGGAGCCGGTGAAGCGCCAGCTCCACGTCTACATGATCGTCAACCCGCTGGTCAACATCCCGCCCGGCGCGGAGGACCACAAGATGCAGGCGCTCTGGACCGTCCCCCAGGACATCCATGCGTTCGACGTGATGCCCCACATGCACCTGATCGGCCGGCAGATCTCGGTGCTCGCGACGCTGCCCGACGGGACGAAGCAGGACCTGGTCGCGATCAAGGACTGGGACTTCAACTGGCAGGAGACCTACCAGTTCAAGGAGCCGCTCAAGCTGCCGCGCGGGACGCGCGTCCGCGTCGAGGCGCGGTACGACAACTCGATGAAGAACCCGAACAACCCCTCCAATCCGCCCAAGCCCGTGCGGTGGGGCGAGCAGACGACCGACGAGATGTGCATCGCGTTCGTGGCGTTCACCATCGACCGGCAGGACCTCACCAAGCCGAAGACGGAGGACGAGAAGTGAACGACGAGCTGCTGCCGCTGTCGTTCGATCCCGTCTCCAACGGCGAGTACCTTCCGCTGCCGAAGAGCGAACGGGACCACGCGGCGGAGAAGCGGATCCATCGGATCGCGGAGAAGAACGCGGCGCGGACGGGCGTGTCGCGGCGGACGTTCCTCGCGGGCGCGTGCGGCGTGGCGGCGACGCTGTCGACGATCAACGAAATCTACGGCGCCGGAGGCGGCGGCTCGTACGCGGTCCGCCCCGAGATGCTGCTCGATCCGTCGGCCGCCGCCCAGGCGGTCGAGGGCAAGGAGTTCATCTTCGACATCCAGTCGCACCACGTGATGCCGGACGGCGACTGGAAAACGAAGGACCCCGGCATGGCGCAGCTCCTCCGCTTCATGGAAGGCGGCCGCCGGGGCCAGAAGGACGCGCTCCAGGGCTTCTCGCGGTTCTTCTACACGAAGGAGATCTTCCTCGACAGCGACACGCAGGTCGCCGTGCTGTCGGCGCTGCCGGCGGTGCCCGAGAAGAATCCGCTGTCGGATCGCGACGCGTCGGAGACGCGGGCGATCCTCGACCGGCTGGGCAGGTCGAAGCGGCTCCACATCCACGGGCTGGTGACGCCGAACGTCGATCCGCTCCAGGAGCAGCTCGACGGCATGGAGCGGCTGGCGAACGAGGTGAAGATCGCGGCCTGGAAGGTCTACACGCCCTGGGGGCCGGACAAGAAGGGTTTCTGGCTCGACGACGAGAAGGTCGGCATCCCGTTCATCGAGAAGGCGCTCAAGCTGGGCATCAAGGTCATCTGCTGCCACAAGGGCGTGCCGCTGCCGTTCCTGCCGGCGAAGACGTACGAGCTGCCGGTCGACGTCGGCCGCGTGGCCAAGCGATTCCCGGAGATGAACTTCATCGTCTACCACTCCGGCTACGATCCGGGCCGCTCCGAGGGACCGTACGATCCGGGCAAGGCCGACCGGGGCGTCGACTGCCTGATCAAGTCGCTCGAGGACAACGGCATCAAGCCCAACTCGAACGTCTACGCGGAGCTGGGGACGACGTGGTGGCTGCTGATGAAGAAGCCGGCGCAGGCCGCCCACGTGATCGGCAAGCTGCTCAAGCACGTCGGAGAGGACCGGGTGGTGTGGGGCACCGACTCCATCTGGTACGGCACCCCGCAGCCCCAGATCGAGGCCTTCCGCGCCTTCCAGATCTCGGAGGAGCTGCGCGAGAAGCACGGCTATGCGGAGCTGACGAAGGACGTGAAGGCGAAGATCTTCGGCCTGAACGCGGCGGTGCCCTACAAGGTCGACCCCAAGGAGCTGCGCCAGGCGCTGCCGAAGGACGAAGTGGAGAAGCTCAAGCAGGCCTATCGGGAGAATCCGCAGCGCACCTACGCGACGTACGGCCCGAAGACGCGGCGGGAGTTCGTGCGGCTTCTTCGCTCACACGATGGTTGTCCGGCGTAGCTAGTTGTTCTTCGCGCCTTCCTTGACCCAGGCCGAGATGAGGGCGACCTGCGCCTTCGTGAGCGGGGCCGCCTTCTTCGGCATGTCGGGCTTGTCGCCGGAGATCGAGGTGACGAGGGGGCTCTTGTTGGGATCGCCTTCCACGAACACGGGGCCGCTCTTGGCGCCTTTCTTCATCGCGGCGTAGGTGGAGAGGTCGACGCCGGCCTTGGAGCCCGCGCCGGTATGGCATTTGCCGCAGCTCGCCTTCAGGATGGGAAGCACGTCCTTGGCGAAGCTCGCCGCGCGCGTCTTCTCCTGCGCCCCCGCCGGAAGGCCGAACAGGAGTCCCAGCCCGGCCGCGATGATCAACGTCCGCATAGATCCCTCCAACCGCCCGGATTTTAACGACGGGTCGCCTCGAAACTGTCCGGAAATCTTGGCTACAATGGGCGCCCGCCGGTGTTATCTGTGTGTCGGCGCGGGATTCCTCAGGAGGCAGATCACATGATTCGGCTTTCCATCGCGGCTCTGTCGGCGTTGATCGTGTCGTGCTCGTCGTCCCCCAAGGCGCAGGAATCGGATCCCGGGTTCGTGTCGCTGTTCAACGGCAAGGACTTCACCGGCTGGGTCGTCCCCGAGGGCGACAACGGCCATTGGAAGGTGGTCGACGGCGTCATCGACTACGACGCGCTGAGCGAGGCGAAGGGAGCGAAGCACCTCTTCACGCAGAAGGAGTTCGGCGACTTCACCCTCAAGGTCGACTGGCGCCTCAAGGAGGCGCCGTACATGAACAACAACGTTCCGGTGATCCTGCCGGACGGCACCCACAAGCTCGGTCCCGACGGGAAGGAGCTGAAGGCGCCGCAGCTGGACGCCGACTCGGGCATCTACGTCCGCGAGCGCTCGGGAAAATCGCAGGTGAACATCTGGACGTGGCCGATCGGCTCGGGAGAGGTCTACGGCTACCGGATGGACAAGAACCAGCCCGCGTCGGTGCGCGCGGGCGTGACGCCGAAGAAGAAAGCGGACAAGCCCATCGGCGAATGGAACACGTTCATGATCACCATCAAGGGCAACCGCCTGACGGTGGTCCTGAACGGCGAGACGGTGATCGAGAACGCCGAGCTTCCGGGCCTCGTGGATCGCGGCCCGGTGGGGCTCCAGCACCACGGGAGCAAGGGGAAGGACGGGAAGTGGACCAGCCCGCCGGCGCTGGTGCAGTTCCGGAACATCTCGATCAAGGAGCTGAAGTAGGCGGGAACCCTGAACGACCGCGCCCCGCGGGAGCGATCCCGCGGGGCTTTTTCTTTTACTTGTCGTCGGGCTTCTTCTCTTCGACCCGCACCACCTTGTACTCGTGGTCGCGCTTTCGAATCACCTCGGCCTTCATGATCTCGTCGCCGATCTGCAGCGCGTCGGCGGCGGCCTGGCCGGTGATCACGCGGCCGAACACCGTGTGCTTCCCGTTGAGCCAGTCGGTCGGGATGAAGGTGAGGAAGAACTGCGAGCCGTTCGTGTCGGCCCCCGAGTTCGCCATCGAGAGCGTGCCCCGGAAATGTCGGCGGTACCCTTCGGGGAGCTCGTCCTTGAACCGGTAGCCCGGGCCGCCCGTGCCGTTGCCCTGGGGATCCCCGCCCTGGGCCATGAATTCCGGGATGACGCGGTGGAACTTGAGTCCGTCGTAGAACTTCTTCGTCACGAGCTCGATGAAGTTCGCCACCGTGTTGGGGGCTTCGTTCTCCAGCAGCTCGATGTCGATGTTTCCCTTCGTCGTGGTGAACCGCACGCGCGGGAGATCGTCGGCCTTTGCCTCTTTGGCCCGGATCTCCAGCTCCTTCTTCCAGTGGGCGACGTTGTTTCGCGCGAGCTCCTGCAGCTGGGCGGCCTGCGAGCGGACTTCGGCCTCGATCTCGCCCTTGAGGATCTCGTCGTAGTGGGCCACGGCCGCCTCGAACTTCCCGCTGAAGCATTCGCACCGCGCCCGGACGAGCTTCGCGCCGAGGTCCGCCTCGTTCTTCTCCAGGTACTTTCCGAAGCTCTCCGCCGCCGCCTCGTAGTGGTTGAGGGAGTACTGGCAGCGGCCGACTTTCAGGAGCAGCGGCTGGTCGGCCGGCCGGAGCTTCTGCAGGCGCTCGAGGTCGGGCAATGCCAGCTCGTTCTTCTGGTAGATCAGGTAGGCCTCGGCCCGGATCTCGAGGAGTCCGGGATCGTCGGGCGCGGCCTTCAGCCCCTCGCCGGTCGACGCGATGACCGCGTCCATCGCCTTGATCGTCGTCGTGCGGAGCTCCTGGAACTCCTTGACCAGCTCCTGCTGGGCCTTCTCGAACTTCTTCACGGCCTCGTCGGTCTGGGCGTTCCCGAATTCCGCCTCCATGACGCGCGCCTTCTCCTGCAGGTCCATCATCCTCTTCACGCCGGCGCGGACGGCGTCGAGCTCGACGCGCGCCTTCTTGGCGGCGTCGGACGAGTCCGGCTTGTCCTGAGCGACGGAAGCGAACAGCAGACAGGCGATGAGGGCGAGATGCACGCGAGTCTCCTGAACTTGAGGACAGGAATGATACGTCGGAAACGGCGGATCGGGAAGCGGAGAACGGATTGGCTACCGGCGCGCGGGGCGGGGCGGGGTCGGCGCCGGACGGGTCAGGGGCTGGGCGGGTTTGATGTCGGGGAAGGCGGCGATGATCGCGGCGCGGATCTCGGCGGCCTGGCTCGGCGGGATGCCGAGGGTGCGGCCGATGTTGGCGATGCAGTCCGACTCCGTGTCGAAAATCACCGACTGCTTGAGGAGCTGGAGCGTCACGGGCGGAAGGTCTCCGACCTTGGGGTCCTTGAGGAGCGCACTCTCGGCATTCGGGTGCCGCGCCGGCGCCGACATCATCGGCGGCGGGGGGGCCATCGGAGCGATCGGGGTCATGGACGGCAGCGCCGCGGCCGAGAATTTCACGGGTTCAAATACGGGGGGAGGCGGCGGCGGGGCCGGCGGCGGAGGCTCCGGACGTTTGGCGGTCGGCGGCGGCTGGGGACGGGGCTTGTCGTTCCGGACCGTCTCCTTGCGCGGCTCGACGCGGGTCTCGCCCCGCGACTGCATCCGGCGGTTCACGCGCGTCCGCAGCTCGGGCAGCGGGATCTTGAGGGTCTCGGCGAACCGCGCGAGCATGTGGTACTCGGGCGCTTCGACGCGGCCGTCGGAGGTGACCACCTCGATCAGGTCTTCGAGGAGCGAATCGCGTTCCAGCGAGGTCGGGGGGATGGAGACCGAGAGCTTGCGCTGCTGTCCGAGGAAGAGGATGTCGTTCACCTCGCGCGGCGGGATGCCGAGCGCCACGGCCTTCTGGTTCAAGACCTCCTTCTCGGACTCCGACAGGTAGCCGTCGATGAAGGCGGCCGAGACGAGAGCCTCGAATTTCCGGCGCGTCGCGGGGGTGGTCATGGTTCTGAGACTCCTCGCTCCCGGATCCGTGACCGGGGAATCATATCATCGCCCCGGGATCTTCGTCGAACGGCCCCCGGGGCCTGGCCGGCGGTTCGAAGGGGCGCGCGCGCAGGCCGATCGAGAGGATGTCCGCGACCGAGCGGAGCTTCTTGATCTCCTCCTCGGCGAACGCGGACGACTTGCGCCGCAGGATCAGGCGGCCGCTCGTCTCGCCGATGCCGAGGAGGAGGCACGCCTCGAACCCGCCTTCGATCTCCCTGGAGTACTCCGCTTCGGTCGACTTGATGCGCGGCACCTCGCCGAGACCCGGGCGCTGCGGCTCGGCGCCCGGCTTGATCGAGCGGCACCAGAGCTTGCCCTGGTCCTCGAGGTCGTAGCGGAGCCAGTCGGCGGCGACGATCTTGACGAGCTCCGTCGTGAGGTCGGGGAGGAGCGTCTGGACCGCTTTTTTCTGCCGCAGCACGGCGGCGACGCGTTCGAGCATGGATTCGTTGTACCGGCGGGAGCGGCCGGAGTCCAGTCTACTTCGACAGATCCGGAAGCTGGTTGGACCGCTGGTGCTCGAAGATGAGCGAGGTTTCGACGTGCGACACCAGGCGGTGGCTCGTGAACGCCTCGACGCCGACGGTGCGGAGGTGGTCGACGTCGCGCACGACGACGTGGACGAGGAAGTCGACGCCGCCGCTGACGTAGTACGTGTTCACGACTTCCGGCCGCTCGTGGAGCTGGCGGCGGAACGACTCCACGTCCTTCTCCAGGTGATGGGCGAGGCGGACCGCGATGATCGCCTGGAGTCCGATCCCGAGCGCCTCGGGGGAGACGTCGGCGTGGAGGCCGCGGATGGCGCCCTCCTCGCGGAGCCGGCGGACGCGCTGCAGGCAGGACGAGGGCGCGAGACGGATCTTGCGCGCCAGCTCCTTGTTGGAGAGACCCGCATCCTTCTGGAGGACGGCGAGAATGGCCCGGTCGACGGCATCGAGCTTCATGGTGGTCGCCTGCCCCCTCTCTCCAGGCGACGAATTTTGTTCGGCGGAACGCCTCGGCCTCGGGTCCGGTCCGAACAAAATGCGGGTCCTTCGGTCTGAATCAGAATAGTATTTGTTAAGAAAGATTCAAGGAAAAATAATCATCGGACTCGGTGTAGGATCAGGGCATGAGGACCTGGGCCGTGATGGTGCTGGCGGCGCTGCTGCCCGCGCAGGAGACGCGAGAGCCGCTCGTGATCCGGGTGGCGTCCCAGGGATGGGGCGAGGTCGGCACGGCGGACATCACCAAGGTGCTTCAGTCGGCGGGCGGCGCGCTCGCGGTTCACGTTCCGGACCGCAAGTTCCCGCCGATCGAGGTGTCGCGCTCGTCGACGACGCCGATCACGCTCTTCCAGCGCGGCCCGGCGGGCGAGCTCCGGGTGAAGCTCAACGTCGAAGGCTCCTACTGGGCGCAGTTCTCGTTCCAGTTCGCCCACGAGATGGGCCACATCGTCTGCGGCTTCGAGGAGTATTCGAATCCGAACCTGTGGTTCGAGGAGACGCTGTGCGAGACGGCGTCGCTTTTCGTGCTGGGTCGCATGGCGGAGGGCTGGAAGACGCGGCCGCCTTATCCGAACTGGAAGGACTACTCAGGGGCGCTGCAGAAGTACCGCGACGACCGGATCGCGCAGGCGAAGCTGCCCGAAGGACGGACGCTCGCCGCGTGGTTCCGCGAGCAGGAGCCGGCGCTGCGGAAGGACGCGGGCTTGAGGGACCTGAACCTGAAGATGGCGGCGGCGATCCTGCCGCTGTTCGAGGAATCGCCCGAGCGGTGGGCGGCGGTCGCGACCCTGAACGCCGTGAAGGGCGACGGGTCGCGGACGTTCGTCCGGTACCTGAAGGACTGGTCGGCGTCCTCGCCCGAGAAACACCGCGACGTCATTGGTAAGATAGCGGCACGCTTCGGCGTGTCCCTCGACCGTTGAAGCCCCACCACAAAGGCACAAAGGACACGAAGAAGATGTCTCAGAAGCCCTCCTCGATCCCCCCTTGGTGCTCTTCGTGTCCTTGTGGTGAGCCCCGATTCCGGAGTCGTCGATGAGTCCCGCGCGCCGCGCCACGATCCTGCTCTTCGCCACGACGATCCTCTGGGGCTCCAGCTTCTTCACGATGGCCTGGGGCATCGTGGGCATCGGCCGCCAGGTGGGTGTCGCGGCGGCGCCGTCGGCCTACATCTTCCTGCGGTTCCTGGCGGCGTTCGTCCTCCAGGGGCTGATCTTCCACCGCGCGCTGGCCGGCCTCAACGCCCGCGTGATCGGCGCGGGCGTCGTCCTGGCGATCCCGTTCTATCTCGGCTTCATCCTCCAGGCGACGGGCCTCGAGCCGGAGAACTCCTCCGTCTCGGCGTTCCTGACCAGCCTGTTCGTCGTCTTCACGCCGATCCTGGGGCGGCTCTTCTTCCGCGAGAAGCTCGCGCCCCTCACGCTCGCGGGCGCGGCGCTGTCGGTGGCCGGGGTCTACGTCCTCAGCAATCCCTCGGGCGGCCTGGGGCGGAGCGAGCTCCTGACGCTGCTCTGCGCGGTGGCGTTCGCGTTCCAGATCCAGATGACGAACGTGATCACGCGGAGCCATTCGCCCGAAGCGATCTCGTTCGTCCAGTTCGGCTGCGCGGTCCTCTTCTCCGGGGTCACGATGCTGGTGATGGGGGTCGAGCCGGCGGCGGTGGTCCGGTCGCTCGGCGAGCGCCACGTCGCCTGGACGGTGCTCTACACCGCGGTGGCCTGCTCGATCGTCGCGATGGGCGTGCTCAACCGCTACCAGCGGGACATCTCCGCGACGCGCGCCTCGGTGCTCTACATGCTCGAGCCGATGTTCGCCGCGGTCTTCGCGCTCCTCTTCACGGGCGAGGCGATGACGCCGCGCAAAATCGTTGGCGGCGCGATCATCCTCGGAGGTAACCTGCTCTGCGAGCTGATCGGACGCAAAGCCGCGGAAGGGGACCTGCGTGAAGGACTACAGCGCCAAGGCCGACGACAAGCTGAACCGGTACCTCGTCCGGACGTTCCACCCGGAGGATCCCGTCCTTGAGGAGACGCGCGAGCGGAGCCTGAAGGCGGGGCTGCCCGAGATCCAGGTCGGCCCGATGGACGCGCTCCACCTCGAGGTGCTGGCCCGCGCGTGCGGCGCGCGGAAGGCGGTCGAGATCGGCGCCCTCGGCGGCTACTCGGGCATCGCCCTCGCCCGCGCGCTCGGGAAGGACGGCCGGCTTCACACGTTCGAGCTCGACCCGAAGCACGCCGAGGTGGCACGCGAGTCGTTCCGCAAGGCGGGCGTCCTCGACCGCGTCACCCTCCACGTCGGCCCCGCGCTCGAGCGGCTTCCCGACTGCGAAAAGGACGCGCCGTTCGATCTGGTCTTCATCGACGCCGACAAGGAGAGCTACCCCAGGTACCTCGCATGGGCGGCCGATCATCTCCGGGTCGGCGGCGTCGTGCTGGGCGACAACGCCTTCGCGTTCGGCGAGATCGCGGACGGCCTCGGCGCCGGCCCGGTCGCGATGCGCGAGTTCAACGGGCAGCTTGCGACGGGCGGCCGTTTCCGTGCGACGATGATTCCGACCGGCGAAGGTCTGGTCCTGGGCGTCAAGATCCGCTGAGGGGGGAAACATCCTTCTCGAACCCCAGGTCTTAAGAATGAGGGTGCGATGAGGAGAATCGTCGGTCCTTCCCGGGTGATCTACGTGAACCGGAACCGGGAGCGTTCCCTCCTCCTCCTTTTCGGCGCCGTGATGGCGGGACTCCTCGCCGCGACCGCGTGGGAGCGACGCGCCACGGATTCTTCGGCGCTCCCGTTCATGGGCAGCTGGCTCGCGATCTCGGGCGGACTCCTCACCGGCGCGGTCCTTCTGCTGCTTCGCCAGCGGGCGTTCATTGTCGATCAGGCCGCCGGAACGATGCAGATCCTGGACCGGCGTCTGACGGGGAAGAACTTGTTGTCCGTGCCCTTGCGGGAGGTCGGCGTCCGGGTGTCCCGGAAGTTCGTGGACTGTGCGGCGTCGCGTTCCATGACCACCATCAAAGCGACCGGCCCCGGCTGGGCGGAGAGCAAGATGACGACGAGGATCTGGATCGAGCTTTCCGGCCGCGACGACGTGCTGTTCCTGGATGACGTGGTGGGACGCGAGGGAGAGGATCTGGCACGCCGGCTCGCCTCCGACCTGCGCTCTTCGATGAAGATCGAAAATCTCTAAGGGAACAGGATGCGCCTGCGGGCCTCGTCGTAGCAGAGCACGTTCAGCGGGGGCCCGATGTGCAGCTCGACGCGGTCGCCGAGGGCGAGGTCGTAGCGGACGCGGGAGCCGTCGATCCAGAGACCCATGTTCACCGTGAGCGTCTGAAGGGCGAGGCGCGACGTGAACCCGCGGGCGAGGCGGTAGCGGCGCTGCGGCCAGGTGTAGGGCTCGCGCACCAGGTACTGGAGGCGCTTCGACGCGATCGGCATGCGGCGGCCGCCCGCCGAGCGGATCCCCGCCGTCGAGCCGGCCGCGGTCGAGACCCACACGCCGGAGCTGCGCTGGTCCTCCTGAGCCGCGCCCGCCCACAGCCGGTACCGCGTCATCGCTGCCGGATTCCGATGGGCGATCAGCACGTCGTCGAACGCCTGCTCGCGCACGGACTTTCCGTTGACGGTGATCGCCATCCGGTGGATCCGCGTGGGCTTCAGCTTGCCGGCCAGCGCCTGCTCGAGCGGGTCGCGGAAGTCGGTCCGGTCGGAGCAGGTCCAGAGGCCGAGCGAGTTGGCCGGATCGGAGTTGATGCCGAGGATCGGCGTGTCCTTCAGATAGCGCGCGGCGGCGAAGAACGTGCCGTCGCCGCCGAGCGAGATCACGAGGTCATACCGCTTCCGCGCGGCGATCGAGCCGCGGTAGACGGCGTCGAACTCGATGCCGCGGCGGGCGAGGTGGGCGGTGAGCTCGCCCAGGGCGCGGCGGTTCTCGGCGTCGGCCCGGGTCAGCCGGTCGCGGTCGGCGGCGTCGAGGTGGCCGATCCCCTTCGGGTCGCCGGCGTGCGACTCGAGGAACGACTTCTTGTAGACGATCAGCACCCTCATACGATCTGTCCATCGAGGATCTTGACCTTGCCGAGCGCGAACGAGTAGAGCCGCGCGGGACGATGGGCGGCGGCCGCCCGCTTCTGGCCCTCGGACTTGAGCAGGCCGAGCGAGAGGATCTTCTTCCGGAAGTTCCGCTTGTCGAGCGGGCGCTCGAGGATCGCCTCGTACAGCGCCTGCAGCTCCGTCAGGGTGAACTGGCGGGGGAGGAGCTCGAACCCGACGGTCGAATACCCGAGCTTCGCGCGGAGCCGCTCCAGCCCGGTCCGGAGGATCCTCGCGTGGTCGAACGCGAGCTTCGGCGGACGGGCCGCGGGATGCCAGGCGGCGGTGGCGGCGTCGGTCGACGCCTGGACGGGCGCGGGCGGCGTGAGGGCGTAGTAGGCGACCGCGATGGCGCGACCGCGCGGGTCGCGGTCGGGCTCGCCGAACGTGTAGAGCTGCTCGAGATAGACGTCCTTGAGGCCGGTCTCCTCCTGGAGCTCGCGGCGCGCGGCGTCCTCCAGCGTCTCGCGCTCGAGGACGAAGCCGCCGGGCAGGGCCCACTGGCCCTTGAACGGAGGGACGCCCCGCTCGACGAGGAGGACCTGAAGCGCTCCGTCCCGGACGGTGAAGATGACCAGGTCGACGGCGACGCTGACGGCCGACGGCTTCACGCCCCAGCTCCGACTACAACTTCCTCGCGATGGGGAAGCGGCGGCCCGTGCCGAACGCCTTGGACGTCACGCGGAGGCCCACCGGCGACTGGCGACGCTTGTACTCGTTCCTCTCGATGAGCGCGATCGTCTTCTCGACCGCCTCCTTCGGGTGGCCCGCGGCGACGATCTCCTCCGAGGACTTGCCGTCCTCGATGTAGAGCTTGAGGATCGGGTCGAGGACGTCGTACTCGGGCAGGTCGTCCGTGTCGCGCTGGTTGTGGCGGAGCTCGGCGCTGGGCGGCCGGCTGATCGTGTTCGCGGGGATCAGCTCGCGGCCGGAGTTCACCACTTCCTTCGCGATGCGGTAGACGAACGTCTTGGGGACGTCGGCCAGCACGTCGAGGCCGCCGGCCATGTCGCCGTAGAGGGTCTGGTAGCCGGTGGCGAGCTCGCTCTTGTTGCCGGTGGAGAGGAGCAGGTGGCCCTGCTTGTTGGAGATCGACATGAGGAGCGAGCCGCGGATGCGGGCCTGGAGGTTCTGGTCGGCCAGGTCGCCGGGGCGGCCGCTGATCACCTTGCCGAGCTCGCCCGTGAAGGTGTCGAAGACGCCCTGGATGGGGATCGTCTTGAAGTCGATGCCGAGATGCTTCGCGAGGGCCTCGGCGTCCTTCTTGGAGGCG